>Ga0081538_10003349_pt1 | contig 15173 bp, 16 predicted proteins | sample TabmetS5T2R1_FD_71022 | JGI IMG/M metagenome (GOLD analysis project Ga0081538, IMG submission 71022) | Tabebuia heterophylla rhizosphere microbial communities from the University of Puerto Rico - S5T2R1 | ecosystem: Host-associated > Plants > Roots > Rhizosphere ... | reverse complement strand
CCGCGCATCCCGATCTGGATCGGCGGCGAGGGTGCGCCTGCCCTTCGACGCGCCGCCCGTTGGGACGGTTGGCTCGCGCCGGCCACGAGTCCCGACGGCATGGCCAAAGACCCGGAGCGCATCGCCGAAATGATAGCCGAGATCCAACATCACCGGATGGTGGACACGCCCTTCGACGTGGCCGTGGACGGATACTCCGGGCCCGGAGACCCTGCGCTGCCGCGCGCCTATGAGGCGGCCGGAGCGACCTGGTGGTTGGAGAGCATCCACAGTATGCGCGGTCCGCTGGAGGAGATGATGGCCCGGGTAGAAGCAGGGCCACCAGAAGAAGGAGGAGAAGGTGCGAGCGATAGCCGAAGATAAGTTTGGAGGGCCCGTAGCCCTGATGACACTTCCGATTCCTGAGATCGGGGCAGGCGAGGTACTGATCCGCGTCCGGGCCGCCGGAGTCAACCCCTTCGACTGGAAGGTCGCAGACGGGGTTCTCGAGGACGAGAAGGAACATCGCTTCCCCCTGATACTCGGCTTCGACGCCGCGGGTGTGGTCGAGCGGGTCGGTTCCGATGTGAGAGGGCTCTCCGAAGGAGACGAGGTGTACGGGTACCTCTCCAAGTCGGTGATGGGGGAGGGCGCCTACTCGGAGTATGTCAGTGCCCCTGCGGCCATCGTCGCCAGGAAGCCGCGAGCAGTTGGTTTCGCAGAAGCGGCGGCGTTGCCGATGCCGGGGCTCACCGCCATGGATCTCGTAGACGCGGTGGACCTCGAGGAGGGCGAGACAGTCTTGATCGTAGGGGCAACCGGCGGCGTCGGCGCCTACGCGACCCAGCTGGCCGCCCGGCGTGGGGCCCGAGTGATCGCTACCGCCCGTCAGGAGAACGAGGCCTTCGCGCGGGAGCTGGGAGCGGTGCAGACGATCGACCACACCAGAGAGGATCTCGCAAAGTCCGTGCGGGCTGCTCATCCCGATGGCATCGATGCTGTTATCGACGTGGTAAGCGAGGGTGAAGCGCTAGACCGTATAGCGAGGCTACTAAAGGAGGGCGGGCGCCTCGCGTCGTCAGTGTACGCGGCCGACATAGAAGGGCTAGCTCGCCGCAGCATCCAGGCGACGAACGTAAGCATGCAGCCCGACGCCCGGCGGCTAGAGGAGCTCTCGCGGATGGTCGACGCCGGGGACCTTTCCGTGAGACTCGAGCACGCCTTCCCGCTGGAGAGAGCACCCGAGGCGCTGGAAGAAAGCAGGGCCGGGCACGTACGGGGGAAGATCGTACTACTCGTCGACTGAAGGGAGCCAACACGCAATGCAAACCGAAGCTTCTTCGAGAGAAATGCCCGCAACGCCCGAACAATTAGCTGCGCGAGCAGGAAGTGTCTTGCGCCGCCCTACACCAGTTGCCTGTGCCAGCCTCCGGTGCCGGTAGTCAACCGGCTCTTCTGGTGGTCGCTGCTCCGAGCCGGCAAACCGATGGGGGCCGAGAGGCTTCGGCAAGCGTCCTTACAGCAGATCGCGAGTAGCGGCTTTGGCGAGTATTTCGACCCCTTCACCGGCGAGCGTCTCGGCGCGACCGACCAGTCGTGGACCGCGGCCGTCGCCCTGGACTGGTTGGCGAATGGACCCCGGCGAGAGGAGAGAAAGGTGGCGTAGAAAGAGTTGGGGGTCGAGGCGGTCCTGTACGCACCGATCAGATCGCATTGTCCTTCAAGTCCTTCAGAGGATATCGTGTGCCCCGCCACTCGATACCCCCGCCGGCGAGAGTGGTTGATGCGGACCTGAGCATAGCGTAGATGAAGACGCAGATACCTAAGGGGTGAAGCACGGCATACCACCATGGCGTATCGTCCCCAAAAAGTCTGGCCCGGTAAGCGTAGACGAGAAAAGTCGAGAGGATGTTCAACCTGCAGAGAGTTCCCGTCGTTTTGCGCGAGAAGAGACCGAAGACAGGGAGCACATTTGTCAGCAAGAGCATCAACACACCGGCCACCGTCGCGCCGATCCTGTAGTCGAGCCCGGAGAACATGCTTTTGCTCAGTCCCCGCACGGCATCCGGCAGGGTCTGGTGCCATTCGACGCTGATGAGTCCTACCCCGTAAGCCACTCCTTGCCTGAAACCATGCCTCTTGAGAAGCTTGGCCAGCTTCATGTCGTCGTCGGGACGCATGCGGATGGCACGGTGGGTTCCGCTCCACTCGTAGGCATCTTTTCTGATGAGATTGAAGGCCCCAACCCCCACGTGCTCCTGTGCCTGGGGATCGCCCACCCGCCAGGGCCGCTGGGTCATCTCGAAAACGAGGGTGAAGGCCGCGACAAAGCTCCGGAGCAGAACGCTCCTGCACACGATCTCGGGCGGCAGGGTCAGGTGATCCAATCCGTTAGTGGTCGCGTAGCGGACCGCTTTGTCAGTGCAGCTGGGAGTGAAAATTACATCGGCGTCTGTGAACAGGAGCCATTCCCCTCGGGCCTGGGCGGCACCGGCGTAGAGAGCGTGGGTCTTTCCCAGCCAGCCATCAGGCAATGACTCCACATCCAAGACCCGAAGTCTGTCCGGGTGTTTCGTCGCCAGCTCTTCCAGGATCTCGCCGGTACGATCGGTGGAGCGGTCGTTGACGGCAAGTACCTCGATCATGCCCGAATAATCTTGGGCCAACATGGAGGGTAAGCTTTCGCCCACCGACCGCTCCTCGTCGCGGGCGGCCAGGATCACGGAGAGTGCTGGGTTGCGGTCGACGAGATCGGTCCCCAGAACGCCTTCGAGCACGGGTATCTTCCTTATGCCAAGCAACCACTGCAGGCATAGGCCCAGCCATACCAGAGAGCCTAAGGCCGCGAGAAACCTCGACATACTTGCAAGCTGGTGTCTGTGGCCCACAAAGGTCCTCACGAGGCACACTCTCGCACACCTGCTGCGAGACTACCAGAGCCAGAGAGCCCAAGATCGGGTCATAACAAGCTTGCCTTTTCGGACAATCGCTATGGCGCCCGGCGACTCGCGCATCAGGCACTCGTATACTGGTGTGGTAGGAGCCCAGGCGAGGAGATCCAGGGATGGGACCCGCCCCGATCCACAAGGCGCAACTTCTGCACGAACCACTCCCGCCCAGATGAAACCGGGAACGCGGCACGCAGGAAAGGAGCGCGCTTCGATGGACACGCCGCACGACAGCATCATAAGACCAAACAGGCTGCTGCTGGCGACCGATGGTTCGGAAGACGCAGTGCTCGCCGCAAGGGTCGCTACCGACCTCTCCCTTAGGACGGATGCCAGGCTGCACGTCGCCCACGCCTGGTATCACCTCGTAAAGGGCCTTACCTACCCGACGCTGGTCTGGGCCGACTACTCCGATCTCTACGAGCGGGAGGCCAGGAAGATCCTCGAGACCCAGGTGGATGCGATCGAGGACGGGGATTGCGCAGTCGCCCAGTCACATCTCCTTCACGGCCCACCGATAGACGCCATCCTCGATCTCTGCGAGGAGCTTCGGCCCGGTCTTGTGATAGTGGGCAGCCGCGGCCTCGGGCCGGTCAGACGCATGTTCGTCGGTAGCGTCTCGGAGGGTGTCGTCCACCACGCGAGGTGTCCCGTGCTCGTCGTACGTGGGGGCGAGGAGGCCTGGCCCCCCGCAAGGATCGTCGCGGGTGATGACGGCTCGAAGAACGCCGAACTTGCGGCGGAGCTTGCGGGGGGCATAGGCGCCGTCTGTGGGGCCGAAGGCGTGCTGGTAAGGGCCTACCGGACCCCTCCGCGCCCGATAGGAGGCTGGAGCGCCGAGGATCGTCGCAAGCTCGGAGAAGCCCGCTCGAAGGAAGAAGAGAACCTGAACGAGCGGGCCGAGACGCTCGGAGTGGTCATGGGCAGACGCTCGGGGACGCGGTTGGTCGATGCGGACGCTACTCTAGCCCTGCTGCAGGTCGCCGAGGAGGGTGAGGAGCGCAAGACATTGCTCGCCGTGGGGAGCCGCGGGCTCGGCGCGGTGGACCGTGCGCGGCTAGGCAGCGTTTCGACCAACGTGCTCAGAGCAGCGAGAGGCCCGGTCCTGATCTACTCGAGTGGGCCATAAGCTCCGGCGGAGATCGAAAACGTTTCCACGGTCGGAAGGGAGTTGACTGAGGTCATGGATAGGAAGCAGAAGCTGGCGATGGCGATCCGATCTCAGTTCGTGCGGCCCCGCAGTTTCGCGGGCTGGCTCGTCGGGTGGGAGATGGCACTGCGGTCGTCAAACCGCAAGCGCAACGTGTGGGCGGTCGGCCTGCTCGGGGTGGAGCCGACCGACCGTGTCCTCGAGATCGGCTTCGGACCGGGGATCGCGATCCGGGAGCTGAGCCGCCGGGCGACGCACGGTCTCGTGTGTGGCGTCGATCACTCGGAGGTTATGGTCCGGCAGGCGACCAAGCGCAACAGGGACGCCGTACGCGCGGGCCGCGTGGATCTGCGTTGCGGTTCGGCCGAGCACCTTCCGGCGTTCGGGGAGCCGTTCGACAAGGTCTTGGCCGTGAACAACATGGGCATGTGGCCTGAGCCGGACGAGCGGCTGAAAGAACTCCATAACCTCATGCGGCCCGGAGGACGGATCGCTATAGTCTCTCAGCCGCGGTGCCCCGGCGCCACGGCGGAGACGACGGTGGCTGCAGGCCGTGAGATCGCGGCCCGTCTCACGGAGGCTGGCTTCACACGCATCCGGTCGGAGACGCTTGCGCTCAAGCCTCCCGTCATCTGCGTGATCGGCGAGGTCCCATGATTTCTCTGTTCTCTGCCAGGCTCGATTGCGGCCCCCGCGTTGTGCGATCGTTGGCCTGGTTCGTGCGGAGAGCATTGATTCTGCCGGTCCTCGCTCCGCGCGGGTGTTGCGCGGTTACTGGCGAGGTTTCCTTCGACCTGCAAGAAGCGCTGGGAGAAGGTGGTTGGCCCGAAGCCCACTTACGCCAAGGTGGCCAACGGGACACGCTGCTCGGAAGCCAGGTGGTGATGGCTGGGCAGCGTCGCCGTCTTCTCACGACTTGGTGCGGTAGTGGAGGTAGACCATGCCGTTGCCAAAACGGCGTTCGTCCAGCAGGTCGAGCCTCACACGGACATCATCGGGGAGGGCTTGTTTGCCTCCTCCCACCACGATGGGTGTGAGGAACAACTGGCACTCGTCGACCAAACCGGCCCTGAAGGCGTGGGCGGCGAGGTCGGGACCGCTCCAGGTCGTTGATGAAGGCGAGTACCTCCTCGTCTGGCACTGCCCAGTCGAACTTGCCGTCCTTGTCCGCTATATAGCCGTCGAGCGACGTGATCGCCGAATAGACCAGCTTGGCCATCAATAGTCTTTCCGTGACTCCTTGTGCCTTTACTCCCTGCTCGGCGACAGGCTTGGCATCAGGGTTCGCACGATGCCTTCGACGAAAACCTCCTCCTGCCCAGGGACGTTGCTTTCTCCGAAGAAGCTCTTGAAGAACGCCCGCTGAAAGCACGCTCCGAGAAGCATCGCAGCCGCGGACTCGGGATCCGCATCCTCGCGCACCCGCCCGAGGTTTCGCTCACCCTCCAGATAGGCTGACAAGGCTTCGTTCGCCTTCTGAGGTCCCGCACCTCTTTTCCTGATCTCCTCCCTGTGCTTGGCCAGCAACCCCGGCTCCGAGAAGATGGAGGCGGACATAGGGAAAGATTCGCCGTAGAAAGCCAGCGCGGCGCTCCCCACCTCTCCGAGCACGTCTCCTAGATCCTCCTCCCCAACCCTCCCCGGAAGCTCTTGTACCATCTCGACAAAAGGAGGCAAACGTTCCGTAAGCACGCAGATGAACAACTCCTCCTTGCTCTCGAAGTGCTTGTAGATGGCGCCCTCCGAGTAACCAGCCTCGCGGGCTATCTCTTTGGTAGTGCTCCGGGCCAGCCCCTTCGAGCGCATCACCCGCTCGGCGGCCTCGACTATTCGTTCCCGCGTCTTCAAGTTCTTCATCCTTCCCTTGACGGTAAGTGAGTACTCGCTTATGATACAGATGCATTGGTAAGTGTGTACTCACTATCCGATCCTGGAGAAAGGATGGCGAGATGAGGAGCATGAATCGGTAAGGAAAGGCACGACTGGGACCTCGAGAGAAGTCTAAATGTGGAAGGAGCATGTATGCGGACGACCAACCCGAATTTCGAGTTCCCGAAGGCCACGTTCACGGAGCCCACACCCTACGGTTACATCTACGCCGGCATGATCGTCGATCCGCCGGGGCGCACTCCCTTCGTGCGCGGTAGTTCGAAGCGCAATGATGCGCTCGCAAGGAGCAAGACCGTTGCCCGCCGGCTCGAGGAGCTCGACGAGGTGATCAAGGCCACCGTCTACCGGGCTGTCCTGATCCCGCCGATTGAGGGCATGCCGCGCTTCGACGTGATAGTCCTCGTCCAAACCACCTCGCCGGAGACGATTTCAGAGGTTCAGACCTCAGAGCCATACGAGCGGCTAGACGCTGACTTCGTCATGGCTGCGCGCAACACCAGGCGAATCGGCGACACAGAGGAGCCTCTTTCCGGGAGCTTCCTGTTCAACCACTTCACAGCTGAAGATCCCGAGGGCGCGGTGGAGGTGTGGGAGAGCTTCACCGGATGGTACACCGCTAAGATCGGCGTGGATAATTCCACCCTGTTGCAACCCATCGGCGAGGCGCCTTATGCCTTCATCAACTACGTACGCCTGCCCCGCGGGCCGATCCGGTTCATGCTCGATCAGGTCGCGAGGCCGAGCTTCTACTCGTTTGTCAGGTCCAATCTCAGCGAGAATGGCATGGGAGCCCTGCCTCTGTTTTGCGAGCCCATCTGAGCAGTTCCGTGACGACGATGGCGTTCCGCACGAAAGTTTGAGGTAGTTGCAGGAGCTCGAGGTGAAAGGCGACCGCCGGGAATTGGAGCGGATCTTCGAGACGAGGACCGCCGAACAGTGGGAGGAGTGGGCGACGGAACGCGATCTTCCGCTCGCCGCGGTGAGGCACTTGGGGCATGATGAAGAGAACGAAGAGAACGAGACCGCGTTCGTGTGGGAGGGAAGGCAACCTCCTACGAGAGGAGAAGACAAACCATGACACAGATGAGAGAGCCCGTAATCCTCGAGGCGGTGCGCACCCCGTTCGCCAGGGCCGGCGGAGCCTTCCGCGAGGTACGTCCCGACGCCCTTCTGGCGCATACCCTCGACGGGCTCCTGGAACGCGCAGGGCTAGACGCGGAGAAGGTCGAGGACGTCGTGAACGGGACCGTTACCCAGGCTGGCGAACAGGGGGCGAATATCGGCCGTCTCGGCGTGTTGCTCGCGGGCTTCCCGGTAACGGTGCCCGCGGTAAGCCTCAACCGCATGTGTGGCTCCAGCCAGCAGGCGGCCCACTTCGTCTCGCAGGCCGTAGCCGCGGGCGACATAACCTACGCCATCGCCTCGGGCGCGGAGAGCATGACGCGGGCGCCGATGTTCAGCGACACCGGTAACGGCGAGACGGGCTTCGAGGTGAACCCGGACGTCCTGGAGAAGCAGGACCTCGTTCACCAGGGCGAGAGCGCCGAACGCATAGCCCAGAAGTGGAAGATATCGCGCGAGGACCTGGACGCCTTCGCCACCGAGAGCCATCGGCGCGCGAGCGCGGCGGCCCGTGAGGGCAAGAACAAGGAGATCCTGCCCACCTCCGGTCTCGACCCCGATGGTAACGAGGTGGAGCTCACGACGGACGAGGGCATTCGCCACAACATAGATGCCGGGAAGATGGCGAATCTGAAGACCGTCTTCAGGCCCGAGGGTGAGGGGGTCGTAACGGCGGGCAACTCCTCCCAGCTCACCGACGGGGCTTCTGCCTTGCTCGTCGGGGACCGCGAGGTGGCGGAGTCTGACGAAGCGGGGACGATCCCTCTGAGCCAGAAGCCGACCTGGACGAGGAGGATGTGGCGCAGATACTGTACACGTCAGGGACGACCTCCGCTCCCAAAGGCGCTGTGCTGACACACCGGGCGCTTTTGGCCGAGTACGTGAGCTGCATCGAGGCGTTGGAGTATGGTCACGACGACCGGGCGCTGCACTCGCTCCCGCTCTACCACTCCGCCCAGATGCACGTTTTCTTGATGCCGCCGTCGGAGGAGACCGTCCCGCTCACTCCTTTCCCCTCGTGAGCCCGCGTCCGGACTCGTCGCACGCGTCCGCCGTCTCCATCCTCTCCCCGCGCAGGAACGCGGCGCGCGCGATCACGAAGGACGAGATGGGGGTGGTGACGAGCAGGAACACTCCTATGAGGATCGCCCTGTAGATGATCGCCGGGTCGCCTGTCACGGCCGATGAGGCGCACAGCGAGACCACGCCGAGGAATACCGCCTTGCTCATCGCGTGCAGCTTGGTGTAGGTGTCGGGCATCCGGATCGCGCCGTAGACCCCGACGGTCATCACGAAGACACCCAGGATGACCAGGGCGTCGGCCACATAGGGGATGGCGGATGCGAACGCGGAGGCCACTAGAAGATCTTCCTTTCCCCGTAGTAGCGGCCCAGAATGAGGGTGGCCATGAAGGCCAGCAGGGAGAGGATGAGAGCCGCGTCCATGTAGTACGAGGAGCGGGTGGCGTCGGCGTAGAGGACGAGCAGCGCAGCCAGGATCAGGGTCAGCATGTCGAGCGCCAGGATGCGCGCGGCCGTCGAGCGCAGACGGATCACCGCCGCCGCGCTCACTACGAGCAGTACCGTCATCCACACGAAGGCCAGGTAGAAGACTATCTCGTGCATCGGGACCTCCTCAAGGGAATACTTTGCTCTGGTACCGGCGGTAGAAGACCTCCTGCTGCTCGCGGAAGGCTTCGGGGTCGCTAGCGTCCAGTACGTGGATCAGGGCGACTCTGCGCTCCGGGTCCACGTCCACGAAGTAGGATCCCGGCGGGAGTCCCGTGGCCAGCGTCCAGATCGCCACCCCGAACGGCGTCCGGTCGCCCACCGGCACGGCCACGATGCCGGGCCTCTCGAGGGGCCTCAGGTGGAGCGTCACCAGCGCGACCTCCCAGGTACCCACCACTATATCCCGGAAGACCACGACGGCGAAAGGCACGAAGGCCACCGCGCGCCGGAGCAGGCCTGGTCCCGATCCGGTGTCGAAGACGAACCGCCGGGACGCGAAGACCAGGACGGCGGAGAGGGCAGCGCCGAAGAGGAGGTCCCAGGGATGGAAGCTCGCCAGCGCGAGCGCGTAGACAAGGGTGAGGGCCGCAATCGCCGCGACGTAACGAATCATCCGGAGCCTCCGGTCAGGACGGCCGCCGACTGCTCGCTCAGGTAGACCAGCGGCTCGGGCCAGAGACCCAGGAGCACCACGAGGGCCGCCAGGGCGACCAAGAGGACGCGCGCCGCCGGCGGGCTGGGCTTGCCGCCATCTCCCGGAGCTGGCTTCATGAAGCGGCGCTGGTAGACCTGGAACGCGTACAGGAATGACAGCGCGCCGCCGAGGAAGACGAGTGTGACGAGGACCAGGCTCACGGCGAATGAGCCCTCGGCAATGGCCGCCTTGAATACCGCTATCTTCCCGACGAAGCCGGCGGCCGGGGGCACGCCCGCAACGCTGAAGGCCCCGACTGCGAAAGCCCCGCCGACCAGTGGCCCGCGAAGACCTGCGGCGAGGAAGACCACACCCTTGTTGAGGGAGTTCACGACAGAGTAGAGGACTGCCGCCGCGTACCCCAGCGGTCCGCCCAGGCCGAGGGCCAGGAGGATGTAGCCGACCTGCCCTATGGCCGAGTAGGCCATGACCTCTGAGGTGTCGCGGCGTGAGATCGCCTGCAACGCCCCGTAGATTATGCTCGCCGTCCCGAGGACGAGCACCGCGACCGACCCGATCTCCAGCTCCCTGGGCAGGAGGCCGGCGCCGAAACGCAAAAGCCCGTAGCTGCCGATGTTCGCCAATGCCCCCGAGAGTATGGCGGCCACGGGCGCGTGGGAGCCCACGTAGACCGCCGGCAGCCAGAAGTGGAACGGGAACAGCCCCAGCTTCAGGGAGAAAGCAGCGAAGATCGCCGCCCCGATAACGATAACCGAGCGGGGCTCCAGCACGTCCGTCCTTTCGGCGATGGTCTGCATGTCCAGGCTGCCGGTGACGCTGTAGAGCGATGCGATCCCGATCAGGAAGATCACCGAGCCCAGCAGGTTGACCACGGCGAAGATGAAGGCGGCCCTCACCTGGTAATCCTTCTCCCTATAGCTGGTCAGGATGAAAGATGCGGTCATGGAGATCTCGAAGAACACGTAGAAGTTGAACGCGTCCCCGGTGAGGAACAGCCCGTTCAGACCGGCGGCCACGAGCAGCACCAGCGCCGGGAAGGCGCGCCAGCGCACCCCCAGGATGACCTCGTAGAGCAAAGAGATCAGGACCACACCCACGGAGACCAGGGCGAACGTCACGCCCAGAGGATCGGCCCTCAGCGAGATCCCGACTCCCTCCGGCCAGCCGCCCGCGACCACCTCGACCGGTCCCTCGCTGACCACCACGAAGGCCAGCCACCCGAGCGAGACGAAACTCGCCCCGAGGCCCGCCGCAGCGAGCAGGCCGACCCACCGGCGTCGGCCATCGAGGAGGGCCAGCACCGCCGCGAGCACCCATGGTATCCCGGCCGGGAGAACGAGAAGAGCCTGGCTCTCCGCCGTCATGGCGCCGGCCTCTCTTGCGTCCCGTGTTGCCGTTCGGCGTCCTGCTCCTCCTCGGGCACTTCTTCCCTCTCGGGGTCCTCCGCGCGTTCCAGGTTCTCGGCCTCGCGCATCTCGGCGTCGGCGATCTCCTCCGTGTCCACGGTGCGGTGCGCGGTATAGAGCCGGTAGACCATCGCCAGGAGCAACGCGGCGACGCCGAAGCCTATGACCAGGGCGGTCAGGGCCATCGCCTGCACCAGCGGGTCACTGGCGGAGCCGGCTCCCTCAAGGGGATAGATCGGGGCCTCGCCGCTCGTCAGCCCGGCGGAGATTATGAACAGGACCGCCGAGTTGGAGACGAGGACTATGCCGACGACCACCCGCACGAGATCGCGCTGGAGGAGGAGAAACGTCCCGGAGGCGAAGACGACCGAGACCGCGAGCGCGGCGGAGAGGATCACGGGCTCTCATCTCCCCGCGAGGGTTCCCCTGCAGCTTCGCCGGCGCGGGCGAAGAACGAAACGACCCCGACAGAGAAGCCGAAGACCAGCAGAAAGACCCCGAGGTCGAAGAGGACCGCGCTCATCAGCTCGAGGGTTCCCAGGTGGATGGGCTCCGTACCTGAAGCCGGGTAGTGGGTCAGGACCGTGTCCCCCAGCAACAGCGGAGCCCCGGCGACCCCGAGGGCCACGAGCAGTCCCGAAAACGCGATCCCCGTCGCGTGCCGCACGGCCGGGAGCCTCTTCGCCTCCTCGTGCCCGAAGGCGAGGTACCGGAGCAGCACCCCCATGGCGCACACCACCCCGGCGGAGAAACCGTCGCCGGTCTGGACGAAACCCTTGACGAGGATGGCCGCACCGACGACGAACGTCGGCAGATAGAGCAGCCTCGCCACCTCCTGCGTCACGGCGCGTGCAGCCGGCCGCACGGACCCGCTCGTGCCCGGCGGACCGCTGTCGGTCGGGAGGGTTTCCGGCCTCACTCCCCCCAGCAGGGTCGCCACCCCCAGGAGGACGATGGCCACGACGGAGATCTCGCCCAGGGTGTCCAGCCCGCGGAAGTCCGCCAGCGTGGCCGTGACCACGTTCTTGGCGTGTGCCTGCGGGGCGAGCCGTACGTGTTCTTCGGCGACGGTCGTACCGGCCGGAGGCTGCGAGAGGGCTCCCCAGACGACCACGAAGGCGAAGGCGCCCGCGACTACCGAGACGAAGACCTTGCGGCCCCTTCTCGAAAGTGGTAACTCCGCCTGGCGGTGCAGGATGCGGTAAGGGATCAGCTTGAGGGTGGCGACGACGAGCAGCGTGAGCATGGTCTCTACGAGGACCGCGACGAGCGCCACGTTCGGCGCCCCGTAGAATGCATAAGCGACCGCCAGCGCGAAGCCCGCGCTGGAGAGCACGAGAACCAGGGTAACGTGCCGCCGCGTGAAGGTCGTCGTCAGGGCGGCCGCCACCACCGCCAATATCACCAGCATTAGCGGCGTCTCCCCGGCCCGGAACTCTCCGACCCGATACGCGCCGGCTGTGGGCGTTGCCAGCACGGCCGCGCCCACCAGCACGGCCGTCGGCAACAGCACGAAAGCGACCCGGCCCCTCAGGTTGCGGATCTCCAGCCGGTGGACTAAGTCCGAGAGCCGGTTGAGCCCGCGAATGGTCAGACGGTACAACCGCTCGGGCCCCGCCAGCTTCCCGAGGTCGCTGAACCCGAGCGCGGCCCTCGACCATACAGAGCGCGAGGCTATCGCTGCCACGCCCAGTGCGTAGGCCGCCAGGGCCATCAGATATTCGGGGAGAATCTCCGCATGGTACGTGGCATCCAACGGCGTAGGAGTCGCGAAGGAAACCTCACCTGCCGCCTCGGCCAGCCCCTCGAATGGCCCCGCTAACAGACCCCCGAGCAGCCCTATCGCTCCCAGCGCCGCGACCGGCGCCACGAGCAGCCGGGGTACGGGACGGGGCGCGACGGAGGAGGCATGGGGCTCTCCGAGGAAGATGCCGCCCCAGAAGCGCCAGGTGTAGGCCAGCGTCGCAGCCGCCGAGACGACTGCCGTGGTGGCGAAGAGGAGACCGCGTTCGAGCGCGGCGGCGAAGAAGAACTCGTCGGCGAAGAATCCCAAAGTCAGGGGGAGCGAGGTGAGCGTGGCCGCCGCGAGACCTGACGACACAGCCAGCAGCGGCATGGGCCTCAGCAATCCTCCGAGCTTGCTAAGGTGGTCCTGGCCGGTGGCCTCCGTCACAGCCCCGGCGGTGAGGAACAGGGCGCTCTTGGCGATGGCGTGGGCGATCACGTAGTAGGCCGCGCCTCCGGCGCCGTACTCTCCACCGAGGCCGTACATGGTGACCACGAACCCGTACTGGGCGATGGTGGAGTAGGCGAGTAGCTGCTTGAGGACGTCCCGCGTAAGCGCCAGGACGCCGCCGACGGCCATAGAGGCCATGCCGACGACCAGGAGCGCATCGAGGATAAGGTCGCTATCCTGGAGCAACGGGTACACACGTCCGATCAGCAACACCCCCGCGGCCACCATCGCCGCCGAGTGCAAATAGGCGGAGACGGGTGTCGGGGCAGCCATGGCCCGCGGCAGCCAGAAGTGCAGGGGGACCTGCGCGCTCTTGGCGAGCCCGGCTACAACGATGAGCAGGCCCGAGCCTGTGAGAAGCGGTCCCGGCTCGACACGTCGGGCAAGCTCCGGGATGGAGAAGGTGTCGTGGGCGGCGTAGAGGAGGAGGGCACCGATGAGGAGCAGCACCGCCGTAACCCCGGTGACAAGCAGCGCCATCAGCGCCGAGGCCCGCGACTCTTCCTTATGGGCGTCGTAGCCGATCAGGTAGTAGGACGCGATCGCCGTAAGGTCCCAGAAGAGGAAGAGGAGGATCAGGTCTTGCGCCATCGCGAGGCCTACCATCGAGCCCATGAACAGCAGAACGAAGAAGTAGAAGCGCACGGCGTCGGACTCGGGGCGACCCTCGTGCTCCAGGTGCAACGGCAGGTAGCGTGAGGAGTACACGAGGACGAGGAATCCTATGCCGGTCGCGAGCAAGGCGTACAGGGCGGCGAGCCCGTCGAGCGAGAGGGCGATGCGCAAATCCCAGCTCGGTGCCCAGGCCAGATCCACGCTGCCGCCAGCGAACCACCCCCACAGCACCGCGAGGGCGGCGAGGGCGGCGAAGGCCGCCCCGACCGGGGCCGCGTAAGCGGTCCTGAACGCGCCTACCCCGGCCGCGACGGGTGCCGCGAGGAGGGCGAGCGCCATCGGCAGGAGAACGGCGAGCGTCGTCAACATCATTCTATCCAGTATCTTCGTATTTGGATCAAGATGCCCGCGGACTTCCCGTTCCTAACCCGCCCGTAGGCACGCGAGAGGTTACTGCCCCTCCCCGACCGGGACGCCCGAAATGATTCTTGCATGCCATCTCGAAAGATATATCCCCCCGGCGCAGGCGACCTACGCATGCTACCTGGACGCGGTCCTGCCGGCGACGCCTCAACCTGCGGCCGGGTTTCGGACATCCCTCGATGGGTGTCGGGTACGGCGAGCAGCTAGACACCCCCGGCCCAATCGCCAGACGCTTAACTATGACATAATATGTATGAGTATGGTGGTCGAGGTGGCGAAAGCTTTCACGGGGAAGGCGTGGGGGTGTATCTTTCGGGAGATGGGAAGCGAAAGAGCAGGCCGATGAAGCTCGAGTTGTCTAGCGAGGGTCGTTACGCGCTGCGGGCGCTGGTGTACCTGGCGCGCGACGCGGAGCGGGGCGAGCTAGTAACGGCCGACAGGATCTCGGCCGAGGCGGCGGTGCCGCGGCGCCTGCTCGCCCGCGTGATGGCGAAGCTCGCCCGCGCCGGCCTGGTGGAGAGCAGCGAGGGGAGGGGCGGAGGCTCCCGCCTGGCCCGAGCGCCCGAAGAGGTCACCCTGCGCGACGCCGTGGAGGCCGTGGAGGGTCCGTTCGAGATCACGCACTGCATCATGCAACAACGCCCCTGCGGCGAAGGCCGCCCCTGCGCCCTGCACGACGCCTGGACGGAAGGCCAGAACACCATCCTCAACCACCTCGCCACCCGAACCCTCGCCGATTTCTCTTCCCAGGCCCCGCCCTTCCCCCGCTAGCCGAACCCTCCCCCAACTCTTGACGGTACACGATTGTACCCTCATACTAATACTAATATGGTAATAGTATGGAAGTGGCGCGCTGGCGCTGGTCCTCGGCGTACACCTCGCCAAGCGCCACCACCCCGCGCACCTGGTCGAGGCCACGGTCGAGGCCTTCGGCGGGCTCGACGCCCTGCCTTTCATGGCCTGTGCCACCGCACCGCCCTTTGCGAGTCTCGACATCGACGCCTGGGAGCGTTCCCTCGACGTTAACGTCAGGGGATTCATCTACGGCCTCGCCGCGGCGTTGCCGGCCATGCTCAAACGCGGAGGGGTGGCGTCGGCGGCGTCAGTTCCTCGGGGATTCGAAAAGTTCGATGGGATTGCCAGAGGGATCCTCTAGCAGGATCTGCTTGCCGCCCCTGCCGCCGACGATCTCGTTGCGGAAGTGCGCCCCCGCCTCTCGTAGGGCCTCAACCTCGCCA
>Ga0081538_10003348_pt1 | contig 15175 bp, 13 predicted proteins | sample TabmetS5T2R1_FD_71022 | JGI IMG/M metagenome (GOLD analysis project Ga0081538, IMG submission 71022) | Tabebuia heterophylla rhizosphere microbial communities from the University of Puerto Rico - S5T2R1 | ecosystem: Host-associated > Plants > Roots > Rhizosphere ... | reverse complement strand
ACCAGGTCGACGACCGGCCTGCCCTTGAAGAAGCTCTCCCCAAAATTGAAGGTGGCGTAGTCCTTCATCATCATCCAGAAGCGCTCGTATGCCGGCTTGTCGAAGCCGTACATGCGCTCGATCTCCTTGATGATGCCGGGGTCGAGACCGCGCGCGCCGCGATAGCCGCTGTCTTCGCCGCCTTGCCGATTGCTGAAATCAGATGAGCTGCCGACGATCGGCTCGGTGACTGAGACGACCGTGCCCTTCAACCGTGCGATCGTCTGCTCGACCGGGCCGCCGGGCGCAAATTGCACGATGGCGAAGTTCAGCACCATGATGCCGAACAGTGTCGGAATGATCAGGAACAGCCGGCGAATGATGTAAGCGAGCATGCCGTCTATCGGTCCATGCGACTAGGTGCGCTTGCGGCCGCGCCGTCCGATGAAGTAGGCGACGACGAATACCGCGATCGCACCGCCGACATAGATCAGAGGAGATTGGCCCCGCCCAGCCTCCGCTGCCTCACCTTCCGGCACCGGCTGCGCCGCCGGGGTGGCCGTGTCCTGCGCTGGCTGCGGTTGCGTAGGAGCGGGCGCGGCGGCCGCCTCCTGCACCGGCTGTTCGGCATTCTTCTTGCCCGCAAGGGCAGCTTCCTTGGCCGGATCCACCCACCAGCTGCCGCTTCCGTAACCGTATAGCGGATCGGGGCGCTTCTCAGGCATTCCAAACCTGTTCCAATATGCAACTCGGAACGTGCCGCTGTGGAAGTGGGGGACGAGGTAGTAGTTCCACTGCAGAACGCGATCCAGCGCGCGGCATCGGATGATGAGGTCGTCACGAGTCTGGGCGGTGACGATCAACTCAATAAGCTTGTCGACAGCCGGGTTCTCGATGCCGATCGAATTGCGGCTGCCGGTGGTCTTGGCAGCCTTCGAACCCCAGAATTCCCATTGCTCGTTCCCGGGCGACAGCGACTGGCCCCAGATATCGCTCGTCATGTCATAGTCGAAATCCTCGGATCGCGCCTGATACTGCGCAGAATCGACCACGCGCACCGTGGCCTTGATACCGATGCGCTCGAGATTCTGCGCGAACGGCAGGGCCACCCGCTCCATCGGCTGGTCGTCGACCATGATCTCGAATTCGAACGGCTTGCCATCCTTGACGCGCCGGCCATTCTCGACCTTCCAGCCGGCTTCGTCGAGCAGGGCGGACGCCTTCGCGAGGTTGTCGCGCGCGTTGCCGGAGCCGTCCGTTGTCGGCGGGTTGTATTCGGTGGTGAAGACCTGAGGGGGGATCTGGTCCTTCAGCGGATTGAGGATCTCCAGCTCTTCCGGTGACGGCAGTCCCTTGGCTTCCATTTCGGAATTCTGGAAATACGAACGGGTGCGCTTGTAGAGACCGTAGAACAGCGTCTTGTTGGACCACTCGAAATCGAACGCGTAGATCAGCGCTTCCCGCACCTTCGGGTCAGCGAACATCGGCTTGCGGATGTTGAAGATGAATCCCTGGATGCCCGCCGGGTTCTTGTGCTCGATCGTCTCCTTGATGACGCGGCCGTCCTGGACGGCGGGAAACTCGTAGCCGGTGGCCCAACGCTTCGCGGAGTTCTCGTTCGGCCGGATATCCAGCGTGCCGGCCTTGAACGCCTCCATCTGGATCTCCGGATCCTTGAAATAGGTCACGCGTATCTGGTCGTAGTTGTCGGTGCCGATGTTGATCGGCAGGTCCTTGCCCCAATAGTCCGGCACGCGTTCCATGGTGTAGGAACGTCCCATGTCAAACTTGCCGAGCTTGTAGGGTCCGCTGCCCAGCGGCGGCTCGAGCAGCACGTTCTCGAAGTTGCGGCCCTCCCACCAATGCTTCGGCAGGACGGGGAGCTGGCCCATGATCACCGGCAGTTCGCGATTGCCGCCACGCTTGAACTGGAACTTGACCCGTCGCTCGTCCAGCTTCTCAACGCCGGCGACGTCTATGTAGTAGTAGCGGTACTGCGGATGACCCTTCTCGATCAGCGTGTTGAAGGTGAAGACGACATCATCCGCCGTGATGGGCTTGCCGTCGTGCCAGCGCGCTTCCGGGCGCAGGTTGTAGATGATCCACGACTTGTCCGGCGCAAGCTCCATGCTCTCTGCAATGAGGCCGTACTCGCTCAGCGCGTCGTCATCCGTCTGGGTGGTGAGCGTCTCGAACAGGCCCGGCAGGCCAGCGGGGGTGCCCTTGATGATGAAGCCGTTGAAGCTGTCGAACGTCCCCGTGCCTCCGATCGAGTACGTCCCACCCTTCGGCGCACTCGGATTGACGTAATCGAGGTGCTTGAAATCGGGCCCATACTTGGGCGCGTCGCCGAGGGTGAGGGCATGGACTTTAGTCCCACCTTCTTGCGCCACGGCGATCGGGCTCGTTGCGAGGGAAAGCCCGAGTGCCAGCGCAAGGACAAACCAGCGACGCATGTTCATGGATCGGTATCCTCCGACCTTGTAACCACGAATCCGCAGTCTAGTTCATTTGGCCGGCGAAAAAAGACCGGAATTCAGCGGCTTCAGGCGGCGAGGATGGCCAGCGCCTCGTCCAGCACGCGCGCGTCGCCGACTGCGACCACGCGGTCGCCGGCGCCCATTTTGAGAGCGTTTCCGCGCCAGTCGGTGATCCGGCCGCCGGCGCCCTCGAGGATCGGGGTCAGCGCCAGGTAGTCATATTCCACCAGGCTGCATTCGATCACGATGTCGAGAAATCCGGTCGCCACCATGCCGTACTGGTAGCAGTCGCCGCCGAAGGTGGTGGAGCGGGCCTTGGCCTGCACCGCCTCGAACTTCTTCAGCTTCTCCGGCGTGTCAAACATCAGCGGGGTGGAGGCGGAGAGATAGGCTTCGCCGAGCCCGCCGCAGGCGCGCGCCGTAACGCGCTCGCCGTTGAGCGTAGTGGGCCGGCCGATGGCGCCGATCCAGCGGTCGCCCAGCACCGGCATGTCGATGACGCCGAGCAGCGGCGCGCCGTTGCACGTCAGCGCGATCAGCGTGCCGAAGGTCGGGCGGCCAGTGACGAAGGCGCGGGTGCCGTCGAGCGGGTCCAGCACCCAGACATACTCGGCGTTCTCGCGCTCCTTACCGAACTCCTCGCCGAAGATGCCATGCTCGGGAAAGGTCGCATTGATGAGCTTGCGGATCGCCGCCTCGGCCTCGCGGTCGGCCTGCGTCACCGGCGATGCGTCGGACTTGAGGTCGACGTCGAGCTTGCGGCGGTAGTAGGAGCGCAGGATCGGCCGGCTGGCATCCGCCAGCCGGTTCGCGAGATCGACGAACTCCTGCGCGATGTCGGGCAAGTCGGCTATTGCGGCAGTGGGGCGGGCGAACCGCTCTGGTCGTTCAGCCAGCGCAGCAGAGCTGCCCGGTCCTCCGGCTTCTTGAGGCCGGGGAAGGCCATCTTGGTGCCAGGCGCATACTGCTTCGGGTTGGCCAGGAACTTGTCCAGGTCCTCGAAGGTCCACGGCTTGCCCGCCATGCCCTTCATGACACCGGAATAGGTATAGCCTTCGACCGAGGCGTGGTTGCGGCCGACGACGCCCCACAAAGCGGGGCCGACCTTGTTCTTCGCGGCGTTGGTCATGTCGTGGCAGGCCTTGCACTTGGACGCGACCTTTTCGCCGGCGGCCGGGTCGGCGCTGGCGATCAGGCTGACCGCGCTCTCGCCGGCGGGCGCAGCGGCGCCCTCCGCCGGAGCGGCGCCCTCGGCAGGAGCGGCGCCTTCAGCCGGCGCCTCGACCGCAGGAGCAGCGCCTTCGGCCGGAGCACCTTCCGCAGGCGCAGCGGCGCCCTCGGCGGGCGCTTCCTCGGTCTTGAGCGCGGCCTGCTCGGCGGCGATCTCTTCCGGAGTCGGCATCGGCGCCGGCGTGGCGGACTGCTTGTCGAGCCACGCCAACAGGTCCGCGCGGTCCTGCACGTTCGGCAGGCCGGGGAACGACATCTTGGTGCCGGGGATGAACTCCTTCGGGCGCGCGAGGAAGTGGTTGAGGTCGGCGAAGGTCCACGGCTTGGCATGGGCCTTCATCGGCTCGGAATAGGCGAAGTCGGGATGGGTGCCGGAGACGCGGCCGATCACGCCATAAAGGCCGGGGCCGACCTTGTTCTTCCCGTCGGCGGTCACAGTATGGCAGCTCGCGCACTTCGATGCGATCTTCTCGCCCTTGGCGGGGTCAGCGGTGGCGATGAGGCCGAGCACCGGTTCGAGCGGCTTGGCAGCGGGCGCTGCACCGCCGCCTTCGCCGCCCTCATGGGCGGCCTGGGCGCCGTGCTGCGGCCGATAGATGAAGTCGGTGAGGATCCCGACGCTCAAAGTGATCATGCCGCCCACCAGGACGGCGGCGGCGATCTTGTTGCCTTCCAATGACGACATCACTCAACCCTTCGCTCGAACGGCGTCCGGATCGCCCAGCGTCTTGTAGCGTCGCCGCTGGACGAGATTCTCCCTAATACGCGTGCCCCGGACTTCAGGTACTCGACATGCCCCCGGCCCCCACAGTTGAATTCCAGGGGGCCGAATTCGGCGCGAATTTAACGGCTTTGACCGGGCCTGTCCAATACGGGCTGAGGCTGCTTCGGGCCTGCGCTCACGGCCGAATTCCGCAGATATTCCGGAGGCTTGGCCCGCGCCGGAGAGACCGTCCCGGCGGCATAATGTCGCGCCTTGCCAAGGCGGGATGAGTCAGGCCATGACAGGTCCGCAGAGCGCCGCTCCTCGTACAAGGTTTCCATGGCACCGCCGCGATCGCCCATCGTCCTCATCCCCGCGCGCATGAAATCGACGCGCCTGCCGGGCAAGCCGCTGGCCGACATCGGCGGCGCGCCGATGATCGTGCAGGTCTGGCGCCGGGCGACGGAGGCTGGCTTGGGCCCGGTGTGCGTGGCGGCGGCCGAGCCGGAGATCGCCGACGCGGTGACCAAGGCCGGCGGCATGGCGGTCCTGACCGATCCCGATCACCCCTCCGGCTCCGACCGCATCTTCGAGGCGCTCAAGAAGGTCGATCCGCAAGGCCGGCACGATGCCATCGTCAACCTGCAGGGCGACCTGCCGACCATCGACCCCGCGATCATCCGGCGCGTGATGGAGCCGCTGGCGGATGCGGCGGTGGATATCGCGACCCTGGCGGTGGAGATCACGCGCGATGCCGAGCGCGCCGACCCCAACGTGGTGAAGGCGGTGGCGGCATTCGGCGGCAGCCGGATCGCGCGCGCGCTCTATTTCAGCCGCGCCACCGTGCCGGCGAACCAAGGGCCGCACTATCACCACATCGGCATCTATGCGTACCGGCGCGCGGCGCTGGAGCGCTTCGTCGCGCTGCCGCCGGGGCTCCTGGAACAGCGCGAGAAGCTGGAGCAGCTGCGCGCGCTGGAAGCCGGCATGCGCATCGACGTGGCGCTCGTTGACACGCTTCCGCTGGGTGTCGATACTCCCGCCGAACTCGAGCGCGCGCGGGCGATCCTCGCCCAGAAGGCGCGATGAATCCCAACATCGAAGGCGCATAACGTGGCGAGCAAATCCGACAACATCATCGCGTTCCAGGGGCTGCCCGGAGCTTATTCCGATCTCGCCTGCCGCGCCGCGTACCCCAAGATGACGACGCTGCCCTGCGCCAGCTTCGAGGATGCGTTCGCCGCAGTGAAGAACGGTGATGCGCGGCTGGCGATGATCCCGATCGAGAACTCGCTCGCCGGCCGCGTCGCCGACATCCATCACCTGCTGCCGGAAGCGGGCCTCCATATCATCGGGGAGCATTTCCAGCGCGTGAACCACTGCCTGATGGCGCCGAAGGGCGCGACCATCGCCGGCCTCAAGACGGTGGAGAGCCACGTGCAGGCGCTCTCGCAATGCCGCAACTTCACCCGGCAGCATGGGCTGAAGCCGGTGGTGCGCGCCGATACCGCGGGCTCGGCGGCGGATGTCGCGGAGCGCAAGGACAAGAGCGTCGGCGCCATCGCCTCGTCGCTGGCGGCGGAGATCTACGGCCTCGAGGTGCTGGCGACCGACATCGAGGATGCCGAGCACAACACCACGCGCATGGTGGTGATGGCGCGCGATCCGATCGACCCCGATCCGAACAAGGGGCCGGTGGTCACCAGCTTCGTGTTCCGCGTGCGCTCGGTGCCGGCCGCGCTCTACAAGGCGCTCGGCGGCTTCGCCACCAACGGCGTCAACATCACCAAGCTGGAAAGCTACATGATCGACGGCAACTTCACCGTCGCGCAGTTCTACGCCGACATCGACGGCCACCCCGACCAGCGCCCGGTGCGCCTGGCGCTCGAGGAGCTGAGCTTCTTCTCGCGCGAGGTGCGCATCCTCGGCGTCTATCCGGCGAACCCGTTCCGGGCGGGACAGAAGTAGCGCGCTGCACTCAGCGCTCGAGGCTTCCAGCGCTCCCAACTGTCATCCCGGGCAAGCGCAGCGCGACCCGGGACCTATGCCATCTTACCGAAACGCTGAAAGTCTGTATGGGTCCCGGATCATGCCGCTACGCGGCCTGTCCGGGATGACAGTTTGAGCGAGATTATTCCCGCCTGATCCAATCCTCGATCAGCACGCGCGAGATCGAGTCCTTGCGGGACAGGCGCAGCACGTCGTTCTCCGGCGAGTTCAGCAGTTCCTCGCGCGTGAACCAGCGCGCGGTCTCGAGCTCCTCGGTGTTGAGCGTGATGCGATCGTCCGCAGCGGTGGCGATGAAGCCGAGCATCAGAGAGGCCGGGAACGGCCAGGGCTGCGATGCGAAATAGCGCACGTCGAGGAGATCGAGGCCGACCTCTTCCTTCACCTCGCGGCGCACCGAGTCTTCCAGCCGCTCGCCAAGCTCGACGAAACCCGCTAGCACCGAATGCATGCCGGGCGCCCAGCTGGCCTGGCGCGCGAGCAGGACCTTGTCGCCATATTCCACGCGCATGATGACGGCGGGATCGATGCGCGGGAAATAGATCGCGCCGCAGTCCGTGTTGCTGCACCGACGCTGATGGCCCGCTTGTTCGCTCACGGTCGGCGCACCACATCTGCCGCAGAAGGCATGACGCTCGTGCCAATAGGCCATGCCGCGTGCCAACGCCGACAGCGAAGCGTCGCGCTGGGGCAGCAGCGGGCCGATGGTGCGCAAGTCGATGGCCGGTCCCAATCGCGTGATCATCTCTTCCGGCTGGGACGACAGGTCGATGGCGATATGCGCGACTTCCGCGTCACAGCCGAGCAACACCACGGAGCGCGCAAGGTCGATCAAGTCGGCGGCAGCCGCGAGGTTCAGGGTCAAAAGCGCATTGTGATCTTCCTGCCGCACCAAGGTGCGCCCTTGCCACACCACATGGAAATGGGTGCTTGGGCTTTGTAAAGATTGATGGAACCAGGCGGTATCGGCGCGTCTTTCTACCGCGCGATCCCACCCGGCGGTGGTGTAGAAATTGACAGAAGGGCCCGAAGAATGAATCATCGCCGCCAATCGATGGTGACACGAAGCAAACGACGGAGCCCGTGATGCTACGCCTAGCCTCGGCAGTCAACTCCGCCCTGCTGTCCCGAGTCGCTTTGGCGATCGGGCTTATTTTTTCCCTCTACACCGCCGCTACTGCCGCAACGCTGACGCCGGACAGCGCACAGACCGGTACCTATGCCTATCAGGTGACCCGCGACGGCGAAGTGGTGGGCGAACAGCGCAACGACTTCGAGCGGCGCGGCGACGAATTGCGTGTGGTAACCGATGTGCGCATCAACATCACTTTGCTCGGCATCAACGTCTATGACTTCACCCAGCGCATCGAGGAAAGCTGGCAGAATGGCCAGCTGATGAGCCTCACCTCGGTTGCGATCGACGACGGCGACACCCGCAACGTCAAGCTGGCGCGCGAGGGCGACCGGCTGGTCGGCACCTATGACGGCAAGAAGCGCGACCTGCCCGGCACTCTGGTACCATCGACGCTGTGGAACTCGGCAGTGGTCGAGCATTCCTCGGTGCTCGAGACCACCAAGGGGCGCGAGCGCACCTTCACCGTCGAGCAAAAGGGCGTCGAGGAGGTGACGCTGCCGATCGGCACCGTCAAGGCGCGGCACTTCGTGTTCAGCGGCAACTTCAAGCGCGAGGCCTGGTACGACGAGTCGGGCGTCCTGGTCGCCGCGCAGATGGAGGCCAAGGACGGCTCCATCATCCGCCAGGAACTGCTGCGGATGCCTTGATTCCGCTGGCTTTTTTCCGCACGATTCACCAGTTGCATCGGCCGCGTCTCTAGCCCATATACTGCGGCCGGGAGGTTGGCGTGGACGGGCGCCTCGCCAACCCGGTCAGGTCCGGAAGGAAGCAGCCGTAACGAGTTTTCGCCCGGGTCGTGTCCAGCCTCCCACCTGACAATTCCCGGCGCTGGTCCGGGGTAGAAATCCACGCCGCGGCGCACAGGATCAGATGCAAGACGGACAAGAGCCAATCGCTTCCTCTGCCGCCGGTGTGCAGCAGGGGACGGCCGAAGGCTACCGCGTCCTCGCGCGCAAATACCGGCCGCGTGATTTCTCCGGGCTGATCGGCCAGGAAGCGCTGGTGCGTACCTTGCGCAACGCGATCGCGCAGGGCCGCCTGGCGCACGGCTTCATGCTGACCGGCGTGCGCGGCGTCGGCAAGACCACGACCGCGCGCATCCTGGCGCGCTGCTTCAATTGCATCGGTACCGACGGCAAGGGCGGCCCGACCGCGGAGCCGTGCGGCCAGTGCGAGCATTGCCGCGCCATCGCCGAAGACCGCCATGTCGATGTGATCGAGATGGACGCCGCCAGCCGCACCGGCATCGACGATATCCGCGAGCTGATCGACGGCGTGCGCTATCGCCCGGTCGGCGCGCGCTACAAGGTCTACATCATCGACGAAGTGCACATGCTGTCGGAGAAGGCGTTCAACGCCTTGCTCAAGACGCTGGAAGAGCCGCCGGAGCATGTGAAGTTCATCTTCGCCACCACCGAGATCCGCAAGGTGCCGGTGACGGTGCTATCGCGCTGCCAGCGCTTCGACCTGCGCCGCATCAACGCGGAAGAGCTGACCGCCTATTTCCTGAAGATCGCCGGCGCCGAAGGTGCGAAGATCACCGACGGCGCCGCGGCGATGATCGCGCGCGCCGCCGACGGTTCGGCGCGCGATGGATTGTCGCTGCTCGATCAGGCGATCGCGCTGTCGCACGGCGCGATCGACGAGGCGCAGGTGCGGGACATGCTCGGCCTCGCCGACCGCACGCAGCTGATCGATCTCTATGACGATGTGCTGAAGGGCAAAGCGCCTGAGGCGCTGAAGCGCCTCAACAGCATGCACCAGTCCGGCGCCGACGCGGCGATCGTGCTGCAGGACATGCTGGAGCTGACGCACTGGCTGACCCGCGCCAAGATCACGCCGGAGCCCTTGTCCGATCCCGCCACCCCGGAAGCCGAGCGCGCCTGGGGCGCCAAGGTGACGCCAGAGCTGTCGGTGCCCGTGCTGGCGCGCCTGTGGCAGATGCTGCTGAAGGGCCTCGCCGAGGTGCAGGCCGCGCCGCAGCCGCTGGCCGCAGCCGAGATGGTGCTGATCCGCCTGATGCACGCCGCCAACATGCCTGATCCCGCGGATTTGGTGCGGCGCTTGAGCGAAGGCAACGGCGCCGCTGCGCCCGGTCCGTCCTCCGCACCGCGCGCCAATGGCGATGGCGGCCGTGGAGTGCCGGCGTCCGCGCCGCGCCTGCAGACGCAGCAGCAGGTCGCGCCGCAACAGCACATTGCGCCCACGACCGCGCCGCAAGCGTCGCTGCCGCAGCCGCAGAGCTTCGGCGAGGTCGTCGCGCTGTTTCATGCCAAGCGCGAAGGCATCCTCGCCGCGCACCTGCAATCCGACGTGCACCTGGTGCAGTTCGAGGTCGGCCGGATCGACTTCCGCCCCGGCGAGCGTGCGCCGAGCAACCTGCCGAACCGCGTCGCCGCCTGCCTCGCGGAATGGACCGGCAAGCGCTGGCTGGTCAGCGTCTCCGCGCAGACCGGCGAGAAGACTCTCAAGGAGCAGGCCGCCGACCTCGCGCAAGCGCAGCGCGAAGAGGCAGCGCGCCATCCGCTGATCCAGGCCGTGCTCGCGGCCTTTCCCGGCGCCACCATCGACGAGGTGCGCAATCTGGCGCCGGAACCGGTCGCGGAAACGGCTGTTACCCCGCAAGGCGATGTGCCGCCGGCGGACGAACCGATAGAGGATGAGATCGCATGAAGAACCTGAGCCAAATGCTGAAGCAGGCGCAGGAGATGCAGTCCAAGATGGCCGAGATGCAGACTGCGCTGGGTGACCTGGAAGTGGTCGGCCAGTCCGGCGGCGGCTTCGTCACCGTCACGGTCAACGGCAAGGGCGACGTCAAGCGCGTGAAGATCGACCCCAAGCTCGCCGACCCGAACGAGATCTCCGTGCTCGAGGACCTGATCGTCGCAGCGGCGCGGGACGCCAAGACCAAGGCCGATGCCGCTGTGCAGGAGCAGATGGCGAAACTGACCGGCGGATTGCAGCTGCCGCCCGGCTTCAAGCTGCCGTTCTGACACGCAAGCTACGCGCATGGCCGCGCCGGAAATCGACCGCCTGATCCAGGTCCTGTCGCGCCTGCCAGGGCTCGGCCCCCGCTCGGCGCGGCGGGCCGCCTTGTCGCTGATCAAGAAAAAGGAATCGGCGCTGCTGCCGCTGATCGATGCATTGCAGGGCGCTGCCGATCATGTGCGCACCTGCTCGGCTTGCGGCAACCTCGACGGCACCGATCCTTGCGGCATCTGCCGTGACGAGCGGCGCGACGCAGCGATCCTGTGCGTGGTGGCCGACGTTGCGGATCTATGGGCGCTTGAGCGCACCGCCGCCTACAAGGGTCGCTACCACGTGCTTGGCGGCGTGCTGTCCGCGCTCGATGGCATCGGGCCCGAGCAGCTCAATCTCGGCTCGCTGTTCCGCCGCATCGAAGCAGGCGGCGTGAAAGAGGTGGTGCTGGCGCTCGGCGCCACCGTCGACGGCCAGACCACCGCGCATTTCCTCAGCGACCGGTTGCAGCCTTTCGGCGTCGCGGTCTCGCGCCTGGCGCACGGCGTACCGGTCGGCGGCGAACTCGACTACCTCGATGACGGCACGCTTATCCAGGCGCTGCAGGCGCGGCAATCCATCTAGCGCGTCCGTCTGCCGACGCAATCAGGCGCAATCCCCGTCGAATCGGTTCAATCAACAAGATTTGACCCTCTGGCGTGACCCGCGTCATAGTTCCTGCCATGGTCTCGCCGCAATTTTCGGGCGATTCTGTCCACGGTTATCGTTCACCGGCCAAGCCTGGCCACCACTGCGATAGGGATATTCCATGCGTAAGTTCCTGATGATCGGCGCTGCGGCTGCGGCGCTGTTTGCTGCGCAAGCTGCGTTCGCCGAGACGCCGGTCGGCGCCGACAAGCAGAGCGCCATCGCGGTCACCATCTACAACAACGACCTTGCGCTGGTGCGCGATTCGCGCACCGTGACGCTGACCCAGGGCGAGAACGATGTCGCTTTCATCGAGGTCAGCGCCGGCATCCGTCCGGAGACCGCGCTGCTCACCGGCCGTGGCACGCCGCTCGACATCGTCGAGCAGAATTTCGACTTCGACCTGCTGACTCCGCAAAAGCTGCTGGAGAAGTCGGTCGGCCAGACCATCCGCGTGGTGCGCACCAATCCGGAGACCGGCGTCGATAGCACCGAGGACGCCACCGTTCTGTCGGTCGCGGAGGGCCAGGTGGTGCTGAAGATCGGCGACCGCATCGAGGTGACGCCGCCGGGCCGCCTGGTCTACAGCGCGGTTCCCGCCAACCTGCGCGACCGGCCGACGCTGGTGGTGAAGCTCGCCAGCCAGCAGGCGGGCGACGTGCCGGTCGATCTCTCGTACCTGACGCGCGGCCTTTCCTGGGCGGCGGACTATGTCGCCGAGCTGTCGCCGGACGAGAAGACCCTCAACCTCAACGGCTGGGTCACGCTCACCAACATGAGCGGCATCGCCTATAACAATGCCAAGCTGCAGCTGGTGGCAGGCGAGGTGAACCAGTACCAGCCGCGGCCGCCGATGCCGATGGCGGAGGCCATGGCCGCCGACGGCATGCTGGGTGCGCGCCAGAAGATGGGCAGCGAGGCGGCGTTCGAATACCACCTCTACAGCCTCGACCGCCCGACTACCCTGAAGGAGAACCAGACCAAGCAGGTCGCACTGTTGGCGTCGGAGCAGGTGCCGGTCGAGAAGAAATACGTGCTGGTCAATGTCGCGCAGCTGGGCAACAACTACGGCGCCAAGATCGGCGAGACCGAGCGCGTCAACGCCGAAGTGCGCATGAAGATCAAGAACGATGAGGCCTCGCATCTCGGCCTGCCGCTGCCGATGGGCGTGGTCCGGGTCTACAAGGCCGACAGCGACGGCGATGCGATCTTCGTCGGCGAGGACCACATCAAGCACACGCCGAAGAACGAGGAGCTCGACCTGATGCTGGGCCGGGCCTTCGACGTCACCGCGCGCGGCAAGCAGGTCGACTACAAGCGCATCGCCGACAACGTGTTCGAGAACTCGTACGAGATCGAGGTCAAGAACGCCAAGAAGGAGCCGGTGACGGTCACGTTGCGCGAGTTCGTGCCCGGCGACTGGGAGATGCTGCAGGAATCGGTGAAGCACGAGAAGGTCGATTCCTCGACCGCCGAATGGCAGCTGAACGTCCCGGCCGAAGGCAGCGCCAAGCTGACCTACAAGGTGCGGATCACGTTCTAGGCGGCGCATGCCCTATTCCCCCTCCCCCCTCTCGGGGGAGGGGATCGCGTGCTGGCTCCACCAAATTGCGTTGGTCGGGACCGTGCGCCCCCATAGAGTGCCGGCGGGGTTTCATCGCCGGGGATTCACATGCTCGCCGAACTATGGGCCGTGGTGCAAAGCGACTGGCAGGTCCTGGCGCTGTCCAGCGCCGCGGTCTTCCTGGCCGCTATTGTGCGGGGCTTCTCCGGCTTCGGGTTCTCTCTGCTCAGCATCACGGCGATCGCGCTGATCCTGCCGGTGAAGCAGATCGTGCCGTCGATCTTCCTGCTGGAGATCGCGGCCTCCATCAACCTGCTGCCCGGCATCTGGCGCGAGATCCACTGGCGCTCGCTCACCTGGCTCATGGTCGGCTATGTGATCGGCCTGCCGTTCGGCGGTTATGCGCTGGCGCACGCGCCGGAGGCGCCGGCGCAGGTCGTGCTCGGCATCCTGGTGATCGGAACTGCGATCCTGATGCTGCGTGGCTTCCATCTCGCGCGGACTCCCGCGGCGCCTGCCAGCACGGCGACCGGGGTTGCCTCCGGCGTGCTGAACGGTGCGTTCGGGATCGGCGGACCGCCGGTGGTCCTGTTCTATTTCTCGACGCCGGGCGCCGCGGCTATCGGGCGCGCATCGATCATCTTTTTCTTCCTGTTCACCGACCTGCTGGGGGTCGGCTATTTCGCGACCCAGGGCATCGTGACCCTGCAGAGCTTCGTGCAGGCCGCCTTGTGGCTGCCGGCACTGCTGGTCGGCGTGTGGATCGGCGCGCACGGCTTCCGGCACATGAACGAGCAGGTCTTCCGGCGCTGGGTGCTGGTGATCCTGATCGCGCTGGCGCTGCTCGGGATCGGCAAGGCGGCGCTGAGCCTAATGAGCGGCGCCTGAGCCCATCAGGCCGCGGACGATGGTGGAAATACCGATCGCGAACAGCAGGAACAGCGCGATCCGGCGGAAGGTGCGCTCGTCGACCTTGGCGAACAGCTTGTCACCGAAGTGATTGCCGATCAGGAGCGGCGCCATCAGTAGCGCGCCGAGCACGACCGACTCCAGGGTCATGAGTCCGCGCCAGGTGGCGCTGGTGGAGGAGATCGTCGCGACGCACAGGAAAAAGGCTGAGAGGGAGGCGCGCCCGATCGCGATGGAAACCGGCGAAGCCAGGAACAGCGCAATCACCGGCGGTCCCGGAATACCGGCGGCGCCGGAGCCGACGCCGGCGAGGATGCCGAGGCCGCCGCACAGCCAGCGCGGCGGCCTCATCTTGAAGCGGAAACCGGACACCAGCAGGGTGGCCGCCAGCAGGACCGCGACGCCAATGATGAGGCGCATGGCGCTGCTGGTCAGCAGGTCGAGCGCGAGGGTGCCGATGGGGATACCGACCAGCGCGCCGATGAAGGTCGGGATCAGCAGCTTCCAATCGACATGGCCGCGCGTGCGCAGATAGATCTGCGCCCCGGCCAGCACCTCGAGGATGAGGATCGCCGGCACGATCTCCGCCGGCGGGAACAACAACACCAGCAGCGGCGTGGCCGAGATGCCGAACCCGAAGCCGGTGAAGCCGCGGATCAGCGCGCCGACAAACACGCAGACACTGGCGCCCGCCAGCACGGCCAGGGACAGATCGATCATGCGCGTGCCAACAGCCGCTGAGTATGACGCGCGATGGTCAGCTCCTCGTCGGTCGGCACGATCCACGCCGCGACCGACGATCCGGCAACGGAGATACGTTGGTTCCCGCGGCGGTTGGCATCGTCGTCCAGCTGCAACCCCAGCCACGCCGCATCCATGCATATCCGCGCACGGATCGCCGCCGCGTTTTCCCCGACACCGCCGGTGAAAACCAGCGCATCGATCCCGCCCAGTGCCGCCGCCAGGGAGCCCAGCTCGCGCGCGATCCGGTAGCAATAAAGGTCGATGGCGAGCTTTGCCTTGGGATCGGCGCTCTCCAGCAGCGTCTTCATGTCGGCAGCGATGCCTGAGACGCCCTTCAGTCCGGATTCGTGGTAGAGCAAGTCCCGAAGCTCGACATAGTCCCTGCCGTCACGCAGCAGATGCAAGAGCGCGCCGGGATCGATCGCACCCGGCCGCGTTCCCATCATCAGGCCATCCAGCGTGGAGAATCCCATCGTGGTCGCGATGGACTTGCCATCGCGAATCGCCGCCATGCTGGCGCCGTTGCCAAGATGCGCCACCACCAAGCGCGCCGGCAACGAGCCCGCGATCGATGGCAACGCGTGCAGGATCGCTTCGTAAGACAGGCCGTGGAAGCCGTAGCGCCGCAGGCCTGCCTGCCAGTACTGGTCGGGCAACGGCAGGGGCGGCGCCAGCTCCGGCTGCGCCCCGTGAAAGGCCGTGTCGAAACAAGGGACCTCCGGCAGGCCCGGGAGCACGGCGGTCAGGGGTTTGGTCGG
>Ga0081538_10003347_pt1 | contig 15178 bp, 9 predicted proteins | sample TabmetS5T2R1_FD_71022 | JGI IMG/M metagenome (GOLD analysis project Ga0081538, IMG submission 71022) | Tabebuia heterophylla rhizosphere microbial communities from the University of Puerto Rico - S5T2R1 | ecosystem: Host-associated > Plants > Roots > Rhizosphere ... | reverse complement strand
CGCTGTCGCGATGAGCAGCCCGATCCAAACGGGCGCCCGCCCGTGCGGGGCCCGATCGCGAGCGATACCGATGGCGAGCGGGCCGAGCCCGGCCCCGAGACCCTGAACGGCGCGTCCCGCAATTAGGCCGCCGACCGAGTTCGCCAGCGCGCACACCAGCGACCCCGCGGCGAACGCCGCGATTGCGAGCAGAAGCAGCCGCCGCTTCCCGTACATGTCGCCTAGCCGCCCGAACAGCGGGACCGCCGCGACGGCTGCGAGCAGGAACGCGGTCTGGACCCATGCGGCCGTCGTGATCGAGGTCCCGTGAGCCTCCTGAATCGCGGGCAGGGCCGGAAGGAGCATGAACTGCTCCAGACCCAGATCGAGAGCCCCTACCCCCAACACCCATGCCGCGGCGCGATCGCTCCGGACGAAGGGACCGCTGCGCATCAGCCGGAGAATCTCACGCGCGCGGCCGGCCTGCCCAATTTTGCCTCTCGCTCGACGACGAATCCGCCTAAACGGGTGGCCCCTTGACTGCCGCTACGGTCAACGTTAGGTTCGCGCATGAGCCTAGGTGGGAGGTTGCACGTGGCGGATCCGCGGAAGCGTGCCGGGGCGCACACCCGTTCGACGGGCAATGCCCTTGAGCGGCGGTCCGGACGCGAGCTCGACCGCCGCCGGTCCCTCTTTCTGACACCATTACACAGCTCAACGACGTCGAGGACTCCAGCGCCCCTGGGAAACGTGAATCTTCCGTCCGTTGGGTCGCTCGATCGCCACGAATGACAGTGGATCGAGGCACAGTCCGGCTCCCAGAGGGAGTGCGAAGCAATCCCAACCCGCCTCCGCCGATCGTCGAGGCGAAGCTCGCTGCGCCCCGCGTACGCTCAAACGCGGTGCCGCGGCCGGGCATCGTGGACGCCCTCGACGGTGTCCACGATGCCGCGGTCGCGCTTGTGGCGGCACCTCCCGGCTACGGCAAGACGACGGTCGTCCGAACCTGGTGCGCCCAACGCGAGGACGCGCTCGCTTGGGTGACACTCGATCCGGGAGACAACGATCCCTCGCGGCTCTGGACCTACGTTGCGACCGCCGCGGATCGGCTCCGAAACGGCCTTGGCCGTGGAGCGCTTCAGCAACTGATGGTCCACGGAGCCTCGATCGACTTCGCCGTCGACGAGCTGATGAACGCCCTGGCGACCTTCGATCAGGAGGTCGTCATCGTCCTCGACGATCTGCAAGCGATCACAGACGATGAATGTCTGTCGTCGATCGACCATGCGCTGACCCGGCTTCCGCCGTTCGTCCACCTCGTCCTGATCACGCGCACCGACCCGGCGCTGGAGCTCGCCGCCCTTCGCGCCGGCGGCTTACTGGTCGAGCTCCGAACGGACAAGCTCGCGTTCACGACGGAGGAAGCCCGTGAGCTGCTCGTCGAACGTGGGAAGATCGATCTCAGCGCAGACGACATCGAAACGCTCTGTCGGCGTACGGACGGTTGGCCGGCCGCGCTCGTACTCGCGGCGGTTTGGCTGCACCAGGTGGACGATCCGCAGCGAGCGGTGTCGGAATTCGGCGGCGAGCATCGATTTGTGGCCGAGTACCTAAGCGAAGTGGTGCTTGGAGCGCTGGACGATGACACCCGTGAGTTTCTCCTTCGCGCCTCGGCGCTTGGGCGCGTCACTGCCGAGTTGTGCAACGACGTCCTCGATCAGCCGAACTCGGCATCGATGCTCAAGAAGCTCGAGCGATCCAATTCGCTGGTCACCCGTCTCGAACGGGGACGCTGGTATCGCATCCATCCGCTCCTCGCCGAGTTCGCCCGCTTCCGGCTCGCCTCGGAGGGGCCGGATTCGGAAAGAGAGATCAATCGGAGAGCCGCTCAGTGGTTTCTGGACCGAGGATTTCTCTTCGAAGGCGTCGAGCATGCGCTTGCTGCAGCTGAGTACGAGATCGCCGCGAAGGTTCTCGTCGAAGAACACAATCGACTGATCAGATCGGGACGTTCCCGCACGCTGCTCCGGTACGTCCGGGCGCTGCCCCCCGAGCTGATCTACGGGCACCTCGAGCTCGCGGTCGGGGCGGCCGTCGCCACGACGGTTGTCGGCCAGGGCGCTCTCGAGCGCCGACGCCTCCTTCGCCTCATCCGTCGCGCGCAGGTGGAGGAACCCGGGCGCGTGAGCCGCTACGTCGAGACCTCCGCCGCGGGGGCTCGAGCCATGGCCATCGAGCCCGACATCGCCGGGGCGGTGCACGAAGGCCGCCAGGCAGTCTCGCTCTCGCTGGCCGGCGAGGACGAGTCCGCCGTTTTTGCACGGGCCGTGTGCGCAACAGCTCTCTATTTCGCCGGAGATCTCGACGAAGCCTGGTCCCTGGCCATGGAAGCCGTCGAACATCCGGACCTCGAACGGCGCCCTGCCGGCCACGCGATGGCCCGCGTACCGCTGGCGCTCATCGCGCTCGATCGAGGACAGCTCGAGGAGGCTCGCATCCACGCAGAGACGGCGAAGTCCATCCTCGGTCACATCGGGAGCAGCCGGAGCTGGCTCGGTGCCCAGGCTGCTGCGGCGCTGGGAAGCGTGAACGCGGCCGAGGGCAACCTCGTTCAGGCCGAGCACGATCTCGCCCACGCTGAGCGCCTCTTCCGAGACGAGGTTGCAACCGTGCACCACACGTGGCTTCTGTTGCTGCTTGCACGGCTGCGCTGCCAACGTGGCCGACTCGACGACGCCGAGTCGGCCCTGGCATCGGCAAACGCGGCGATTCGTGAGCTCGGCGAAAGCCGGCTGTCGGCGTTGGCAAAGGAGGTCGAGGCGGAGATCGTCGACGCGGTGGCTCACGCCGAGAAGGGCGAGGTGCTCGAGCCGCCGAGCGCGGCGGAGTTCGCCGTCCTGGAAGTCCTCTCCACTGACCTGACCGCTCGGGAAATCGCCGAGCAGCTGTACCTGTCGCCGAACACCGTCCGATCGCACATGCGGGCCCTCTACCGCAAGCTCGGGGTCAGCACGCGAGCAGACGCGGTCGCCCGGGCGACCAAGCTCGGCCTCCTCGATCAAACCCAATCAGACGAACGCGAAGCCGACGTCCTGGAGCGCTGCCAAGCCTCGGCGGGTGACTAATCGCACTTGCTCAGGACGGCGGGGCGAGCGCCGCCGGGGGGCGTGTTGCCTCCATCCGCTCCCTAAGCCGCTTCCACGCCTTGCCGCGGAGACGCTCGTACGTGGCCGCGACCTGACCGCGCGACTCCTCCATCTGTGACCGGTAGCGCTCGGCGATCTCGCCCATCGCGAACACGGTGGCCGGCCCGAGCTCCGCGCCGCGCTCCTCAGCGAGCTGCCTCAGGCGGGCGATGGCGACGTAGGCGTCCTGGTAGGCGCCGAGCAGATCCTGGAGCGAGACCGTCCGCGTGACGATGCGTTTCGTCTCGCCCGGATAGACGTCCGAGAGGAACTCGAGCGCGTACCGGAACCGCTTACCGGCGATCCGCAGCCGGTGGTACGCGCTCGGCTCGGCATCGTCGCCGATCCGACGCCACGCCTTGCGGAGAGCACGGCGCCGGCGCTCGACGAGATCCGGCGCGACAGCGAGCGCAGAAGCGGTCCGCGTGCCCGAGCGCGACCGTAGCATCGCCCCGAACCGGCGGACGAGGCGGTCGTACCGCGGCGAGTCGAGTACGTCGAGCATCCTGGTGCGCGCCTCGGTGCGCTCCTCGACGAGCAGCGAGCGCAGATGTTCGAGCGGCTCTCGGTCGGACTCCGGCAGCACCGCAGCCCATTCGCCGAGCTGCTCGAGCTGGACGTCGAGATCGCGGACCGCGCCGATCATCTTCCCGACCCACGCAAGCTCCGGGCGTAGCCTGGCGGCCTCGGCGGGCAGGAAGTCGCAGAAGAGCGCGAGAGCCGCCCGCAACCGCCTGCTCGCCACCCGCATGTCGTGGAGCTCCTCGACGTCGTCGCCAACGCGCGTCCCAGGCTCCTTCGCGAGCATCGTCGCGAAGTGGCGGCGCAGCACCGCCAGCCCGACCTGTCCGATCGTGTTGCTCGGGTCGATCGCGGTCGGCCCGAAGGTCTCCGCATCCAGGCGGCGCCTGCCGCTTGCAACGAGCGCCGCCTCGTACTTGCTGAGCTGCGCCGGCTGCAGCCCGCACGCTCTCTGCAAGCTTTCGACGAGTGGCGCGACTGCGGCGAGCGACGTCTCCGATGCCTCCACCTCCACTCGGCGCAGCCGGCTGAGGATCGGGCCGTCGGGGTCCCGAATGACCGTCTCATCGAGCAGGAGCTCCCCGCTCGGCGCCCCACCGACCTCGATCGGAAACGCACGCCGCTTCGTCTGCACGTCGAAGAGCGGCACGAGTCTGTGGGTGCCGACGAGGGCGCGGACGCGCTCGCCGACGAGCCCCGGAGCGTCCCCCACGCTAGCCGGATCGTCGCGCTCGAGCGGTTCAGTGAGCTCGAGCCGAACGCGGAGTGCGTCCGTCCCGGCCTCGCCGAGGGACTTCAGCGTCGCCTCGTATGGCGGGCGCCGCGAGCGGCGCAGCCGCACGGAGTAGCCCGCCCGGTCGAGCCGGCGGTCTCGGGTGTCCAGGTAGGTGTCGACGTGGTTGGTCGTCCGGCCAGTCGCGATCGTGACCGGATCGGCATCCGCACCGGCGGCGCTCTCGATCCACCGCAGAACGAGGCGCAGGTCCTGCGCCTCGAACTGCCACTCGATCTCGGCGTCGGTGCCTGGCCAGCTTTCGCGGTTCACGGCCCCCGCGCCACGGCCACCGCCTCGATCAGCGGCGCCTGGCACGCGCAAGCGCCTGCTTCATCAGCACGTCCTGAGCGGACACCCGCTTCTTCGCCGGCGCCGGGTCGACGCGGCTCCACGCGCCGTCCGCGCCGAGCGTCCACGCAAACTGGGTGTCGGCTAGCAGCGCGTCGAGCACACCTGCAATACGGGCACGCAGCTTCGAGTCCTCGACCGGGGCCAGCACCTCCACGCGGCGGTCGAGGTTGCGCGGCATCAGGTCGGCGCTGCCGATCCACGTCGAGACGCGATCCCCGGCACGGAACTCGAGAATTCGGCTGTGCTCGAGGAACGGGCCGAGCACGCTCCGGACCTTGATCCGCTCGCTGAGGCCCGGAACGCCCGGCCTGAGCACACAGATGCCGCGTGTGATCGCCTCCACGCTCGCCCCTGCGGCGGAGGCTGCGTAGAGCGCCTCGACGATCTCCGGGTCGACGAGCGCATTGACCTTGATCCGGATGCGCGCCGGGTCGCCCGTGGAGGCCGCCTGGGTGACCTGTTGGATCTCATGGAGGAGCCCTTCGCGCAGGAACCACGGGCCGACGAGGAGCTTGCGGAACACCGTGGGCTGAATGTCGCCTGTGACGGCGTTGAACACGTCCGCGACGTCCGCGGCGATGTCCTCATCCGCCGTGAAGAGGCTGAGGTCCTCGTAGGCGGACGCGTTCGAGGCGTGGTAGTTCCCGCTGCCGATGTGGACGTAGCGGCGCAGGCCGTTCCGTTCGCGCCGAACGAGCAAGCAGAGCTTCGCGTGCACCTTCAGCTCCCGTGCCCCATAGACGACTTTGGCGCCAGCGCGTTCGAGCGCCCGTGACCATTCGAGGTTCCGGCGCTCGTCGAACCGGGCGCGGAGCTCGACGAGGCAGACGGCGTGCTTGCCCTCCTCGGCGGCCTTCACGAGCGAGGCGACAGTGCCGGACGGATAACCGGTTCGGTAGACGGTTGCCTTCATGGCAGCGACCTTTGAGTCACTAGCGGCGGCGACGAACCGCTCGACGCTCGTGTCGTAGGCGTCGTACGGATGGTGTGCCAGGAGGTCCCGGCGCCGGATTCGCGACAGCAACGTCGTCCCGCCCGCCGAGCCGAACTGAGGAGCGGTGACCGGTCGCCAACGCTTGCGCTTGAGGTCCCGTCGCCCTGCGGACGCGAGCTCGGCGAGCGCGGCCAGCCCGAGCGGCGCCGCAGACTCGTAGACGTGCACCGGCTCGATCGCGAGCTCGCGGACGAGGATCTCGCGGATGGCCGAATCCGTGTCCGTCCCGAACTCGAGGCGGACGACGTCGCCGTGTGTCCGCCGGCGGAGGCCTGTCTCGAGCGCTTCTAGCAGGTCGTCCGCGTCGTCTGCCAGCGCGAGATCGGCGTCACGGGTCACGCGGAACACGGCCTGCATGCGGACCTCCTCTCCGACGACGGCCGGCAGGAAATGGACGACCGCGTCCTCGATCGGCACGCGCACGCAGCGATTCCCGACCTCGAGGAATCGTGGCAGCTCCGGCGGGATGGCAAGGCAGACGAACCGCGAGCCGCCGTTTCGTCCGATGAGGACGCCGACGTTGAGCCCCATTGACTGCACATGCGGGAAGGGAGCGTCGGGGCGGAAGGCGATCGGAGTCAGGAGCGGAAGCACCTCTTGCTCGAACCGCTTCGTCAGCGACCGGAGATCGCGTGCGCGGCACTCTTCGGGGCTGCAGACGGGTATCCGAGCGGCCGCGAGCTCCGGCCGAAGGACGTCCAGCCAGAGCGAGTCCTGCGCAGCCTGCAGCGCGACGATCGCAGCCCGTGCGTCCTCGCGCGTCTGCGCCGGCGTGCGGCCGTCCGGCGACTTGCGGGTCAGGCCGGCCGCCGTCTGGGCGTCGAGCTCGGCCATCCTGACCGCGAAAAACTCGTCGAGGTTCGAGGCTGCGATCGCGCAGAACCTGACGCGGTCGAGGAGCGGCACCGTCGGATCGGCGGCGAGCGCGAGCACCCGCCGATCGAAGTCGATCCATGACAGCTCTCGGTTGAGGAACCAGCCGGACGCCGACGGACGCGTGGATCGCGAGGCGGCGCACTCTGCGGCCGCGCGGCCCGTTGTGGATCGGTGGGCAGGCCCCTCGATCCTCGTCAAGCGGGCGGGTGACTGCCGATCTATCACGCGATGCTCGACCACAACGCTCCTGGCCCCGTCGGGCCCATGAGCCCGACGGGGATCCGAGCATGTCACGGTGCAGCCGTCGTACGATGAGCGACGACCCGCTTCACATAGGTGAATCGCGATGCCTCCGAGTAGGCCCTGATGGCGGCCGCTATCCGCGTTCAAAGCTGGCTGCCGTCAGCCGCCGAGCTCCGGAAAGCACGGACGATCCGTCAGCCGTCGTGCGGCCACTGCGGCGTGCCGCCGGGCGTCCTGCGACGGTACCCGGGAAGGACCGCCGCTGAGGCGATCAGGCCATAGGCGATAGACATAGCGGTCACGAACGTGTCGAAGCCGGCGGTGAGGCCGCTCACCGTCTGGTCGGTGAGTAACTGAAGCAGACTGTTGAACCCGGCGCTGCTCGGCACGAGCATGAAGACGCCCGGGACGATGAAGACAAGGGCCGACCGCCGGAGCAGCGAGCTGACGGCTCCGCCGACGAGGCCGACCGTCAGCGCGGCGACGAATACAGCAGCCTCGCGGCCCACCAGCTCGGCGCCGAGCTCGTTTGCGCCCAGCGCGAGGCCGGTTGCGCTGCACATCAAGAGCGCATCGCGGTAGCGGGCTCGTAGTGTCAGCGTGAAGACGAGGCCGGCGGCAACTGCGGCAAGGAGCTCGACGCCGAAGTGTGAGGAGCTGGGGCCGTCGGCTGCCAGGGGGCCGAACCAGCTCGCGGCGATCGAGCGGCCGATCCCGACGCCGAAGACCAGCCCGAAGAGCTGCACGAGGGCACTGGCCGTGTTCGCGAGGCCCGAGCGGGAATTCTTGGTCGCGAGCTCCCGCATCCCGATCGTGAACGTCACGCCCGGAAGGAGCGTCACGAGTGCCGCCACGGTGACGACGTCCGGGTTCGCGACGAGACCGAGTTGAGCCAACGACGCGGCGCAAAAGCCGGCGGCAGTCGCGGCGACGGGCGCGACCATGGGCTCGGCGCGCACGGTCCCGCGGACGGGAAGCGCCACTCCACCAGCTACGAGGCCGACGCCGGCCGCCGCAGCCGCCTCACGCCAGCCGCCGCCCAGGATCGGTGTCAGCGCGGCGCCCGCGAGGCCATACGCTGCGAGGAGGAGTGGCCACGGCCGAGTGAGAGGGGTTGATTCGATGGTGGCAAGCCGCGTCAGCGCCGCGTCGACGCCTAGCCCGCCGTCCACGACGTCGTCGGCGAGCTCGTCCAGTCGTGCGATCGCATCGAGATCAACTGTCGGCGGACGAACGCGCAGCGTGTAACTCCGTTGACGTGGGAGCGATCCGATCGCGAGATCGATCATGGTCGGCGTCGCCGAGACCTGCGTGCCACGCAGCCCGACTGCGTCCGAGAAGGCGAGCAGCCGTTCCTCGAGCTCGGCGGTCGGGTAACCAGCGTCATGCCCGGCACGCGCGAAGCGCAGGAGAAGCTCGGTGGCCGGTTCGTCGGGAAAGCTAGCCGGATGTGGCACCGACGACCGCAACCTGGATCACTACGAGCCTTCGCGACCTCAGAGGGAGTGTCCGGGCGCAAGCGGGGCGAACGGCCGCAGCTCGTCTTCGCCCGGCCTGATGATCCCCACGTGCGACTCCGGTACCTCGTTCCAGACGCCCGGGAGGTCTCCCAGCGGCTCTGAGACGACGACCCTCGTCTTGTCGGACAGATTCGCGATGTCCTCACTCTCGGGGTACAGAGCCTTCAGGTCGTCCATGCGCGTGCTGAAGTAGAGGGTCCGGGAGTCGCGCTCGCTCGAGTAGCGGAAGACCCACACGCTGCGACCGTCGGTCGTAGCGACCGTCATCTGGATCGGATCCGCGACACCGTGGAGACGCCCGGCCTCCTCGACGAAGCCAACCATCTTCTCGACAGCGTTCACCGGATCGTCCTCGAGCCCAAAAGTGAGGGCGAGATAGAACATCGTCTCCGAATCCGTCGTGCCCTCGATCGACGGGTAGAGCGATTCATCGATCGCGAAGGCAAGCTCTCGTTTCACGCGCGGGAACTCGCGGATCAGCCCGTTGTGCATCCAGAGCCAGCGTCCATAACGAAATGGATGGGTGTTCGTCTCCTGGATCGCCGTCCCAGTGGAGGCGCGGATATGGGCGAAGAAGAGCCGCGAAGAGATCCCGGCTGCGAGCTCGCGGAGGTTGCGGTCGTTCCAGGCGGGGTGGGTGCTGCGGTAGACCCTCGGCGTCTCCGCGTCCTCGTACCAGCCGACGCCGATGCCGTCGCCGTTCGTCGGCGTCGCGCCCTGTCTGGCGTGCAGGCTCTGGTCGATCAGGGAGCGATCGCGCTTGACGAGGAGCTCCTCGAGGCGGATCGGCGATCCGGAGTAGGCAAGCCAGCGGCACACGTTACGAACCCGGCTCGGGACGAAGCTCCGCCCAGATGGTGATTTCGTGGATGGAGGAATGCTCGACCACGACGGCTCCTGGCCCCGTCGGGCCTGTGAGCCCGACGGGGATCCGAGCATGTCACGGCGCAGCCGTCGTGCGAGGACCGACGACCCGCTTCACATAGGTGAATCGCGAATGCGGTCACGAAGGCTGTAAAGCCTCGTCCGGCGTTGCGACGCTGCCCCGAGCGGACGCGACGGCTGAGCGAACTGTGCGATGGATGTTGTCCGGACCGAGCTCGTCCAAGGCGCCGGTTCGACGCATCAGCTCGACGTGGTCCGTCCCGACGTGAGCCAGGAGCAGCCGCACCTGTTTGCCCCGCAGCTGCTCGGCTAGCTGCGACAGCGCCCGTATGCCGTCCAGGTCCATGGTGGCGACCGCGCTGAAGTCGACCACGACCGCATGCGGGTGGTCCGAGTTCACGAGCTTCAACACCGAGTCCCGGAAGTTCTCGGCGTCGGCGAAGAACAGCGGACCGGAGACGCCGACGACCACGATGCCCGGGACCAGTTCGGCCTCGGGGTGATGGTCGCGGTGCACGTAGACGTCGCGCTCCCGGTCGAACGCCATCTGCCGCGTGGGAGTCTTGGAGGCGGAGACGATGAGCAGGAGCAGCGCGATGGCGACACCGGCGACCACTCCCGCGAGCACACCGACGAAGAACACGACGAGCGCACACGCCATGAACGCGGCGAAGTCCCTGGGGCTCAGTCGGTAGAAGCGGAACTGCTTGAACTTGATCAGGCTGATGCCCGCGTCTATCACCACCGCACCGAGGATTGCGTCCGGCAGCTGCGTGAAGAAGCCGCTGAGCAGAAGGATCGTGAGGACTATCAATCCAGCGCAGAGGAGTGAGGCAAGTTGGGTCTTCTGGCCTGCCATGTCGGCGACGGTCGTCTTGGAGAGGCTGCCCTCGACGGCATATCCGCCGAGAAACCCGGACCCGACGTTCGCCACACCCTGCCCGACCATCTCCTGGCTCGCGTCGATCTCGTAGTCGTGTTTCCTGGCTTCCTCCTTCGCCGCCGCCAGGGATTCGCTGTACCCGATGAAGATGATCGCCACGGCACCCAGAAGCACCTCCCCGAACGGCACCGGCGGCCAGTCCGGCCAGACGAACGACGGGAGACTGTCCGGGATCTCGCCGACGACCACGACCCCGTGATCCTCGAGGTTCACGAGGTTCGACACGACGATCCCGATGACCACGACGATGATGGTGCGAGGCAATGCCGGCAGGAACCGCCGGAAGCCGAGGAGCACGAGGATGCCCGCGACGCCCACCGCGAGCGTTGCCATGCTTGTGTCAGAGATGTCTTTGACGACGCCCACGAGGACGTCGAAGTAGCTCCCGTGTTCCTTCTCGATGCCGAGGATCTTCGGCGTTTGGTCGACGATGAGCCCGAAGCCGAACCCGAAGACAAAGCCCGCCAGCACCGCGCCGGAGAGGAAGTGGGAGACCCACCCCATCTTCAGCAGGCCGAGCACGACGTACATTGCTCCCGCAATCACGGCCATCGTGGCGGTATAGGCGATCCATTCGGTCGACTCCTCCGTCGCCCAGAGGCTGACGACGGACGCGGAGACCGCGGCGATGGCGGCGCTCGGACCCGTGATGAGCTGTCCGGACGATGCGAACAGCGCGTAGCCGACGAGGGCGCCGATCGCCGCATACAGGCCGTACTGCGGCGGCACCCCGGCGATCGACGAGTAGGCAATGCCCTGCGGCACGAGCAGCGCCCACACGGACAAGGCGGCGATTACGTCGAACCGGAGCCATTCCGACTTGTAGTGCGGAAGCCATTCGAAGATGGTGAAGATCTTCTTGAGCGCCGTTGCACGCGACCGGACGTCCATCGAGCCTCCCTTCGGCCCTGTCACGACCGGTCGGACTCGGGCTGCACGCCGGCAGGACGGGAGCGGTGTGAGCGGCCCTCACTGCCCGGCTCCGGGGGCTTGTCGATAGCGTCGGCATGGAGCAACGTCAGCCCGAGATCGGAGATCCTCCGGAACAGAACCTGGAGCTCTGCCTGGTCGCGGACCGGGCCGACCAGGATTGTCGTGCCACCCTCGCGCCTGAGTGTCATCGGCTCGAACGCCTGCGCGGCCTCGTCGCTCAGCTCGCCCTCGACGATCAGCCTGTAATCGCGCCTCTGCATCGCGAAGAGCATCTCTTGCTCCCGCTCTCTGATCGCAGGTCGGCAATCGAATCACATGGGTGATTGGGTTTGGCCGGCTCCGCGTTCTGATTCACCCATGTGATTCGGTCCCGGGCCGCTGGACAGCCAGGCTGCGGGAAGTACAAGTGTGCACGGAGCGGAAATTCACGTCAGCCACAGACGAGCAGGGATCATCGCCACGAGGAGCGAGGAGCGCTTGTGACGAGTCGCGAAGCGAGAAGGTCAATCACGCCGGCCCCGTATTTCACGGTCGCCGAGCGAGCGGCAAGGGGCGCCGCGGCGCGTGCAGATGTTCCCCGTCGTTCGCACGGCGACTGGGCGCCCTCTCCGCACCGCCCCGATCCGGTCGAGTTACTCGAGGAGCAGGCCGCCGACGAATCCCCGAGCTCGTTCCGATCCGTTACGGGCGGATGCTCGAGACGCCGTCTATGTTCTTCCGCGGCGTATCTGATGGCCTCGGATCTTGCCGGGCAGCCCAGGAGCGGATTGCACGCGCAGCTCTGCGGGGACGCGCATCTGTTGAACTTCGGCTACTACGCAGCCCCCGACCGCAAGATCGTGTTCGACAGCAACGACTTCGACGAGACGCTGCCGGGCCCGTTCGAGTGGGACCTCAAGCGACTGGTGGCGAGCTTCGCCGTTGTCGGTCGAGAGCGCGGTTTCGACAGGTCGACCCGCGGCGCGATCTGTCAGACGGTTAGCCGTGGCCTACCGGAAGGCGATGGCCGGGTTCGCCGCGCTGCGGCAGATGGAGGTCTGGTATCAGCGCACCGCCGTCGAGGACGACTTCTTCGGGCAGTTCCGGTCCACCGTCGGCAAGAAGGTCGTCAAGCGGGCCGAGAAGAACGTCGAGAAGGCTCAAGGGAAGGATCATCTGAAGCGTTCTCGAAGCTGACCGAGATCGTCGACAGGGACCCGCGGCTAATAACCGACCCGCCGAGTCCGCCGCCGGCGCAGGTCAGATCAATGTGCAGAGCGGCTACTGAAAGGCGTCGACCTTGACGTTGTCATCGACCACGGCGCGACCGAATCCGAAGCCATTGCCGAAGACGTCGAACGTCGGGGTTTCGTCGATCGACCGTGACCTGAGCTGGCTCGAGTTCAACCGACGCGTGCTGCAGGAAGCCGTCGACGAGCGCACGCCGCTGCTCGAGCGCGCAAAGTTCCTGGCCATCTTCTCGTCGAACCTGGACGAGTTCGTGATGACTCGGTTAGCACGGCTGCGCCCGGCGGCTGGCGACCGGATCCCGGCTGCACGGCAACGCCGCGAGCGGCTCCTCAGCGTCCGGGAACGGATCGTGTCGATGCTCGAGGCGGAGACGGCATGCTACGAAAACGTCTTGCGGCCCCGGCTGGCGGAGAACGGCATCCACCTCGTTGACTGGGATGGCCTCACCGAGGACCAGCGGGAGCAAGCTCGCGCATTTTTCGACGACCGCATCGCGCCCTTGCTGACTCCGTTGAGCCTCGAGGCCGCCCGACCCTTTCCCCACATGTCGAATCCGTCCACCTCGTGGGCCTTTCGCACCACCGACCCCGTCACAGGCGAATCGGTGATCGTCTTGGTGAACGTGCCGCCGGACCTGCCCCGGTGGCTGCGGATGACGGCCGGTGACACGCGGTCCAACCACGTCTTCGTCGGCCTGGACACGGTCATCGCGGCGAACGCCGACAAGCTCTTTCCGGGGGTGACGATCGAGGGCGCGACGATGTTCAGGGTGTGCCACGACGAAGAAGTCGCAGTGGCAGACGACGGCATGGGCAAGCGGGCCCTGGTAGAGCTGGAGCTCAGACAGCGACGGTTCGCGCCGGTCGTGCGCCTGGAGGTGCAGCCGAATTCCGACCCCGCGATCGTCGCCCACCTTCAAAATCACTTCGAGCTAGCGGCCGAGGACATCTACGAGATGAACTCGATCCTCGACTACACAACCCTGTTGGAGATCGCCGCTCTCGACATCGAGGAGTTGCGGGATCGGCCCTGGACGCCGCTTGTGCCGACCGCGCTCGAGGCGTCGGACGGCGACTTCTTCGCCGCCATCCGCGCGGGCGACATTCTCCTCCATCACCCGTATGACAGCTTCGACGCGGGCGTTGAGCGCTTCATCCGCGAGGCAGCGGACGACGCGCAGACGGTCTCGATCAAGATCACGGTCTACCGCGTCGGCGACGACACACCGCTCGTGCGGTCCCTGATCCGCGCGGCGGAGGCGGGCAAGCAGGTTGTGTGCGTGATCGAGCTGAACGCCAGGTTCGACGAGGCGCGGAACCTGCACTGGTCGCGTGAGCTGGAGAGGGCCGGCGCCCATGTCGTCCACGGCGTGACCGGACTGAAGACGCACAGCAAGACGGCGCTCGTCGTTCGCCGGGAGCGCGACAGCTTCCGCTCTTACGCGCACATTGCGACGGGCAATTACCACACGACGACGGCACGGATCTACGAGGACGTGGGGCTGCTCACTACCGACCCGGCATTGACGCGCGACGTCCTCACGCTGTTCAACTTCCTCACCGGCCACTCGCGGACGCCGTCGTTCTCATCGCTTCTCGTAGCGCCCATGCACATGCGCTCTGCGTTCGTCCGACTCGTCGAGACGGAGATCGAGAACGCGGTCGCCGGGCGCCCGGCGAGGATCGTCTGCAAGATGAACCAGCTCGAGGATCCGCAGATGTGCGCGCTCCTAGGGCGCGCCTCACAAGCGGGCGTGCCCATCGACTTGATTGTGCGCGGTGTTTGTTGCATCGCTCCGGGCGTCCCAGGTGTCACCCGCAACGTCCGTGTCCGCTCGATCATCGGGCGCTTCCTCGAGCACTCGCGTGTCTTCCACTTCGCTGCTGGATCGCACGACCCGCTCGACGGCGTGTTCCTGATCGGCTCGGCCGACTGGATGGACCGCAACCTCTCCGACCGCGTGGAGGCTGCCGTGCCGATCCGCGATCGACACCTGCGCGCCCGCTTATGGGAGATCCTCGACACGTGTCTTGCCGACCGCCGCAACGCCTGGCAGATGCAGCCGGACGGCCGCTACGTACAGCTCTTCCCGAGCGGCGCGGACGGAACCGGCTCCGCGGGCACCCACGTGGCGATGATGCGCTCGGCGCTCGCGCGACGCGACCTGTAGCGGACAGCGCGAAGCCGCCCCTCAGGATCTTGTTCAGCCTGGAGAACGCCTGGAGAACGCGCGTACGTGATCCGAGTTGCCGCCACAGGCCGCCACGGGCGAGACGAAGTGACGAGCGCGACGGCGAGGAGTGCCCATGAACCAGTGTACGAGGCTATGCGGGCTGCAGTTCGCCGCTTGCGACGGCCTCGTTGAAGGCGGCGGCGTCCGGCGTCTCTGCCCGGCTGTCTGCGGACGGTCTCTCACGCACCTGCGTCCGCTGCCTCGGGCTCAGCCGCCGAGATGGCCAGCGCTGCGCCGATGAGCGTGAGGTGGCTGAACGCCTGCGGGAAGTTGCCGACCTGCCGTTGCCCCGTCACGTCGTATTCCTCGGCCAGCAGGCCGAGATCGTTTGCCAGCCCGAGGAGCCGCTCGAAGAGCGTGCGGGCCTCCTGGACGCGGCCGTTGAGCGCGAGCGCGTTGACCAGCCAGAACGAGCAGGCGAGAAACTGTCCTTCGTCACGGCCAGTCCGTCGTCGGTCTCCGCGGTCGAGTAGCGGGATACGAAGCCGTCGCGGCCGAGCTCGCGTGAG
>Ga0081538_10003346_pt1 | contig 15179 bp, 18 predicted proteins | sample TabmetS5T2R1_FD_71022 | JGI IMG/M metagenome (GOLD analysis project Ga0081538, IMG submission 71022) | Tabebuia heterophylla rhizosphere microbial communities from the University of Puerto Rico - S5T2R1 | ecosystem: Host-associated > Plants > Roots > Rhizosphere ... | reverse complement strand
GCTCCAACCTCGAGGAAGGCTCGCCATGGCCAAGCTGCTCTATGTGATGAATGCGTCCCTTGACGGCTCCGTCGCCGACGAGGACGGCAAGTTCGACTGGGGGGCACCAGGCGAGGAGTACTACGCCTTCGTCAACGACCTGGTGCGGCCGGTCGGCACCTACCTGTACGGGCGCCGGCTGTACGAGCTGATGGCCGTCTGGGAGACCGACCCCGCCGCCGCGGCCCAGTCGCCCGGCGCCCGGGAGTTCGCCCAGATCTGGCAGGCGGCCGACAAGGTCGTGTACTCCAGGACGCTGGAGGCGGCCGCCACCACCCGGACGCGGATCGAGCGGGACTTCGACCCCGAAGCGGTCCGGCAGCTGAAGGCGGCCGCCGGGCGTGACCTCACCGTGGGCGGTCCGGACCTCGGCGCCCAGGCGATCACCGCCGGGCTGGTGGACGAGGTCCACCTGTTCGTCTGGCCGGTGGTGGTGGGCGGCGGCAAGCCCTTCTTCCCCGCCCGGGCCCGGCTCCAGCTGGAGTTGCTGGATGAGCGCCGGTTCGGCAACGGCGTGGTGTACCTGCGCTACCGTACCCAGACCTGAGCAGACGGCGGCGGCGCCCCACGCCGGGATGCGCGCGACAGCGCCCGGCCCGCACGGCCGGCCCAATCGGCCGCCTTCCAGATTCCGCCTGAAGTGGCCGACCAAGGAGGACCTGGAAGAGCGGCTTCCTGTTTGCCCGCCGGGATCAGAGCACGGCGGCGGCGAACTGCTCCAGGACGTCAAGGAACCGGTCGGCGTCGGTGCGTCGCACCTGGAGGCGCTCCCCTTGACGCTGCGGCCAGCTGTACCAGTGGGCCAAACGACGGCACTGAAGCACCGTATGGGGCACGGTGGCGAGCGGCTCTTGGCGTGGTATGCCGGTGGCGATACCGAATACCGGCTGCCTGGAACCGACATGGTTTCAGGGTCTTGGCGCAGACCGCCGAGTTCCTCCGCGAGACGCGCGAAACGACTGGGGCGTTGGTGTTTGGTCGAAGGACCTTCGACCTCACCATGGGTGGGTGGCAAGCATCCCTTGGATGTCCCGGTCTTTGTGGTGAGCAGCTCGGTCCCACCAGCGTGGGTCTACGAGGGATCGCCGTTCACGTTCGTCACCGACGGCCTCGAAAGCGCCTTGGAGCAAGCGCAAGCGGTCGCTGGCGACAAGGACGTCGGCGTGGGCGCCGCGAGCATCGTGCAGCAGTGCATCAGAGCGGGCCTCCTGGAGGAGATCCACCTAGACTTGGTGCCCGTCCTGCTCGGGGGCGGCGTTTCATTGTTCGACCACCTGGGCACCGGGCCGATCGACCTGGAGCGCACGAGGGTGATCGAGGGCGCTGGGGGGACGCATCTCACCTTCCGCGTCGTCAAGTGAAGTAGGCCCGATCTCGTCGCCACCTTGCGGTTGAAGCTCGGTCGTGTCGTCGCCGGCCCGGCTCGAAGAGGAAGGAGCATGACATGCGGGTGATGTTGATGATCAAGGGGGATCCGGAACCGGGCGCCGCGCCCAGCGAGGAACTCCTGACCGAGATGGGTAGGTACAACGACGAGCTGCAGCAGGCCGGCGTGCTCCTGGACCTGGCCGGGCTGCTCCCAAGCGCCGAGGGGAGGCGGGTCAAGTTCGCCGACGGGAACCGCACCGTCATCGAGGGGCCGTTCCCCGAGTCGAAGCAGCTGATCGCGGGCTACTGGATCCTCCAGGTGCCGTCGATGGACGAGGCCGTGGACTGGGCCAAGCGCGCCCCGTTCGAGGCACTTGCTCGGATCTACCCCGGCGAGTACGGCGCCACGGGCGAGATCGAGATCCGTCGGGTGTTCGAGCTGGAGGGTTCTGACGCATCCACCTAGCGGCGGGTGAGCGCGTCCGAGACGGACCAGATCAGGCGCTGATGAGCAGGCCGATGCCGAGGGCCAACAACCACACCGACCAGCCGATGTAGGCCAACGGAACCAAGGTGCCGGCCAGCTTCCAGCCACGCACCTCGAACGGGCCGACGAACTCCAGCGACCCGAGCATAAACAGCGGCGCCAGCACCAGCCCGACGACCCCGAACAGCGGGTGCAACACGTCGGACTGGATCAGGGCGACCCCGGCCAGGGCCGTCCACAAGCCCGTGAACAGGTAGCCGAGGTGCTCACCGACGGCCACGCCCAAATAGCGGTTGAGGGTCTGGAATACGACCTTGACGGCGTCGCGGGTGGCCGGGGTGGTCGCCGGGTCACCGGCCAGGCGGGCCAGATGGGGGACAGCGAAGGGCCAGCGGATCAGGCCCAGGAACTGCACCAGCGCGGCCAGCAGCCCGACGGTGGTGGCCAGGACCAGGACGGTCGGGTCGGCGTCGGTCAGGGTGGCCGACAGCAGCACCACGGCCGGGGCGAGCAGGACCGCGCTCATGGCGAACCCCCACCAGATGAGGACCAGGCGGCTGCCGCCGGCGGTGAACCGCTCCAGGACCTGGTCCGTTGGCTGGCGGAGGATGTCGGGGTAGTCGAAGCTGCGAGCCAGCAGGGTGAAGAACAGGTTGTAGGCGACTGGCAGGACCAGCAGCAGCAGGCCGATCAGCACCTGGGTAGTCATGGGGGTCCTCTCAACGGGCTTGGAGAGCCTATCCGCCGGGAGGATGGCAGGACGCCAAGTGCTGCTGGCGGCGTCTGTCCCTCAGCGGATCTGGAGATCTTGCTGGCTGTCATGGCCGTAGTGGCGAGAGTGGAGGACCTAGTGGTCGGCTAGGCCGCGGACGGCCCCGATCGGCGCCGTGCTTGAGCGTGGGCATCCCGGAATCGCCGTTGAGGTAGGGACTTGGTTAAGGGAATGCGGCGAACAGGTGCCACTGGCCGGGCACCCCCCGGAGGGAATGGACCCTGCGGTCCTCGAACCGGATCTCGGCGCCCGCGACCAGGTCCTTGACGGTACTGGACACCAGCACCTCATTCGGCCGGGCCAGCCCCATGACCCGCGCGGCGATGTGGACCGCGATCCCGCCGATGTCGCCGTCCCGCAGCTCGACCTCGCCGGTGTGCACCGCCGCCCGGACCTCCAGGCCAAGGGTGCGCAGCTCCCGGCCGATCGCGCCGGCGCAGGTCACAGCCCGGGCCGGGCCATCGAAGGTCGCCAGCAGCCCGTCACCGGTCATCTTCACCTCCCGACCCCGATACCGCTCCAGCTGCGCTCGGGCCAGGGCGTCGTGGCGCCCCAGCAGCTCCCGCCAGCGGCGATCGCCCACCTCGGCGGCGCGTTGGGTCGAGCTGGCGATGTCGGTGAACAAGATCGTGGCCAGGACCCGATCCGGCATCGGCGGTGGCCGGGTGCCGGTGAGGAACTCCTCGATCTCGGCGGCGACCGCCTCACTGTCGCCAACGAACGGCAGGTTGTCGCCTCCCGCCAACTCGACGAGCCTGGCCCCGGGGATCTGGCGGCGGCATAGCGGCTGGCCCCCACGTCCACGGCCCGGTCGCCGGTCCGGTGCACGAGCAACGTCGGCACCCGGATCTGCGGCAGGGCCTGGCGCACGTCGATGTCGGCGATCATCCGCAACCAGGCCTGGGCAGCACCGGGACTGACGCTGCTGCGCATCGCCTTGGCGATGAACCGGAGGAACGGCCGGTCGTCGGCGAGGCTGGGCGCCACCACGCCCACCAGCAGCCTGGCCATGGCGCACTCCCCCAGGCCGCCGGCCCTTGCTCGCCGAACATGGCCTGCAGCTCGGGCGCCAGCGCCCACGGGAAGTCGTCGGTGCCGGTGCCCTTCACCAGGGGCGCGTACAGGACCAGCGCCCGGGTGCGCTCGGGATGGGTGGCGGCGAACAGCGCGCTCAGGGCGGCCCCCTCCAGGTCGCCGCAGACGGCTGGGCGCTCGGCCCCAGCCGCGTCCAGGACCGCCAGGACATCCTGCATGGTGTCCTCCAGGACCACCGGCCCGGGCGCGTGATCAGAGAGTCCGGTACTGCGCTTGTCGAACACGATGAACCGGGAGAACGACGCCAGGCGCTTGTTCCAGCGGACCAGACCCGGCCACTCGTGGTTCTGCTCCAGGTGGGAGGTGAATGCTGGAACCAAGACCAGGTCCACCGGTCCGTCACCAAACACCCGATAGGCGATGTGGACACCGCCGCTGTTGACATACCGAACCTCAGCACCAGTCATCGGGCCACCACAAACGCCGCCTTCGCCGGACCTGCCGACTGCATCGTGTCCCCCGGCTGGCAGCCTGTCTATCCAGCGACGAGGTCTCCATGCCAGTGGTCGGCTTCTACCCACACGCTGTCGGCAATCGGTCTGGAACTCATGGCGTCCGACCCACCTGACCACATTTCAAGACCTGTCACTGTCTATCAGCCGATGTGGCCTCGGAGAGCAAGTTTGCCTTCAACTGGAAGTCGGCTAGCCAGTTATCACGGGGGCAATCAAATGGAGTGATGCTAATTTCTCATTGTCGCAGCTCAGACGCCTAAGAGGCCACACTCTTTGACCGCCCCCGTAGTAACGTCACTTGCTGGCACCAGGCCGCAAGGGTGGGCCCTGAACGCCAACCTCACAGGGCTCCGCAACGCCGGGCGCATGCACGCCCATTACGAGTCGGCGGCGTCCGGAGAGTTCTGAACCGAAGTCATCTGGTGTCAGCGGTGTCAACGTCGCCTGCGCTCAAAGCGCCCGATACCGCGCCACATCGCACGGCGCGTCGTCTTCGTCAGCTCGATGGGCGGCCTGCTGAGCGCCTGGTTGTGGGTTGGCCGGTGGCACGGTGATGCCGGATGGCTGCGGTCATCGCCGGCAGGCTTTGCGCGACGTGGGCGGTGACTCCTTGATGCTGCCTCGGATGCTGCCTCGCCGTGCAACGCCAGGCCAAGGGTGCTGCTTGGCTGGCGCCGTCGGCGTTGCCGGTGCGGTGTTGGTCATGCCCCAGATCGTGGTGGCGGTTCGCTGGCTGGTTCGGCCGGTTCGGGACCGGTGAGGTGGGCCTGGGCGGCCTTGCGGAAGGCCGCCACCAGGCGGCTGCGGTCACCGGCGCGGGTCGCAAGCACGACGTGGCTCGGCTCGACGCCCTCCAGGGGGATCGTGGTGAGGTCGGGGCGTTTGCTGCCGGTGCCGAGTCCGGCCGGGATGATGGCCACGGCCTGCCCGGCGGCGACGAGTTCGTTCTTGTCCTCGATGGCCTCCACGAAGGGGCCGTCGGGTGCCGGGCTGCCGTCGGGTCGGGGGTCGATGCGCCAGAAGGCGTTCCAGGCGGCGTCCGGCAGCTGGGGGATGGGCTCGTCGGCGATGTCGTCCAGGGTGATCGATTCCTTGCCGGCCAGGCGGTGGTCGAGGGGGACCAGCAGCTCCCGGGGTTCGTCGTAGAGGACCGTCACGTGTAGCTGGTCGGTGGGGAACGGCAGCCGGGCCACCGCCGCGTCCACGCGGTGCTCGAGCAGGGCCGCGGGTGGTTCGTTCCAGGCCAGGTGCAGGGTGTGCACGTCGGCGTCGGGGTGCTGGCGGCGCAGCTCGCGCACGGCTGGGGTGACGATGAGGTTGGTGGTGTAGCCGATGGTGATGCGGGTGGGCTGGGCGGCGGCGCGGGTGGCGGCCGCGGCCTGGGCGGCGGAGCGGAGCAGCGCCTTGGCGCGGGGCAGGAAGACCGCGCCGGCCTCGGTGAGCTGGCTGCCTTGGGGGGTGCGGTCCAGCAGGCGGGCGCCCAGTTGCTGTTCGAGGCTGCGGATCTGCCGGCTCAACGACGGCTGGGCGAGGTGGAGGGCGGCGGCGGCGCGGCCGAAGTGGCGGTGGTCGGCGACCGCGGTGAAGTAGCGCACCAGCCGCAGGTCGAGGTCTGCCGGGGGCGGCGGCGAGTCGGGCATGCGCCAAGCCTAGCAGCTTGCAGCCCCCGGTGCGACACCCTGAACGCTGGCGTGAGCTGCGGTGTTGTCTGAATCGTATTGCCCAGTTCGGAACAGGTCTTGGACGCCGAGCTCCCTATGGTCCCAAGGTGAAGTCACCGTTCCGGCACCACCCCGGTGCCGGAGCGGGCCAGGCCACGTCGCTTCGTCAAGGGAGTCCGCCATGCGCGTGTTCGCCATCGCATCCCGGACGGCCCGGGCTCGTCCCGGACCTGGGAGAAGGCCATTGCTTCAACGACGAGACGAGTGGCAGGACGATCGCTATCCACCCAGCCTGGCGCGAACCCGCGTGAGACGCCGGGGACGGCCGCGCCGCGCCGCCGCCCGTCCGACGGTGGCGCTGCTCGCCTGCCTCCTGCTCGCCGCCGCCGCTGGATGCGATGCCGACCGGCCTGGCGCGACGGGACCAACCGGATCCGGCGTGCCGTCCACGCTCGCCGACCAGCCGGGCGACCGTAGCCTCGTCGACCGTCTGCGCCAAGGCGGGCAGGTCATCTTCATCCGCCACGCGGCCACCGAGGCCACCGAGGACGACCCCAGGCCCGACCTGGCCGATCCGAGCACCCAGCGGAACCTCTCCGACGCCGGACGCGAGCAGGCCCGGCAGCTCGGCCGCGCCATCGGCCGCCTCCAGATTCCGGTGGGCACCGTGCTGGCCAGCCCGTACGCGCGGACCCGGGAGACCGCCGAGCTGGCCTTCGGTCGCGATCGCGTGCGCGTGACCCACGACCTCCTGAACGAGGCCTATCCCGGCACCGACGACGAGGAGCTGGCCCGCCGACTGGGGCGCCTGTTGGCCACCCGGCCGCCGGCCGGGCAGAACACGGTGCTGGTCTCCCACGGCTTCAACCTTCAGGGAGCGACGGGGCTGTCGGTCGCAGAGGGCGAGTCGGCGGTCTTCGCACCCGGCGACGCGGGCCGCTCCGGCCTGGTCGCGAGGATCACCACCGAGGAATGGCAGCGGCTGGCGCAGCACGGATGAGGGCTGCGGTCGGCACCGGCTGGAACCGCCGCCCAGCCCACACCGGTCGACCGACCTCTGACCTCGCTGCCCAACGTCGCCCACCTGCTCCTGCAGACCGCGCCCGGGGAAGGACCGATGCGGACCACCACGCCAACGCTGCGCCGACCGTCTCCCGCGGCCGTCGCGTCACGGCCTGCCGCCACCGAGCGACGGCCCATGCGATGGGTGGCATGGTGGGCGGCCTGCCTGGCCTGCGGTGGTCTGGTGGGGCTGCTGTTCGCCGTCGTTGGCGCCCTCCGGGGTGGGCGACCATCCTGGCGCCGCGTCCTGCTGGTCGTCACCGGGACGGCGGTGCAGCTGGTGTGCGCCGGTGTCGCTACGGTCACCATCGCCGCCGATGGGGCGATAGGTCCGGCGGCGGTCCGGTTGGAGAACTCCGCGGCCCGTGCCTTGCGGGTGCAGGACCACGCCCCGTGGCAGCTGGCCCGCACCGTCGTCAACCTGCCGGTCTCCGGTGCGGCCCTGCTCTACGCCGCGGCCAGGGGAGGCCGCCCGTATCGAGGTGCGGCCAACGGGACGGTCGTGGTGTCGCTGCAGGACGGGGTTGCTCGTGGGGGAACGATGTACGGCACGGTGCTGCTCACCAATCGACCGGCTACGACGGCATCAGCAGCCATCCGGGGCCCGGGTTTTTTCGAGCACGAGGTACGGCACTCGAACCAGTGGGCGGTGTCGACGCTGCTGGCCGGCCCGGCCGCCTTCCCAGCGCTCTATGCCGCCGATGAGTCGCTGTTCCCCGGCGCGCACAACCACTTCGAGCGGCAGGCCGGCCTCAGCGACGGTGGCTACCACCCTCCCCACCACAGCCCTCCGGCCGCCGGTCGGCTTGCCTTCCTCCTCGTCGGCCTGGTCGCCGGGTACCGCCTTGCCGCACGCCGCTTCCCTCGCCCGACCGCTGCGGCCGCAGCGCCCGACGCACCCCGGGCGCATCGCGGACCTCGAGCAGGGCCCTCCCTCGAGCAGCCACAACCAACGACGACGTGACGCAGAGCAGATAACGCCAATGCAGGACGGACGAAGCGATGAACCTGCGACCCAAGAGCGCCCGATCGGCTCCGCCCCCCGCTCAGGAGCGACCGATCGCGGCCGCCGATTCCGTCACGTGGCGGCGGGGGCTGTTCGCCTTCCCCCGCCTGGCGACCACGTGGAAGCTTCACTGGATCCTCCGCATCGCCGTCGGGCTGGAGTTCATCGGTCACGGCGTATTCGGGATCATGGGCAAGGCGGCGTGGCTGGCCTACTACGACGTGCTCGGGATCCCCGCCTCGATCGGTTGGGACCTGATGCCACTGGTCGGCGGCATGGACATCGCGCTCGGCCTGCTGGTGCTCATCCGGCCGATGCGGGCGCCGATCGCCTTCATGGCGTTCTGGGGCTTGTTCACCGCCTCGCTGCGGCCGCTGGCCGGCGAGGGGATCTGGGAGTTCGTCGAGCGCTCCTACAACTTCGGCGTCCCGCTCGCGCTGCTGCTCTTGCATGGGGTGGGCACCTCGCTGCGCCACTGGTTCGCGCGCATCACGACGGTGCGGCGCCTGCGCCGCAGCGCATCGGAGTTCGCCTGGGGGCTGCGGGCGATCATCGGCAGCTACCTGGTCGGCCACGGCGGGCTTGGCCTGTTCACCGACAAGCCGTTGCTGATCGAGCACTACGACTCGATCGGCCTCACCGCCCTGGTGGGCGACCCTCACACGCTCAACGAGGTGATCGGCCTGTTCGAGATCGCGCTCGGCGTGCTCGTGTTCGCCTGGCCGGCCACCGGGATGTTGGTGTTCGTGCTCGCCTGGAAGTTGTCCACCGAGCTGCTGCACGTGACCGCAGGCGCGTACGGCGCCGGCTGGGAGGTCATCGAACGGGCCAGCGCCTACGCCGCCCCGCTGGCGTTGATCTGCGTCACCTCGCTGCTGCGCACGGGCATCGTCGCTCCAATCGCTCGACCCCGATGAGCCACGCCCTCCCTCCTCCTCTCTTGATCCGACACCCTGCTCGGAGGCCCTCATGATTGTCATCACCACCCCCACCGGCCAGATCGGCCACCAGGTCCTCAGCAACCTCCTCGGCAGCGGCGAGCCGATCCGTGTCATCGCGCGCGACCCCTCCGGCCTTCCCACCCAGGCCCGCGAGCGCGTCGAGGTCGTGGAGGGGTCCCACGGTGACTTCGATGTCGTTGACCGGGCGTTCGCGGGCGCCGACGCCGTGTTCTGGCTGGTGCCCCCCGACCCCCGCGCCGACACTGTCCAGGCCGCCTACCTGGACTTCACCCGGCCGGCGGGCGACGCCTTCAAGCGCCACGAGGTCCAGCAGGTGGTCGGGGTCTCGGCCCTGGGCCGCGGCACCCCGTGGGCTGCCAACGCCGGGCTGGTGACGGCGTCGCTGGCCGCCGACGACCTCATCGCGAGCACCGGGGTGAGCTACCGGGCGCTGACGATGCCCTCGTTCATGGACAACCTTCTCCGCCAGACCGAGGCGATCAAGCACCAGGGCAGGTTCTTCTCGCCGATCTCCGGCGACCGCAAGCTCCCCTCCTGCGCCACCCGCGACATCGCCGCCGCCGCCGCGAGGCTGCTGCTCGACGCCTCCTGGAGCGGGCACGACCACGTCGCGGTCCTCGGGCCCGAGGACCTGTCCTTCAACGACATGGCCCAGATCATGTCCGAGGTGCTGGGCAAGCCGGTGCGCTTCCAACAGATCCCCGGCGAGGCCCTGAAGGCCAGACTTACCGGATCCGGGATGTCCGAGGCCATGGCCCAGGGCATGGTCGACATGGCGCTGGCCAAGAACCAGGGCCTCGATAACGCCGAACCGCGCACCCCCCAGTCCACCACCCCTACCACCTTCCGCCAATGGTGTGCGGAGGTGCTCAAGCCAGCCGTCCTGGCCTGAACACCACCGAGAGCCAGGCCGTCCGCGACCGGCACGGAAAGCGAGCTCAGATGTCAGACGTAACGGCCGCTCAAGCCCCCGACCTGAGCGGCGAGCAGATCGACCGCATCCTGGAAGCAGTGGCAGAGTCGTTCGGCCACCAGCTTCGCTCGCCCATCCTGCACGCACCGTCCGAGGAGGGCCTTGACTACCAGGACGTCACCTTCCCCGCACTGGACGGCGTGCCCCTTGAGGGCTGGTTCATCCCAGCCGCCGGGTCCGGCACACTGATCATCGCCAACCACCCGATGGGGTTCAGCCGCTCCGGGATCCCCACCCACCTCGAGCCGTGGCGGTCGGTATGGGCGTCCAGTGGCAACGACTTCGAGGTCAACCTGGTCCCCGACTACAAGATCCTGCACGACGCCGGGTACAACGTGCTGGCCTACGACCTGCGCAACTTCGGTCACAGTGGCGCAGCCAACGGCGGCATCGCCTCCAGCGGGATCTTCGAGGCCCGGGACGTCGCCGGCTCGCTGCACTATGCGCGCAGTCGCCCCGACACACGCGACATGGCGATCGGCCTCTTCAGCCGCTGCCTGGGCTGCAGCGCCACCTTTGCTGCCATGACCCAGTTCCCCGGGGCATTCGACGGTGTGCGCTGCCTGGTGGGGCCCCAGCCGGTCACGATGAAGATCATTCTCGGGCGGCGGCTGGCCCTCGCGGGCGTGCCGGCCGACCGCATCGACGACCTCGAAGCGCGCATCGTGTTGCGCACCAGCATCGGATTCGCGCGACGGGCCCCGCAAGAGTGGGCCAGGAACGCCTCCGTTCCCACGTTGCTCTACCAGGTGCACGACGACGTGCTGACCGACCCCAGCGACGTGCAGACGATGTTCGACAGCATTCCCGTCGCCGACAAGAAGCTCCTGTGGATCCACGGCAGCACGCACCGCTGGGACGGCTACCTGGAGTTCCAGCGCCGCCCAGAGCCGATGCTGGAGTGGTTCGACAAGCACCTGTCCTGATCAAGGGCTTCTGCCGCCGGCGACGTCGCCGGTCACCTCCCACTCGGTGCTTGAGTGTTGATCACGCCGACGTGGGTGCGCCGTGGTGGAAGGCTGCCCGGTATTCCTTCGGCGAGGTGCCGATGCGCCGATGGAAGGCCGCTCGAACAGATGCCGGCGCGCCCAGGCCCGTGAGGCGGCCGATGTCCTCGATCGGCTCGGTGGTCGTCTCCAGCAGCACGCGTGCTCGGTCGATCCGCGCATCGGTGAGCCAGGCCATCGGAGCGACCCCGGTCTCCTCGCGGAACCGACGAGTGAGCGTGCGTCGAGACATGTGTGCGCGCCCCGCGAGCGTGTCGAGGTCGAGCGGAAGGGCAAGGTTCTCCAGCATCCAGTCGCGAAGCGGCCCGAGCTGATCGCCGGTGACCTCGGCGCGCAGCCGTTCGACGAACTGCGCCTGTCCTCCCTGACGTTGTGGCGGCGCGACGAGGACCCGTGCCGCCGAGTTGGCCGCGGCGGCGCCGTGGTCGCGTCGGATGAGGTGGAGGCACAGATCGATGCCGGTCGTCATGCCGGCGGACGTGAGGATGTCGCCGTCGTCGACGAACAGACGGTTGGGCAGCACCTCGACCAAGGGGTGGCGACGCTGTAGCTCGTCGGTCCACAGCCAATGGGTCGTGGCGGGGCGTCCGTCCAGCAACCCGGCAGCGGCGACGGCGAACGCGCCTGTGCAGATCGAGACGAGGCGGGCGCCGCGACCATGCGCCAGTCGCAAGGCGTCAAGCACCGCTGCCGACAGCGTGGCGTCGAGGTCCTCATAGCCGGGCACGATCACGGTGTCTGCTTCGCGGAGAACCTTGAGCCCAGCCGATGTGGTGACGGTGATGCCGGGCCCGACTCCCCGTGCCACCCCACCTTCCGCGCACACCGTCACGTCGTAGTGCGGGTCGCGGCCGAAGACCTCCGTCGCGATTCCGAGCTCCAGTGGGATCAGGCCGGGGAGCCCGAGCACGGCCACCCGATGCGGGCGCTTGGGCGTCATGGCCTGATCATAGCGGTAAACGGCCCTCGGGCCACTGTTGACCTTCTCGCGATGTCCATACGCTTGCGGCCATGAACGAGATCCTCGTGCTCCCCGCCGGGCCGCTCGCCGATGCGAGTCTTGCGATCGCCCGCGCCTCGGAGAGTCAGGCGATCCTCGATCACAGCATCCGCAGCTTTCTGTTCGCCCGCTTGCTGGCCGACCATGAGGGCTGTCTGAATGACGCCGACTATGACGAGGACCTGCTCTTCGCCGCCACCGTCATGCACGATCTTGGACTCGGTGAGCACGCGACAGGCGAGGCTCGTTTCGAGGTCGAGGGCGCCGATCTGGCTGCCGCCGTCCTTCGGAGGCACAGCGTCGCCGAACGCGACATCGACCGAGTTTGGGAGGCGATCGCACTGCACTCGTCTCTCGGCATCGCTCACCGGCGCGGTCTGCTCACCTCCCTCACGCACAAGGGGGTCTTCATAGACGTAGGCCGAATCACCGACGCCGTGGCGGACCGACTGCGACAGGAGGTACTCAACGCCTATCCCAGACCCGCCGGAGACCGCTCCATCGCGGACGCCATCGTGGCCCATGCGACCCGTTCCGAAGCGGCCGCGCCTCCCGGTTCGCTCGCGTTCGAACTCCTTCGCCAACACCGGGAAGCCGAGCGCGCCCGAGTGCGGCGCCAGGAATCGACCTGAAGGGAGGCAACCGTCGTGGCCGACGAATCAGTAGCGCACAATCTCGAACGGATGGATGAGCTCGACTTCGCGGGCTGGAACGGAGCGGACTGGGAGGGCGTCTTCACCCGTTACCACACTGACGACGTTCTCGTAGTTGTGCATGGGCAAGCTCCGACGCATGGCATTCGTGAACACATACAGGCGATGAAGGCCTTCGTCGAGAGCACCGGTGGCGCGCCCGTCCAGGTCAAGTCTCATCCGATCCGGTTTGGATCAGGAGACTGGACCTGCGTGGTCGGCGAGCTCGAGGACGGTAGCCGGATGGTGACCGTGGCGAAGTGGCGCGACGGCGCCATCGCCGAGGAGTACATCTGGATCTAGTGGTCCTCGCCGCGCCTGCTGCGCACAACTCCACCTGCAGCGCCAGCTTGCGAGCGGACCCGTAGTCTCTGGGCACGGCGGTGTGAGGCGACGTCACAATGCCGAGGGTGAGGTCTGCTCGAGGAGCGGCCTAACGACCGGTCGCGGGCCCCAAAATCGAAAGGACCAACCCGATGCCGATGATCGACGTCTACGCCGCCGCCGGGACGTTCGGTGACCCCCGCGCCCTCGCCCAGAAGCTGGCGTCCGAGCTCATGGCGATCGAACAGGTCCCGGACATCCCCATGTTCCGGCAGAACACCGCGGCCTTCATCCACGACCTGCCCGCCGGCAACCTGTCCAACGTCGACGGCGAGGCCAACTACGTGCGGATCCAGGTCCTCACCAACGCCGGCGCGCTCGATCGCGGCAAGCAGCTCGCCGTGGTCGAGCAGCTGACCCGCATCGCCGCCGAGGCCGCCGGTGACCCGACACTGGCCAGCCGCATATGGGTGCTGCTGACCGAGGCGCCCGATGGAGGTTGGGGCCTGGACGGCCACGCCAACACCAATGATGAGCTGGTGGCTGCCGCCCGGGCACAGATCGCCAGCCTGCAGGCCGGCCAGCCCTCAGTCGACTAGCATCGCCACGCGCACCGCCGACCGGCTCGGCCTTGGCCGCGACCCGGCAGCAGGCGTGTCCACGAGTCGCACTCCGGCTCACCACCGGCTGGTGGTGGCGTTCTTGCCAGGGGACTGAAGGAGGGCTAGTCAGATGAGCGCCGAAGCGGTTTCGCCGATCAGTACCTACTTCCGAGTCTGCGACGGGGTGCGGGTGAGGTTCGCCGATACCAGGGCAGGCTCGGACATCACCGTACTGCTGCTGGCGCCGTGGCCCGAAAGCCTCTGGGCCTTCCGTCGCATCTGGAGCCGCCTTTCTGCAGTCGGGAGGGTGGTCGCCATCGACCTGCCGGGATTCGGCCACTCCGATGGTCGCCCGGAACTGATTGCCCCTGACACCTCGGGAGCGTTCCTGGCCCGTCTGATCGACGAGTGGGGCCTGGGAGCTCCCCACGTCGTCGGCCCGGACGTCGGCACGGCCGCGGCGCTCTTCCTTGCCGCGAGGGCGCCGGAGCGCGTCACGAGCTTGACCGTCGGCGGCGGCGCGGTCCGCATCCCGATCGAAGCGGGCGGCGCGCTCAAGGAGATCATCGAGGCGCCGAGCCTGGACGTCGTGCGCGGGCTGGACGCCAGGACCAACATCGGCTACGCGGTCGAGCCGGGTGCCGCCAGCGACCGCGAGCCCGACGTCCACGAGGACTACGTCAGCGCCTACGACCTCGGGCGCTTCGCGGAGTCGGCCCGGTTCGTGCGGCAGTACCCCGAGCAGAACCCGGTATTGCGGGACCTGCTGCCGACGATCAACTCGCCCACCCAGATCGTGGCCGGGCGCGACGATGACCTGGTGCCGTGGTCGAACAACCAGTACCTCGACGACCTCCTCCCCAACAGCGAGATCCATCCGCTCGACACCGGTCACTTCGCGTGGGAGCAAGCAGCGGAGGAATACGGCCGCCTGGTCGTCGACTGGGTCAGCGGCGGGTATCGGCGCGTCGCAGCGGGCTAAGCCCAGCGCCGCCGCGGTCGGCGACGCACTGCGGCGCGACATGGTCTCGGAAGCCAGCCTCTTGGCAGCCAAGAACGCATCGTTCCCTCGAGGCTAGAGGAGCAGTCACATGAGCATCACCGCGACATCCGTCGACAAGCCGACGGTCATCCTGGTTCACGGGGCGTTCGCCGAGTCATCGAGCTGGAACGGCGTCATCGCCCCGCTGCTCGATGACGGCTATCCCGTGCTCGCGGTCGCGAACCCCTGCACGGCATCCTTCTGGTTCATGTTCGGGACCGAGGACAAGAACATTCCCACGGCCGCCCATCGCTTCATGGCCGACGGGCCGGTTCCCGGCGGACCGTGGAACTCCAGGGCGGGTCGCATGCCGTTGCCATCCCGGAGGCGGCCACCGGCGGTGCAGTGCGGTAGTCCGGCCTTGAGGAACTAACCGACCCATCTGTCCCGCTTGAGGGCGGAGGACCGTGACAAGTCTCAGCGGCAGGCTCGGGAAGCGAGCCGGAGAAGGAAGCCCAGGCGTCTCGGGGTGTTGGCGGTGGTGAAGCGGCCGATCACCACCACCGAGGACCAGAGCACGACGTTCATCGAGCTCTTCTTCGACCTGGTGTTCGTCTACGCCGTGACCCAGACCGTCAGCCTGGTCCACCAGGAGCTGTCGTGGGCCGGGGTCGGGCACGCGCTGGTGGTGT
>Ga0081538_10003345_pt1 | contig 15180 bp, 10 predicted proteins | sample TabmetS5T2R1_FD_71022 | JGI IMG/M metagenome (GOLD analysis project Ga0081538, IMG submission 71022) | Tabebuia heterophylla rhizosphere microbial communities from the University of Puerto Rico - S5T2R1 | ecosystem: Host-associated > Plants > Roots > Rhizosphere ... | reverse complement strand
CAGAAGGACCTGGAGATGATCTCGCCGTTCGCGGGCTTCACCATCGTGGTCGTGGCGAGCAAGACGCTGAACATCACAACGCTCAAGGACCTGATCGAATACTCCAAGAAAAGTCCCGGCGCCAACTTCGGCTCGGTCGGCAACGGCAGCTCGCAGCATCTCGCCGGCGAATACTTCCAGCAGGTCGCCGGCGTGAAGTTGACGCACGTGCCCTACCGCAACATCGCGCAATACGGACCCGACTTGATCGCCGGCACGGTCCCGCTCGGCTTCCAGTGGCTCCCGAACGTGAGCGCACCGCTCAAGGCCGGAGGTGCGCGACCGCTCGCAGTTGCCGGCAAAACGCGAATGGCGGCACTGCCCGATGTCCCGACGGCGGCCGAGGCGGGGCTGCCCAACTATGAAGCGTCCGGCTGGTTCGCCTTGCTGGCGCCGCGCGGCACGCCGAAGCCGATCGTCGCCAAGCTCAATCAGGAGCTTGCCGCGGCAGCCGCGGATCCCGCGGTACGCCAACGGTTTCTCGACGTAGGTGCGGAACCGAATGTCATCGCGCCGGAGCAAGCCGCCAAGTTCATCTCCGCCGAAACGGCGAAATGGCGCGACATCATCACCAAGGCCGGCATACCGGTGATTCAGTAATCGCGTGACGATCCAGGAGCGGGTGTTCATCGCCGGAGCTGGTCCGGTCGGCCTCGTCGCCGCCGCCAGTCTGGTGCGCAACGGCGTGCCGGTGACCGTGTTCGAGGCCGGGCCGGGCCTGGGCGAGGAATCGCGCGCTTCGACCTTTCACCCGCCGACCCTCGACATGCTGCACCGGCTCGGCGCCGCCGAGCCTTTGATGGCGCAGGGCCTGATCGCACCGCGCTTCCAGTACCGATCGAAGCGGGACGGCGTGATGGCTGAGTTCGATTTCGGCGCCATTGCGGACGTCACCGGACATCCCTACCGGGTGCAGAGCGAGCAATTCCGGCTCACGCGCATCCTGCACGACCGGTTGCAGCGTGAATCGCTGTTCGCCATGCGCTTCGACAGCAAGGTCGCGAGCGTCACCCAGCAGCCGTCGTCCGTGCAGGTGGCGATCGAGCGTGACGGACGCACGGAGACCCACGCGGCGCGCTGGGTCATCGGCGCCGACGGCGCCCGCAGCGACGTGCGACGCTCGCTCGGGATCGAGTTCGAGGGGTTCACCTGGCCGGAACGCTTCCTCGTAGTCAGCACCCCATTCGATTTCCACCGCGTCATTCCCGACCTGGTTTCGGTCAGCTACGTCGCCGATCCGCAACGCTGGCACTTCCTGTTGCAGATTCCCGGCCTGTGGCGCGTGATGTTTCCGGTCGCCGCGCACGAAACCGACGAGCTCGCCTCAAGTCGCGACTTTGCCGAGGCATTGATGGCGCAATTGGTGCCTGGCATCGCCGGCTACGAGATCTCCCACACGACGCTCTATAAGGTGCATCAGCGGGTCGCAACGACGTTTCGGCGCGGTCGCGCATTCCTCGTCGGAGACGCCGCCCATATCAACAATCCGCTTGGCGGCATGGGCATGAACGGTGGCATCCATGACGCCATGAACTTGACCTCGCGATTGCTGGAGGTGTGGAGCGGGCACAAGCCGGAGACCGAACTCGATCGTTACGACAAGCAGCGCCGGCTGGTAACGGTGGAGTACATCGAGAAGCAATCGATCGAGAACAAGCGCAACCTGGAATGCGCCGCGTCCGGGTTCAAGGAGACACTGCAGCACATCACTGCCGACCAGCGCCGCACCCGCGATTACCTGTTGCGGGTGTCGATGATCGCCAGCCTGCGCCGCGCCGAGGAGCTCGGTTGAGACTATCGGCGCTACCCGCGACGCGATGAAAACAGCTACAGTGAGCCAGGAAGTCCGCTTGGTTGGCTCGCCTTGCGCCAAGTGGCCCAAGTTCATGGAGCAGCCGGTGACCGCCACATCACCTGTCCTGACGCGGTGGATCGGGCAGCCGATTCCGCGCAAGGAGGACGCTGCGCTCTTGAGCGGCCGCGCGCGCTTCATCGACGACCTGGCTCCGGTACCGGGATTGCGGCACGCAGCCATCCTGCGCTCTCCCCATCCGCATGCCATCTTGCGTGGAATCGACGTGACCCGGGCTGCCGCGCTGTCGGGTATCGTCGGCGTGGTCACCGGGGCCGAGCTGGCCAAGCTGGTCGGTCCGATCCCGAGCGTCGTCAAGGCGCCGCTGCCCTATTATCCGTTCGCAATCGACAAGGTTCGGCATGTCGGTGAACCGGTCGCGGTCGTGGTCGCAGACGACCGCTATCTTGCCGAAGACGCGCTGGAGCTGATCGACGTCGATTACGAGCCGTTGCCGGCGGTGGCCGATCTCGCGGCGGCGCGCGCAGCCGACGCGCCGATCCTGCACCAGAAGGTCGGTTCCAATGTCGTCAGCCGCCGCAGCTTCCGCTACGGCGATCCCGACCGCGCCTTGGCCGACGCCGATCGGGTATTCGAATTCTCCTATGCCTATCCGCGCTATTCCTCGACGCCGATGGAGACGTTCGGCGTGATCGCGCAGTTCGAGCCGGCGCCGGACCGCTTCACCGTGTGGTCCAACTTCCAGGGGCCGTTCGTGTTGCACCCGCTGATGGCCGGCGCCCTGAAGGTGCCGGGCGGCCGGCTGCGGCTGATCACGGCGCCCTTCAGCGGAGGCAGCTTCGGTGTCAAGCAGGCGGTATTCTCCTATATCGTGCTGCTGGCGGCAGTGAGCCGGCAGCTCGGCGTGCCGGTGAAATGGATCGAGGACCGCGCCGAGCACCTCGCCGCCGCCTCGGCCGCGAGCGACCGGATCGGATCGATCACCGCCGCCTTCACTCAGGCGGGCGAGTTGACCGGCCTGCGCTTCCGCAACGTCGCGAACATGGGCGCCTATATCAGGCCGCCGGAACCGGCTTCGCTCTACCGCATGCACAGCGCCGCGAGCGGCTGCTATCGCGTGCGCAATATCGCGGTCGACAACGAGCTCGTCGTCACCAACCAGACGCCGGTCGGACTCAACCGAGGCTATGGCGGGCCGCAATTCTACTTCGCGCTCGAGCGCGTCATGGACATAGCGGCGCGCGGTCTTAGGCTCGATCCGGCCGAGCTGCGCCGCTTGAACTTCATTGCCAAGGATGCCTTTCCCTACGCAAGCCCGGCCGGGTCCATTCTGGACGCCGGAAATTACGCGGCGGCGCTTGACGAGCTCATGCGCCTCGCCGACCACAAGGCGTTGCGCGCGCGGCGAGAGGAGGCGCGGCGCGAAGGCAGGCTCTACGGCATCGGCATCGCGGCCGGCATCGAACCCTCCGGCTCCAACATGGCCTATGTGTCACTGGCGCAGACGCCGGAGGAGCGCGCCCGGTCCGATCCCAAATCTGGCGCCAACGCGAGCGCGGTGGTCTCGATCGATCCGTCCGGCCACGTGACCTTGCGGCTGTGCAGCACGCCCAACGGGCAAGGTCACGCCACCGTTGCGGCGCAGATCGTTGCGGATGCGCTCGGGCTTTCACCTGAGGATATCGACGTGGTGACCGAGATCGACACGCTGACCAGCGCCTGGTCGATCGCGTCCGGCAACTACTCGAATCGGTTCGCCGCGATCGTCGTCGGCGCCATTGCGCAATCCGCCGGCAAGGTGGCGCATCGGCTCAAGCTCCTGGCGGCGGATGCGCTCGAGGAGCCGCCCGACCGGATCGAGCTCAAGGACGGCCATGCCGCGGTGACCGGACCGTCGAACAAGCGAATCCCGCTGCGCCGGCTCGCCGCCCGCGCCCATTGGAATCCGGTCGATCTTCCGTCCGACATGCCGGCCGGCATCTACGAGACGACCTTCCTGTCGCCGCCGACGCTGGCTTCGCCCGACGCCCAGGATCGTGTTCCCTCCGCCCTGACCTATGGTTTCGTCATCGATCTCGCGGCAGTCGAGATCGACCGCTCAACCGGCGCGCTCCGGATCGACAAATACGTGTCGGTGCACGACGTGGGGCGCCAGCTCAATCCGCGCATCGTCGAAGGCCAGGCGCACGGCGGCTTCGTGCACGGCCTGGGCGCGGCGCTGATGGAGGAGCTCAGCTATGACGAGCAGGGTCAGTTCCTGTCGGGAACCTTCGCGGACTATCTGTGCCCGACCGCCGTCGAGGTGCCGCCGATCACCATGGGCCACGTGGAGACGCCGTCGCCGATGAATCCGCTCGGCGCCAAGGGCATGGGCGACGGCAGCTCGATGCTGACGCCGGCGGCGCTCGCCAATGCGGTTGCCGACGCGCTCGGGCGCGACGACATCGCGTTGCCGCTCACGCGGCAACGCCTGTGGTCGCTGGCGAACGGCGGACCGGCGCATATCAGGCCGTCGACATCGCGCGGCGCCGAGGCGAAACGGGCCAAGGGAGGTCTGACCGGCGCGGGAGAGATCGTCCTATCGGCTCCACCGAACGAGATTTGGCGACGACTGACCGACGCCAACGAGCTCGCCGCGATCGTGCCAGGATGCCGGAAGCTCACCCAGGACGGCCCGGATCGCTATCATGCCGAGGTCATGATAGGCGTTGCCGGAATTCGCGGGCTCTATGCCGCCGAGATCGAGCTCACCGACAAGCATGAGCCGCATGCGCTGCGCCTGATCGGGCGCGCCTCGGGAGCGCTCGGCCATGGCGTCGGCGAGGGCGACGTGACGCTCGCCGCAACGCCGGACGGCGGTACCCGGCTGAGCTATCGCTACCGCGCGGACATCGGTGGCAAGGTCGCAGCCGTCGGCCAGCGCATGCTGGGCACCGTGACGCGCCTCCTCACGGCTGAGTTCTTCCGCTCGCTCGAACGGCGGATTGCGCCCGAAGCGAAAGTGCCGTCGTGGCGCCGGCTTTGGACCTCGGTCACTCGGCGGACGAAGCGATGAAGCCCGTACGGTTCGATTATTATCGGGCGGAAACTGTTGCCGACGCGACGAGCGTGCTCGCCGAGCTGCGCGAGGAGGCCGCGGTGCTGGCCGGCGGGCTTTCGCTCGGTCCCATGCTCAATCTGCGGCTGGTGCGGCCGCGCGCCGTCATCGACATCACCCGCATTGCCGGCCTCGACGCGGTCGAGGCGCGCGACGGGATCGTCGCGACCGGCGGCACGCTGACGCAAAGCGATGCGTTCGATTCCGAGGTCGTCCGGCGCGAGATTCCGCTGCTCGCGCAGGCGCTGCCCTGGGTCGGCCATTTCCAGACGCGCAATCGCGGCACGCTCGGCGGCTCCGTCGCCCATGCGGATCCGAGCGCCGAGATCCCTCTGTGCCTGATCGTGGCCGACGGCGTGATCGTGCTGCGTTCCAGGCGGCGGGAGCGCTGCGTGCACGCCCGCGATTTCTTCCTCGGCATGCTCACCACCGCGCGGCAGGCCGACGAGCTTGTCGTCCGGCTCGAATGGCCGCGCGCCCCGGCCGATGCCGGGCACGCCTTCGAGGAAATCGCCCAGCGCCATGGCGATTTCGCGATTTGCGCGGCGGCCTGTCAGATCCGCCTGGATGGCCGCGACCGGATCGCGTCGCTCAGTCTCGGCCTCGGCGGCGTGGAGGCACGTCCGGCCGCCGTCGATACGGTCCCGTTCCTCGGACGAGCGGTGGACGAGAGCATGGCGCAGGAGCTCGGCGGACACGCCGTCGGACGCTTAAGCCCGGTGGAGGATCACGCTGCCACCGCGGCCTTTCGCCTGGCGCTTGCGCGCGTACTGATCTCCCGCGTCGTGCTCGGCGCCGCGGCCGACGCGCGAACCAGGAGGGCACAACCGCAATGAGCATGCTGCACGTCAAGGCCGACGAACGTCGCCGCATCGAGCTCACCGTGAACGGCCGGCGCCGCTCGGGGCATGCCGAGCCGCGCATGCTGCTCACCGATTTCCTGCGCCACGAGCTCCAGGTCCATGGCGTGCACGTCGGCTGCGAGCACGGCGTGTGCGGCGCCTGCACCATCCTGCGCGACGCACGGGCGGTGCGAAGCTGCACGCAATACGCCGTGCAGGCCGAAGGAGCCGAGATCACCACGGTCGAAGGATTGGATGAGAATGGCACGCTCAATCCGCTGCAGCGCGCGTTCGCACGCCACCACGCGCTGCAATGCGGCTTCTGCACCGCCGGCATCCTGATGTCGGCCACCCATTTCTTGCAGAAGAATCCGCGTCCCACCGAGACGGAGGTGCGCGATATGCTGTCGGGCCACATCTGCCGTTGCACCGGCTACGCCTCCATTGTGGCCGCGATCCTCGACGCGGCTGGCGCGATGCCGGCGGGAGGCACGTGATGGATCTGGGCACCGCATTCGCCTGTTCGGCCTCGCGCGAGCCCCGCGCGGAAGCGATCGTCGACGGCGGACGGCGGCGCACCTATGCGGCCTGGTACGGCGAGATCCGACTTGTCGCTGGCGGCTTGCGGCGCCTGGGATTGAAGGCAGGCGACCATCTCTTCGTGGTGATGCGCAACCGTTACGAGATGGCGACGCTCTACTGGGCGAGCCAGATGCTCGGGCTGATCTTCACCCCCGTGAGCTGGCGCGCCAGCACCGACGACATCGCCTATTGCCTGGAAGACGCCGAGGCGGCGGCGATCGCCCATGACGGCTCAGCGGGCGATGGCGTGCCGGAAGCGGCGGCACGGCTGCGCTTTCCCGGCGAGCGGATGATCGTGCTGGCGGACGGAAGCAGCGACGGCATCCGCTTCGAGCGGCTGCTCGACGGCCCGGCCGTTGACGGCCCGGTCGGCGCCGACGACGCGTCGACCTGCCTGATGCTTTATACATCCGGCACCACGGGGCGACCGAAAGGGGTGCCGCGCTCGCATCGCGCCGAGCTGGCCGCGGGCGTCTCGCAGGTGGCCCATCACCGCTACCGGCCGGCGGAGTCGGCCCTCGGGGTGATGCCGATGTTCCATACCATGGGCATCCGCTCGCTGCTCGCGTCCGCCCTCGTCAACGGCAAGCTCGTCTGCCTGGGCGAATATGCGGCGGCCGAGGTGCTCCGTCTGGTGGAGGCCGAGCGGCTCTCCAGCCTGTTCCTGGTGCCGACCATGTTCCACGACATCCTGCGGGAGCAGACATCGTGCGATCTCGGCTCGCTGTCGCGCGTCGGCTATGCCGGGATGGCGATGGCGCCCGCGCTCGTCGAGCAGTGCCAATCAAGGCTCAAGCCGGAGGTGTTCATCAATCACTATGGCTCGAGCGAGATCTATACGTTCACCATCTGCGACCATCCCGGCCGCAAGCCCGGCTGCGCCGGCCGCGCCGGGCTCAACCAGATGATCCGCGTCGCGTCGGCCGATCCGGGCGCGGACATCGGCTGCGACCTGGCGCCGGGCGAGACCGGCGAGATCGTCGCCAGCATGGCGAGCCCCGAAGCCTTCACCGGCTACTGGAAGCGTCCCGATGCCGACGCCAGGGCGATCCACGGCTGCTGGTATCGCACCGGCGATCTCGGTCAGTTCGATGCGGACGGCGAGCTCTATGTCGTCGGCCGTGTCGACGACATGATCATCAGCGCCGGCGAGAACATCTTCCCCGAGGAGATCGAGGATGCGCTGGTGCGCTCCGGCCTGTTGGCCGGAGTGGCTGTGGTCGGGATGCCCGACGAGCGGCTCGGCGCCCGCGTCGTCGCCTTCATCGAACCGGCGCGCCCCGACGTGACGAAGAAACAGCTCGACGAAGCATGCCTGCGCAGCGGCCTCGCCCGCTTCAAGCGGCCGCGCGATTACGTGTTCGTCAAGTCTATCCCGCGATCGGCCTCGGGCAAGCTGCTGCGCCGCAAGCTACGAATCGGTGAATACGAGCCATTCTGGCCTGAGACAATGTCGTGAGCCACGCCAGCTGAAGAGAAACACCATGGCCAAGGACTATGCCGAGCTTCGCGCCTCGATCCTGCGCGACCTCGACGGCCTGCGCTACGACGTCGATCCGGCCAAGAAGGTCGGCTGGCTGTGGCTCGACCGTCCCCCGTTGAACATCGTGTCCTACCGCGGACGCAGCCAGATCGCGGCGATCATCGAGGCGTTCGCGGCGGACGCGGACGTGCGCGTCGTCGTCATCCGCGGTGCCAACGGCATCTACACGTCGGGTGGCGACGTCAAGTCGTTTCCGCTGATCGAGCGCGACGGCATGTCTCACCTGGCCTGGAACATCGCCGCACCGGAGCGCTGTCCCAAGCCGGTCGTGTGCGCCATGGAGAAATATGCGATGGGCGTCGGCCTCGAGCTTGCCATGGCGTGCGATATCCGCCTCGCCACCAAGGACACGGTGCTGGCGCTCCCGGAGGTCTCGCTCGGGCAGATCCCCGGCAGCGGCGGCAGCCAGCGCATCGCCCGCATCGCCGGGTTGACGCGAGCGACCGACATGATGATGCTCGGCCGCCGCATCCCGGCCGAGGAGGCCTGCGCGTGGGGACTCGTGACGCGGGTGGTCGACGATGCGGCGGCGCTGGACCGGGCGATCGACGAGGTGGTCGAGAAGCTCACACCGCAGTCCGCCCTCGCGCTTAAGACGATCAAGCGCGTACTCGCCACCACCTACGATACGAGCCTCAGCGTCGGCCTCGAGGTCGAGGGCCACGCCTATGAGAAGCTGCGCGAAGGTCCCGACTACAAGGAGGGAATCGCCGCCTTCAGCGAGAAGCGCAAGCCGAACTTCCGGGGCGGGTGACGCGGTGCCGGTCCATGCTGGCGATGCCGTGTCCGCCAACAGCCAAATCGCCGTCGTGTGATCGACCGTCATTCGTCATGAGCGCCTGGCGACGTCCTCGCCCATCACTAACCTCCTGATCGTCCGCATCGAATCGCGCCCAAGCGCGTCCCCGCCGGGGTCTGCAAAGTCATGCAACTTCGCCCCCTCAACGGCGAGTCATTCGCCGCCTAAGTGGCGCGGCACGCCGGGCAGATCGGCAGCAGACTGATCGCGCCATGACAAGACAGCGGACGGAAACTCTGCCATCGTGGGATCTGAGCCATCGCTCCGAGATGCCTCGCCATCGCCCGAGACATGCGAGACATCACCGCAAAGGTGACGACCGGATGGCCGGACACCGTGCGAGATCGCCATGATGATCATCGACCTGACAGACCGGCATGCGATCGTAACCGGCTCGACGTCCGGAATTGGATTTGCCATTGCCAAGGGACTCGCGGAGGCGGGCGCGACAATCGTCGTCAACGGCCGGACTCACCACAAGGTGGAGCAAGCAAAGGAGCGCCTGATCGGCTGCGTGCCACGCGCAAAGGTGCACGGAATTGCCGCCGATCTTTCCACGGCGGACGGCGTTGCCGCCTTCGTCCAGCGCGCGCCCGAGACCGACATCCTGGTGAACAATCTCGGGATTTTCGAGCCCAAGCCGTTCGAGAGCATCACCGACGATGACTGGCGGCGATTCTTCGACACCAATGTCATGAGCGGTGTCCGCATGTCGCGCCATTACGTGCCGGCCATGGTCACGCGCGGCTGGGGCCGGGTCGTCTTCATCTCCAGCGAATCGGCTCTCAACATTCCGGTCGAGATGATTCACTACGGCATGACGAAGACGGCGCAGCTCGCGATCTCGCGCGGATTGGCGGAAACGGTCGCCGGCACGGGCGTAACGGTGAACGCCGTATTGCCGGGCCCGACCCGTTCCGAGGGCGTGGTCGAATTCTTCGCCAAGCTCGCCGATGAGCAGGACCTGTCGGAACAGGAGATGGAACGGCAGTTCATTGCCCGGAACCGTCCGACGTCGCTGATCAAACGCCTGGCGACTCCGGACGAGGTAGCCAACATGGTCGTCTATATCTGCTCGCCGCAGGCGTCCGCCACCACCGGGGCCGCGTTGCATGTCGACGGCGGTGTCGTGCGCTCGATTGCCTGAGCCCGGCCTCGCGCAGCGGTCAGACGCTGCGACTTATACGCCGCATCGGCGTTCGCGATCCCTGCTTCCGATCAGTGCCTCGGCCCTGCTTCACTCGTCGCACGGGCCTCGTCTCAAGCGCGCGACGGCGCGGCGTAGGGCGACAATCCGCGCCGCAGGAAAGCTCCGTCCCCCGGCTCGGCCAGGATCTTTCCCTCCTCGGCAACCACCTTGCCGCGCAGGATCGTCATGACCGGCCAGCCGGTCACCGCCAGCCCTTCGTAGGGCGTGTAGTCGGCGCCGTGGTGGAGGATATCCTGCCGGATGATCTCCTTCCGGTTGGCGTCCCACAGCACGATATCGGCATCGCATCCGACGGCGATCGAGCCCTTCTTCGGATAAAGGCCATACATCTTGGCGTGGTTGGTCGAGGTCAGGGCGACGAATTCATTGGCCGTGATGCGGCCTTCGGCGACGCCCTTGCTCCACAGAATCGGCAGGCGCGTCTCCACACCCGGGATGCCGTTCGGCACCCAGCGGAACGAGGTTCGCGCTTTCGGGTTCTTCTTGCCCTGCGCGCCTTCGAAATAGAACGGGCAATGATCCGACGAGAAGGTCTGGAACACGCCCTGCTCGATTCCCTCCCAGATCGCATCCCAACTGGCGCGGTCGCGCGGCGGCGGCGAGCACACATATTTGCCGCCGCTCTCGTCCATGTTGAGGCCCTTGAGATCCTCGGCCGTCAGGGCGATGTATTGCGGACAGGTTTCGCCGTAGATCTTCAGCCCGCGCTGCTGCGCCCACCGGATCTGCTCCATCGCCTGACGGCCCGAGACGTGCACGATCATGATCGGCACGTCGACGAGCTCGGCATGGCTGATCGCCCGGTGCGCGGCCTCGCGCTCGACTGTCTCCGGACGCGACACGGCGTGGTAGTAGGGCGCCGCCTTGCCGGCCCGTTCCAGGCGCTCGGTCATGAACCTTATGGCGTCGTAGCCTTCGCAATGCACCATCACGAGCGCACGGCAGCCGCGCGCGCAGTCGAACACTTCGAGCAATTGCCGGTCGTTCAGCACCAGGTCGTCGTAGGTCATGAAGACCTTGAATGAGCTGTAGCCGTCCTCGACCAGGGCGGGCAGCTCTTGCCCAAGCACGCTGGCCGAAGGGTCGGTGATGATGAGGTGGAATCCGTAGTCCGCCAGACACCTGCCGTCGGCCTCCTGCTGATACGCCATGACGCTGGCGCGCAGGCTCGCGCCGCGCGGCTGCAGCGCGAACGGCAGCACGGTGGTGTTGCCGCCGGCGATCGCCGAACGCGTGCCCGACACGAAATCGTCCGCCATTTTCGCGCCGCCCGACGTGTACTGGGCGAGATGCACGTGGCTGTCGATGCCTCCCGGCATCACGATCAGGCCGGAGGCGTCGATTTCGCGCGCCGCTCCTTCGATGCGCTCGACGATGGCCGCTATACGGCCTTCGCGCACGCCGACGTCGGCGCGAAACGTGTCGCTCGCGGTGGTGATGGTGCCGCCGCGAACGGCGAGATCATAATCTGGCATGACGCCCTCCCGAGGGGTCCGCGGATGGCGCAAAGGTAACAGGAAAACGAGAGCGCGTCGTCAGGCCGCAGTCGTGGCGAACGACCGCGCCGCCGAATTCCTTAATCTGGCTTGATCGACAGCATTCGCGCGGTGGCACACACGCGACCCGGGCTTCTTTGATTCATTCGCCGGGGCAAGGAACAGAGAAGCGGAGTGCGCTGGCGAAGGGGAGAGGAGCCAGGTTGAAAACATTCTCCGCGTAGCTATCGTAGTCCAGCATACTTGAACGTATGCGAGGGAGTGAGGCGGGGGATCCAACATTTTCCAGGAAGCCAGAATAGGCCGACGCGCCGGGTTAGACGATAGTGGTCGGGTCCAGTCATGGAACATGCCGATATCCTGGTCGTAGGCGCAGGCTCTGCAGGAGCCGCACTCGCCGCCCGGCTGTCCGAAGAATCGAGGCTGCGCGTTCTTCTTGTCGAAGCCGGCCGCGATACGATTCCAGGCCAGGTCCCCGACGACATCAGAAGCATATTCCCCCGTTCATTCCTCAATCGTGAATATTTCTGGCCCAACCTCACCGCCAGCATCACTGACGGCGACCCGCCGCGGCCGTTCCCGCAAGCGCGCGTGATGGGCGGCGGCTCGAGCGTCATGGGGATGATCGCGCTGCGCGGATTGCCGTCGGACTACGATGGCTGGGAGGCCAGAGGCGCCAAAGACTGGGGTTGGCGTGAGGTCCTGCCCTTTTTCCAGGCGATGACTTGCGACCTCGATCGGCCCGGACCGGAGCGAAACGCGCGCGGCCCCAACATCATCCGTCGACTGCCGCGCGAGAAATGGCCGCCCTTTATGCGTCGTATCGAAGCCGCCATTCTTGCCCGCGGCATACAATCCCACGCTGACATCAACGCAACACAAGCCGACGGCTTCTTCGCCACGCCGCTGAGCCAGGACAGCGAGCGCGCAACGAGTGCGCGCTGCTACCTGACGAGCGAGGTGCGTGCGCGGAAAAATTTCCGGATCATGCCGGAGACACGCGTGATCACCGTGCGCGTAGAGGACAATCGGGTCTGCGGGGTCGTCGCCGAGCGCGGCGGCAAACCCACGTCGTTATCGGCGTCCGAAGTCGTGCTCTGCGCCGGCGCGATCAATTCGGCGGTCATTCTCCTGCGCTCCGGAATAGGTCCGGCGGCGGAGCTGCAACGACTCGGCATCGCACCGGTCGTGAATCGCCCCGGCGTGGGTCGCAACTATCAGAACCACTCGCTCCTGCATTTCGCCTTGACCCTCGATCCGTCGTCACGCCTGGAGTCAGGGGACCAGCACTACACGATGACGAGCCTGAGGTTTTCCTCCGGACTCGACGGGTGTCCAGCGGGCGATCTGTTTCTCTATTTCGTCGGGCGCATCAGCGACCGGTCGTTCGGCACCGGCATGGGCATGATCGCCGCCGCGCTCTACTCGCCGCTCTCGCGGGGATACGTGAAGCTCGGGTCGCGCGATCCCGACGCGCCGCCCGAGATTTCCCAGCGCCTGTTGACCGATCCGCGCGACGCGCAGCGGATGATCATGGCTGCGCGCTTCGCGGAGGAGTTGATCGTTGATCGCGCCGTGAAGGAATGCTTCCAGGAGGCCTATCTGCTGCCGCGCGATCCGCCATTGCGGCTGGTCAACGGAACCGGCGCGCTCGGCGCCATAAAGGCGCTTGCGGGCGCCGCCGTTCTCCGATCGCCGGCGCTGCTGCGCCGCACCGTCATTGATCGCGCCATTCGGCCTGGCCGCCTGATTGCTGACCGGCGCAGCCATTCACCGCTGTCGGACGCGGAAATCCTGGCCGCGTCGGGCACGATGTTTCATCCCAGCTGCACCTGCGCGATGGGACGCGAGGACGATCGAATGGCGGTCGTCGATCCGCAGTGCCGGGTCTATGGCGTGGCCGGGCTGCGTGTGGCCGATGCGTCCGTCATGCCCACGATTCCGAGCGCGAACACCAATATTTCGACCATCATGATTGCCGAGCGAACCGCCGCTTTCATCCGCGGCAATGCCGGATCGATATCCTGACCGCGCGGCGTTGCGCTCCGCAGGTTGCGAGGATGGTCCGTTGCCGGGGGGCCAACTCCGGATTAACATTCGAGCGAGACTATCCTATCGAGACCAGCGGCGTCGGCATTGCCGCCTCTTTTCGAGCGGTCGACCGTGGCGTCCGCGCAGCCGCATCGCGAAGCGAAAAATCGCGGCGACAAGAAAATGTGAGACACGATCGGGAGGACAACATGCGAAGATTTCTGTACGCAGTACTCGCTCTCGCTATCGGGAGCATCCAGGCGTTCGCGCAGGATCCGGTTGCCGACCGGGCCGTTGCCGCCGCCAAGGAATACGTCAAGGCCAAGAACCTGAAGGAGCCGAAGCTCACGATCCTGCTGAGCTCGCTCTACAACAACTCGTTTCCCGACTTTGCCAAGAAGTGGGAGGACCTGACCGGCGTCAAATTCGAGATCGTTCCGCTCGGCTACACGGACATCCCGGCCAAGATCATGCAGGAGGGAGTGGCCAAGACCGGCGTCTACGATATTTTCAACGACTTCCCCTACACGGCGCCCGATGCGGCCGGGGCCAAGGTCATCATCCCGCTCGACGACTACGCCGCCAAGTACAAGCCCGACTTCTCCGGCATCGCCGACGGCCTGAAATTCCAGCAGTATTACGACGGCAAGCTCTACACCATGGTCAACGACGGCGACCATCTGCTGCTGGCCCTGCGCAAGGACCTGGTCGAGAATCCTCAAGCGAGGGCGGAGTACAGGGCCAAGTTCAACAAGGATCTCGGCTGCCCCGATACGATGGCGGAATGGGCGCAGCAGGCAGCCTTCTTCCAGACCCGGGAGGGCGACACGCGGTGGGGCATCAAGTTCGAGAAGCCGCTCTACGGCGCGCTCGGCTACCGCTCCGTCAACTTCTCCTACCGCCACTTCCCGGCATACATGAACGGGCTCCTGTTCGACAAGGACATGAAGCCTCGCATCAATACGCCGGACGGCATCGCCGCCATCAAGGCGTTCGCGGCGAGCGTCGAACACATGCCGAAGGACATCCAGGGCTGGGGCACGCCGCAGATCTATCCGTTCTGGGGCAGCGGCCAGGCCTACTCGGCGATGTCCTTTCCCTCGATCATCGGCTTCGGGGAAAGCAACCCCAACAGCGTGGTCAAGGGCAAGCAAATGGCCTGCATCATTCCGGGCAACATGGTGGACGGGAAGCTGGTACGCCGGGCGCCTCAGGCGGCGGGCACCGGCTACATGGTCAGCGCCTATGCCAAGCACCCGGAGCTCGCCTACCTGTTCATCCAGTGGTTCACCAGCCCGAGCATCGGCGACGAGGCGGTCGCCCACCCGAAGGGTTTTTGGGACCCGTTCCGCCAGTCGAACCTCACCAACAAGGCGATCCTCGACCGGTTCGGCGCCGACATGGTGAAGACGACGATAGAAAACGCGAACTATGCCGCCTCGCTGCTGTTGATCGAGGGTAACTACGAGTATTTCAAAATCCTCGACAACAACCTCGCCGACGTCATGAACAAGAACATCACTGCAGAGGAGGCCGCCAGGCGCATCGAGGCCGGCTGGAACAAGGTAACGAGCGACGTCGGTCGGGACACGCAAGTCCGCATCTGGCGCAAGGGCGTGGAGCTCGGCATCTATCTCGACAAGTTCTGATCCCCCGCCCTAGTGCCCCGAACCCGAAGTTCGCACAGCCGTGCCGTGAGTTCGATTGCGAACTTCGGGTTCAAAGGGC
>Ga0081538_10003344_pt1 | contig 15188 bp, 13 predicted proteins | sample TabmetS5T2R1_FD_71022 | JGI IMG/M metagenome (GOLD analysis project Ga0081538, IMG submission 71022) | Tabebuia heterophylla rhizosphere microbial communities from the University of Puerto Rico - S5T2R1 | ecosystem: Host-associated > Plants > Roots > Rhizosphere ... | reverse complement strand
ACAGCGGCCGGGGCATGGTCCGACACGGCGGGCACGACCGTCGACGGATGGGCGCGACCCGGCGGCAGCCGCGCCTGAAGTGGCACGCCCCGGCGGGACGCCATGCCCGCCGATGAGACGGCTGCGGCCGGGCGGAGCCGGATGGCCATCGGCCCCGTGGTTGTGGCAGCGTGCATCGGCCTCCTCCTCGGGCTCGCGGTCCTCGGGCCGCTGCTCAGGCCCGGTGTCGTCCTGCTGCTCGACTACGGTGACTACCCGGTTGGCCCGAACCCGAGGCTGCCAGGCTCGGTCTGGGGCTTCACCCCTGGCCTGACGAGCCGAGGGCCGGTCAACGCGGCGGTCGTCGCGGCGTTCCAGGCAATGCCATGGGGTGCGTTCCGGCTGGCTCCCTTCGTGGCCGCACCCGTGGTGATCGCGGTGGGCTTCGGCGTGCTGTTCCGCGGGAGCCACCTGCGGACGGCCGGCGCCTCGATGCTGTACTTCGTCAACCCCTGGGTCTACGAGCGGATGCTCGCCGGCCAGGTCTATCTCGTGCTCGGGTATGCGCTGCTGCCGCTGCTGCTCGCCCTGCTGGTGCGGTCGAGGGAGTCGCTAGCGGCCGCCGTCCTCGCCGGCATGCTGCTCGCCGCCGCCGTCGGCCTGTCCCCGCACTACGTCTTCATCGGCGGGTTGGTGCTGCTCGGATGCCTCGTATCGGCGGTGCTGCGTCGCGACACCCGCGGGATCGTCGGCCTGCTGGTCGCGTCCGTCGCTGGCGTTGCCTGCTCGGTCTACTGGCTGCTGCCCGCACGGCAGCTCGTGCCGAGGCTCCAGGAGCTGGCCCCGGCACAGCTCGCCAGCTTCCGGGCGATGCCCGACCCGCACCTGGGCCTGCTCCCCAACCTGGCAGGGCTGTACGGCTTCTGGCGCCAGGGCTGGCCGCTCCCCAAGGACAGCCTCCCGGGCTGGCCGCTGTTCCTGGCCACCATGCTGCTGGTCATCGGCATCGGCTTCGGCGTCGGACTGCGATCCACCTCCCGACCGCTCGCCTTCCTGCTGCTCGTGCTCGCCGGGCTCGGGCTCTGCCTGGCGGCGGGGGACGCGGGACCGACCGGCGCCGCCTTCTCGTGGGCGTTCGACCAGTTCCCGGTGTTCCGCATCATGCGGGAACCCCAGAAGTTCCTCGCCCTGGTGGCGCTCTCCTACGCCTGGGGCTTCGGCATGGGCATCGACGCGATCGCCGCCAGGACGAACGGCACCGCCGGCAGAGTGCTGGTGGTGGCCCTGCTGCTGGTCGTTCCCGGTGTCTACACCTTCCGGATGTTCTGGGGATTCAACGGCTACGTGAAGCCGTCCCACTACCCGGCGTCCTGGGCAGAGGCAGACCGCATCATGGGCAGTGGGCGCGAGCGGGTCCTGGCCCTGCCCTGGCACCAGTACCTGCCGCTTGCATGGACGCAGGGACGGGTCGTCGCCAACCCGATGGCGTCGTACTTCAGCAGGGACACCATCGTCGGCGACGACGCCGAGCTCGCACGGGTCGAGTCGCAGGCGAGGACCGCCCGTTCCCGCTACCTGGAGTTCCTGCTCGAGGTGGGACCAGCGACGCGCAGCTTCGGCAACCTCGTCGGCCCACTCGACGTTCGCTACGTGCTCGTCTACAAGACGCTCGACTGGCAGCGGTACGACTGGCTCTGGCGGCAGTCCGATCTCCGCCTGGTCCGCGAATGGCCCGACCTGGCCCTGTTCGAGAACCGCACCCCCACCGCGCGGGCATACGCACCGTCGGCCCGTCTGGAGGTCGAGGACTGGGGGGAGCTCGTCGGGGCCGCCGCGAGGATCCCGCTGCTCGACTATGCCATTCAGGTGGACCGTGCCGGGCCTGGCCGGGTCCGAGGCGCAGAAGGCCGTATCACCGAAGGGTCGAGCCAGCGGCTTGCGCCGTCCGCGGCCAGTCCCGTGCGCTACGACCTCGGGCCGTTGGAAGCCGGCACCGACGTCGTGCTGAGCGAGCCCTTCGACGCCAACTGGAGGGGTTCTGCGGGCTCGGCCGTCGACAACATGGGGGTGACGACGCTGGTCCCGGTCGGTGCGACCGGCGACGGCGTGCTGCACTACGAGCGGTGGCAGGTGGTACGCGCCGGATATATGGCCGGCGCCGCAGGAGCGGGGCTGCTGCTGGCTTTCGTCCTGGCGATCAGCCTGCTGCGCCGCAACCGGTCCGGCGATCCGTGAGCCAGCATGGCAATTGGGGGGACATGGAACAGGCAACCAGCATCGCGACCTTCGCCATCATCGGACCCGGCAAGGCGGGGACGACGTGGATGTACAGCCTGCTCAACGCCCATCCGGAGGTCTGTATGGCGGCGGCGAAGGAGACGATGTTCTTCGACGCCAACTACCACCGGGGGGTCGGCTGGTACCACCGGTTCTTCGACGCGTGCGAGGGCCGGGCGGCGGTCGGGGAGGTGAGCAACAGCTACATCTTCTCCGAGGAGGCGCCGGCGAGGATGCGCGCCTACAACCCGGCCATGAAGCTGGTCGCCTCGCTGCGCAACCCGATCGACCGGGCCTTCTCCAACTACCTGTTCTGGCTGCGCAACGCCCAGGTCACCGGGAGCTTCGAGGACACCGTGGTGGCGCGGCCCGAGCTGCTCGTCCCGGGGCTGTACGGCACGCACCTGGAGCGGTACCTCGGCCACTTCCCCGCCCGGCAGCTGCTGGTGCTGTCGTTCGACGACCTGAGGCGCGACCCGCGGGCCTTCGCCCGCCGGCTGCTCGAGTTCCTCGGCGTCGACCCGGAGCACGTCCCGGAGGTCGCCGGCGAGAAGGTGCTGGCGGCCAGCCGGCCCCGCAGCCGCGTCGCCGCCCGGGTGGTCAAGCAGGCCGCGTTGGCCGTCCGGCGGGCGGGCATGCCCGACGTGGTCACCCGGGTCAGGGGCGGTGCCCTGCCGCGCCTGCTCTACCGCCAGTACCGCGAGGGCGACTACCCGTCGATGCGGGCGGAGACCCGCGCGGAGCTGGTCCGCTACTTCGCCGCCGACGTGGCGCGGCTGTCGCGGCTGACCGGCAGGGACTACGCGGCGCAGTGGTTCGGGACGGCGGGCGTCAGCGGTCCCGGCGGGTGAGGGTGGCGGACGGGAACTGGAGGCCCTGCTCGTCGCCGCCGCCGGCGGTCGGCACCGGAGGCCTGAACGGCGGCGGCGTCCCGCCTCCCCGGCGGCGGCCGCCCGCCTGGTGGCGGCCGGCGTAGCCGAACCCGAGGCCGGTGTGCAGCAGCGACGACGACCGCCCGCGGTCGCCGAGCAGCACGGTCCCGATCTGGCGGACGCCGTCCCGGCGGAAGACCTCGGCCAGGTGCTCGACCGCCCGCCAGCGGCTGGCTCCGGCCCTCGCGACCAGCAGGGTCGCGTCGGCCACCGCGGCGATCGTGGTCGCCTCGGCCGACGCCAGGACCGGCGGCGTGTCGATCAGGATGATGAAGCCGGTGCCGGCCAGGTGGTCGAGGGCCGCGCGCATGCGGCGGGCGGTGAGCAGCTCGCCAGGGCTTCGCTCGGTGGTCCCGGCGGGTAGGACGAGCAGGTGCTCGGCCGCCAGGCGAAGCGGCAGCTCGTGGTCGGGGCCACCGCTCTCGAGCCACTCGGCGAGGCCGGGCTCGTCGGCGACGCCCAGGAGCTCGTCCAGGGCCGGGTGGCGGAGGTCGGCCGAGACCAGCAGGACGTCGCGTCCCTGCCGGGCCAGCAGGTGGGCCAGGTTGACCGCCAGCAGGCTGCGACCCTCGCGCCGGTCGGCCGAGGCGATGGCGAGGATGCGGACCTCGTCCCCGAGCCCGCGGCGCTCCAGGGCGCCGCCCAAGCGCCGGAACCCTTCGGCGGCCGGGCTGAACGGCCGGTCGACCACCGGCAGGCCGCCACGCATGCCGGTCGGCGGCACGCCGGCGATCACCGGCAGCCCGGTCGCCTGCTCGACGTCGCCGGGCGCCAGCAGCTTGGGTCGTCCCGCCTCGACCAGCACGGCGACGCCGACCCCGGCGAACAGCCCGATCAGCAGGCCGAGGGCGAGCAACAGACCGGGAGCGGTGGGCGCGCTCAGCTCGGTGACGATCGGGGTACCCAGCACCGCGGTGGGCGGCCCGAGGAACAGCCGCTGCTTCTCGACCTGGTTGCGCAGGGTGAGGAGCGCGTCGATCCTCGCCCGGGTGTTGCTCAGCTCGGTGCCGGCGCCCGGCGTCGAGGAGGCGGCCGACAGCCGGTCCCGCAGCTCCTCCACCTGCCTGTCCAGGTTGGTCGTGGCCGTCTCCAGCCGCCGGGCGTCGAAGGCGTTGCGGCGAGCGGCCCAGGTCTTGGCGTAGGCGGCGACCACCCTGTCCGCCCTGGCCTTGTCGCTGTCGACGTAGCCGAGGTCGACGAACGAGCTGCCGACGACCGGGCTGACCGTCAGGTGGCTCACGACGTCCTGCGCGCTCAGCCCGGTGGCGCGCCCGCCGAGCTTGCCGAGGACCGCGTCCGCCAGGACGATGTCCTGCAGGGCGTTGCCTTCGCCGCTCTCGAGCTTCTCCAGCTCGAACTGCGGCCGCTCGCGGACGATCGTGTCGGACACCAACTGGGCGACCTTGAGGCGGACGGTTGCCTGATAGCTGCCGTTGTCGGGCAGGACCGCGGGAAGCACGATCGCGCCGAGCAGCAGCCCGACGCCGGCGCCGGCTGCGACGATCAGCTTGCGCCGGCCGACCGCCCTGGCGAGGTCGCCGAGGGTCGGCGCGGCCTGTGACGGTCGTCCATCGGCCGCTCGGGCCCAGCTCCTGTCCACCTGGCTCCCCCCGTCTGATCGATGACTCAGGCGGGCCGCCCGGCGCCCGCGCGGTGTGACATTCTATCGACTCGAATTTCCCGATCTGCTCCTCTCGGACGCGACCTCCCAGGAGGCCTCCACGTGCACGGCGGAGAGGCAGACGATGCCCTGCGGGCCGATCTCCGGGTCCGGGCCGGCCACGTCGAGCCGGGCGACCGGCTGCCATGGCAGCAGGTCGAGGCCGGCCGGGTCGAACACGCCCATCCAGACGAAGAAGCGTCCGCGGGGCAGCGGCAGCCGCGGGATCCGGCAGCGCGCCTCCACCTCGGCGGCGGTCAGGTCGAGGTCGCGGCGGAGCAGGAACATCGGCGTGGCCACGCCCTCGCTGACGCCGAGGAACAGCCGACCGGCCCGAGGTCGGGGGCTGTCGAGGACCACGCGCAGGTCCAGCGGCTCCTGGGTCCTCGGGACGCCGCCGTCGGGACCGCCGACCTCCACCTTGAGCAGGCGCAGGTCGCCGCTGAGCTGGACGGTCGACTCGGCCTCGAGCTCCATCGACTGCCGGTAGGCGTTGACCACCTGGCGGACCGGCCCGTCGGCGGCGACCACGCCCTGCCGCAACCAGAGGCCGCGGCTGCAGGTGGCCTCCACGGCGGCCAGGTCGTGGGAGACGAACACCAGCGTCGTGCCCTGGGCCAGGACGGTCCGCATGCGTTCCAGGCAGCGGTGCTGGAAGGTCGCGTCGCCGACCGCCAGGACCTCGTCGACCAGCAGGATGTCGGGCTCGAGGAAGGCCGCGACCGCGAACCCGACCCGCATCTGCATGCCGGTCGAGTAGTACTTGACCTGTCGGTCGATCGCGTCCTCGAGCTCGGCGAAGGCAACGATCTCGTCGAAGCGCTCGCGGATCTGGCGGCGGCCCAGCCCCAGTAGCGTCCCGTACAGCTTGATGTTCTCGCGCCCGGTGAGGTCGCCATGGATGCCGGCCCGCACCTCGATCAGCGCGCCGACCCGACCGGCGGTCTCCACCCGACCGGTGTGCGGGTAGGTGACCCGCGTCAGGATCTTCAGCAGCGTCGACTTGCCAGAGCCGTTGGAGCCGATCAGGCCGATGGCCTCGCCAGGCTCGGCGGCCAGCTCGACGTCGCGCAGCGCCCAGCGCCAGCCCCGGCCCTGCCCGCGGACCCGGGCCGACAGCAGCTGGAGCTCGTCGCGGAGCAGGCGGCGCCCCCGGTCGGCCCGGAACCGCTTCCAGACGTGGGCGGCGGCGATCGTCCCGGCGGCAGGCCCACGCTGCCTGGCCGGCTGCCGGTCTCCGAGGCTAGGCCACATCGGCGATCGCGGCCTCCATCCGCTTGAAGCCCAGGTAGCCGCCGAGGACCGTGACCATGGCCCCGCCAGCGGCGACCGCCAGCAGCCCCAGCCGCGGCGGCTGCCCGAAGAGCACGGTGCGCCGGTAGGCGTCGATGACGCCGGCCAGCGGGTTCAGGGCGACGTAGAGCCCGCGCAGCGAGGTGGGCACGACGTCCAAGGGGAACGCGACCGGCGTGACGAACAGCCCGAGCTGAAGCCCGATCGGCAGGGCGTGCCTGAGGTCGCGCAGGTACACGACCACCGCCGAGATGAGCAGGGTGACCCCGACGGTGAAGGTCACCTGGATCGCCAGGAGCACGGGCACCCACACCGACGTCGGCGCCGGCAGGACCCCGTACCGCAACAGCAGCACGGCGAACACCCCGCCGGCCACCACGCTGTCGATGCTGGCGATGACCACGCTGGCCAGCGGGAACACCTCGCGCGGGCAGTAGACCTTGTTCAGGAGCTGCACGTTGTTGACCAGGCTGAGGCCGCCTTGGGCGACCGCGGTCGAGAAGAAGGTCCAGGGGATGAGCGCGATGAAGGCGAACAACGGGTAGGGCACGGGCGCGGTGTCGATCCTGGCCGCCTTCTGGAAGAACAGGGTGAAGGCGATCATCAGCACCAGCGGGGTCACCACCGCCCAGGCGAAGCCGAGCACGGCCTGCTTGTAGCGGACCCGGATCTCCCGCTCGGCCAGCGTCCAGATCAGCGTGCGGGCCCTCCAGACCTCGAGGCCCAGCTGGGCCGGCCGCAGGCGGCGCCGGAACCGCCATTCGGGCGGCGGCGCGGCCAGCTCGTCCACGGCCGGCATCATTGCCCCTTCCTGAGCAGCATCACGATCACGGTGCGGATCGAGATCTCGGCGTCCAGCAGGGGCGAGCGGTGCTTGAGGTAGTAGAGGTCGTACTCGTGGGACCGCCACTTGTCGGTCACGCTGTCGCCGTAGCCGAAGCGGACCGTGGCCCAGCCGGTGATGCCAGGACGCATCAGGTGCCTGCGGTCGTAGAAGGGGATGGTGCGCTCCAGCAGGCGCACGAACCGTGGCTGCTCCGGCCGTGGGCCCACCAGGGCCATGTCGCCGGCGAGCACGTTGAAGAACTGCGGCAGCTCGTCCAGTCGGGTGCGGCGCAACACCCGGCCCAGCCGGGTCACCCGGTGGTCGTCGCGGGCGGCCCAGGCGGGACCGCCGGCCTCGGCGTCCATCCGCATGGTGCGGAACTTCCAGATCAGGAACGGGCGGCCGCCGCGGCCGACCCGCTGCTGGCGGAAGAACACCGGCCCGCCGTCATCCACCCGCACCAGCAGGGCGACCAGGGGCACCAGCAGGCAGACCAGCAGGCTGCCGAGCACGCCGGCGAGCAGGTCGGTGCCCCGCTTGATGGCGGCGTACAGCCGCCGGGCCCGCAGCGGCCGGTCGAACAGGAACCACGACTCGTCCAGCTCGTCCAGGGAGACCCGGCGCAGCACGCGCTCGTACCAGTCCTGCGGGCGGACCACGCGCACGCCGGACAGGGAGAGGCCGGCCAGCAGGTCGGCGGTGCCGGGATCGCCGAGCGCGTCGTCCGTCACCACCACCGTGCCGCGGCGTCGCCGCCCCAGGACCTGCGGCAGGGAGCTGGACGGCGAGGCAACCCGCAGGCGGGTCAGCACGGTCCCGGGGATGGCCAGGTCCTCCACCGCCTCGGTGTCGGCCTTGAGCAGCAGGGCGGTCCGGCGGTCAAGCACCGGCATGGACCAGCTCCCTGGTTGCGGAGCGCTGCGGCGCCGGCGCGGCCGCGCGGCGGCCGCCGGCGTCCACCGCGACGGCCGCCAGGACAAGGCCGAACAGGACCCAGAGATGGCGGAAGTGGAACGACTCGTGGCTGGCGGCCAAGGTGAGGTTGGCGATCACGGCGCCGCCCAGTCCCGCCAGCCGCCAGCGTCCCTCGCCGCCGGCTTGCAGCAGGCGACCCGACCAGCGGAGCAGGGTGACGCAGAGGCCGACCAGGCCGAGCAGGCCGAGGACGCCGCGTTCGATCAGGAAGGCGACGTAGTCGTTGTGCAGCTCGCGGCCGAGGGTGCGGGGCGGCACGGGGATGCGCGAGGCCGAGTTCGGGCCGACGCCGACCAGCACCCGCGACCCGGCGCCGTTCCAGGCCCGCTTCCAGATCTCGAGCCGGCCGAGCACGCCGCGGTCCAGGCGGCCGACGCTCTCGCCGAGGGCGCCGCCGCCCTCGCGCTGGGCCGCCGCCACCTCTTGGACCTGGGCCACGTGCACCCGGGGGATGCCGAACGCCAGCAGCGCGCCACCGCCGACCAGCCCGCAGGCGGCCAGGACCGCACCGGCCACGGCCAGCCGCTGGCCCGGCGTGCGACCGGCCCGCAGCCCGGCGGCGACGACCATGGCGCCCAGGCCGGCGCCCACGCCGAGCAGCGCGCCGTTGGAGGCGGTCACCCAGATCCCGGCCAGCAGCCAACCGGCCGCGACCAGCCGGGGGAGCCGGTGCCGTGGCCAGGGCGACGCCAGCAGCACGAAGAACGAGGTCATCATGTAGCTGGCGGCGAGGTTGGGGTTCTTGGCGGGGCCGGCCACCCGGTAGCCGCCCTCGCCCGAGGCGTCGAGGAGGAGCTGCTGGAGGGTCTCGGGCAGAAGCTGGAGCTTGAAGCCGATCAGCAGGGCCGCCCACAGCAGCGCCGTCGCCGACCAGGCGGTCAGGACGAACCGCAACCCGCGCCGGTCGCCGTCCAGCTCGTTGGCCACGCAGACCAGCAGCGCGATCAGGTACACCTCGATCAGGAGCGACTGCATGCTGTGCAGCACGCTCAGGCTGAAGACGGTGGCGACCAGGCTGGCCGCCATGATCAGCAGCAGCGGGCCCATGGCCGGCAGGTGCAGGCCACGCCCTCGCCAGGCCAGCCCGGCGACGGCCAGGGCGATGTACAGCACGGCGGCGGCGTCCACCGGGGCGCTCTTGCCGGGCCCGCTGGGCACCAGCAGCGGCAGCAGGGCGACCGTGGCGGCCAGCAGCCAGCGGCTCACCGTGGACGCCTTGCCCGCGCCCGCAGCGCGTCCTGGTAGACGGCGTCCAGCCCGTCGATCATCTCCTCGACGTCGTAGCGCCCGGCCGCCCTGACGGCGCCGGCCGCTCCCATGGCAGCTCCGCGGTCGGGAAGCGCCAGCACCCGGAGGATGCGGTCTGCCAGCTCCTCGGGGTGGCCGGCGCGGGTCAGCCAGCCGTTCTCCCCGTCCACCACCAGGTCGGGGACCCCGTTGACGGCGGTGGCCACCACCGGCTTGCCTACCAGGACGGCCTCGGTGAGGGCGCGGCCCAGGCCCTCCCAGAGCGAGCTGAAGGCGACGACGTCCATGGCGGCGAGCAGGTCGGGCACGTCGGTGCGGAAGCCGAGCAGGTGCAGCCGGGGGACGCCGGCGGCCGCGGCGGCCACCTCGGCGCGGAGCGGCCCGTCGCCGACCAGCAGCACGTGCGCGTCGGCGGCGGCTTCGACAACGCGCCGGGCGGCGGCGACGAAGTCCAGCGGCGCCTTCTGCTCCATCAGCCGGGTGATCGTCCCCACCACCGGGGCGCCGGCCGGGATCCCCAGCTCGTGACGGACCCGCCCGCCCGAGCCCGATCGCACCTGCCGGGTGGGCACCCCGCTCACCACCACCCGGAGCTGCTCGGTCCGGGCGATGCGCAGGTCGAGGGCCTCGCGGGCGTTGGCGTCGCAGACGCAGACGATCCGGTCGGCGCAGCGGGCGGCGGCCCGCTCCAGGGCGAGCAGCAGCCGGCGCCGCACCCGGCCCATGCGGTCGTGGACGGGGAAGCCGTGAACGGTGTGGACCACCGCCGGCACGCCGCGCAGGCGGGCGACGACCCGCCCGAGCACGCCGGCCTTGGAGCCGTGGGTGTGCACCACCTGGTAGGCGCCCACGAGCCGCCAGAGGGTGGCGGCAACCCGCAGGTCGCTCGGGCTCAGGAGGGCCCTGCGGAAGCAGGGGAGCACGAGGAGCCGGTCGGCGGCGGTCGCCGCCCGCTCCTCGAGCTCGCCCGGTCCGGCCAGCAGGTCGACGCGATAGCGGGCCCGGTCCAGCCCGGCCACGGTCAGCAGCGTGTTGTCCTGGGCACCGCCCTGGTCCAGATGGGTGATGACGTGCAGCACGCCGACCGGCTCCCCGGCCTGGTGCCGCGGGCGGCGCGGAGCCTCGATCGGGACCGGCCGGCTCATTGCTGGCCCCGCCGGAGCTCGCCGGTGGTCGCCTGCGGCTCCGCGGCCCTGAGGTGGCGCTCCGCGACCCAGGCGGCCTGCGCCGCCAGCCCGCCCTCGATCGCCGTCTCCGGCCGGTACCCGAGCAGGGCCTCGGCCCGGGTGCCGTCGGCGCCGGTGTGCCGGACGTCCCCTGGCGGGGCCGGGCGACGGTCGATCCGCAGGCGCCGGCCGGTGACCGCGCCCACCAGCTCGAGCGTCTGGTTCAGCGTGACCCGGCGGCCACCGCCGATGTTGATCGCCTCCGCCTTCACCGGCGCGGTCATGGCGAGGAGGTTGGCCCGGACGACGTCGTCGACGTAGGTGAAGTCCCGCGTCTGCTCCCCGTCGCCGTACAGCACCACCGGCCGGCCAGCCAGCGCCGCCTCGATGAACCGCCGGAAGGCCATGTCCGGCCGCTGCCGGGGGCCGTACACGGTGAAGTAGCGCAGCATGGCCACGGCCATGGAGGAGGCGTGCCGCTGGGCATAGGCCAGGCAGAGCTGCTCGGCGGCGAGCTTGGTCACGCCGTAGGGGGAGACCGGCCGGGTCCTGGACTCCTCGGTGGTCGGGTAGCTCGGGGCGTCCCCGTACACGCTGGACGAGGACGCGACCACCAGACGGGGGACCGCGGTCTGGGCGCAGGCTTCGAGCAGGCGCTGGGTTCCCAGCACGTTGTGGTGGACGTAGCTGGCGAACTCGGCCCCCCACGAGCTGCGGACCCCGGGTTGCGCGGCCTGGTGGAGCACAGCCGAGGCGCCGTCGAGGACCGGCCCGAGGTCGGCGCGTGCCAGGTCGATCCGGTGCAGGCGGAAGCCGGGCTGGCCCAGCAGACCCGACAGGTTGTCCTGCTTGTCGGCGGGCGGGTAGTGGTCGGTGAAGGCGTCGATGCCGACCACCTCGTGCCCGTGCTCCAGCAACGCCTCGGCCAGGTGCGAGCCGATGAAGCCGGCGACGCCGGTGACCACCACGTGCGTGCGGCGGAGAGCTGTCATGAGTACCTGAGGTTGGTTGATCAGATTGACCGGCTAGTGTTGTACGAGATATTCGGGGAGAAGTCGTGTGCCAGCCGACGTATGGACGCTACGCAACTGGCAGTAATGTCAGTCGAGCAGCTGCTCGTCGAGGAGCCGAGCCGTCTGGCGCGCCGACCCAAGGCGCAACGAGAACGACGGCACCCGCCGGGAGAGCATCGCCAGCGGCCCGTGGGCCATCACCAGCGCCGACAGTCGCTGGTGCAGGTGGCCCAGTAGCCGCAGGAACGCCTGGTCGGGATCGACGGGGTCCAGGTGCGGATCGCCGGGCCCGTCGGGCGGTTCGAGGAACACCACCGCGCCGACGTCGGCTGCGACCCGTGCCGCTCGCTGGCCGAGCAGCATCCGCGGGTCCGCCCGCCACTCGACCGTCCCGGCCTGGGTGCGGAAGGGGATCAGGGCCGGGTGGGCAGGATCGATCGAGAGCTGGGCGAGGACCTCACGGCGCAGCCGCAATGTCTTGGGGAACGGGGCCAGCAGCAGGTCGTGCGGGTCGAGGGCGAGCAGCCCGTCGCTGATGAGCGAGGCGCCCCTGGCCACGACGGCCATGGCGAGCAGCGTCTTTCCGCAGTGGGGACTGCCGACCAGCAGGACCGCCCGGCCGGCGCGCGCCACGGCCGCCCCGCGCAGGTACACCCACCGGTCGAGGGGTGGCGTGCCCAGCGGCGGGAAGACCGTCCCGTCGCCCCGCCAGATCCGGCGGTCGTCGCCGTGCTCGATGACGACCTGGCCGGGCACTGGCGGCCCGTCCGCGGCGCTGGTCACCCGGACGGTGATCTCGGCGGGCCCGGGCGGGATCCGGAAGGCGCCGTAGACGGTGGCCCAGTGCTGAAGCAGCCCCACGTTGGCGGATCTGACGCGGACGTCGGTCCCGAAGAACCGGAACATCGCCTCCAACGCCGGTGCGTCGGGCAGCGACGGTTCGCGCTCGACCCAGTCGGGCACAAGGGCGACGTTGGTCACCGAGCCACCTCGCTGTTCGCGGCCCCCCTCTGGACCGGCCGACGGTTCTATCCAGGCGGAGTCTACGACGGTCGAGATGGTTGAGCAATTCGTCTTGCTCAGGGAGTGACCGGATAGCCGTGGCGCGTCAGCCAGTCGGCCCTCGCGCGGTCCCAGATCCCCCGGTCCCTGGTGACGGTGACGCCACTGGCGGGCAGGCGGCCCGGGTACTCGCCGGGACCGAGCCAGATCAGGGTCACGTTGTGGTACTCGGCGTTGGTGGGGAAGTCCATGACCCGCTTGCAGTTGACGCTGGCCCGCTCGGCCAGCAGCACGGAGTCGCGGACGACCAGGTGGTTCGCCCACGGCGACCACTTGAAGAACCCGCCGTTGCCCAGGTTGCCGGCGACGTTGGCCGGGCAGCGCGACCGGGCCCGGTCATACGGCATCGGCTGCAGCCGCATCAGCACGTCCTCGAGCGTGAACCGCTCGTCGGGTGGGGCCGGCCGCGGGTTCATCTCCGGGTCGGGTCGCTGGGAGATGGCCGTGTAGCAGCCGTCGAACAGGCTGTCGCGGACGGTGACGTTGACGATCCAGTCGTTCTCGATGCAGTCGTCGCGGATGTAGGTCATATACACGTCCGAGATGGAGATGCCGCCCGGGTCGATGCCGGTGGTGGCGATCCCGTCCTCGACGTTGTCGATCCGGGTGCCGGTGACCACGCCGCCCCGTGCCTTGATGTTCAGGCCGTCACCGTCGACCCGCCCCTTCATCTGGTGCCAGTCCAGGTGCCGTGGCTGGTGTCCGGCGACCCGGCCCCCGACCACGCAGGTGCCCGTGCCCGGTCCGTACTTGCCCATCATCAGGGGGTAGCGGTTCACCGCCGGGTACCCGATGACGCTGGCGCCACGCAGGTCGTAGGTCTGCCCGTCGGGGACGGCGTTGACGCGGAAGGTCCGGACCGCGCCGGTGACGCGATGGACCTTCGCCTGGGCCGCCCGCTCCTGCGACAGGCAGGACTGGCCGGCCGGGCCGGTCGCCGCGGCCGGCGTGCCGGCGTTGATCGACGCGGTCGAGACCTCGAGCTTCGGCGTCGCCGGGGCGTCCCGCCAGCCGGCCGGGTCCACCGCGACGACGGCTCCGATGGTGGCGGTGACGAGGGCAAGGGGGAACAGAACTCGTGCCGGCTTGCTACCTAGGATCGGTGATCCCTCCTCGGACGGGGCGGCACGCTCTGGGACGGCTCATTCACGGGATCGGCATGGACGCCGAGATGCTCAAGCCGAGAGCGGTGGGGGTTTGCGAGAAAAGGTAACGAGCGGAGTGATTACCAACATCCAAACCCTCCTGTCAATTTGGTCCGATCGCTTGACGTGGGGGTTTGGGATACTTCGCGACATGAACTCCATGCCGCAGATCGGCGAGGGGCTGGCCGCCGCCGCGTGGCCGCGGAGCCGGCTGCGCGCCTGGATCGCCCTCGAGGCGTTCGCGGTCGCGCTCGGCTACCTCGTCGCGGTCGCGTGGGACGGCCTGCCCACGACCCCGTCCCGCTGGGCGCTGGTGGCCGCCGGCGCGGTCGCGGTGGCCATCCCGCTGTGGATCAAGTCCCGCCGGGAGCTGCGCCAGGAGGCGCTGGCGCGCTCGGCCGAGACGATCGCCATCGAGGCCGACACCAAGCTGCGGCTGGTGGTCGGCGACGTGGTCGCCCCGATCGCCGAGGTCGTCGGCAGGGTGCACCAGGCCGCGGACCAGGCCGAGCGCAGTGCGCTGCGGGGGCAGCTCAAGCAGCTGATCGTGGAGGCGGCCGCCAACCTCTGCGACGGCGAGCGGGCGCGGGCGACCTTCTTCGAGCTGGCCGGCGGCGAGATGCGGGCGACGGCCTGGTTCGGCCGCGGGGACCAGCCGGAGACGGTGTTCACCGACGCGCCCGACGACCGGCGCGGCCAGGAGGCGCTGCTGCTGGTGCGCTTCCACGACTTCCTGCTGGTCGACGACGTCCGCGCCGAGTCGCTGCCGCGCGGGGCGGAGCCGCGGCCGGGCGCGACCTACCGCTCGTTCATCAGCGTGGCGGTGTTCTGCGCCGAGGAGAACCTCGGGATGCTGTCGGTGGACGCGCCGGAGCCGTACGCCTTCGACGAGACCGACCTCAACGTCATGCGGGCGATGGCGCAGCTCCTCGGGGCGGGTCTTGTGGACCGCCCGTGAAGCTGGCAAGGTGGGGCCCAGGCGGAGGAGAGAGGCGGATGCAGCGGGGCCAAGTGGTGCCCGACGAGGCGCGGGCCTGGACGGCCGGGCTGGTGATGGCCAGCGACTACTTCGCGTGGGCGCGCCGGCAGGCCTTCTCCAAGGCGAGCGCGGCCATCCGCAGCCGCCTGGACCGCCGCAGGCTCAGGTCGCAGGATCCTGGAACGTCACGGTGATGTCGCGGTAGCCCAGCGACCGCAGCATGCTCTCCAGCATCGTCCGGGTGTTCTGCTCGGCCCGCTCCACCAGGCCGCTCTCGGCCGCCGCCTTCTCCAGCCGGTCCTCGGCGACCTGGTAGAGCCGCCGCTCGCTGGTCGGGTTGTCGGACAGCACCGAGCCCAGCCGGTCCAGCAGCCCCCGCTCGCGTGAGAACACGTAGCTGCGGTCCGGGTCGATGCGCGCCCTGGTCAGGTGGGCCCGCGGCAGGGTGACGCGGGCCGTGCGGCCGTCGTCCGACACCTGGATGGCGCCCCGGTCGATGGTGGAGAAGTCGACCTCGGCGTCGACCGTGCCGGCGGCCACGAACAGGGTCCGCTCCCCCTTGATGAGCAGCGGGACGCCCCTGGCGCTCTGCTCCAGGTCCACCAGCACCTGGAAGTTGCCGGAGGCGGCCTT
>Ga0081538_10003343_pt1 | contig 15188 bp, 15 predicted proteins | sample TabmetS5T2R1_FD_71022 | JGI IMG/M metagenome (GOLD analysis project Ga0081538, IMG submission 71022) | Tabebuia heterophylla rhizosphere microbial communities from the University of Puerto Rico - S5T2R1 | ecosystem: Host-associated > Plants > Roots > Rhizosphere ... | reverse complement strand
GCCGCCTCTGCTACCGGTTCGAGGAGTCGCTGCACCGCTTCCAGAACATGGTCATCGACCGCATGGTCGGCAAACGGCGGGTCCCCCCGGGCGACGAGGTCGAGGCCGCGCCGATGTTCAAGCGCAGCGCGGGCGACTCGTCCGGCGCGCCGAACCGCTGAGCGCCGGCCCCGATGCCCGACCAGTTTGGTCATAGACGAGTGCCGGCACACCTTCGCCAGCCTCATGATCGCCGCGAGGACGTGACGCGGGATCTTCGACGCGAAGGGTCTGCAGACCGTGATGCGCCACTCGTCGATCACGTCACCTACGACCGTAGGGGGCGCCTCTTCCAGGGCTCGGAGGCCGAGGCTGGCGCCGCACTCGAGGGGTACCCTCGACCGGTCGCTGGGCGCCCACGATGACCGAGTGCGCTGCAGTCAGTGCAGCGCAAAGTCTGAGGGGGCCGAAACGGGCCGAGCGGTGTCCCGGCGGAAGCCGGACCCGTCACTGGGCACAGCCGCTTTGCAGAGCGAAATCGGACTTACGGAGCGGCGATGGAATCGAACCATCCAAGCGTGGGGCTGCCACGCCCTGCCGGCTTTGAAGGCCGGATGGGCCACCAGACCCGTGCCGCTCCGCGTGAGAGATAAGCACGCCGAGGGACGCCGCGTGCGAGCGTGCGGTCCGTCGGCCTCAGCGCGGCTCGTACTTGCTGACCGAGAACGTCGCTCCCTGTGGATCGTTGATGACCGCGACTCTCGTGGGACCGGCGTCGAACGGCGGCATCACCACCGTGCCCCCGAGCTCCGCGGCGCGCTCGGCGATGCCGTCCGCGTCGTCAACCGCGAACGTGATGGCCCAGTGCGGCGGCGCGTCCGCGGGCAACTCATCGTTCAACCACGCGACGGCATCCTCGAACCCGGGCGGCGCACCGTCCGCTGCCTGGCGGCGGCGGAGGTCAGGGTCGCGCCGCTCCAGGAAGTCGCCGTAGCCGGGGAGGCGCCACATCGTGAGATAGCCGTCGCCGATGTCGATGCGGTCGGCCTCCCAACCGAAGACCGCGCCGTAGAACGCCTTGGCCCGGTCGACCTCGCGCGTGTTGAGGTCGCTGAAGTTCCACGTCCCGGCCTGGTTCACGAGCTGGGCTCCCCTGTGCGCCTTGGCCTGCCAGACCGAGAAGACGGCGCCGGTGGGGTCGCGCAGGACCGCCATCCGACCGGCGTCCAGCACGTCGAACGGCTCGGCCACGACCTGCCCGCCGGCGGCTACCGCCTTCGCGGCGGTCTGGTCGGCGCTCTCGACCCAGATGTAGGTGTTCCACATCGCCGCCGGTGGCGCCCCGTCCGGCTGCGATCCCACCGCGGCGACGTCGCGGCCCTCCAGCCGGGCGACGAAGTAGTGGCCGGGCGCCTCGGCAGGCATACGGTCCTCGAACTCCCACCCGAACAGCGCGCCGTAGAACTCCACGCCGGCATGCGGGTCGGGCTGGGCGGTATCGACCCAACAAGGGACGCCGGCCGGGTATCCGTCTCGCTCGAGCACTCTCGTTTCCTCCTTTGCGGGCTTGCCTGGTGCGGTGGCCGCGACGTTAGCCCGCGCCTAGGTCAGGACCTGGCCTCAATGTCTGCCCGTTCAGCGTGTGGGTTCCGGCCCGGCCGCCCCCGGCGTTGGCCGAGCACCGCTATTCCGGGTGATGGCAGACGGCCTCGACGTTGTTGCCGTCGGGGTCGAGCACGTACGCGCCGTAATACGTCGGGTGGTAGATCTCGCGTACGCCCGGCGCGCCGTTGTCGGTTCCACCCGCATCGAGCGCCGCCGCGTGGAAGGCGTCGACTGTGTCCCGGCTATCGGTGGCGAACGCCACATGGATCCCGGTCTGCGCATCACCCCTCGTGGCGATCCAGAAGAACGGCTTCTCGCCGTCGCCGAAACCCCCGACACCAGGCCCGGGCTCCATCAGGAGCTTCAGTCCGAGCGGGGCGAGTGCCTTCGCGTAGAAGGCCTTGCTCCGCTCGTAGTCGCTGACGTTGAATCCCACGTGGTCGAGCATGTCTCCTCCCTCCCGGCCCCAGGCCAATGGGTTGCACTTGGGCGCGAAGCCTTCCGCCTTCGGCGCAGAGGCAGTCACCTTCGCTCAGAGCGCCGCGTACTTGGCGGGCCCCCAAGGCGGGGTGTGACGATCTACGTCTCGCCCGCGGTCGTAGATTGCCACACCCCCAGGGGGGCGGGTGGGGGCCGCGGAGGCGCCCGCCTGGCTGCGCCGAACCATCTAGCCCCGCTCGGGGCGGGCCAGGGCGCGGGCGATCGCCCGATACGCCTGTCGGTTGTAGGCCAGGCCCACGTGGGTGCCGGTGACCTCCACGTTGTCGGCGTACGGGACCACGCACGAACGCCAGCGCACGACCCCGTCCTCCTTTGTGTAGATGCTCGTCAGCGATACCTGCGCCGGGAACGGGCTCGCGTAGGCCTCGGCGAACGAGCAGGTGCAGCGCTCGCTCAGGCAGCCGCGCTCACGCGCTCGTCCATTCGTCAGGCGGTGCACGCGGCGTACGACCGCGACCGCCGCCTCGGTGGGGATGCTGATGTCGAAGGGAGCCGCGAGCCCCCCGCCGAGCGAGATCGCGTGGGAGACGTCCTGGGGCCGGCGGACCGCCGCGGCCTTGGCGAAATGGCCGCCGCGGCTGTGCCCGATCAAGGCGACCCTCCGTCCGTGACGGCGGGCCAGTGCGAGCGCGCGCCGCTCCACCCGCTCGAGGGCGCGCTGCGAGCAGTCCACGTTGACCACGAAGCGGCAGCCGTAGGGTCGGTACCCGATCCGACGCAGCCAGAGCGCCATCGGCACCAGCGTGGCGTCGCCCGCGAGGAACCCGGGCAGCACGACTACCGGACGCCCGTCGCCGCGGGGCACGTCCACGCCGTAGAAGACGGGGTCGGCGAACAGCCGGGCCGCCTCCGCTGGCCACCGCAGCTCCGCTAGGTGACGCCCCCACCACCGCTCGGGCGCGACCGGTGCGGCCCTCGGCGGGAGCGGATCGAACGCCGGGCCGCCTCCCTCTCCGGCCGCGGGCGGCGGCTGGGACTGGTCCGCCATCGTTCGAGGGTATCCGGCTCGATCGGCGCTTGGAGGGCCCGCGCTCGAGGTATACGCTGGCGAATCCAGCCGGTCGACACGGCACGCGAGGGAGCCAATGGCTACTAAATGGTCACCACCTCAATTACGGTCGCGCTCGGGCGGCCAGCATCGCGCCTGGCGCCACCCGCGGTGCTCGCCCAAGCCGCAAGCAGCCGGCTCGGCCGGCTGCGCGCGGATCCGCGTGCTTCCAGCATCGACTGCGCCCGCGTGCGTCGCCAGCCACGCTGCCGGCTCGCCCGATCATCGACCGTACTTTTGGTGGTGACCACTCAGACTGAGGCCGGGACCCGTCGCAAGGCGGGAGGTCGCGACGGACAGGAGCGGGGGACGCGCGCGGCGCTCGACGTCGTCCTGACCGACGCGAGCCTCAGCCCGCGGCAGCGGTTTCTGCCGGTCACCTCGAGCGTGAAGCTCGCCGCCGCGCTGATTCGGCGCCCGGGACGGGTGGCCCGGCGCGCCGGCGGGCTGGCCGGCGCCCTCGGCCGGGTGGCCACCGGGGCGGCGGAGATCGAGCCTACGCGCGGCGACCGGCGCTTCGGCGACCCGGCCTGGCGCGAGAGCTGGCTCTTCCGGCGGCTGATGCAGGGGTATCTCGCGGCCCGGGAGGAGGTCGACGGGCTGATCGACGACGCGGAGCTCGACCTTCAGGACGAACGGCGCATGCGCTTTGCGATCGAGAACGTGCTCGACGCGCTCGCGCCGACGAACTACCCGTGGTCGAACCCGGCGGCGCTGAAGGCGGCGATCGACACCGGTGGGCTCAGCCTGGCGCGCGGCGCCCGCAACTTCGTGCACGACGTGTCGACGCCGCCGCGACTGCCGGCGAGCGTGGACACCTCGCAGTTCACGGTCGGCAAGGACCTCGCCGTGACGCCGGGCGCGGTCGTGCTGCGCACCGAGGTGTTCGAGCTCGTGCAGTACGCCCCGCAGACCGACGAGGTCCGGTCGGTGCCGGTGCTGTTCGTGCCGCCGATGATCAACAAGTACTACGTCGTCGATCTCGCCCCCGGCCGCAGCCTGATCGAGCACTACGTGCGGCAGGGCCAGCAGGTGCTGGAGATCTCCTGGCGCAACCCGGACGAGCGTCACGGCCACTGGGGGCTCGACACGTACGCGGACGCGATCGTCGAGGCGCTCGACGCCACGGCCGATATCACCGGGAACGAGCGCGCCCATGTGGTCGGCTTTTGCAGCGGCGGCATCGCGGCGGCCGCCGTGGCCGCGCATCTGGCCGCCGTGGGCGACCTCGAGCGCCTCGCGGGCCTCACGCTCCCGGTGTGCGTGATCGACAACGAGCACGCCGGAGTGGCGAGCGCCCTGATGAGCCGCGAGATCGCGGAGCTGGCGATCGCCGAGTCGGCGCGCAAGGGCTACCTCGACGGCCGCGCGCTGGCCGGCGTCTTCGCGTGGCTGCGGCCGAACGACCTGATCTGGTCGTACGTCGCGAACAACTACCTGCTCGGCAAGCCGCCCCCGGCCTTCGACATCCTCTACTGGAACGCCGACACGACGCGGATGGCCGCGGGCCTGCACCGCGACTTCGTCCAGCTGGCGCTCGACAACTCGCTGGCCAAGCCGGGCGCGCTTCGCATTCGCGGCACGCCGATCGACCTCTCGACCGTGACGACGGACGCCTACCTGGTCGCCGGCATCACCGACCACATCACGCCCTGGGAGAGCTGCTATCGCACTACCCAGCTCCTGGGCGGCAATTGCCGCTTCATTCTCTCGACCAGTGGCCACATCCAGGCGCTGGTCAACCCGCCGGGCAACGAGCGGGCCAGCCATCGGACGCACGCAGACGGCAACCCACCGACAGCCGAGGAGTGGTTCGAGGGCGCGGCCCGGCACCCGGGCACGTGGTGGGCGGACTGGGACGCCTGGCTCGCCCGACGCTCCGGGCCGCTCAAGCCGGCGCCGGACTCCCTGGGCAGCCCGAAGCACAAGGCCAGCGGCAGCGCGCCCGGCACCTACGTACTCGCGACGTGACCGGTAGCTTCCCAGCGAAGGAGGAGTGACATGAACCTCGCAACGATCCTCACCGAGTCCGTCCCGCGCAATCCCGAGGGCACCGCGCTCAAGCTGGACGACGCCGAGGTGAGCTACGCCATTCTCGACGAGGGGAGCAAGCGCATCGCCGGCCTGCTGCGCCAGAGGGGGATCGGGCCCGGCGACCGCGTCGGGATCATGCTTCCGAACGTCCCCTACTTCGCGGTCTGCTACTACGGCGTGCTTCGGGCCGGAGGCACGGTCGTCCCCATGAACGTGTTGCTCAAGGGCCGCGAGGTGAGGTTCTACCTCGAGGACCCGGGGGCGAAGCTGCTCTTCGCGTGGCACGGCTTCGCCGAGCACGCCGAGCAGGGTGCGGCCGAGGCGGGCGCCGAGTGCATCCTGGTCAAGCCGGGGGAGTTCGAGCAGCTGCTCGCCGGGCAGGAGCCCGACCAGGAGGTCGTGGACCGCTCGGCGGACGACACGGCGGTGATCCTCTACACCTCCGGCACCACCGGTACGCCGAAGGGCGCCGAGCTGACGCACAGCAACCTGCGCGAGAACGTCGAGGTGGCGGTGGCCCTGTTCGAGTTCGACGAGTCAACGGTCACGCTCGGCGCGCTCCCGCTGTTTCACTCCTTCGGCCAGACCTGCGCCCTGAACTCCACCATTCGGGCCGGCGGCTGCGTGACGTTCGTTCCGCGCTTCGACCCGGACAAGGCGCTCGAGATCATCGAGCGCGACCGGGTCACGGTATTCGCGGGCGTGCCCACAATGTACGCCGCGATGCTGCACGTCGAGGATCGCGATCGCTACGACACCTCCACGCTGCAGGTGTGCGTCTCCGGCGGCGCCGCGATGCCGGTCGAGGTGATGCGCGGGTTCGAGGAGGCCTTTCGCTGCGTGGTGCTCGAGGGCTACGGGCTGTCCGAGACCTCGCCGGTGGCCTCGTTCAACCGCCCGGACCGCGAGCGCAGGGTCGGCTCGATCGGCCTGCCCATCGACGGCGTGGAGATGAAGGTGGCGGACGACGACGGCCGCGAGGTCCCCGAGGGTGAGGTCGGAGAGATCCTGATCCGCGGCCACAACGTCATGAAGGGCTACTGGAACCGGCCGGAGGCGACCGCGGAGGCGATCGAGCCTGACGGCTGGTTCCACACGGGCGACATGGCCAAGGTCGACTCCGACGGCTACTTCTTCATCGTGGACCGCAAGAAGGAGCTGATCATCCGCGGCGGCTACAACGTGTATCCGCGCGAGATCGAAGAGGTCATCTACGAGCATCCCGCCGTGCGTGAGGCGGCCGTGGTCGGCATCCCGCACGACGAGCTCGGGGAAGAGGTCGGCGCGGCCATCGTCCTAAAACCGGGCGCCGAGGCCAGCCCCGACGAGCTGCGCGACCACGTCAAGAGCCAGGTGGCCGCCTACAAGTACCCGCGCCGCGTCTGGTTGACGGACGAGTTGCCCAAGGGGCCCACCGGCAAGATCCTCAAGCGAGAGATCAAGCCGCCGGTCGAGTCCCCGACGGGCTGAGCGGAGGAGCGATGACTCCAAACACGAGCGCGCCGCCGCGGGCGGCGCCCGCGTACGCTGACGTCGGCAAGGCGCTCGGCACCGACTACTTCCTGCTGCGCAAGCAGCTCAGCACCGAGGAGCTCGACATCCTCGACCGCACGCGCCGATTCGTCGACGACGAGCTGCTGCCGGTGATCGGCGACTACTGGGAGCGGGCCGAGTTCCCGTTCGAGCTGGCGCGGCGGCTCGGCGAGCTGGGCCTGATCGGCGACGGCATCGAGGGCTACGGCTGTCCGCCGATGAGCCCCATCGCCGCCGGCCTGGTCCACATGGAGCTGAACCGCGGCGACGGCAGCCTCGGCACGTTCGCCGGCGTGCAGGGAGGCCTCGCGATGCGCTCGATCGCGCTGCTCGGCTCCGAGGAGCAGAAGCAGCGGTGGCTGCCCGAGATGGCGCGGGTCGACAGAATCGGGGCGTTCGCGCTCACCGAGCCAACGCACGGCTCGGACTCGGTGGCGCTCGAGACGTCCGCCCGGCGCGACGGCGCCGAGTGGGTGCTGGGAGGCGCGAAGCGGTGGATCGGGAACGGCTCGATCGCCGACGTGGTCGTGGTCTGGGCGCGCGACGGCGAGGACGGCAGGGTGAAGGGCTTTCTGGTCGAGACCGACACGCCCGGGTACGAGGCCCGCCGGATCGAGGGCAAGGGCTCCGTGCGGGCGGTCTGGCAGGCGGACATCGAGCTTCACGACGTGCGCGTACCGGAGGCCAACCGGCTGCCCGAGGCGAACGGCTTCAAGGACGCCGGGCGCGTGCTCGCGGCGACGCGGGCGGCGTGTGCCTGGATGGCGCTGGGCCACGCCGTCGCGGCCTACGACTCCGCGCTCACCTACTGCCGGCAGCGCAACCAGTTCGGCAAGCCGCTCGTGAGCTTCCAGATCGTCCAGGAGCGGCTCGCCAAGATGCTGGCCGACGTGACCGCCATGCAGCTCTACTGCCTGCAGCTCGGGCGCCTGGTCGAGCAGCAGAGCCTCAAGGACACGATCGCCGGCCTGGCCAAGATGAACAACACGATCAAGGCCCGGCAGGTGATCGCGGAGGCCCGCAACCTGCTGGGCGGGAACGGCATCCTCCTCGACTACCACGTGATCCGGCACATGGCCGACATGGAGGCGATCTACACCTTCGAGGGCACGGAGACCATCCAGGCGCTGATCGTCGGCCGCGACATCACCGGAGTGAGCGCATTCGCGTAAGCCCGCCGGGCCGCCTGTCAGCCAGCTGACGGCGCGGGCATGCCGCCCGCGATCGGAGGGCACCCTTCAAGAGGAGACCCTTCGACCTTGGTCGGAGGGTCCGTGGTCGCCTCCCGACCGAAAGGAGCAATCGATGACACCGCCGCGGGAGCACCCGTCCGCCCCCGATCAGACCGAGCATGGCTTCGACGAGGGCATGGGGCGCCGCCCGCGTCCGCTCGAGGAGCGCCGCCTCGGACGCTTCAGCGAGGGGCTCGCCCGCCTGGGCCGCTCCTGGCGCCGCCCCCGCTTCAGCCGTGGGATGGAGCGCCGGGACGAGAAGCCCGCCGACGACGCCGGGCGCCGGTTCAGCGAGGGCATGGAGCGGGAATCGCGCCGCAGGTGAGCGGGCGCGCTCGGTCTTCGCGCCTTCCAGACAGCGCTACTCGAGCGCCGGTTGGGGTGTTCTCCTGAAAGGTGCAGCGGTCTACACGCGGCGTCGTCGGGAGGATCGTGGCGGGGGTGGCCGCCGGCGTCGCCGTGCTGGCGCCCTCCGCCTCGGTCGACCGGGCGGCGGCGATCGAGAACGGCGATATCGCGTTCGCCGGCAAGCGGCTGGGCAAGCCGGTCATCTACATGCGCGACCCCGCGCCCGGGGCGCTGCAGCTGGTGCCCACCAACGGCTGGGCGGGCGAGCCGGCGGTGTCGCCCGGCGGCAGGCGGATCGCATTCACCCGCCGCGGCCGCCTCGGCGCGCAGGTATGGACAGCCTACACCGACGGAACCGCGCTCCTGCAAGTCACGAGCGGGCCTAGCGACTCTGGGCCGCGGTGGTCGCCGGCGGGCGACGCGGTGGTCTTCGCCCGCGGTGCCAAGGGAGCGCGCGACATCTACCGGGTGTGGGCCGACGGATCCGGCCTGCGCCGCCTCACCTTCGCGCCCGGCGACGATCACGCCCCCACGTGGTCCGTGCAAGAGCGGATCGCCTTCGTGCGCTCTTCGCCGCAGGGCGGTGATCTCTACACCGCCCCGGCGGGCGGTGGGCGCGCCCGGGGACTCACCCGCGGACCGGCCGACGACAGCTCGCCGGCCTGGTCGCCGACGGGCCGGACGGTGGCGTTCGCGCGCGACCGGCGCGAAGGGCACGACCTGTATCTCGTAACCGCCGACGGCTCCAGCGAGCGGCGGCTGACGGCCCTCCCGGGTGACGAGAGCGAGCCCGCGTGGTCCCCCGACGGGCGCTGGATCGCGTTCGTCCATCGCCAGGAGGGGCGGCGGCGGCTGCGTCTGCTGCGAGTGGGGCGGCGGCCCCCGTCACGCCTCGGCTCGTGGAGGGTCAGGGACCTCGAGTCCTCGCGAGCGGAGCCGCGCTCGCCGCACTGGCAGCCGACCGGCTTCGACCCGGTGATCGCGGCAGCCGGCGACATCGCCTGCGATCCGACGGATCGCAATTTCGGCGCGGGCCTGGGCGCGGCGGCCTCCTGTCGCCAGCGGCAGACCTCCGACCTCCTCTTCCGCATGGATCTGACCGCGATCCTGGCGCCCGGCGACCTGCAGTACGAGGACGGCCGGCTGTGGAAGTTCCAGCAGTCCTTCGACCTCAGCTGGGGGCGGCTCAAGCCGCTGATCCGCCCGGTGCCGGGCAACCACGAATACGAGGACCCGGGCGCGGCAGGGTACTTCGACTACTTCAATGGTCCCGGGCAGGTGACCGGGCCGGCCGGCCGTCGCGACCAGGGCTTCTACAGCTTCGACGTCGGCGACTGGCACGTGATCGCCCTGAACTCGGAATGCCGAGAGATCGGGGGCTGCGCCGCGGGGTCACCGCAGGAGCAGTGGCTTCGAGCCGACCTGGCCGCCCACCCGCGCGCGTGCACGATCGCCTTCTGGCACATCCCGCGCTTCACGTCCGGGCGCGACGAGCCCAACACGCCGATGCTCCCCATCTGGAACGCGCTGTACGAGGCGAACGCGGACGTGGTAATCAACGGCCACGAGCACTTCTACGAGCGGTTTGCTCCTCAGGCCCCGGACGGGAGCACGGACCTGGCTCGCGGCATCCGGGAGTTCATCGTCGGGACGGGCGGTCGTAGCCGGCTGAGCTTCCACACCGTGGCCCCCAACAGCGAGCGGCGCGACAACGGCAACAACGGCGTGCTGAAGCTAACGCTGGGCGACGGCGCATACGGTTGGGAGTTCGTCCAGGTGCGCAGCGGCGCCGTGCTCGACTGGGGCCAAATGAGCTGCCACTAGCCCGCAGCCAGGCGCTCGGCGATCCGGTCGAAGAAGATCCCCCACCCCTCCCGGGTGCGCTCGTACTGCTCGGGGCGCATGGAGCCGCGCTGCTCGAAGAGCATCTCGGTGCGGTCGTCCCCGAGGGCGGTGAGAACCACGGTCACGAGCTCGTACCTGCCCTCGCCCGGCTGGTCGGAGAGTGTGAACACGAGCCGCTCGGGCGCGGACACCTCGCGGTACTCGCCCTTCCAGCGGATCTCGCGGCGCTCCGGGCCGGCGAACATCGTCGCTAGCAAGGCGCCGCCCGGGGTCACGTCCATAGAGACCGTGGAGACTGGCACCTCGGACTGCGGGCCCCCGAACCAGTCGGCGAAGCGCTCGGGCTCCGTCCACTCCCGCCAGACCTGCTCGCGTGGCGCCTCGAAGATGCGCGTGACCGTGAAGCCGTATTCCCCCGGGCCCAGAGGCTGCGCCTGCTCAGCCATTCGCGCCGGGATTCTCGCTCGCACGCAGGCGCTGGTCCAGCCGATCGAAGCTCTCGTCCCAGAATCGCCGATAGCTCTGGAGCCATTCGACGGCGTCCTTCAGCGGCGCCGCGCGCAGCCGCGACGGGCGCAGCTGAGCGGTGCGCCCCCGTTCGATCAGCCCGGCGCGCTCGAGGACCTGCAGGTGCTGCGAGATCGCCTGCCCGGTGATCGGAAAGGGCTCCGCCAGCTCGTTGACGGTGGCCTCGCCCTCGGACAGGCGGGCGAGGATCGCGCGCCGCGTCGGATGCGCCAGTGCGGCGAACGTGGCGCTGAGCTGGTCCGCAGCCACTATTCAATATCCCGCTTGAACAAGAACTTGCTTGGATATAGTACCGGCACAGACCACCACCACGCGAGAGGAGAACAGAGATGGGACGGATCGTCGTAACCGAGTTCATGTCACTCGACGGCGTCATCGAGGACCCCGGTGGCGCCGAGGACTTCAGGCACGGAGGGTGGAGCTTCGAGATCTCGCGGGGCGACGAGGGCGACCAGTTCAAGCTGGACGAGACCCTCAACTCGGACGCTCTGCTGCTGGGCCGGGTGACCTACGAGGGCTTTGCCGACGCCTGGCCGTCACGGCAAGGGGAGTTCGCCGACAAGTTCAACAACATGCCGAAGTACGTCGTGTCGTCGTCGCTGCGCGAGCCGGAGTGGAACAACACGACCGTGCTCGACGGCGATCTCGACGACGCGGTGTCCACCGTGAGAGGGCGCCACGAGGGGGACATCGTGGTGCACGGCAGCGCGCGGCTCGTGCAAGCGCTGCTGGAGCGCGATCTGGTCGACGAGCTGCGGCTGATGGTGTTCCCGGTCGTGCTCGGAGACGGCAAGCGCCTCTTCGGCGACACGAGCGACAAGAAGCGGCTGCGGCTGGTCGACTCGAAGCCGGTGGGCGACGGCGTGACCATCCTGGTCTACCAGCGCTAGCGCTGGCAATCACAGCTCGCGCTCGTAGAAGTAGTTCACCGGGCCCCCGCGGCGCCCACCGCGGTTGCTGAAGCCGAGCGCCTCGTAGAGGGCGCGGGCCGCGACGTCGTCCTCGCCGGTGCCGAGGTCGATGTGGCTCGCGCCCTCCTTGCGGGCCAGCTCGATGGTCGCCTCCATCAGCGCCCGCCCCAGCCCTTGGCCGCGACGGTCGGGGACCACGTAGAGCTCCTCCACGTAGCAGTCGAGCGCGTCGGTCCGCAGCGCGGGCCGGAACCGCAGCACCGCCAACCCGTGCGGCGCGGTCCCGGCGAGCAGGACGGTGATCTCGCCCGCGGCGATCAGCTGCCGGACGCGCTCCCCCAGCGCGCGCGGGCCGGGCGTCGGCTCGTCGAACTCGGTGTCGAAGTCGTGGAGAAGGCGGCCGATCACCTCGGCGTCCGCCAGCTCCGCCGGCCGCACCGCAAGCTCGCGCCGATCGCTCAACCGGAGGCTCGACCCTCGGTCGCCTCGGCTCGTGGGCCGGCCGGCGAGTCGGCCAGCTCGCGCTCCACCTGGTCCACGAGCCGCACGTGCAGATCGAGCAGCTCGCGCAGGAAGCCCGTGACCAGCAGCATGTACTTGCGCCGATGCGGGAGCCCGTCCGTGCGCGCCTCGGCCTCCTCCACCCGTTGCTGCAGCTCGGCGACGTCCTCTCGCAGCGTGGCCATGCTCTCGCGGGTAACGGGCTCGCCCACGAGGTCCGCGATCAGCAGGCGCAGCAGCGCGTCGCTCTTGAACGGGGTGAAGCTCACCGGGGTGCGCGCGTACTCGCGAAGGGCGTCGAGCCCCTGCTCGGTGAGCGTGTACACCGTGCGCTCTCGGGTCTTCCCGGGTTCCTTGCGAGCCTCCAGGTACCCCAGCCTGGCCAGGCGCTTGGGCTCGACGTAGTACTGACTCTCGCCGGCCCAATCGAGCATGCGTCCACGCCGGGCCATCAGAAGGAGATCGTGCGCCCCGGCCCCCTGGCGCCCGACCAGCCCGAGGATCTCGTAGGAGAACAGGCTCAGCTCAGCCCTTGACATGACTATGGTCCATAGTGTAATTAAGCTATGAACCGTAGTCTACTCAGGAGACGAAGATGTCGTCGACCGCTTTACGGTCCGGCGCGGTCCCGGTCGCCGCGCACGCCAGCGCCGGAAACCCCACCGGCCCCTCACAGTCCGGCAGCACCCGCACCGGGAGCGCCGAACGCTGGGGCCCGCTGTGGGGGGCGCGGCCCGACGACTGGGCCCGCAGCGAGGAGCAGCAGGTCCCGGGCTACGAGGAGGCGATCCGGCGCGTGGATCTCCAGCCGGGCCAGCGGGTGCTGGATGTCGGATGTGGCACGGGGGTGTTCCTGCGCCTCGCCGCCGACCGCGGTGCGGTGCCGTTCGGCATCGATGCGTCGGAGGCCCTGCTGACGCTCGCGCGGAGGCGCGTCCCCGACGCCGACCTGCGCGTCGGCGACATGCAGTTCCTGCCCTACGGGGACGACGCCTTCGATCTGGTCACCGCCTTCACCTCGGTCTTCTTCGCGGCCGACCCGGTCGCCGCCCTACGCGACGCGGGCCGGGTGGCAAAGCCAGGGGCGCCCGTCGTGATTCAGGTCTGGGGACCGCCGGAGCGCTGCGAGATCGAGGCGATGAAGGTGGTGGTACGGCCCTTCCTGCCGAGCCCTCCGCCCGATGCGCCCACCACTCCCCCGCTGTGGAGGCCGGGGGTCTTGGAGGAGATGGCCACCAAGGCCGGGCTCAGCCCCCGCGGCGCCTTCAACGTCAGCTTCGCCTACGAGTATCCCGACGCGCAGACGCTGGGTCGCCTGCTGGTGGCCCCGGCCGGAATCGCTCGCCTCGTCGGCCCCGACCGCGAGCCCTCCGTTCGCGCCCAGATCGTCGCCGCGCTGGCGCCGTACCGCACGGCGCAGGGCGGCTACCGGCTGCACAACGAATTTCGCCACCTGGTGGCCGCCGCACCCTGAGCGCGCGTCGCGACTGAGCGGCGCGGCGGTTGCTTTGCTAGGCCTCAGTCATGACCCTGCTGGCCGATGTCGTCGCCGCGTCGCGGGACGTGACGGACACGAGCTCGCGCTCGGGCAAGGTCGCGATCCTCGCCGAGCTGTTGGGGCGGCTTGATCCGGACGAGGTAGCGATCGCCGTCGGTTTTCTGGCGGGCGCGCCCCGACAGGGCCGAGTGGGCGTCGGATACTCGACGATCTACGGCGTCGACAGCGCGCCGGCCGAGAGGGCGTCACTCAGCATCCACGCGCTCGATCAGGCGATCTCCGCCGTCCAGGGCCTGACCGGAAGCGGATCGGCGGCCGCCCGCAAGCGGGTGCTCGGCGAGCTTTTCGGCCGGGCGACCGTGCCTGAGGCCGACTTCATCCGGCGGCTCTTCACCGGCGGGCTGAGGCAGGGCGCGCTCGCCGGTTTGATGGTCGACGCGGTCGCGAAGGCGGCCGCGGTCTCCGGCGTGATCACGCGACGCGCGCTGATGCTGTCGGGCGATCTCACGCGCACGGCCGAGATCGCGATGACCGGAGGTGAGGAAGGGCTTCGCGAGGTGGGATTCGAGATCTTCCGGCCGATCTTCCCGATGCTCGCGTCCACCGCCGCAAGCGTTTCGGAAGCGGTCGCGAGCTTCGATCGCTCGTCCGTGCAGTGGAAGCTCGACGGGATCCGGATCCAGGTCCATCGCCGCGGGGGCGAAGTCCGCATCTACACGCGCAACCTCAACGAGATCACGGACGCCCTGCCCGGGATCGTCGGGGCGGTGCGCCACCTGCCGGTGACCCAAGCCGTGTTGGACGGCGAGGCGCTGTGGATGGCCGACCACGGGCCGGCCCCCTTTCAGGACACCGCCTCGCGGATCGACAGTGATGCGCCGCCCGAAGGGATCGTCACGTTCCTCTTCGACCTCCTCCACGTCGACGGCGACGACCTGCTCGACACGCCCTTGGAGGAACGCGGCTCGCGGCTCGAGGCAATAGCGCCGCACCTCAAGATCCCCGGCGTCCTCACCTCGGACGGGCCGACGGCGGAGCGCGTCCTGGACGAGGCGCTCGGCGCGGGGCACGAGGGCGTCGTCGTGAAGGACGCCGCCTCGCTCTACTGGGCGGGCCGGCGCGGCAAGGCCTGGCGCAAGGTGAAGCCGGTGCGGACCTACGACCTCGTCGTGCTCGGCGCGGAATGGGGGCATGGGCGCCGCCAGGGCTGGCTGTCCAATCTCCACCTCGGGGCCCGGGATCCCCGCACGGGCGAGTTCCTCATGGTGGGGAAGTGCTTCAAGGGACTGACCGACGAGCTCCTCGAGTGGCAGACGAGGGAGCTCCTCGCCCGCGAGACCGGGCGGCGCGGAATCGCGGTACTCGTCCGGCCGGAGCTCGTGGTCGAAATCGCGCTCGACGGGGTGCAGTCCTCGACCCGCTATCCGGGCGGCGTGGCGCTGCGGTTCGCCCGGGTCAAGCGGTACCGCCCGGACAAGAGCGCCGCGGAGGCGGACGCGATCGACGACCTGCGCGCGCTCCTGGCCCGAGCCTGATCGAGGTGTGCCAGCGGGCGGCGCGCATGCTACGGTTAACCACGTGGTTAACGATCCTTTCAAGGCGCTTGCACACCCAGTCCGCCGCGG
>Ga0081538_10003342_pt1 | contig 15188 bp, 13 predicted proteins | sample TabmetS5T2R1_FD_71022 | JGI IMG/M metagenome (GOLD analysis project Ga0081538, IMG submission 71022) | Tabebuia heterophylla rhizosphere microbial communities from the University of Puerto Rico - S5T2R1 | ecosystem: Host-associated > Plants > Roots > Rhizosphere ... | reverse complement strand
CCTTTTTGGCAAAACCCGTAGTCTTCCAGCTGTACCAGCACGCCATAGGTGGTATCGTCATAGAGCAGCGCCACATCGATGTCGTGTGGTCCGAGACCCGCAACACCGTATGCCTGCTCCCCCGAACGCCGCGCGGGTGTGGTGGTGCACGTGACCATATCGGCACAGTACGCCAGGTGCACGGCGGCATGCGCCTGGCCCAGGCCAAGAATGGCCACTGGAGCCGCGCGATGATCTTGGGCCCAGGCCAGCGGCGCCACGACGACTGCCGCGCCGCCATCAAAAAGATAAGAGAGATCATACTTGCGCAACGGTGCGATGAGCAGCGGCGCTTGTTCGTATTCCTCGAGGCTCAGCGGCTGACGCAAATCGGCATGCGGATGGTGTCTGGCATACCACCGCTGCGCTACAGCAATCATACCCAACTGCCGACTCGTGGTGCCAAACTCGTACATATGACGCTGTGCCGCCAGGGCATGGGGGCCCATACCCCAGGTGAGACCATAACATTCTTCGAAGTCTTCGTTCCCCATTTTCACCCGCCCATGTCGTGGCGTTGCCCAACTCGTGCGGCGGTTCTCGCCATAGACGCACAGCACAAAGCGACACACGCGCGCCGCAATGAGCAACGCCGCTTGTTCCAGCATGGCGACGGCCGAGGCGCCACCGAGATTGATGTCGGTGGTGAAGCGTGGCGTAATGCCGAGGTGTTGGGCAATAAATTGACTGTGCATATACGTCACGTCCATGTCCAGGTTGCGGGTCAGCACGCCATCGATGGCCTGTGGGCTTAAGCCAGCGTCTGCAATGGCCAGTTTGGCAGCCGTGAGCGTCAGGCGTAGGGCACTACAACCACGCAAGCGGCCGACACGACTCTGTCCGATACCAACGATGGCAGCTCGGGATATACCCATCTTAGCCCTCCGGCGGTGGGGCAGCCGTCTCTCCCCTCTGCCCAGCCCCTTCGTACAGTTCACGCCCGAGAATCATCGGCCGCGTCCCGGTAAATCCGCCCAGGGCCTCCACCAACCGCGCCACTTTTGGCGAAAGGCCGCGCACGTTCAACAACAGCGCACACGACACCTCTGCCTCCTGGAAATCCACCCCTTCGACCCAGGCCCATTCGAGATTGGCACCAATAAATGTCGCGCCTCGAACTCGCGCGTGCTCAAGATGGGCACTGAGCAACAAGGTCTGCCGAAACGACGCACGACACAAGCGCGCCCTGCGCAAGCGCGCTCCCTGGAGCAACGCGCCAGTAAAATCTGCGGTGGTCAGATCGGCCTCATCAAAGCAGGCGCCACGCGCATCGGCGTCGCGAAAGCTCACTCCACGCAGGTTCGCACGGGAAAAATTGGCGTCGCGGAGTTGGGCGCCCGTAAAATTCCGGCACCGTAAATCCGTGGCCGTATAATCTCGTCCGTCCCAATCTGGCGTCTCTCCCGCGGCCGGTGTAACCGCCCCATACCCGTTATACCTCATACGCCCCCGTGGCACCTCGCGCATATTTTGCTACACTTGGTGGTAATACCGCTTGTTGCTGGCGGCTGACGCTGTTGCCAGATGTGCGACCGAGTATAGCGAAGGCGTGAGGGGCAAGCAAACCCCGTCATGACTTGCGGCACATTTTGCTCTGGCTGTTCGCAGTTCCTTCTGCTACCATTATGTCGGCTTTACTTAGGATTTTACGACACCAGAGTCACGATCAGCCACAACTGTGTCTCTTGCACATATTCGTCGCTCCATGGCGCATCAGGGCAGTCGGACGGTACCCCTAATGCCTCCGCTAGGCACACGCAGACGTATGCATGGGTAAGGATACATCGCGATGTTGGATGCCGTACTTCGGAAGGTCTTTGGCAGTAAGAACGAGCGAGAGCTGAAGCGCCTACAGCCTCTTGTCGAGCGGATTAACCAGCTCGAAGCGAGTATTGCGCCACTCCCGCTGGATGACCTACGCGCTAAGACCGGCACGTTGCGCCAGCGTCTCGACCAGGGTGCTGGGCTCGATGACCTCTTGCCAGAAGCTTTTGCCGTGGTGCGCGAAACGTCAAAGCGCCTTCTCGGGATGCGGCACTTTGACGTGCAGCTGCTCGGCGGCATCGTCTTGCATGAGGGCAATATTGCGGAGATGAAAACCGGTGAAGGGAAAACCCTGGTGGCCACGCTGCCCGTTTACCTCAACAGCCTGCTGGGGCGAGGCGTGCATGTGGTGACGGTGAATGACTACCTGGCCAGGCGCGACGCCGAGTGGATGGGATCGGTTTACCAAGCCCTGGGATTGTCGGTGGGGACCATCCAACATCACCTCGACGATGCGGCCAGGCGCCAGGCTTACAGCTCCGATGTCACGTACGGGACGAATAACGAATTTGGCTTTGATTACCTGCGCGATAACATGAAATTTCGCTGCGAGGATCTGGTGCAGCGTCCGCTCTATTACGCCATTGTTGATGAAGTCGACAGCATTCTCATTGATGAGGCGCGCACGCCGCTGATCATCTCGGGTCCAGCAGAGGAATCGACCGACACCTACTACCGCGTCAATCGTCTTGCCCCACGGTTAAAACGCGACGTCGATTTTACCGTGGAGGAAAAGACGCGCTCTCTCGCCATGACCGAGGACGGCGTGGCCAAGGCAGAGCAGCTCTTGGGGGTCGACAACCTCTACGACCCGGTACACATCGACACCCTGCATCATCTCAACCAGGCCCTCAAGGCGCACGTCCTGTTCAAAAAGGACGTCGATTATGTCGTGAAAGACGGCGAAGTCATCATCGTGGACGAGTTCACTGGCCGCTTGATGCCTGGTCGCCGCTACAGCGACGGTCTGCATCAGGCCCTGGAAGCCAAGGAAAACCTCAGGGTGGCGAATGAAAATCAAACCTTGGCGTCGGTCACCTTCCAGAACTACTTCCGCATGTACGAAAAGCTGGCCGGCATGACGGGTACGGCCGATACCGAAGCCGCCGAGTTTCACCAGATTTACCAGCTCGATGTGGCCGTCATGCCGACCAATCGGGTGCTCATTCGCACGGAATACCCCGATGTTGTCTACCGCACGGAGCGCGAAAAATTCCATGCCGCTGTCGAGGAGATTCAAGATCTATACAAGCGCGGTCGTCCTGTCCTGGTGGGCACCATTTCGATCGAAAAATCGGAGCTCTTGAGCTCACACCTAAAACGCCACGGCGTGCCACACAACGTCTTAAATGCCAAGAATCACGAGCGTGAAGCCGAAATTGTGGCGCAGGCGGGACGTAAAGGCGCAGTGACCATTTCCACCAATATGGCCGGGCGTGGTACGGACATCCTGCTCGGTGGCAATGCGGAGTTCCTCGCCCGCAAGGCGTGCAAGCTCGGCAGCGACGACCCTGATTATGCCGCGCAACTGCAGCGTGCCCGGCAGCAGTGTGCCGCTGAGCACGACGAGGTGGTGGCGCTCGGTGGCTTGCACATCCTCGGCACCGAACGCCATGAGGCACGTCGCATTGACAACCAGTTGCGTGGCCGTGCCGGCCGCCAGGGCGACCCGGGCTCGTCGCGCTTCTACCTGTCGCTCGAGGATGATCTGTTGCGCATCTTCGGCTCGGAACGCATCTCGGGTTTTATGGCCAAGCTGGGGATGGAGGAGGGGCAGCCGATCGAGCACTCGATGATCACCAAGGCGATTGAAAATGCCCAGCGCAAGGTGGAAGCGCACAACTTCGATATTCGCAAGCACCTCCTGGAGTATGACGATGTCATGACCAAACAGCGTGAGGTGATTTATAGCCGCCGCCGCGAGGTGTTAGAAGCCGACAACATCCGTGAGCAAATCAAAGAGATGCAGGATGAAGTGCTGGAGGGGGTTTTCGAGGCCTATATCCCTGCCGATGCCTACGCCGATGATTGGGATCTCAACGGCTTAAAGGAGTCTATCCTGCAGCAGTTCGGCGTGCCGATGGTGCTGACGCCCGAGGGCGTGGCAAACTTCAGCCGCGAGGCGTTGCTTGAGCATGTGCAAACCACCCTGGCGCACTATTATGCGGAAAAAATGCAGGCGGTAGGAGCGGAATTCCACAGTTTCGAACGTTGGGTGACGCTTCAGATGATCGATAAACACTGGAAGGATCACCTCCTTGCCATGGACCATTTGAAGGAAGGGATTGGACTGCGCGGCTATGGACAGAAAAATCCCCTCAACGAGTACAAACGCGAGGGGTTCGACATGTTTGCCGCGATGCTGGACCGTATCGACGCTGACGTGGTCGAATACCTGTATAAAGTGCAGATCGCCAGTGCCGATGGTGCTGTCCCTGTGCAGCAACGCCCCCCTCGCCAGCGCACCGTCGCCCATCGCGGCAGTCTTTCCGGTGAAGGGGGAGACGGCGAATCCATGGCTGTGAAAACGGTGCGACGCCAGGGAGAAAAAGTCGGCCGCAATGCCCCGTGCCCGTGTGGCAGCGGCAAGAAATACAAAAAGTGTTGCGGCGTCTAAGAAAGCATCCCCTCACTTCTCATTCGCCGCGTAGACTACCTTCCAGAGGTCGATCTTGTGCAGCGAATACGTCCGCATGACACGTAATTTTGCCTCACGTATCAGGGGCTCTAGCGCCAGGTCAGAATGCCAGCCGATTTTTGTACACAGGGGCGAGAGCCAGGTTTCCAGTCGCGCCAGGAGCTTGTTGTCGCTCTGAAAGTGATTGATCAACACGAGCCGTCCTCCTGCCTTGCCAACGCGCTTCACTTCCGCAAGAAAGCACAGCGGATCGGGCACCACACTGATCACAAAAGCCGCAATCACGACGTCAAAAATATCGTCGGGAAAGGCGAGGTGGGTGGCGTCCATCTCGCAGAGGGTGACCTGATTGAGGCGTTGCTGACCGACCTTTTTCTGCGCTTCGCGCAGCATGGCTCTGGAGAGATCCACGCCGATCACCTGTGCGTGGCGAGGATAGAAGGGCAATGAGAGGCCAGTGCCTACTCCGACGTCGAGCACACGCTGCCCCGGGCGGATGTGCAAAGCGTTAATCACGTGTTGCTGCCGCGGCGTAAACCAGCGGCTAAAGATCGCATCGTAGAGGCGCGCATAGCGCGCATAAATCTTCTTGATCTCAGGGACTTGCACGCCAAAAACTCCTTAGCGGTAGCAACGATAGACGAAAGCTGGAGGAACGTTGCGCCAGACAATGCGGCTGCGCTGCACCGCAGAGAACCTCTGGTATAACTGCCTCCGGAAGCGTTGTCCCGTTGCTAAAAGCAGTCCTGATAGATACGCAAACGTGACGAACTGTCCTCCCGGTCTGAGCACCGTCAACGTCGCGTCGAGATATCTCCCTTGCTCTGCGGCAGAGAAACACGCCCACGGTAAGCCAGAAATAATCGTATCCACTTCACGAATACCTTCCCCATCGCACAGTGTTTTGACGTTGAGCACGCTCTCTTGGTGGACCTGCACCTGAGGAAAGCGGTGACGCAGCATGGACACGAATTCCGCATTGATTTCTATCGCCAAGAATCTGGCGCTGGGGCGCAGCCGCGACACGATATGCGCGGTACATACTCCCGTTCCTGGTCCATATTCGAGAACGGTGTGGACGTGGTCCCAATCGATCCAGTCAACCAGCATCCGGCATAGGGCTGCCGAGCTTGGGGCAATGGCGCCAACCACATTGGGACGGGCAAAAAAAGCCCCAATAAATTGGAGATAATCTCTGAGTGGCAACAGGGTTCTCCAACTAACGTTGCAGCAGCAAGGCGCCGGTCATGTGGCTACCACGGAGCGCGCATACGTATCTATGGAACGGACTGCGCAGTAGGAGTGCTCTCGCAACTTCAGCCATTATACACGGCGCACTACCGAACGACACGTGCTTTCTTCCCAAGCTTATGGCAGGCCATACAGAAAGTCCGGAGCGTGGCAAAATAGTGGATGCATTTTATCTGCCGCTGTGGCAAAATAGCGGACGCTTGGCTTCTACGCACTGCCCGGGCTCGCGCCCGCCCTCAGCGCTTGCCGCCGCGGCGCTTGCCAGGGACTTCCTGTATCGCTTGCGTCTGCTCATGGCCACCCGCATGGAGGAGCATCTTGTTCCTTAGAGAGGTGCCCAACGAAACCAGAGGACGAGAGAGGTAGAGGAGTCGATCATGACCATTCAGAATCACCACGCATTCCGTATCCGTCCACGTATGCGCCGGGGCCTGTGCACCGAGGTGCCTCTGCCAACCCGGCTCGTTTCCAACGAGGAATTTCCACCGCACCCGCAGACGGCTGCCCAGAAGGCAGTGGAGGATCGGATCCTGACGGAAGCGGGGCGTCTGGCGCCAAGGCTGGGGCTCAGCCGCCGGGATTTCCTGCGCAGCAGCGGCGGCATGGCGATGTCGCTGCTCGCCATGAACGCGGTTTTTGGCCGGTTCTTCGACGTGCTCGAGGTTGAAGCGGCCGATCCAGCGGCGTTCCGGGAACGCACGGGGGAGCCCTTCTTTATCTTCGATGTGCAGGTTCACTACGTTGGCTCGGGGTATGATCCTGACAATGCGGAGGCCAGTCGCAAGGGGGCGGTCACGAAGCAGGGGCTGCTCGGGCTGCGCCAGCGGGCGCAGCGGATGAATCCGAAGCTCGCCTCCGACCGCGGCACCCTGGCTGATCTCTCGTGGGAGAACTTCGTGAAGGAGGTGTTCCTCGATAGTGAGACGGCGATTGGACTCATCTCGACACCGCCCGGGCCGTATCCCCAGGAAGCGGTGGTACCGCCGAAGGAGATGACCCACATTCGTGACGAGATTAACCGCGTCACGCAGTCTCGCCGTATGCTCGCCCATGGCCTGGTCACGCCACAGCTCGGCCAAGCCGATCTCGACTTCATGGAGCTGCAGGCGAGCACGCTCAAGGTCGATGCCTGGAAAGCATACACCGGGGCTCCTCCCAAGGGATTTGAGCATGGCTGGTTCGTCGACGACGAGCAGGTCGCCTACCCCATGCTCGAGAAGGCTCGCGCGCTCGGAGTGCGACGCCTCTGCATTCACAAGGGACTGCCTCTTGGCCCGGTCGCGGACTACAACCATCCGCGCGATCTGATCAAGGCGGCCAAAGATTTCCCGGACATCGACTTTCTCGTGTATCACTCCGGGTTGCTCAGCGTGTCAGCGACCAGTCAGTCCGCGGAGGTTCCCTGGACCACCGAATTCTGCCAGATGAAGCAGAAAGAGCCAGGCCTTACCAACATCTACATGGAGTTGGGGTCCACCTTCGGGCAGCTGGTCACCACCAATCCCACGGCCTGCGCCCACCTGCTTGGTCAGATCATCGCGGCCTTTGGTGCCGACCACGTGCTGTGGGGGACAGACTCGATTTGGTATGGGACGCCGCAGTGGCAGATCGACGCGTTCCGGCGCTTTGAGATTCCCGCAGAACTCATCGAAAAGCACCACTACGCGCCGCTCACCCGCGCGGTGAAGGAGCAGATCTTTGGGCTGAACGCCGCGCGGGTCTTCGGCGTCGACATGAACGCGACGCGCAACGAGTTGCCCAAGGACTACCTGAGCCGGATCAAGATGGCCTATCTCGAGGACGGGGCGACCCCGAGCCATCGCTGGTACGGCTGGGTCACCAGATGACCAGACAGTCGCCGCGGGCGGTTGTCGTTAAAGGAGGAGACCACATGCGCTGCAAACTTGTCAGAACCCTGGCGCTGGCGCTCATCGTCCTGTGCCTGGGATTGTCCTTAGTGACAGCCGCCATCCAGACCATCAAAGGAATCATTCAGACTATCAATCTAGATGATGCAAGTTTTACGCTGATGACCGAAGATAAGAAGACCCTGGTCTTCAAAGTCCCGGTAGAACTCTTGGAAGGTGTAAAAATCGGGGACGAAGTGCTGGTCACCGTCGATGATGGAGAAGTGATCGCTATTTCTCCAGATGAGGAATCATAGGCGGCTCAGGAGCTGTCCTTATATCCCATAACGTTGCCGAGCAGCAGCCAGTATCGCATGAATGAGGGTTGGATAGTCCATTCCCGCAGCACAGGCCGAACGGGGGAACCAGTAAGTCGGATCAATGCCGGCGATCGGATTGACCTCAATCACTTGCGGGACCCCGTCAGCCCCTACGCGCAGATCAACACGTCCCCAATCGCGACACCCGAGTGCCTTGAAAGCACGCAGCGCCGTGTCTTGCAGTGCCTGTGTGCAGGCGGGCGGGAGTGCCGCCGGGCAGACCGACTTGGTCAGAGAGACGGGCACGGCTAATTCCTCTCCACCTTCGGCGCGTAGCAAGATGCGTTCCTTGGTGGGGTTAAAACGGTAGATAGGCGGATCGAGCAAGCGTAGCCCACGTACCCGGGCCATGAGACGGATAACCGCATCGTCAGGCTGGAACAGCGTGATGTTCCGCGGGCCTGAAAACCCCACCTCAATAACGGGCAAGGCGCGGGGTGGGGCATTGCCAAGTACCGGCACAGTAAATTCCCGACCATCGATGAAGCGTTCGACAATGACTGGCTGCGTATAGGTTTGGGTCAGATACGTAATGCGGGCAGCAAGGGTCTCGGGGGTCTCAACCACCGCAGCATACGACAGTCCCATGCTTGAGCCCTCATGCAGTAGCTTGACGATGAGTGGAAAAGCCAGCGACGCCAGGTCAAGGTCCTCAGGATGCGACACGACCTGAAAGGCCGGGGTTGGGATGCCATGCCAGGACAGAATCTCCTTGGCTTTGCCTTTATGTAAGCAGAGTGCCAATGCCAGAGGTCCAGAACCCGTATACGGAATGCCAAGCATCTCCAGCATCGCGGGAATCTGGGCTTCGCGGTCTTCGCCGTGCGTCCCTTCGGCAATATTGAACACCAAATCCACGCCACTGGTGTGCAACCGCTGATAGGCATGCACATCGGCCTCGATGAGGATCACCTCATGCCCATGTATAGCGATTGCCTCGCGCAGCGTCTCGATTGTCTGCACAGAATCCAGTTCCGCCGTACGATCCAGCGGCTCTTCAAGCAGCATGTCACGACGGATACCATTGTAGACGAGCGCGATTTTCAGACCCTTCTCCTTTGGCGGTACGCTGATGATACGTGGCGGCGCAGGCGGTCAAGGCGTCATACCACTCCTGACCAAAGACATACACCAATTCGCGTTGCAGGCTCTGGTAGATGTACGGTGCTCCGGCAATCGGTTCGGTGAGGCAGCGCTTCTTCGCATAGCTTTCCGACTCTTCCGTAAACTGGCGCGTCTCTTCCGTATGCACGGTGAGCAGAAACTGCCCGGTATAGAGCGGCACCAGGGCCAGCGGCCAGAACCAGCAGTCCACCGGTTTGAGATCGAGGTACGAGACCCCGGCTTGTGCGGCATAGGCATGAATGGCACAGCGTACCTGCCCGCGCCCCCCATCGTGGTGTAAGGTGCGAAAAATACACTGGTCGCCCCAGATGGTGTGCATCTTGGCGAAATCCAAGGTCCGCCCTGGCTGTTCTCCAAGCGTGGCGCGTGCACTCTCGGCGAATGCCTCGTGCTTGTTCTCTGCGCCCTTCTGACGCAAGAGCTCTTTGATGAGGAATTGCCCTTCCTGGCTCATATGGGGGAGAATGCCATCGAGGTGTGCCGCAATCCGCTGGCGCTCTTCTTGCGAAATGAAGACGACGGGACCACGGCAACAGTCACCATAGACCGCCATCTCGTTATAAAAGGTGAACCCATAACCCTCGAGATGATTCGCCAAGGGTTTGACAGAGAGACAATGCGCGCCATCACAGGCGTAAGGGCGGCGGATAATATTGTTCACGTCGACGATTATCTCGCCAATAACGGTAGTTTCGATCTGCTTAAGGTAATGAATGACAGGAGTTTTCTCAAAAAAACTCTGCAGTTTCTGACGCCACATGCCTTCTCCTCGTCACCACTAACCCCTTAGTTTTGTGCCCCCCGCTTGGGGAACAGAAAACGCACGGTAATGGTGCCCCACTGTTCTTCTTGTGACTCGTGCGGCGGCAATGGCGTAAAGCGCCAGCTTTCGAGATAGCGAATGGCGGCCGCCTCCAGGAGCACATCCCCTTTACGCTCCGGGATCACCCGACTTACCACCCCATCAGGCCGTACCCAGAATTTGAGGGTGATATCGCTTTCGCTTTGCATCCGGACTTCAGGAAGCGGTGGGCGAAAAAGCGGCTCGCGCTTGGCAACAGGGCCTTGAATGCCAAATTGGGACTCTGGTGGCGGTGACGTAAAAGTGGGGGTAGTGGTTGGCAGAGGCGGGGCGATGAGCCGTGTATCGATGCGTGGCAACCCCATACGGCTAGGGCTCTGTTTCGTGCCAAGGCGGACCTCTCCCAACCCGATCTGCTGCTCCACCCCGGCGACCTTGCCGGGAGCGAGGGGAGAGGGCTCGAGCAGCGCTGAAACCACCCCGGTGGTATCAGGTGGTGGTAAAGGTGCCGTTTCTGGTATGGTTTGCGTCTGCTGTTGCGGCGGCAACTGCAGCGCTGGCATGCCGAGTTGCACCGAGAGGCCAGCGGTCATCGACTCTATCGCCCCATCGATCCGCTGCAGGTCAGGCTGGGCAATCTTACTGGCATCATAGGTCGGGGTAGCTGGCGGGGGCGGCGACCCCTCGGAAGATGGCTCGGGAGGCGTAGGTTGTAAATCGGGTGGCAGCGGCACCGCAACCGTCACCAGTTCCACCTCCTTGGGAATTTCCGGCGCTAATGCATGTTGGAAAGAGGGCGCAGGAAGTAGCCAGAGCCCCCCAATATGCAACCCAACTGACAGCGTACACGCTGCGACCATGTGGAGACGCATGATCCCTCTCTACTGCTGGGTTTCTTTAGGCGTTGTGGCAATGGCCAATCTGGCGATACCCAGGCTCTTGGCCATGTCCATGACGGCAACAACCCATCCGTGTTCGGCGTGCGTATCCGCCTTGATAATGATCCGTACCCCCGGCTGCTGTTGGTGTCTCTGGCGCAGTGCTGCCTGTAATGCCTCGAGCGTGATGCGCCCATCGTCATAATAGATACTGCCATCTGCAGTGATGATGACCACCGCATCATTCTCATGCACCTGCCGCTTGGAACCCCCTTGTGGGAGGTCGACTTTGATGCCAGGAGACAAGACAAAGGTGGTGGTCAACACAAAGAAGATGACCAGCATCAGCACCACATCGATGAGCGGTGTCAAATCAAGGGTAACACGCCGTGGTCGACCACTGGAAAATTGCATACGTGCGCTTATTGTTTGAGAATGTTCAGCAAACGCATGGAGATGCGTTCGACTTCCAGAATCAGTCCTTCGGCTCGACGCGTGAAGTAATTATAGGCAACCAGAGAGGGGATGGCAACGCACAGGCCAGCAACAGTGGTGATGAGCGCGTTGTGGATCCCTCCCGACAGGAGGGCCGGGTTAGGCGCTCCCCCCTCTTGCGCGATGGCCTCAAACACACGCAGGAGTCCAACCACCGTCCCCAACAGACCCAACAGGGGGGAAATACTGGCAATGGTGCCCAACGTAGTCAAATAGCGCTCCAGACTCGGGACTTCTTGGCGACCATGATCCTCGATCATCTCTTTGATATCCGCCCTGGGACGATCATGGTTGAGGATCGCCACCAACAAGATGCGGGTCATCACCGTTTCATGACGCTTACAGAGAGTCGTCGCCTCTGGAATTTTCCGTTCGCGTAGAAGCTCTTCAATGTGGTTGAGGATATCAGAGCGGATCAGCCGCTTGCGGCGGAGGTTCCACAGTCGCTCGACAATGATCGCCACAGCCAGCACCGAGCAGAGCCCGATGGGGATCATGACGACCCCGCCCTGCACGACGTATTGCATCATAGATTGTGCCTTTCTCCACAAGCATAACCTGACAGCGAGCCGGTCGTTCTCCTGGCGAACACGTTCCTCCTTACTGACACCCACTCTGCTGCATTTCCTGTTGGATCGCCTGCGTCTCCTGTGCTGCTGGGGTTTGTTCGAGGAGTTTCGTATATACCGTCAAGGCTTCCGGACACTTGCCGAGTTTGACGTAATTGCGCGCTGCTTGCTGTAGCGCCCCCGTTACCAGCCTGCCGGCATCCGGATAGAGGTAGGCGACGCGGAGATAGGCGTTGATACCTTCCTGTAAATCTCCTCCCAGGGAGTAGGCGCGGCCAAGTTGTAACTGCGCTTGCGCAGCAATCTGCGTATCCGGGGCCTGCTGCGCTTGTTGCAACAGGGCCACGGCACGTTCATACTGGTGTTGTTCAAGGAGCGTCATGCCCCATTGCAGGAGACTGGCGTAGCGCGTGGGATCCGTTGGATAGCGCTGCACCACCTCCTCAAAGTAGCGCTGCGCCTCCTCATACGCCTTTTGCGTCTGTAAGAGGTGCCCGGCCTGATAGAGACCGCGCGGGGCCAAGGGACTCTGCGGATAGACCTCGGCAAGGCGGCTATAGCGTTGTACCGCTTCCGCTATCTCCCCGAGGGCTTCATAGGCGCGTCCCTGTCCGAGCAACGCGTCCGGCTGCAAACTGGGTTCATGCCCATCTTGTAACAACTGCTCGTAGATGGCGATCGCCTGGCGGGGTTCGTCTGCGGCCAGGTACAGCTCGCCAAGGCGCAGGCGCGCTTTATCGGCTGAAGGTTTCTCACCGTACTGCTGTACCAGATGCGTATACGTCTGGAGGGCCTCTTGCGGACGATTCTGCTCCTGGTAGTAGGCAGCGATCTGAAACAACAACGACTCGCTCAACGGATGCTGCGGAAACTCCCGAATAAACGCCTGGGCCTCGCTGAGAAATTGCGGGTATTGCGCGAGCTGATAGTGACTGAGGACAATGCCATAACGCGCATCCGCCAGCAGCGGCGAGCGTGGGTAAAGCAGCGCCACTTTTTGATAGGCGATCAGTCCGTCGCGAAAACGCTTCTCATTATAGTAAGCATCCGCACTCCGCAAGCTTGCCGTCGCCGCTTTGGGATGCTCAGGGTGTGCGTTGGCAAACGCCTGGAGCACCTCACGCGCCTCGGCCAAACGCTCTTGCTTGAATAGCATCATGCCAAGCTGATATTGCGCTTCCATCGCCTGCTCCGTGCCAGGATATTGCTGCTGCACGCGTTGCAAGGCCTCCATCATCTGTCCGCGGTCAGTGCCCTCGCCGCTCAACAACGCCAGTTGCAGTTGCGCTGCTGGCGCCAAGGGGCCATCAGGATAGGTCGTGAGATAACGCTGAAACCCTTGGATGGCGGGCTGCGACTGGCCGAGTTGCTGCAAACTCTCTGCCAGACGATACATGGCATCACTTCTGACCGCACTTTGCGGAAACTGATCCACGAGTTGCTGCAATACCTCAATGGCCTGCGACCATTGTTGCAGACGAATATGGGTCCAGCCACGACCGTAGAGCGCATAATCGTAGATACGGCTCTCTTGGGGCAGACGCTCATAGGTCTGCAGCGCCGTGCGGTAGTCCTTCTGCTGAAAGTACGCTTCAGCCAGCCAAAAGAGCGCTTCCTCGCGGTATGGAGAGGCCGCAAAACGCACGACAAAGGCCTGTAAGACCTGGATGGCGGGCGCATATTCGCCTTGATGGTAGAGGGCCAGACCCAGGCGAAAGGCCGCTTTATCACGCAGGGCTGCTGCCGCCTCGGGACGAACGTTGCGAAACGCCTCTGTCGCTTGGGGGTAGCGGTTGAGTTGATAAAGACTCTCCCCCACCATGTACTGCGCCACGTCACGGGCGTGTTGCGGGGCCTGCGGACTCTGCAACAACTGCCGATAGAATTCCAAGGCTTCTGCATAGGCGTGGGCAGCAAAACGTTCCCACCCCAACTCATTCAATGCTGCCACCGCCAGCGCTCCTTGGGGAAAGTCCTGGCGTAACCGTTGTAGTGCCTGTTCCCCTGCTTGCCGTTTATCCTGGCGCAGGGACAGGAGCAAGGCCGCATATTGCACAGCCTCACCATAACGCGGCTCTGGGTACTGTTGCTGGAGCAGCTGGAAAAGACGCTGCGCCTGTGCCACGTCTCCCTGTTTGAGCAGCGTCCAGGCAAGGCCGTAACGCGCCTCCTGGGCCAGAGGATGCGCGCTGTACTGGGCGAGGAAGCTTTCATACGCTGACTGTGCCTCCTGATAGCGATGCATCTGATAGAGGCTTTCAGCAGCCAATATGGAGGCTTGCGCCCGCAAAGGCGAGCGTGGATAGCGCTGGGTAAAGGTGCTCAACTCGTGTATGGCCTGTGGGAACTGCTCCCCGCGGAAGGCGATCTCTCCAGAGAGGTAGTGGGCGTATTCTATCGTCGGGCTCGCCGGATACTGAGAGCGCAGAGCCGCCACATGGGCAGCGGCTTTCCCATAGTCTTGACGCCGCAGGCGCATCTCAGCAGCCCGATACAGGGCATAGTCACGGAGTGGCTCACGCTCATAATCGCTAATGACCTGCTCGTAGGACGTCAACGCCGCGCTTTCCTGCCCTTGCCGATAATACGATTCACCCACCCAAAAAGCCGCTGCACCGCGATACGTACTGCGTGGGTAATCCCGTGCAACACGCTCAAAGAGCTCGCGCGCCTTCTCGTCGTGATGCGCGTTATAGTGCTTGAGGCCACGCCGATATAAGGCTTCGTCTCGCTGGCTGCTGAGACCAGAAAACAGCAGGCAACCGGGGTTTTCCGCCACAGGTGCGGCAATCTGTTCCGTTTCCGGGGGAACCAATTGTGCCACCTTGCCGGCTTCAATGTCACTTTGCAGGCCCAGCGGCATGGTCTGTGGCTGCAGCGGACGTTTTTCTTCCTGCGCGGCACGCACTTCCTGCCCAACGATGACCACCTCTGGCAGCTGGATTGGCGGCCTTTCTTGCGCCCACCCGGAGGTGGTGACGAGTAGACTGCTGCTCAGCAGACTTCCTATCCATAGGATACATCTTGTCCAACCCATGACCTAACCTTCTGAGCCTGACGGCGCAGCCGGTGCCTTGTGGGGTGTAACTCTGCCTGCTGCAATCGCCGCAATACGTCGGCGCGCGCTGGCAGCTACCTCCGCATCCGTCGTGGTTGCCAGCGACGCCTGGTATGCCTGCAAAGCCTGTTCCCACTCCTGTTGCTTCTCATACAGGGTACCAAGCCGCAGATGTGCCAAAGCCGTCCAGTGCGACTCTGCTCGGTAACGATCCAGAAGCTCTTGATATATCTGCTGGGCCAACTCCCACTGTTGCTGTTGCAAGTATACTTCACCACTCCA
>Ga0081538_10003341_pt1 | contig 15190 bp, 12 predicted proteins | sample TabmetS5T2R1_FD_71022 | JGI IMG/M metagenome (GOLD analysis project Ga0081538, IMG submission 71022) | Tabebuia heterophylla rhizosphere microbial communities from the University of Puerto Rico - S5T2R1 | ecosystem: Host-associated > Plants > Roots > Rhizosphere ... | reverse complement strand
GCCCGAGCCCAACGCCAAGCAGGACCCCCTGACCCTGACCCTGCCGATCTCGATCGGCGGTGACGACAAGGGCAAGAAGGACTACGGCAAGGACAAGGACGACTACGGCAAGGACGACTACGGCAAGGACGGCGGTGACAGCTCGGCCAAGCAGGACCTCGACAACGAGGCCGAGTCCAAGGCCTCCAACGAGGCCAAGACCGAGCAGGATGCCGACCAGGAGCAGAACGCTGACTCCGACTGCAAGTACGGCTGCGGCGGCTCGGGCCAGGTACAGAAGCTCGAGCAGGACGCCGACACCGACCAGAAGGCCGAGTCGAAGGCCAACGCCAAGCAGGACGCCGTAAACGCCAACGTCCCCATCACGGTCAAGAAGGGCGACAAGGGCAAGAAGGACAAGAAGGGCAAGAAGTACGGCAAGCGAGCCAAGAAGGCGCACCGCTGAGGAGCGGATGAGCGTCCGAATGGGCTCTAGTGGCGGCGCCGGCCGGCCGATCATCGGCCGGCCGGCGGTCGCCTTCCCGAGCTGGCTCCACAGGGGTGGAGGAGCGTGAGCGTTCGACGAACGCTCCTCTGGGTGGTGGCGCTGGTCGCGTCATTTGCGATCAGCGCCTCCACCGCCCTTGCCGCGGAGGAGGCGGGCGTCGGCGAGCCGGCGCCCGAAGCCTCCCCCGTGCCGGCTACTACTCCAGCGGAACCGCCGGCCCCGGCCGAGCCGCCCGCTTCGGCCGAGCCGGTCGCCGTCGAGCCCGTGCCGACGGAGCCGGCCCCGACCGAGCCGGCGCCGACCGAGCCGGCGCCGACGGAGCCCGCTCCGGCGACCCCCGGACCGACCGAGCAGGGCCCGTCGGATCCCGCGCCGGCGAACCCGGCGACGCCCGCGTCGCCGCCCGATTCGACGCCTCCCGCCAGCACGACGCCGCGGTCCACGAAGGAGACGCCGTCGCCGCGCCCGGAGGCATCATTGGGCACCGATCCGGGACGGGATCCGAAACCCGCCGGGGAAGCGGAAGAAGGCCCGGCTGGGCTCGACGAGCCGGAGCCACCGGCGGAGCCCCAGGAGGTCGTGGCCGTCGCCCGCAACCGCAGCCTGGTCTTCCAGGTCGTGTGGCAGGTGCAGGAAGGTTGTCGCACCCATTGCTACGGGACGAGCCAGTCGCAGTACGCCGTCCAGTGGTCGAGCACCACGCAGACGGCCAGCGCGCTCGCTGGGAGCGGTGATGCGAGCTCGGGCCAGGCGGCTTCGGGGACGGCCGACGCCTACAACGAGTCGGTCACCGTCCAGTTCGTCTGGCAGCTCCAGATCGGCTGCGTTGCCTTCTGCTACGAGACCAGCCAGGCCCAGGCCGCGGCGCAGTGGGCCCAGACGATTCAGACGGCCCTCGCCCAGGGCGATCTCGAAGCGTGGGCGGAGAACTTGAGCGATACGCTGCAGTACGTCTGGCAGGTACAGCAGGGCTGCGAGTACGAGTGCTACGGCGTCATCCAGTCGCAGACCATCTCCCAGGGCCAGTCGACGCGCCAATCGGCCACAGCGACGGCCGGCAACGAAACGCCGGTCCCGATGCTCGTCCTCGGCCCGGACGGCGCGATCGTCCTGCCCGGTTGGCTCGTCGCGCTCGCCGAGAACCAGGGCGCGACCATCCAGGAGATCTACCAGTACCAGGAGGCGCTCTGCCGCGAGTACTGCGAGGGCGACGTCCAGCTGCAGGAGGCAATCCAGGAGGCGCTCACTACTCAGGAGGCGGTCGCCGTCGCCTGGGTCGGGCCACGGCCGGTCGAGGACCCGCCGGTCGAGCAGCCTCCGCCGGCGGAAACTTCGGCGGCGCAGGCGCCGGCGCAGCAGCCCTCCGTGGACCAGCCCCAGCCCGGGAACCCGACCCCGATCGCGGCACAGGCCACCACGAAGGTGCGGGCCCTCTCGACCGAGCGCCCGTCGCGCCGGGAGATCCGTCGCCTGCGAGTGCTGCTGTCGCGTCGCAGCGACCGGACGGTCTCTCCGAGCGATGGCGACACCCACGCGACCGCGCCGGCGCTTTCCCCTGCGGGCGGGGGCAGCGCGCCTCCGCCGCCGGCCGTCCCCGGCGAGGTCGTGGCCGCATCGAGCGCGATCGCGACGTCATCTCGCGCGGGCAGCGAGGCAACGACGAGCCCAGCGAAGCGCGACAAGCTTCCGACTCCCCAGTCCGGCGTAGCGTTCGAGCCCGTCACGGCCGACGAATCGGGTGGCCCCGCGGTCGTCGCGCTGCTGATCGCCGCGCTCGGCGTCCTTGCCTCCCTCGGGGTCGTAGCTCGCAGGCGTCTGCGCCCCGGCCTCTGATACTCCCCGCCGGTGCGGCGGCGGATGTTTTGCCCCGATCGGCGGACGACCAGCGTGGGCGCACCCCTCGGTCCGGCGCCGGTCAGCTCGACGGGACGGAATGCGTGGCGACGCGATGGCGTCAATCGTGTGAGACTGGAAAGAGACGTCGCGCCCCCCAGCGACCCGCACTACGACATTGACCTACCCGTCGACCATCACGGAAGCTGGCCCGCGGATGCCCGGAATGGGATGCCGACCTCGCGGCGGGGAGTCGTGACGGTCGGCCGGGGACTCACCGTCGCCGCCGCCTGCGCCGCCCTGTTCGGTGCGTCGTTCGCGGCGGGCAACGCCCTACTGGACGGTGACGAGGACCGCTCGCAGGTGCGACCCACACGGTCCGCGCCTCCGGTCGAGTCCGCACCACCCGCCGACCGCGCGCGGCTGGCGCTGGCACTCGGGCGCGCGGCCGACCTCCCCGGCTTGCGCACTCCACCACGGCGCACTCCGCCGCAGAGGACGACGGGTCGGCAGGTGCCGCCGTGGTCCGCTGCCGCCGGCCCCTCCGGCGACTCGTCCGACGGCGCGGCGCAGTCCGTGGACTCCACTCCTCCCGCGCCGGCCTCGCCCGCGCCGACGCAGCCGGTCTCCAACCCTCCGCCGAGCCAGCAATGGTCGCCGCCGTCCCCGCCGTCGCCGCCCAGCACCTCCTCGCAGCCGAGTACCGTGACGCCGCGGCCCGACGCGCCGCCGAGCCCACCCCAGCCCGCGCCGGACCCGGCCCCGAGCGGCGGAGCGCAGTTCGGCGTGGACGGCGACCGATGAGCGCCGCTCGCCCGACGGAACCTCGTACCGGGTCCGTCGACTCCGGGGTGTTCGTCGACAGGTTTCGCGTCGAGCGGGTGCTCGACACCCGGCCCGACATCTACACGATGGTCGAGGCACGCGGTCCGTATGGCGACCGGGTCGCCCTGACGCTGCTCGCGCCGGCCCTGGTCCCAGGCCGCGAGGGCCGCCGGGGCGTGCTCGAGCTCGCCCGGCTTCGGGCGTCGATCGAGCACCGCCACCTCGTGGAGTTCCGCGGCGCAGTGGAGAGCAAGAACGGCATGTACTTCGTGAGCGCGGTGCCGCCGGCGCGGACGCTTGAGACGCGACTCGGCGCCGGTCGCCTCGCCGTCGAGGAGACGGTCCGGCTCCTCGCTCAGGTCGCGGGCGCGCTCGAGACCGCGGCCGCACGCGGTCTCACGCACCGCGACCTGACGCCACGAGCGGTCGTCATCGACGAGGCCGAGCGCGGCGTGTGTGCCTTCCTGACCGACTTCGGCATCGCCGTCCCGCCGGCGACCGGATGCGAGCTGCTCGGTTACGGCGACTCCGCCCAGTACCGCTCCCCGGAGGAGCTCCGCGGCGCGGTGGCGGAACCGGAGAGCAACGTCTACTCGCTCGCCTGCATCCTGGTGCGATGTCTGACGGGGGCCGCGCCCTATCCGAACGAACGGCCCCTGCTCACAATGCATGCGCACCTGGTCGAGCCTCCGCCGCGGGTCTCCGACGCGAGGCCCGAGCTGCCGGAGGAGCTCGACGCGCTGGTGGCGCGGGCGATGGCCAAGGACCCCCGCGAGCGCTTCCCGTCGACCGCGCAGCTCGTCAGAGAGGTGGCACGGGTCCTCGGCGTCCCGGTGACCGTGCCCGTCGTGGCGCCGCCGCCCGAGGAAGCGCGTCGTCTGCGCGCGGGACGCGGGGCGCGAGGCATCGCCCGGAGCGCGCGACGCACCCCCGCCTGGGTCGCCCTGGCGCTCTTCGCGAGCGTCGCGGGCGGGTTGGCCGCGGGGGGCGCGGACTGGTCCGACGAGCCCAGCCGCGAGCCCGCGGTCAGCTCCCCCGCGCCGTTTGATCGGCTCGACCGTCTTGCGTATACGCAGGGCGTCAGCACTGCCGTCGAGCGCCTGCGGGCGCGCCGGTCCGCTGCGCGGAAGCGGCTGCGTGAGGCGCGGCGCCCGGCCGGTCAGGCCAGGGCGGCCGCGGCGATCGTCCAGGCCTACCGCGACGCCCGCCACGCCCTGCCGCCCGCGCCCGCGGGCCAGGAGGCACGGCTCGGCGACGACCTACGTAGGGCGGAGGACGCCTATCGCCGGCTGGAGAGAGCCGCGAGCGGGGCCAGCCGCCGCGCGTGGCGGGCCGCCCGCCGTGACGCGCTACGGCGCGAGGACGCGCTCCGACGGCAGCTGCGGAGCGTCCAGACGAGCTAGACGGCCGGCGCGCGCCACCCGATCGCGCCGGATCCTACGCGCGTTCCGGGCGTCCGTCGGCGCCGTTCTCGATCCAGCGGGCCGTGGCGTCCAGCAAGGCTTGGGCGTTCTCGATCGCTGCCTCCGCCTCCTCGGGCGGCGCCTCCGCGAGGGCGAGATCGACGTCGTTTCGATCCTCGAACAGCTTCCGCAGGGTCCGTCCCGTCTCGTGGTCGAGGCCGCCCTCCCTCACGACGCGCCGGCCAAAGGCCGACAGCACCCCGGTGCGCGTGGCGGGGGTCTCGCCGACCGCCTGGAGCGCGGCCGTCGCGGCGTGGAACCCGGCCATGAAAGCGTGCGACACGGCCTGCGACGGGAAGCCCGCCTCGAGGAGGGCGCGCGCCGCGCGGACCTCCTCGTGTCCGCGGGCCATGGCCGGCCGGGCGCTCATCCCACGCGGACCCCTTCCGAGAGCGCTCGCGCGAGGAGCGGCGTGCCGCCGCGGCTCAGCTCCGCGTCCGTGACCGGCACCGCGGTGACGACCGTGTCGTTTCGGATCGAGTGGCGCCACAGGACCTTGTCCATCCGCCGTCTCTCCTCCCAGCGGTCCGGGATGGCGTCCAGGATCACGAGCAGCTCGAGCTCCGATTCGGGGTGCGCATCGCGTCTCGCCCACGGCCCGATCAGCATCACGCCCCTGAGTCGCTCGCGGTAAAGGCGCTCAAGGTCGCGCGCCACCCGGTGGGCGACACCTTCGGCGTCGAGCAGGCCGGGCACGTCCGGCACGGCCGGCTCCGGACGCCGCGCGATCGCCGCCTCCGCGGCCTGAGGATCCACCAGCTCGCGCTCGAGGAGCCACTCGATCGCCCGTCGCTCGCCGCGGGCGTCGTGGAACGCGAACCACGCGGTGCGCAGCTCCGGGTAGTCGAGAAGGGCGTCCTTGAACCGCCGGAAGGCGCCACGCCCCGCGATCGCCCGCTCCAGCAGGTCGCGCGTACGCGGCTCCCGCACGCAGGCGACGAAATCCGCCATGTCGCCGTAGCCGACGGCCGGCGGGAGCGGCTCGACGAGAAGCAGACGGCGCCCGTCGCTGTCCGGAAAATGCAGCCCCTCGACCTCGCCGGCGAAGTGCGGCTCGACCGTTCCGGTCGCCGGATCGAGCCACCAGCTGTGTTCTTCCGAATGATCCTCGAGGGCCAGCGCGAGGTCGCCCAGATCAACCCGCTCGGGATCGAGCATCGTCAACTCCCTTCATCCGCCCGATCAACGCCGATCCTAGCCCGGATCGCGTGCGGGGGATGTTCCGGAAAAGTACGGCCTAGCCTCGCTCTACGCCCGCCGGCAGGCGCCCCTCCTCGGCCAACTTCTCCAGGTGCGCCGCGAGGGTTTGCGCCGCCGCGGGCCGTAGCTCGGTCGGCGCGTCCGACCAGGCGGCGTCGAGCAGCTCGTCGCGGCGGCGCAGGCCGGCGTCGAGCGCGTCCAGTAGGCGGCGTTCGCGGTCGAGCCGGTGCTCGATGTACTCGTCCAGCTTCGCTCTCGGCTCCCAGACGTATGGACCGTGTCCCGGGCACAGCACCTCGAGCGCGAGCGCCCGGAGCCGGCGAAGCGAGGTCAGATAGGCGGACAGCGACCCCTCCTCGGCGGCGATGAAGACGCTGCCGCTGCCCAGGACCGTGTCGCCCGTGAAGCAGACGCCCCCAGCGAGGAGGCAGACGCTGTCGGCGGAGTGCCCCGGCGTCCCGATCGCGCAGAAGGGACCGACTTGCTGCCCGTCACGGGGAAGCGTGACCGGGGCGCCGAGGTCGCCCGCACCCCCGGAGTGGTCCGAGTGCGAGTGGGTGAGCACGACGCCCTCGATCCCGTCGCGGGCGGCAGCCCGTACCGCCCGTTGGTGCTCGGGGTCGGCCGGCCCCGGGTCCACCACCCAGCGCCCGACGACGTAGGTGTTTGTACCGTCGAGCGTGAGCGCGGACGCGTTGGAGGCGCGCACGCGAACGACGCCTTCGGGATCGCGGTCCCCTCGTTCCATTCTCCCCTTTCTACCGCGCCTCCCCCCGCTGGGTATCTCACGTCCCCGCGCCCGCGCGGACCCCGACCCACCGCGCGGCGGCTACCCGCCACGAAATGTTGTGACTTGCGGCACTTTGGGTACATCCGAGATATTCCCCTCGTCGAATCCGACGGGAGCGATATCCCCTCCAAACCCCGCACCCCGGCGCGCCCGAACGCGCCGCCCCCGCACGACCAGTCGCTGACCGGACTCGCGTCCGCGGACGGCGACGGCCGCGTCGCCGTCCGCGAGAACCTGGCCCTGCGGCTCTCCGGTGGATCCGACGCCCCCGCCCGGGCCCGGCGCGAGCTGACCCGCCTGCGAACGGAGCTCGACCCGCCGCTCGAGGACACCCTCCGGCTCCTCGTCACGGAGCTCGTCTCGAACGCCGTGAGGCATGCCGCGGCGGAGAACGTGTCGCTGAAGGTGCTGGTGGCCCGACAGGCGGTGTTCACCGAGGTGACGGACAACGGCCCGGGGTTCGAGCCGCCCGAGGCGGACGCCGCGCGAACGAACCACTGGGGGCTGTTCCTGGTCAGACGGCTCGCCGACCGCTGGGGAGTCGTCCGCGACGGCAAGGCGACGAAGGTCTGGTTCGAGCTGCGCCGGGCCTGAAGGCGCCCGGCGGCCGTCGCCGCACCCCTGCGCGTCGCGGCGGACTACGTCAGCCGAGGTTCAGCTGCTCCTCCGCCGGCGGAGCCTGGCCGAGCAGCGCTCGGAAGCGTTGCGCGGCGGTGGGCGCGTCGTCGCCGCGGTTGTTGTTGAACGCCACGTGTACCTCGGCCGCCTGCTCCGCCAGCGACCCGACCCGCGTCCCAATCTCCTCAAGCTCCTCGTCGGAGTACCGCCACGCGAATCGCTCGGCGACGGACCTCCCGGTCAGATAGCCCTCCGTGTTGCGGCCGTGGGCGCGCAGGTACGCGAGCGCGTCGTTCGTGACCGCGTCCAGCGGTGGCATGATCGGTATTTGCTCGCCGGGCGGGGCGTCGACGCACACGAACGCCACCCCGCGCTCCGAGAACCAACCGAGCGTCTGCTCGCGGCGCTTCTCCCTGACCCAGCCCCGGTGGCGCAGCTCGATCGCCACCCGGTGAGGCGCGAGGGCCTCGACAAGCGCGTCGAGCTCCTCGAGCTTGTGCCGCCCCGGCCCGAACGCAGGGGTGAGCTGGATCAGATAGGCGCCGAGCTTGCCGGCGTCGGCCAGCGGGCCCGTCTCCTCGACCAGGCGGTGCGCGAGCGCCCGCTCCAGGTCGTCGCTCAACCGCACCCGTCCTCGCTCGTTCGTCTCGACGCCGTCGCGAAGGTCCTCCGGCAGAGAGTCCACCGGAGCGGCGTGGCGGGACAGCGCCCGGTGAACCTTGACGTCGAAGACGAACTCGTCCGGCGTGTCGTCGACCCACTTGTGCACCGTCGAGCGATCCGGCACCGCATAGAAGCTCGAGTTGAGCTCCACGGCCTGAAAGCGCTCCGCATACCACGGCAGCCGCTCGCGCGAGGCCAGCTTCGGCGGGTACCACTCCTTGATGAAGCCGGGATCCGCCCAGCTCGATGTGCCCACGAGGATCCGTCCCGGCATGGACCGTATTCTGGCGTGGAGTAGGGTGGCTTGAGTGGCCGAGCTGGAGACCGCATGGAAGCTCGAGAAAATCTCCTCTCGTGCCTACCAGCACCCCGCCGACCGGGCGGCCACGGCCTCGCTCGCAAAGGTGCCGTACCTCGACCAGGTGGTGCGCAAGCTGGTCGCGCTCGGCTACGAGCGGGCGCTGCGCGCGGCCTCGCTCGGCTCGGCCGTGCGCCTGGGAGGCACCCAGCTGCCGCACATCTGGGTCCTCCACCGGCAGGTCTTCAACACGCTCGACATGGACCGCGTCCCGGACCTCTACCTCACGCAGTTCCCGGTCGCGAACGCGTTCACTATCGGGACCGAGAAGCCGATCGTCGTACTGAACTCGGAGCTCCTCCGCATCCTCGACGACGACGGCCGACGGGTGGTGCTCGCACACGAGGCGGCACACATCCAGTCCGATCACGTCCTCTACCGGCAGGCGCTGATGATCCTGCTGATGCTGGGCTCGTCGATGCGTCTGCCGCTGCTCGCCGGCCTGCCGCTGTTGGCGATCCAGCTCGCCCTGCTGGAGTGGTCGCGCGCCGCCGAACTCTCGTGCGACCGCGCCGCCGCCCTCGTGACTCGCGACCCCCAGGAGGTGTGTCGGGCGATGATGGTGATCGCCGCGGGTGAGGCGGCCGAGGACCTGAGCCTCGACGCCTTCATCGCCCAGGGCATGGAGTACTCGGAGGGTGGCTCCGGCTTCGAGCAGCTCACGAAGCGCCTGCAGGACCTCCGCCTCACGCACCCGATGCCCGTGCGGCGCGTGCGAATCCTGCTCGACTGGGTGCGCGAGGGCGAATACGACCGGATGGTGCGCGGCGACTACATACGCCGTGGCGAAGAGCCCACGGCCCGCGAGGAGGCGGACGCGGCCGGCGTGTTCTACGCCGATCGCATCGGAAGCGCGATTCAGTCCGCCGGCTCGTCGGTGGCCGAGGTGGGCGAGCAGCTCGGCGAGTGGTTGCGGCGTACGCGCGGCGGCGACAAGGGCTCGGAGTAGGGCGGCCCCACTCCCGGTAAGCGAGGGCGGGGGACGGCGGCGGCGAGCGTGGGCGGGCCCGCGCGCGGGGGTCGCGGACGCGTCCGCGGTCATCGTCCCCGCCGTCCGAAGCTGTGGGCCACAGGCGCCACCGCGCGGAGGCTCGCCTCCTCCTGGCCGGGCAGCGCCTCGCCGGCCGCGCTGCTCCACGTGCGGCGCGGCTCGATGTGCTTGACCTTCGCGGTCGGGAGGTCGGGGCGCTCCAACCTCTCGATCCGGTGAACCAGCACGTTGATCGTGCCCTCGTGGCGTTCGAGCCGACCCGTCGCCAGCACGAGCGGCTCCGCGCGTACCGCCAGGCGGAAGCGCTCGTGGATCGGAGGCGGGACGATGAGGTTGATAGTCCCGTGCTCGTCCTCCAGCAGCATGAACGTCACGCCTTTCGCGGTGGCCGGTCGCTGACGGGCCACCACTAGCCCCGCCACCCTCACCCGGCGACCCTGCGGATGGCGCTCGAGCTCTTCGCTGGTGCTCAGATCGGCCGGCAGGCTCGGGCGCATCAGCTCGAGCGGGTGCTCCCGCAGCGTCACGCCCGTGGAGCCGTAGTCGGCGAGCATCCGCTCCCACGCCGTGAGCGCTCGCAGCTCCGGACCGGCCCGCGGCTCGAGCGGCAGGGCGAGTTGCGTGCCTTCGTCCAGGGCCGTGCCGGGCACGGCGACCCCCAGTTGCCAGAGCGCCTGGCGGCGCTTCCCAGCGTCGGATCCCTCGACCAGCTCGTCACAGGCGCCGGCCCAGGCGAGCCGGCCGAGCGTCTCCGCGAAGGCGCCGGAGCGACCCGCCAGGTCGCCGAGCGAGCCCCAGGAGCCGCCAGTGTCCCGCTCGGCAACGAGGGCCCGCACCTCCGCCTCCCGCACGCCGTTCACGTAGCCGAGCCCCAGCCGCACGCCGCCATTCTCGGTCCGGCACCCCGCGGCGCTCCGCACGACGCACGGCGGCAGCACCTCGATGCGCCGTCGCTGCGCCTCGTGCACCAGGGTGTCCGGCGGGTAGAACCCCATCGGCTGCTCGTTCAGGAGCGAGCACAGGAACTCGGGGCCGTAGTGGACGCGCAACCAGGTCGACTGGTAGGCGAGCAGGCCGAACGCCGCCGAGTGAGCCTTGGGGAAGCCGAAGCCCGAGAAGCCCACGATCTGGGTCCATATGCGCTCGGCCGTCGCGCGCCCCGCCCCTCGCCTCGCGGCCCCGGCGATGAACTTCTCCTCGTAGGCCCGGATCGCCGCCTCGGAGCGCTTGCGGCTCATGGCCCGTCGCAGCCCCTCCGCCTCCCCGGGGCTGAAGCCGGCGAACTCCATCGCCACCTCCAGCACCTGGTCCTGGAAGACGATCGTGCCCAGTGTGTCCCGCAGCACGGGCTCGAGCGAGGGGTGCTCGTAGGGGACCTCGAACGCCGGGTCCTCGCGTAGCGCCTTCCGCCGTTCGATGTACGGGTGGACCGCGCCGCCGATGATCGGCCCCGGGCGCACAAGCGCCACCTGCACGGTGAGGTCATCGAGGTTCTCGGGCCGGGTGCGCTTCAACATCTGCATCTGGGCGCGCGACTCGATCTGGAAGACGCCCATCGTGTCCGCCTCCCGGATCTGGTCGTAGACCTCCTTGTCGTCGTAGGGAATCCGCGAGAGATCGATCCGCTCCCCCCGCACGCGAGCGATCTCGTCCACCGCGCGTTCGACGGCGGAGAGCATGCCCAGGCCGAGCAGGTCGATCTTGAGGAAGCCGGCGTCGCCGCAGGAGTCCTTGTCCCACTGCACCATCTGGCGCCCCTCCATGGACGCGGGCTGCACCGGACAGAGGTCGATGAGCGGCTGGGTCGAGATCACCATGCCCCCCGGGTGCTGCGACTGGTGGCGGGGAAGCCCCCACGCATCGCGGGCGAGCCTCACGAGGGCATCCCAGCGGGGCGACCCTCCGCGCGGAACGTCGCCCTCGATGTCGTTGCGGTCCTTCCAGGGGTCCACCGCGCGGGCCAGCCGCTCGATCTCGCCGGGCGGCAGGCCGAGCGCCTTGGCGAAGTCGCGCACCGCCGAGCGCACCTGGAAGGTGGCGAAGGCGGCGACGAGGGCGCAACGGTCGCGGCCGTACCGGTCGTGGACACGCGGGATCAGGACGTCCCGGATGTCGCGCGGGAAGTCCAGGTCGATGTCCGGCAGCGCGTTCAGCTCCTCGTTCAGGAAGCGGCCGAGGAGGAGCTCGTTCTCGATCGGGTCGATGTGCGAGAGGCCGGTGAGGTAGCAGACGATCGAGGACACGCTCGAGCCGCGACCCCGGCCGGGCGGCAGCAGCCGGCGGGTCGAGTCCGGGCCACGGACCTCGGCGGCCACCTCGCGGGCCAGCTCGAGCATGTCCCGGTGGAGCAGGAAGAAGCCGGACAGCCCGAGGTGACGGATGACCCTCAGCTCCTCCTCGAGTCGGCCGGCCGCCTCCTCGTGCGCGCGCCGGCGCCCGTAGCGCTCGTCGATGCGTGCCCAGCAGAGCTCCGCCAGCCGGCGGTCGGCGTCCGGGTCCTCCGAGCCCGGATAGCGGTAGCCGAGGTCCTCGGTGAGGTCGAACCGAAGACGCTCGGCGAGACGCCCGCTCTCTTCCACGGCGTCGGGGTGCTCGCGGAAGCGCTCCGCCATCCGCTCGGGCGGAGCAAGGACGTGCGAGGAGTTGCCCCGCCGGCGGGGCTCGGTCTCGTCGAGCGTGGCGCCGAGACGGACCGCCACCATCGCGTCCTGGAGCGGAATCCGCTCGCGCGTATGGACGTGAACGTCGCCGGTGGCCACGCTCGACACCCCGAGCCGCTCCGCCAGCTCCGCGAGCAGCCGGTTGCGGCCGCGGTCCCGGCGCCAATACGGTCGCTGGAGCTCGATGCGGAAGTGGTCGCGCCCGAACGCATGCAGCAGGCGGCGGGCGACCGCGGCCGCGCCCGCATGGTCCCCAGCCTCTACCCGCGAGGCCACCGCGCCGTCGCGAGCGCAGCCCGAGAGGCACACCAAGCCCGCGGCGTTCCGCTCCACCTCCTCGAGCGATACGCGGGGCTCCTCGTCGAGCGGGTCCTGGCCCGGCCGGCGCCCCTCCTTGATCTGCGCCATCGGCTCCGACCAGCCCTCCCGCGCCCACCGCCTCGTGTGCCAGTGCGCGGACGTGATCAGCCGGCAGAGGCTCGTATAGCCCCGACGCGTCTCGCACAGCAGCGTCAGGTGAGTGCCGTCGGCGAGCGTGAGCTCGGCGCCGGTGATCGGGCGCACCCCCAGCGGCTTCAGGGCCTGGGCCATCTCCATGGCGCCGTGGAGTCCGTCGTGGTCGGTCACCGCCAGAGCGGAGTGGCCCTGGGCCGCGGCGGCCCCGGCCAGCTCAACGGGGTGGGAGGCGCCGTCCAGGAAGGAGTAGGCCGAGTGGCAGTGAAGCTCGACGTAGGGCACGAACGGATGTTCGCATGGGAGGAGGACGGAGCCGTCGGAGGCAACCGTCGGCGGGGGTCAGTCGAGCCGCTCCGCGTATTCCCTGAAGGACGCCTCGAACCCGCCCGGGATAAAGACGTTGAACGCCGTGGCGGGCTCGTCCGTGCGGTTCTCGAAGTCGTGGATCACGCCGGCCGGGATGCGGAGGAACGTGCCCGCGGGCGCGTCGATCCACTCGTCGGCGACCAGGAACGTCATCGTGCCCTCGGTCACCAGGAAGAGCTCCTCGTTCGAGTCGTGGCTATGCGGCCCCGGCCCCGGCCGGCCGGGCTCGACGGACCATTCGGAGACGCAGTAGCGATCGCCGGTCTCCGGTCCGTCGGCCTTGAACACTCCCCGCAGGGGCCCGATGACATAGGCGCGCCCCGCGCCGGGCGACAGGATGATCGACTCGTCACTCATGGACTGGTTGTACCGTGGAACGTCGGTTGCGGTCTTGGACGAATGTGCATCGGGGCGAGTCGGAGAGCGCACTCCGCCTCGACCCGCGTCGGGACAGGCCGCTCTCGCGCTCGTGGGGTGGTCGGCGGCGCGAGCCGAGGGGGGACGGGTCTACGTGATCGACGCTCTCGCGTCGGCTGCTCCGGGTGGATGAGTGCGCAAGCGAGGCTACGCCCCGCGGCGCGCTCAGGCCGCCGAGTTGCGTCGTCGCCTGCGCTTCGCCCGGTACAGGGCGGCGTCGGCCCGTGACATCAGGTGCTCGGAGCTCTCCGCGGTCTCCCGCACGGCGATCCCGAAGCTCGCGTCGACCATCGTCGGCGACGACGGGTGCGTGCGGGCCGAGACCGCCGCCGCCAGGCGTCGGCAGACCCGTTCCGCGTCGAGGCGCGACGCCCCCGGCAGGACGACCCCGAACTCGTCGCCGCCCAGGCGGTATGCCTCGTCGGTCCGTCGCAGCCCGGTGCGTAGCGCGTCGGCGAGGAGCCTCAGGGCGGTGTCGCCCGCCTCGTGACCGAAGTTGTCGTTGACGTCCTTGAGGTTGTCCATGTCGCAGAGGATCAGGGCAAAGCCGCTGTCCGCGTCGGCCGTCTCGCGCGCCAGCCGCGCGGTGAACGCGCGCCGGTTCGGAAGGCCCGTGAGGGTGTCGTGCATCGCCTCGTGGCGCAGCCGCACCGCCTGGTCCGCCGACTGCAGCGCCGCCACCGCGTGGTTCGCGAACAACCGGAGGGCCTGGAGGCGGGCGCCGGTGGGAAGCAGGCGGTCGCGCGGGTCGTCCACCCAGATGAGGCCGATCGGCCCCGCGTCCGGCTCCGCCAGCGGCACCATGAGCCAGTGCCGCGACCAGGCGTGCGGGCCGCGGCCGTTCAGCTCCGACCGGTAGGTCACCTCGTCGAGGCCGAGCCGCTCCTGCGCCACGTCGGTGGGCACCAGATAGCAGCCGGCGATCTCGAACTCGGGCGTGAACAGCGTCTCGAGCGCCGCCAGGCTGCTGCTCCGCTTCGCGTCCACCTCCTCGAGTTCCCAGCCGCTCGCGGCCACGGGGGTAAGCGCCCCGTCCTGGCCGTCGGCGAGCTCGATCACGACCTTGTCGAAGCCGAGCGCGTCCTGGATCCCGTCGCACACCGCCTGGAGCACCTCTTCGGTGCCCCCGGCCTGGGCGAGCCGCGCGGAGACTCCGAGGATTCGCTCGAGCATCCGGTGATGCCGGGCGTCGTTCGCGGTGTCCTGCGCGATCCGCAGCGCCAGGGCGGCGTGGCGGGCGATCGCCACCAGCGCGTCGAGCTCATCGTCGGTCGGTCGCCGGCCGGTCTCGGGCTCGTCCACCGAGACCACGCCGAGCAGGTCGCCGTCCGTGTCGTGCAGCGGCACGAACAGCGCGTCCTCGGGCTGCCACGCGTCCGGGTCCTCGGTGGGCTCGAAGTCCGGAACGTAGGTGTGGACCCCGAGCGCATCCCAGTCGAACTCGTCCCCGGGCACGAAGTAGGCGCCGCGCCGCTCGAAGCGCGGGGCAAGCAGCGGCGTCCACGTCTCCTTCGGGGAGACGTTCCCGAGGAGCGAGTTGACCGACTCCTCGGAGCCCACCGCGGCGGCGGTGAACATGTCGTCGAACGCCGGGCGGTAGAGGTTCATCACCACCGCTCGGTAGCCGAGCACGTCGGCGATCGTGCCACACACGTCCTCGAGCACCACCTGCAGGTCCTTGCGGGTCCGCACGAACGCGGTCCGCTCGAACATCGCGCCGAGCCGGGCGAGGACGGTCAGCTGGACGGCGGTCACGTGATGGTTATCGGCGGGAGCCGGTTGATCTTGAGTTCTACGCGCGCTGCAGGAACCAACCACCTCCTACCAGATCTCGGAACACTACGACGTTGCGCCCGTCGGCGAGCACCACCTCGAAGTAGCGCCGCCGCAGCGGCTTTCCGGTCCACCAGCGATCCTCGACGACCCATTCCTCACGAATCGAGTCCACGGAGGCGCCTGCGATCGTGCGCGGCGCGCCAGCCGTGCCGGCCATCACGGAGGTGGGCTTGGGATCGCCCAGGCGACGTGATCCGGAGGGATTCATGGCGTCGAGGCGTCCGGGA
>Ga0081538_10003340_pt1 | contig 15197 bp, 18 predicted proteins | sample TabmetS5T2R1_FD_71022 | JGI IMG/M metagenome (GOLD analysis project Ga0081538, IMG submission 71022) | Tabebuia heterophylla rhizosphere microbial communities from the University of Puerto Rico - S5T2R1 | ecosystem: Host-associated > Plants > Roots > Rhizosphere ... | reverse complement strand
AAGTCCGCTGCGGCTGGGCCGCAGCATGACGACTTCGGTCGGATCATCTTCACCATCAGCCGTCGCGAGCCGACGCCGGCGAAGCCGGCATCGGCGGCGTGCCCAGACCTCTCCGACGCTGGCGAGCTGTAACGTGCGCCCGCCGAGTGGTAAAGCCCGCGATGGGGGTGCGGGGAAAGGAGTCATCTGTGGCGACGCAGACTGACCTCGAACTTGAGATCAGTTCACTCGCGCTGGTGGACACGCACGAGCACTTGCTCCCGGAGGATCAGTGGGCGGGCGACAACGCGAAGCTGATCGAGCAAATGAAGGAGGCTGGCGAGGCGGGGTGGGGCGACGATCGTCCCGACATCCTCCAGGACCTCTTCAGGAACTACGTGCGGAGCGATCTGGAGGTTGCCGGCGCGACGAAGGAGGCGATTCAGCGACTGTTCGACCCGGCTTCTGGCGATCTGGAGGCTCGCTTCTCGAGGATCCGTGACGCCTGGGAGGCGACGCAATACACCGGCTACGGTGAGGCCGTTCGGCTGATTGCGCGGGAGGTCTATGACCTCGACTCAATCACGCCGGAGGGCTTGGAGGCTGCGCAGCGGCGGCTCGAGGAGCTTCGGCAGCCTGCAGAGCGGCTGCGCCTGTTGCGCGAGGTCGCCGGTCTCGATCACGTCCAGATCGATGACTTTCAGTGGGTGTGCGACCCGGATCCGTCCGGCCCGGACTTCTTCCTCTACGACCTTTCCTGGGCCGCCTTCGCCAGGGGTGAGGTCAAGTTCGAGCAGATCCAGCAGGAGACTGGTATCCAGGTATCTCGGCTCGACGATCTACGCGAGGCGTTGGCCGCGATCTTTCAGCGTTACGCGCCCTGCGCGATCGCCGTCAAGGCTCAGCATGCGTACACGCGCACGCTCCATTGGGAGGAACGGTCCGACGAGGAGGGGGCGCGGGCGCTCGACGCCACTCTTGCTGGTGGCGAGGACGAGGCGACCCGGCTGGCGTTGGGCGACTGGTGCTGGGCGCGCGGCGTCGAACTTGCCATCGAGCACAACCTGCCGTTCAAGCTTCACACGGGCCATCATGCGGGCACGGGCACGATGCCGATCGACTGGGTCCGGGCCGGAAATCTCTGCCCCCTCCTGGCGCGGTATCCCGACGCGCGGTTCGTGCTGATGCACACCTCTTATCCGTACAGCGATGAGCTTGTCTCCATTGCCAAGCAGTATCCGAATGTGTGGGTCGATCTGTGCTGGGCGTGGTCGATCGATCCCTACAGTTCCGCTGACTTTGTGCGCCGCTTCTTGCACGCCGTCCCGAGTAACAAGCTGTTCGGATTTGGCGGCGACACCTTCTGGCCGACGGCAGCCATCGCCTATTCGATCCAGGCCCGCCGGGGCCTCCAGCGGGCACTCGAAGCCGAGATCGCTGAGGGGGATCTCTCTGAGCCAGAGGCGATCACGATCGCGCGCCGACTGATGCGCGACAATCAATACGCCTGCTTCGACATCGAGGGCACTCGCGCGGCTATTCGTGCGCACCTCCAGCCTGCCGGAGTTGCGTAAGGCCCCAACGGAGCGGCCGCCGTCGGCAAAGCCGGCATCGGCAGCGAACGCGAGGTCAGCGTGCCGAATGGGGAAATGGGCCGACTGCGGTTGCGCCGCCGTCGATGACCAGACTCTGGCCCGTGATGTACGACGAGAGGGGAGAGGCGAGGAAAACCACAGCGTCTGCGACCTCGCTCGCTTCGCCTGTGCGTCCCATCGGAATCCAGTCTGCGGTCCCCGTCTGAGCGGCTCGAGCGACCGGCGTGGCGACGGGGCCGCAGGTGACGAGGTTCATGCGGATGCCGTCTCGGCTGTACTCGGCGGCGACGGACCGGGCCAGGCTCGCCAGGCCTGCCTTGGCTGCGCCGTAGGCCGCCTGCATCGGGCTTCCCGCGTGGCCGGCAATCGAGCCGACGCTCACAATCGTTCCGCCGCGACCCTGGGCCAGGAACACGCCCAGCGCGGCTCTCACCGCCCGAGCGACATACCGGAGATTCAGGTCGAACATGAGGTCCCAGTCCTCATCGCTCGTCTCGTGGAGCGGCGTCGCCGGGACGAAGGCAAGTTGGCCGCCCACCACCGTGACGAGAACATCGAGACCGCCGAGCTCGTGCGCGGTACGGGTCACGAAGCCCTGGACGTCCTCTCGCGATCTCACATCCCCGGCCAGGCCGACCGACTTGAGGCCGGCCGCCGCGACCTCAACTGCTGCTTCCTCGGCACGTTCGGGATCGATGTCGGCCACCGCGACATCGCTTCCCGCCGTCGCCAGCCCGCGTGTGATCGCCCGTCCGATCCCGCCGCCCCCACCGCCGATGACCAAGGCGCTCTTTCCGGACAACGGCTTGGTGGACACGCGGACAGACAAGCAGTTCGGGGGCGGTTTCTGCGCGACGAAAAATCCGCTTCTGTCTGTTAGAAGTCACACAGTCGCAGAAACACGACGAACGGAGGCGCGAGAGATGGCCGAGAAGGTTGACTTCACCGAACAGGAATGGGAGACCCTGCAGAAGGGCGTGACCGGCTCCGCGCTGCTGGTCGCGACCGCCGACAGAGGTTTCTTCGACACGTTCAAGGAGGCCGGCGCGCTGAGCAAGTACCTCTCGGACGCGAGAGAGAAGAGCGAGACGCCGCTCATCCGCGAGCTCGCCGAGGTGCGGGGAACCGGCTTCGGGCTGACCACGTCCGCTCAAGAGGTCGAGAGCGGGACAACCGAGGCGTTGCGCTCGGCCGTCAGCACGCTCCAATCGAAAGCACCCGACGAGGTGCAGGCCTACCGGGGCTTCGTCATGGACGTCGCGCAGTCCGTCGCCGCGGCTGCGGACGATGTCGGCGTCACCGAGTCCGACGCCATCGGGAAGATCGACGCCGCACTTCGAACGGCCTAAACCGGCGGGCCGGGCTCAGAGCCGCCGTTGAACGTGTCGGACACGATCGTATACCTCGACACCTCGGTCGTTCGCGCGGGAGCGCTCGAAGAGCTGAAGGAGTCGATCAAGGAGCTCGTTGACTTCGTCCATGCGCACGAGCCCCGGCTCATTTCCTACAACGTGTATTTCAGCGACGACGGCACAAGGATGACCATCGTGCACGTTCATCCCGACGCAGCATCGCTCGAAGATCACATGGAGGTTGCGGGGGCGGTCTTTCGCCGGTTCGTCGGGCTCGTCACGTTGTCGTCGATCCAGATCTACGGCGAGCCTAGTGAGAAAGTGCTTCAGCAGTCGCGCGAGAAGGCGCGCTTGTTGGGGAGCGGCGCCGCGGTATCAGTGGACGCGTTGCACGCAGGTTTCACGCGCTTACCCGCGATACGGACGTCCGATCCCTAGGGCTAGGCGTCCGTCGAGAGGCGCTGCCGCATCGCCTCCTCGAGGCGGGAAGCCACCTCCGGGTGCGCCTGCTGCAGTCGGCGGAAGTCGGTACCGAACAAGACGAGCAGGTTCGACGGAGCCGTAGTCGTGACCGTGGCGCTCCGCCGGCCACCGTCGAGCATCGCAATCTCACCGAAGAAGTCTCCCGGGCCGAGGTCTCGCAGAGTTGTCCCGTCGGCAGTTACAGCGGCGCTGCCCTCGGTGATGATGAAGAACGAATAGCCGGAAGCGCCTTCACCGCAGAGGCGGACACCCTCAGAGGCGGTTCGCTCTTGGAACCAGGAGGAGAGCTCTTCCAGGTCGGACTGGCTCAACTCTGAGAACAGAGGGATCGCAGCGATCTCGGCGATACGGGTCACGCGCGCCGAACATATCGCGGTGAGCGCGCGACATGATCCACGTTCACCGGATCTTCACAGCGCGCCGACCTGCGACGAGGGCGCGGACGAGGAAGACCAGGTCCTCGTCGGGCTCGCCTCCGACCTGCTCCCGCACCCTCGCGAGCACCGACGCCTCTTCCGGACCACCCTCCTCGGCCGGGCCGACGAGGGCCTCGGCTAAACGTGCCTTGGCGGCGAACCGCTCGAGCTCAGCCCGCGGCACGACCGTCTCGCCGTGTCCCTCGACATGCAGGTCGGCACCGAAGCCGAGGATCGCGTCGTGCAGTGGGAAGACACGCTCGGCCGTCAGACCGCCATCGCCGGGCGCGTCGTACAGGCAGTCGCCGAGGAAGAGCACACCATCTGGCTCCACATACATGACGCTCGAGTCCGCGGCATGGTCACCGCCGACGTGGCGGACGAGAACCTTCACCTCGTCGAGGTCGAGGTCGAGTCCCTCCGTGAAGACGATGTCGGCGGACGCGACCTGGACCTCGCGCGGCGACGGCAATTCGTCTTTGACGTTCGCCGCGTGCTCCGCTGAGACCTCGCCCTCGGCGACTCGCCGGTCGAGCGCGTCGTCGCTCCAGTCGGTGGCAGCGAGCTCGGTCAGCGCGTCGGCCGTCGCGGCATGTGCGATGACGGGTGCTCCGACCTCGGCAGCGCCGAAGACGTGATCCCAGTGCGAGTGGGTAAAGGCCACGTGGCTCGGCGGTGAAACGCCCTCCGACGAGAGCCCATCGAGGAAAAGCCGTGCGTGTGCCGCCGAAGCTCCTGCGTCGAGCATCACCGTCCGGCGCGCACCGACGACCGCGCACAGGGCGGGCCGGTCGGGCGGAGCGGGCGGCAGCCAGTAGACGTGATCGCTGATCCTCTGGAGAGAGGGCAACGCGGCCACGATACTCCCGGGCTCGACCGGGCGATTCTCTTCATGACCCCGAACGGGGATGATTGAGCGCCGACGGGTGCACGAGCGGAACGAGCGGACGCCAGTCGGTCTGCAGGACTCCGAGCAGTGACGGCGGGGTGATCACCTCCACTCGTCGGCGCCGCCCGCGAGCCCTGCGCCTGCTGTACCCGGCCGGCGTCCAGAGCAGGAGCTCCGAACCGAGGACGAGGTGGGGCGCGGCGTCAGCGAGGACGAACGCGCCGTCGGGAAGCTCGGCAAGGGAAGCTTCGTGGTGGAGCTGCGCCCGGGTCACGGGCGCGACGCGCTCGGCATGGAGCTGCGCGTCCATCGTGTCGGCGCCGGCCTTCCCGGGATGGAGCTCGCCCCAGATCTCGCTGAAGCGGACGTAGTCCGCGCGACGGCAGAGTGCGCACGGGCGGTGTCCCGCAGCGAACGCAGTCGCTTCGTCGAGGAAGAAGAGCTCCGTGAACCGGCCGGGCTGGAGCAGCGGCCCTCGTCGCCAGCCCCGGAACTCGAGCCGGCAGGCAATCCACCTCTTGCCGTTGTAGCGCCGGCGGATCCGACCACGCTCGTCGTGGAGGCAGCCGCGGTTTCCGTAGACGAGGCCGCGCGCGGGATCGGCAACGAGCTCGCCGAGCGGTGTTACGCGATTCTGCAGCGGCACGGCCGACGACATGAAACTCGCACCGGTCGATAAGAACTTCAGCCTGACGAGCTCGGCTTCGCGCCGGCTGCCCGCAACGTCGTCAGCAGCTTCCGCATCCGGTCGATCTCGATCTGCTGGTCGGAGTCGACATGACGCGCGAAAGCATCGATCTCGGACTCCGTCCCGCCATCGCCGGCGTAGAGCTGCTCGACCATCGTGACCGCACCCTGATGGTGGTGAATCATCGACCGGAGGAAGAGGCGGTCGAACGTGACCCCGCGCGCCCGTGCGAGCCGTCTCAGCTGAGGTTCCGTCAGCATCCCGGGCATCAGCCGGTCCTGGCCGGTTCCGTGCGCGTGTCCGTGAACCCGGTGGAGCTCCGGAGCCGCTTCGTTGCGGGCTTTGAGCCAGTCGCCCATCAGCTCGATCTCGCTCGTTTGCGAGAGGTCGATGCGCTTCGCGAGCAGCATGATGTCCCGTTGCTTGCTCCGCATCGGCACGAGGCTCGTCATCCGGAGTGCCTGGGCGTGGTGGTGGATCATCCCCTGCATGAAGCGGACGTCGGTTTCCGTGTGCTCGTTCTGCGGGCCGTTCTCCAGCTCCTCGGGCGTGAGGGTTCGCGTGCCTTCGCCTGGGGGGCCCGGCTGCACAACATTTGGCGCGGTCTCGCCCTTCGCCTCCGGCTCGTCGGAGCCCGTGTTACAGGCCGTGCAGATGAGGGCAAGAGTTAAAAGGAACGTTCGAGCGAGAAGTCCGTCGACGCTCACCAGCACGCGATATTAGTCTCGCCATTCGGCAACCGAAGTACGCGGGAGGGATGAATGAGCGTGCCGCCGCTTCGTGCCTCTAGACGCCGCAGACCCCTTGCGCTGATCGGCGCCTTACTGATTTCGGCAACGGCTTTGACCTCCATCGCCGCGGGCGCGGTGGCGGGCGATCCCCGCGAAAACCTGTCGCCCGGATTCACGAACCCAGGTGTAGCAGCGAACGGCCTCGAGCTGCTCGCAAATCGTTTGAAGCCGGCCGGATTCTTCGACCCGGCGAACCCCGGTGCGATTGCGTTCGCCAACTCGGATCTCGCATTCGAGGGCGAGCACGCGTTCGTCGGAAACTTCAACGGCTTCCAGATCTACGACATCTCCACCCCAGCCAACCCGCAGCTGCGCACGACAGTGGTCTGCCCGGGCGGCCAGGGCGAGGTGTCCGTCTACAAGAACCTGCTCTTCATGTCCGCGGAGGAATCGCGGGCTCGAACCGACTGCGGCGCTCCGGGCGTTCCGGCCGGCGATCCGCTGCGCTTCCGCGGCGTGCGGATCTTCGACATCAGCAACCTCGACGCGCCGGTGCAGGTGGCGACGGTCCAGTCCTGCCGTGGCTCGCACACGCACACGCTGCTGAAGAGCCCGCGTGACCGCAAGAACATTTACGTCTACATCAACGGCACGGGCGGGGTGCGCTCGGCGACCGAGATGCCCTCGTGCGTCGAAACTCCGACGGCCGAGCCGAATCCACCGGCGAACACGTCACGGTGGCGAATCGAGGTCATCAAGGTCCCGCTCGACGCGCCGCAGAACGCGGAGATCGTCAGCGAGCCGCGCCTCTTCCAGGTCGGCGACAAGATCAACGGGCTCCAGAACGTCCCGCCGACTCCGCAGCACCCGTCGGGGATCCCGTGGGGGCCGACGCCGTCGACCGACTCGTGCCACGACATCACGACCTACCCGGCAATCGGGCTCGCGGCCGGTGCCTGCGAGGGCAACGGTCTCCTGATCGACATCAGCGATCCGGCGAACCCGCGTCGCATCGACGAGGTGTCCGACCCGAACTGGGCCTATTGGCACGGCGCAACGTTCTCGAACGACGGAAAGACGGTTGTCTTCACGGACGAGTGGGGCGGCGGGACGAACCCGCGCTGCCGTGCCGCCGATCAGACGCAGTGGGGCGGAAACGCGATCTACGACATCGTCGACGGCCAGCTCGTGTTCCGCAGCTACTGGAAGATGCCGGCGATCCAGACGAGCCAGGAAAACTGCGTCTCGCACCTACCGTCGCTGATCCCGGTTCCCGGCCGCGACATCATGGTGCAGGCCTGGTACCAGGCCGGAGCGTCGCTCGTCGACTTCACCGACTCGTCGCATCCGAAGGAGATCGGGTACTACGACCGCGGCCCGATCAGCACCACCACTCAGCTCATCCTCGGTGGTCTCTGGTCGACGTACTACTTCAACGGGAACGTGTACGGCTCCGAGATCGCTCGCGGCTTCGATTCCTGGAAGCTGACGCCGACCGCGGAGCTTTCGCGAAACGAGATCAAGGCTGCCTCCGAGGTGAAGCTCCGCCGCCTGACGCCGCAGCACCAGCCGCGGCTGAGGTGGAAGCCGAGCTTCGCCGTCGTGCGGTCGTTCCTCGACCAGCTCGTCCGGGCAGACGCGATCCCCGACCGGACGCTCGACAAGGTCGAGAAGCTCATCGATCGGGCGGAGGCGTTCGAGGCTCGTGGGAAGGACTCCGCGGCGGCGGCGCAGCTGCGGGCCGCCGAGCGGCAGCTTCGCGGCAGCCAGTACGACGATCTGCGCGAGGCCTTGGATGACCTCGCCGACTCGCTCCGCGACCGAGACGACGACGACGATTAGGGAGTAGGGGCGCCGGCGTCAGTCGGCGCCTTTTCCCCCGAACAGATACGCGTTCGTGCGCTAGTTGGATAGTTTCGGTATCTCTGGAGATACCAACAGGTATCCTCAGGGACGATGATCACCGACGTCAATCCCTTCGTCTACTCGCGGCCGATCGCGCCCGAGGACATCATCGATCGCGACGCCGAGACGCACGAGCTGCTCAAGAACGCGCTCGGCGGCCACTACGTCCGGCTCTATGCCCCGCGCAAGTTCGGGAAGACGAGCTTGCTGCGACGGGCCCTCGCGGACGGTGAGCGCGATGAGCGCCTGATCCCGATCCTCGTCGACCTCTACGGCATCGTCTCACTCGCAGACGTCGCGGTTCGGTTCGAGCGGGCCTACTCCAAGCAGCTCAAGGGAGCGATCAGGAGCAAGGTCGAGGAGTTCCTTCAGCGGACCGGGCTGGGGCTTTCGCTGGGGGCCTTCGGCATCAGCGCCAAGCTCCAGCTCGAGCCGCGCACCGATCCGCTGCCGGCGCTGCATGCCCTGCTCGACCTTCCGCTCCGACTCGAGGAGTCCGGGGGCTTCCGCGCGTTCATCGCGCTCGACGAGTTCCAGGATGTCGCCCAGGTCTCCGAGCTCGACGCGCTGCTCAGAAGCCATATCCAGTTCCAGGGCGAGGTCGCGTCGTACGTCTTCGCCGGTTCCGAGCCAGGCTTGATGAAGCAGCTGTTCGAGAGCAAGGACCGGCCGCTCTACGGGTCGGCGGTTCCGATGCGACTCGGCCGCCTGGCGAATCCGGACATCGCCGAGTACGTGATCGAGCGGTTCCGGCAGACCGAGCGGGGGGTCGGCGAGGTGCTCAACTTCCTCCTCGATGCCGCGAAGGGCCATCCCCAGCGGGCGATGCTCCTCGCCCATCGGATGTGGGAGGAGGTCCCGAAGGGCAAGGATGCGACGCTCGAGCATTGGCGGGCCGCCCACCAGGCCGCACTCGCGGAGCTCTACCCGGAGTTCGACGCTCAGTGGCGCCAGTTCGACGCCGCCGAGAAGCGCACGCTGCGGGCGGTGATCGCCGGCGAAGGGTCGCCGTACCGGGCCGCCGTCCTCGAGCGGCTGGCGCTGACGAAGGCCACCGCGCAAAAGGCGCTCGACCGGCTCCGGGCGACCGCAGAGGTCGAATCGGAGGGCGGAAAGCAAGTCGTGGTCGATCCGCTGCTCGCCGAGTGGATCCAGCGGCTGAACGCAGGCTCGGCGGATGCGGAGACGGCGGACGACTTATAGGGTGCGCGGCATGTCGGTGCGCCTCGCGGTGTGTGCCGTCGCCGCCGCCTTCCTCGCCACTGTCGCCGCGGCGCAAGCCGCGATCCCGATGGGCGCCTACGGAAACATCTCCCGCTTCGACCGGCTGACCGGGCAGCGGACGGAGTCGGGCCTGGTCTTCCTCGGCTGGGACCAGGGCCGCAGCTGGGGCTCGAAGTACAGCGTCTTCCTGGCGAGCCTCGGCGACCGCCCGCACATCGCTCTGCATCCCGAGGGCCGCGGGCGGACGCTCACGACGAGTGCGATTGCCCTCGGCAAGGGGGACGCGCATCTGATCGGGCTCGCGCAGGCGATCGCCGACTCCGGCAAGCCCGTGCTGATCCGCCCACTGGCCGAGATGAACAACTCGAAGAACCCGTACTGCGCCTTCCTGCCCAGCGGGCGGAGCAGGGGCAGCGCGTACTCGAGCCGCTGGTACCGCAAGGCGTTCCAGCGCATCTACATCCTCATGCACGGAGGGACGGCGCAGGCGATGACGGCCAGGCTGCGCGCACTGCGGATGCCTGGAGTCGGTACCGACATCCCCGTCAACCGCTCGCCGAACATGACCGTCGTCTGGAACCCGCTCGCCGTCGGCGTGCCGGACGTTCGCGGAAACCACTTCCGGGATTACTACCCGGGCTCACGCTTCGTCGACGCGTACGGCAACAACTACTACAACACCTCGGGCGTCTACGCGTTCCACCGGACGACAGGGCTCTACCGCGCCTACCCGCGCAAGCCGTTCATGTTCCCGGAGTGGGGTCTGACCGTGGACGATCCCGGCTACATCCGCGCCTTTGCCAACTTCGTGCGCACGCACAGGCGGGTTCGCTTCGTGAGCTTCTTCAACGGCCCGGCCGGCGGCGCGTACGACCTCGGCCGTAAGCCGAGAAGCCTGGCCGCCTACCGGCGTCACATCGTTCCGCTCTCGCGTTAGCGGCTCAGCATGCACGCTCTCGTCCTCCTGGCACCGAGCGGGCTTAGCTCCTCGGACGAGCTCGCCGATGAGCATGAGCGCTTCATCGACGGGCTCATCGCGCGGCATCGCGTCGTCCTGGGCGGCGACTGGGACCCGCAGGTCGCCGGGTTCGAGGCTGCATACCTTCTGGGCTGCGCTTCGCTCGACGAGGCACGCGAGATCGCCGGATCCGATCCGTTCGTCCGGGGCGGCTCGATGCGCTTCGAAGTCGTTGAGTGGCGGCTTGTCGGCGTCGATCCGGATGCGGTCGATCGCGATTCGCTGCTCTACCCCTAGCCGGAGAGGAGCGGCCTGACCTCGGCGGCGAATGCCGCAACGCGCTCCTCGAGACCGGGAGCGGTGTGGTCGAGATTGACGACGAAGCCGTCGCAGCCGGCGTCGACGTACTCGGCGAGGCGCTCGGCGATCCAGTCCGGTGGGCCGGCGATCGCGTGGCGTCCGCGCTCGTCGGCGCCCGTTTCGGGCTCGTCCTGCACGTAGACGCCGATCCGCAGGATCGCGCGCGCGTCGGGCCGCTGTTCCCGCAACTCGGCCGCCATCTCGCGGAGCTTCTGCGGCCGGAGCGCGACGGGGTGCCACACGCCTGTCCTGGCGGCGCGTCTGAGGGTGGCACGGGAGACGCCCGCGACCCAAAGCTCTGGGCCGCCGGGCCTTACGAGGTCTGGTGCGAGCCAGCCGCCGACCTCGTCGTGCTGCCCAGGCATCTGTTCGAAGGCCGAGGCGGCGAGCTCGAGCCATTCGTTCAGGACCCGTCCGCGCCGCTCGAAGTCGGCGCCGAGCAAAGCGAACTCGCCCTCCATCCAACCGGCCGCAACGGCGGTCACGATCCGGCCGCCCGAGAGCAGATCGAGCGTCGTCAGCTGCTTCAGCGCGACGAGCGGATTGCGCTGCGGGACGACGAGGGCCGAGACGCCGAGCTGGAGCCGGCTCGTGCGCCCGGCGAGGAAGCCGAGCGACACGAGAGCCTCGGCGATCGTCCCGTAGATCGGAGCGTGCTCGGGCGGCACGATCAGGTGGTCGGTCACCCAGCCGGAGTCGAAGCCTGACTCCTCGGCGGCGACCGCGGCAGCGGCGAGGCGCTCGGCGTCGAGCCCCTCGCCGTAATTCGGAAGTATCAGTCCGAGGTGCAGCTGGGCCATCATAGGCTCGTGCCTGTTGCGCTCCCCTCGCCGGTTCTGATCGCGCCGGCGCCGTATGAGATCTCGTTCGGCCGGATCGCAGGTCGTGTGGGGCCGGGGACGATCATGGTGATCGTGTCGATCGACGGGCGGGCGGAGGCGAGGCGAGACCTCGTCGGCGGCCGGCGGACATTCGACTTCCACGTTGCGTTACCGCAACGCGCCGTGCGTCTGACGGTGATCGCTGTCGTCGACGAGAACCGGCAATCGTCGACGACCGTCGCACCCGTCTTCGGCCTGCCGCGCCTCGTAGGGTCGCGCGCGCCGCCGCAGAGTGCGAGGCTCGGCCGGGAGATCCGCGGGCTGGCGCGCGGGTTTCCCGGCCTGTGCGGGATCTTCGTCCGGGATCTTCGGACGGGCTCCACAGCGACCTGGAACGCGCGCGCCGAGTTCCCGGCCGCTTCCACGCTGAAGGTCGCAATTGCGATCGAGGTCATGCGGTCTCTACGCGGCAAGCCGCAGCCCGGCTCAACCGTGGACCGGCTGCTTCGGAAGATGCTCATCCCCTCCGATGACAAGGCGGCCAATGCGCTGCTCACCTGGCTCGGCGGGTCGACGAGCGGCGGGTCCGCACGTGTGAACGCGATGGTCCGGGCAGTCGGGTTGCACCAAACGGACATGTACGGCGGCTACGAGGTGCAGGCTGTCGGCCCGAGCTTCGTCGGTAAGCGGACGACGACGTGGGACTTCGGGCGCCTCCTCCACTACCTCCATCTGGCCGCGGAGGGCAAGGGCAGGCTGGCGGAGCGCTTCCGCGGGAGCTTCGTGCCGGCGGACGCCCGCTTCCTTCTCTACTTGCTCGGGCAGGCGCAGCCGAACTGGCTCGACCGTCACCTTCCGCGACGGCAGGTGGCGGTTCTACACAAGCCGGGCTGGAACTCCAAGGTCCGCCACGACGCGGGACTCGTCTATTCGCCGCGCGGCGCGTTCGTTGTGGTGGTGATGACCTGGAACCGCAGCGGCGCCGCGGATCGGCTCATCGGGCGCGTCGCACGTGCGGCGTACACGCAGCTCAGCCGCCCGTCGCCGAAAAGTGCTGGTAGTCGGCGGCCGCCCAACGGCCGCCCCACGACCAGCCCACCGCCGCGAACGCGCGGACGAGAACGCCTCCCTCCACCGCCATCCCGGGACGCCGACGCGACCGGTCGAGGAACCGGCGGCCGGCCGGCGGCCGCACGGCTCCACGGTCGAGGTACGGGTTCTCGACCGGGTTCACGTCAATCGCCAGGCCGTACGCGTGCGAAGACCACCGTTTCGGCCCGGGCGCGATTGCGTAGCGGCAGTTGAAGCCGGAGGTGTTGTCCGCAGCCAGCGAGGCGGCGTCGTTTGCCTTGTAGGCGTCGATCGGCCGCAGCCGCCGGATCGGGAACCTGGCGGCGTAGAGCCGGCGGAAGACGGTGACGATGTCGCGGGCAACGTCCGAGCGAACGACAACCGATCCCATTCGGGACTTGCCGTCGAACCCCCAGTGGCTCACACGGACGACCCTGAGCTGAGCGGGCGTGACCGGGCACCCGGGCCGGTAGGAGTAGGGGAGGTCGGCACGCGTTACCGGGGAGACGCTGCCCACGAAGCGCGGAGCTGGAGGAGATGCTCCGACGAGTGCCACTCCCAGGGCGACCAGGAGGCCGGCCTTCACGCCGTGGAGCGTAGTCTCCGGTCGTGAACCGCGACGAAGTCCTTCAGCGCATTCGCGACCTCTGTCTCGCACTGCCCGAGACCAGCGAGCGGCTCAGTCACAGGCAGCCGACCTTCTTCGTGCGCGACAAGCGGTCGTTTCTAATGGTGCTGGACAACCATCACGGCGACGGACGGTTCGCGATCTGGTGCGCGGCGGAGGACGGAGCGCAGGAGCTGCTCGTCGAAGCCGATCCGGAGCGCTTCTTCCGACCGCCGTATGTCGGCCACCGCGGCTGGCTCGGCGTGCGGCTCGACCGCGGCCTGCACTGGGACGAGCTGGCCGGGATCATCGAGGACGCCTACGCCGAGGTCGCGCCGCCGAGGCTTCTCGAAGCGGCCCGTCGAGACCAGACGAGGTAGCCGAGGACGCCGGCCACAACTAGGCCGAACGCAGGGAGGAGCAGCCAGGCCCTGCTCGCGCGGGCCGCTCGGTCACTCGGGACGGAAGCCTTGAACGTCTTCGTGTCGACGAGCGCGACGTCCTTGCCCCGAGCCTGCACGCTGAGTTTTCCGTCCGCCGCGTGGACAGCGAAACGCATGTTCCAGAGATCCTTGCGCCCGTGCAACCAATCGAGATCGATGCAGCGGGCATCGCGGTTTCCGGTGTCGAGCGCATGGATGAAGGGATGCTTCGCGCCGTCATAGAGCGTGTACGCCCACCGCCCGTCGGGGCTCGTGGCGCGGGTGACCGGGTGGCCGTTCATGGCCTCGTCAGGCTCACGCTTGTCGACGACGGGATCCGGATGCAGCTTCCCGTTGAGGAGGTCGAGCGCGCGAACCCTGTACTGGACCGGATCCTTGGGCGAGGTGTACTCGATCAGGTACAGCCAGCGCGCGTTCGGCGAGAGCGCGTCGAAGCTGAAGTCCCCGCGCAGGGTCAAGGTCTCGCGGAGATCGAGTCTGGCGGTGTCGAGCAGGGCGAATGTCGTGTTTGTTCGCGGGAACGTTCGTCGCGGCGTGATCAGCACAAGGGTCGTTCCGTCCGCCGAGAGTCCCGCTGCCGAACCGTCGTAGGCGACAGCGGGAATCGTGTAGCGGCCGCTCAACACGCGGGAGCGGAGCACCTGGCCGCCCTCGGTGCGAATCTGCTGGACGACCGTCCTCGGGCCGGCTCCGATCGCGACGTATCGCTCCTTGAGGGCCGCGTTCTCGATTCCCGATTGTCCGACGTCGACGTCCAGGACTGGCAGCCCGTCGGCGAGCGCTGGCGAGGCGAGCAGGGCGCTCGCGAGCGCAGTCGCCGTGATGCTCACCATCTTCATACCCCTACGTACGGGCTGTGGCTGTCCTCAGGTCCCGGCCGCCCCTGCTTCTAGTGATGGAGCCGGAGGCCGTATCTGCCGAAACCTCGTGGACGTTTGATCACCATGTTCGGCTCACTTCCGCAACCCGCCTTCATGCCGTGCCCGAGCTGCGGCGCGTCGGTCGCGCGCGGCGAGGACGACCAGCACGTCTGCGACCCCGAGCAGCGCACGCGGTACGAGACGTTCCGGGTCATGCTCGAGCTCGAGCGGTTCGACGGTGAGCTGACGACCTGGCTGCACACGCCCGCAGGACGCTTCGCGATGTTCTATGCGGAGCGCCAGCGACTCGCCGCTTGAATTCCTGACCGCAACCTAGACGCCGCGTCTCGGCAGGAAGACGCGGAACGACGCGCCGCCGCCCGGATTCTCCTCGACCCAGGCCCGCCCGCCGTGGAGCGCCGTGAACTGCGCGACCAAGGCGAGGCCGACGCCGGCGCCCGGGACGATCGCGGAAAGATCGCCCCCGCGGTTGAACATCTCGAAGATCGCCTCGCGTTCCCCTTCGGCGATGCCCGGCCCGCGGTCGTCGACGGCGATCAGTACGCCGCCGTCCCGCCGCTCCACCCAGACGTCGACGTCGGTGCCGCGTGGGGTGTGCTTGCGCGCGTTCGCAAGCAGGTTCTCGACGATCCGCTCGACCTTCGCCGGGTCGACTTCGGCAATGGCAGGCTCCGACCTGACAGCGATGCCGTGGACGCTCGTTACGCGCGCGACCAGCTCCGCGACGTCCGTTTCCGTGAACGACGGCGTCAGTGCGCCCAGGCGAATACGGTCGAGGTCGAGCAGGTCGGCGA
>Ga0081538_10003339_pt1 | contig 15198 bp, 11 predicted proteins | sample TabmetS5T2R1_FD_71022 | JGI IMG/M metagenome (GOLD analysis project Ga0081538, IMG submission 71022) | Tabebuia heterophylla rhizosphere microbial communities from the University of Puerto Rico - S5T2R1 | ecosystem: Host-associated > Plants > Roots > Rhizosphere ... | reverse complement strand
CGACGGCAACGAGTACGTCGACCTGCACGGCGGCTACGGGGTGATGGCGGTCGGGCACGCCCACCCGCGGGTGGTGGCCGCGGTGTCGGAGCGGGTGCGACGCGGCACCCACTTCGCCCAGCCGACCGAGGAGGCGATCGCCGTCGCCGAGGAGCTGGCCCGGCGGTTCCGTCAGCCGCTGTGGCGGTTCGCCAACTCCGGCACCGAGGCGACCATGGACGCCGTGCACCTGATGCGGGCGGTCACCGGGCGCTCCCGCATCGTCAAGGTCGAGGGCTGCTACCACGGCCACCACGACTCGGTGCAGGTGTCGGTCTACCCGGCGCCGCACGAGCTCGGCCCGGCCGGGCGGCCCACCGGCGCGCCGGCCTCCAGCGGCATCCCCGCCGAGATCCTCGCGCTCACCAGCATCGTGCCCTTCAACGACCTGGAGACCACCGAGCGGGTGTTCGCCGAGCACGCCGGCGAGGTGGCCGGCATGCTGCTGGAGCCGGTGATGATGAACGCCGGCATCATCCCGCCCGAGCCGGGCTACCTGGAGGGCCTGCAGGAGCTCACCCGCCGGCACGGCGCCCTGCTGGCCTTCGACGAGGTCAAGACCGGCCTGACCGCGGCCCCCGGCGGCGCCACCCAGCGCTACGGCGTCACCCCCGACCTGGTCTGCCTGGCCAAGGCCATGGGCGGCGGGCTGGCCACGGCCGCCATCGGCGGCAGCGAGGCGGTCATGGAGCACATCACCAGCGGCGACTACGACCAGGTGGGGACGTTCAACGGCAACCCGCTGGCGATGGCCGCCGCGCGCGCCGCCCTCACCGAGGTCCTCACCCCCGGCGCCTACCGGCACCTGGAGCGCCTCCAGCAGCGGATGGTCGACGGCGTGGAGGAGGTCATCGCCCGCAGCGGCCTGCCCGCCCACGTGATCGCGGTCGGCGCCAAGGGCTGCGTCACCTTCTCCCCCACCCCGGTGCGCGACTACCGGGACTTCCTGGCCATCGACGACCGCTGGAGCCACTGCCACTGGCTGTTCCAGCACAACGGCGGGGTGTTCCTGCCACCGTGGGGCAAGGCCGAGCAGTGGCTGCTGTCGGCCCAGCACACCATCGACGACGTGGCCCGGTTCCTGGCCAACTTCGCCGCCTTCGCCGAGGCGCTGCGCCCCTGACGCCGCTCAGGCGGTTCCGGCAGGTCGCACGACCGTGCCGGCCAGGTGGTCGTACGGCGGCCTGCGGGCACCCACGAACAGGACGATCAGGTTCAGCGCGAGCAGGCCGTTCGCCAACGTGAACAGCACGACGTTCACCGGTGCGTCCGGGCCCGGCCAGACCAGGCTGTTCCACACCCCGGTGTGGGCCAGCTCCCACGGCAGCGCGATCCTGGCCAGCGAACGCAGCAGCGAGCCACGCCAGGGCAACCCCGTCCCGTCGAGGCGGCTGACGCGCAGGCCGAGCAGGCGCTTGCCGGGCGTGGCGCCGCGGGGCGCAGCCTCCCACCAGGCGAACCAGAGGGTGACGGGAGCCGTCAGGACGGCGAACGTGGCGAGCTGGCCGACGATGCGGCCACCCGCGGTCGTGCCGTTCCCCGGGAGCAGGCCCGCCGCCCGCCCGAGCGCGCCGGCCAGGGCGAGGACCCCGAGCCAGACGCCGACGATCGCAAGGTCGACGCCGACGGCGGCCACCCGCCGCCACCCCGGCGCAGCCGGCTGCCGGACCGCACCCATGTCGCCGTCCTCTCTCGCATCCCAGAATCACCTGCCGGCTGGCACGTTCGGGTGATGCTCCAGGTGGCGTCGCCTCCTAGTCTGCCGAATGATCCCCTACGCATCTCCTGGCGGGAGGAGTACGCATCATGAGGAAGGCTGCGACCGTCGTGGGTCTCGTCCTTGGCCTGTACCTCGTCGTCCGTGCGGTCGCGGAGCCGTTCGTGATCGACATGTCCGACCCGGCCACCTACCGGAACGACTGGGGCGGGCCGAGCCTGTTCGGTGTCCTCCTGGTGCACTGCGGGCCGGGCGTGGTGGCGGCCATCGTCATCGTGGTCGCCCTGCTCCGTCGCCGCTCGTCTGCCCGCCCGTAGGCAGGGAGAATCACCCCCGACACTCCACCTTTTGGGTGATGCCGCGGCCGGCGCCGGCTCCTACCGTCGTGCCCAGACGAGGCAGTGCGCCGCCGATCCGGTGAGGTGGAGATGGCCACGACGACCCGCGCTCCGCACGAACGCCAGACGGCGGAGCTGGACCTGTTCCGCCTGTACCTGGACGAGATCGGCCGCCACCGCCTGCTGACCGCCGAGGACGAGGTGCGGCTGTCCCAGGCCTACGAGGCCGGCCTGGACGCCCGGCGCCGGCTGGCCGCCGCCGCCGACGACCCGGCCCGGCCCGGGCTGGAGGCGCTGGCCGAGCGGGGCGAGCGGGCGCGGCGCACGATGATCGAGTCCAACCTGCGCCTGGTCGTGTCCATCGCCCGGCGCTTCCCGGGCACCGGGCTGCCCCTCGCGGACCTGGTCCAGGAGGGCAACCTGGGCCTGTTGCGGGCGGTGGAGCGGTTCGACTGGCGCAAGGGCTTCAAGTTCTCCACCTACGCCACCTGGTGGATCAAGCAGGCCATCGCCAGGGGCGCCGCCGACCGCGGCGCCAGCCCGATCCGCCTGCCGACGCACGTCGACGAGCAGGTCGGGCGGCTCCGGCGCACCCGGACCCGGCTGTACGAGCAGCTGGGCCGCGAGCCGACCGACGACGAGCTGACCGAGCGGCTGCACCTCTCGGTGGGGCGGCTGCTGCGGCTGCGGGGCGTGGCCCAGACCTTCACCTCGCTGGACGCACCGGTCGGCGACGACGGCGCCGCCCTGCAGGACTTCCTGGAGGACGACGCCGCGGTCGGCCCCGACGAGCTGGCCGTGGAGGCGGTCGGCCGGGAGGCGCTGGAGCAGGTGCTGCGGGCGCTGCCGGAGCGGGAGCGGCAGGTGCTGGTGCTGCGCTTCGGGCTGGACTCCGGCGCCCCGCGGACCCTGGAGGAGGTCGGGGCGGTGCTGGGGGTCTCCCGCGAGCGTGCCCGCCAGGTCGAACGCAGCGCGCTTGCCAAGCTGCGGAACCCCGAGATCCGCGTCCGCCTGGAAGACCTCGTCGGCGCCTGAACGTCGCCGAGCAGCCGAGCCGGCTGCGGATCGTGGCCGAGGGCGTGGAGGACCAGGAGACCTGGGACGCGCTGGCCGTGCTCGGCTGCGAGCTGGCGCAGGGCCACTACGTGGCGCCGCCGATGGCGGCGGAGCAGGCGACCCGCTGGCTGTGGGAGCACCGCGCCGGCGAGCCGACGCCCCAGCGGCCGGACCGGTTTACGATCTCGGCGACGCACCATCGCCGAGCAAGGAGTCGCCGCATGGCCGGAGGCGAGGTCCGGCTCGTCGGGCTGGTCAAGCGCTTCGAGGACGTCACCGCGGTGGACGGGATCGACCTGGAGGTCCGGGGCGGCGAGCTGTTCTCGCTGCTGGGGCCGTCCGGCTGCGGCAAGACCACCACGCTGCGGCTGGTCGCCGGGTTCGAGCAGCCGACCGCGGGCGCCATCCTGCTCGACGGCGTCGACATGGCCAGGACCCCGCCGCACAAGCGCAAGGTCAACACCGTCTTCCAGAGCTACGCGCTGTTCCCGTTCCTGAACGTCCGCGAGAACGTCGCCTTCGGCCTGCGCTTCCAGGACGTGCCACGGGCCGAGGCCAGGCGCCGGGTCGAGCAGGCGCTGGAGCTGGTGCAGCTCCAGGGGCTCGGGCGACGCCGCCCGGCGCAGCTCTCCGGCGGCCAGCAGCAGCGGGTTGCGCTGGCCAGGGCGCTGGTGCTGGAGCCGTCGGTGCTGCTGCTGGACGAGCCGCTCGGCGCCCTGGACGCCAAGCTCCGCAAGGCGCTCCAGGTGGAGCTGAAGGCGCTCCAGGAGACGGTGGGGATCACCTTCCTGTACGTCACCCACGACCAGGAGGAGGCCCTCACCCTGTCGGACCGGCTGGCGGTGATGGCCGGCGGCCGCATCGAGCAGGTCGGCACCCCGGCCGAGCTGTACGAGCGGCCGGCCAGCACCTACGTCGCCGGCTTCCTGGGGGTCGCCAACCTCATGGCGGCGACCGCCTCCGGCCGCGGCGCCGACGGCCGCTGCCGGCTGCGCCTTGGCGAGTTCGACCTGCACGCGGCCGGCGGCGACACCGCCGCCAGCGGCGAGGTGCGGGTGGTGATCCGCCCGGAGCGGGTCCAGCTGGAGCCCTACGGGTCGGCGGGCGAGAACCGCCTGCCCGGCATGGTGGAGCGGCTGATCTACCAGGGCTCCACCACCCAGCTGGTGGTCCGCCTGGCGCACGGCGAGGCGCTGCAGGCGCTGGTCCAGAACCAGGGCGCGCCGCTGCCGTGGCGGCAGGGCACCGCGGTGGCCGCCCACCTGCCCGCGGACGCGCTGCGGGTGCTGCCCGACGCCTCAGCCGGCGCCGGTGCCGGCGTCCAGTAGCCGGGCGCGGTCGCCGGCGTCCCAGGCGAAGCCGAGCTCGCGGGCGCAGGTGGCCATGCACAGGTCGAACATGCGCTCGGCGGGCACCTCCGGGTCGCCGAGCACGACCTGGATGGCGAGGCCGTCCAGGAGGGCGGCCAGGCGCAGCGCGAACTCGTCGGCGTCGACCGCGGCGAACTCTCCCGAGGCCTGGCCCTGGCGGACGATGTCGGCGATCGTGCGCCGCCAGCGGCGGTCGAGCACCTCCCGGTCCCTGGCGACCTCCGGGTCGCGGCGCGCCTTGGCCCACAGGTCCAGCCACAGCTTCCACTCCTCCAGCAGCGGCTGGGAGCCGTCCCCCACCGCGCAGGAGAGCTGCACCAGCCGCACCAGCCGCTCGCGGGCGCTGGGCAGCTCGGCCAGCGCGCTGGCGGTGTCCTCGTAGAACTGGCTCTCGGCGTGGTTCAGCGCCTCCCGCAGGAGCTGGCCCTTGCCGTCCTTGAAGTAGTAGATGACCAGGGCCGAGCTGGTGCCGGCGCGCTCGGCCACGTCGTGGATGCGGGTGTCGCACAGTCCCTGCTCGGCTATGACGTGGACGGCGGCGTCGAGGATCTGCCGCCGCCTGGCGTCGGAGAGCTTGCGTCGTGGGCTCATGCCTGCTCCGAGGGTTGCCGGGCGCCTACCAGCCATTTTAGACTGAACGTTCAGTCAACACCAGCATCGGGAGGGCGCCATGGCCGCCACCTGGGACGCGATCGTGATCGGTGGCGGCCACAACGGCCTGGTGGCCGGCGCCTACCTGGCCAGGGCCGGGGCCCGCACGGTGGTGCTGGAGGCCAGGCACAAGACCGGCGGCGCCGCCGCCACCGACGCCCCCTGGCCGGAGGCCCCCGACATCAAGGTCACCCGGCTGTCGTACGTGATGAGCCTGATGCCGCCGGGCATCATCCGCGACCTGGACCTGGAGCGCCACGGCTACAAGGTCTTCCCCATGGGCCCCTACTACCAGGCCTGGCCGGACGGCCGCTCCCTGAAGCTCCACGCCGACGACGCCAGGCGCAACCACGACGAGATCGCCAGGTTCTCCAGGCGGGACGCGGACGCCATGCCGCGCTGGGACGCCTGGCTGGAGGGGCTGGCGGCGGTGCTGGGGCCGCTGCTGATGGTGACCCCGCCCAAGCTCGGCTCCCGCAGGTGGTCGGACGTGCGCGAGCTGCTGCGGCTGGCGTGGCGCCACCGCGGCCTGGACGTGCGCACCGTCGCCGACGTGACCCGGCTGATGACCATGAGCATCAGCGACCTGCTGGACGACTGGTTCGAGTCCGAGCAGGTCAAGGCGAGCCTGGCGATCAACGGCGTGATCGGCACCTGGGCGGGGCCCGACTCGCCCGGCACCGCCTACGTGATGGCCCACCACTCGATCGGCGACGTCGGCGACGGCCACCTGGGGAGCTGGGGCTTCCCCGAGGGCGGCATGGGCGCGGTCGCCGACGCCATCCGCCGCTCCGCCGAGGAGCTGGGCGCCACCGTCCGCACCCGCGCCCCGGTCGAGCGGGTGCTGGTCGCCGGCGGCCGCGCCACCGGCGTGGTGCTGCGCGGCGGCGAGGAGCTGCACGCCCCGGTGGTGGTCACCGCCGTGCACCCCAGGATCACCTTCCTGGAGCAGATCGACCGCGCCGAGCTGCCGGAGGAGTTCGTCGCCGACATCCGGCGCTGGAAGTCCCGCAGCGGCGTGGTCAAGATCAACCTGGCCCTCGGCGAGCTGCCGGACTTCACCGCCGACCCCGGCACCGAGGTCGGCGAGCACCACACCGGCGCGGTCGAGATGGCCCTGTCGATGGACCACATCCAGCAGGCCTTCCAGGACGCCAAGCAGGGCAGGGGCGCGGCGCGGCCGTTCTCCGACGGCTGCATCCCGACCGTGCTCGATAGGACGCTGGCGCCCGAGGGCGTCCACGTCATGTCGCTGTTCACCCAGTGGTGCCCGCACGAGTGGGTCGAGGCCCCGCACACCGAGGAGCTGGAGGCCTACGCGGACCGGATGATCGACTGCTACGCCGACCTGGCCCCCAACCTCAAGGGCGCGATCCTGCACCGGGAGGTCATCGGCCCCTGGCAGATGGAGCAGGAGTACGGGCTGATCGGCGGCAACATCTTCCACGGCGAGCTGTCGGTCGACCAGCTGTTCCACATGCGGCCGGCGCCCGGCTACGCCGACTACCGCAGCCCCATCGCCGGGCTCTACCAGGCCAGCTCGGCCACGCACGGCGGCGGCGGCGTGTGCGGCATCCCCGGGCACCACGCCGTGCGGGCGATCCTCGCCGACCGCCGGCGACGGCGGGCCGCCACCCGCTGGTGAGCGGAGTTGGCTCGCGGAGCGCAAGCCCGGCCGCTGGGCCCCCTGCTGGAGGCCCGCTCGGTCGCGGTGGTGGGCGCCAGCGCCCGGCCGGGGTCGTTCGGCAACCAACTCCTGGCGCAGCTGCTGCAGGGCGGCTACCAGGGCCCCGTCCACCCGGTCAACCCCAGGTACCGGGAGGTGCTGGAGCTCCCCTGCCACCGGTCGCTCGACGAGCTGCCGAAGCCGGTCGACCTCGCCGTGCTGGCCGTGCCCAACGCCGCCCTGGAGGCCCAGCTCCGCGCCGCCGCCGCGGCCGGCGTCCCGGCCGCGGTGATCTTCGCCAGCTGCCAGGACCCGCTCCCGCCCGCCGCCGGGCAGCCGTCCCTGGCCGAGCGGCTGCGCCGGATCGCCCTGGACGCCGGCATGGCGGTGTGCGGCGGCAACGGCATGGGATTCTTCAACCTCGAACACAGCTTGAGGATTTGCGGGTACCCGGAGCCGGCCGCGCTGCCCTGCGGCCCGGTCGCGGTGGTCAGCCACTCCGGGTCGGTGTTCTCCGCGCTGCTCCACAACGACCGCGGGCTGCGGTTCAACCTGGTGGTGTCCGCCGGCATGGAGCTGGTCACCACCGCGGCCGGCTACCTCGACCACGCCGTGGAGCTGCCGAGCACCCGGGCGGTGGCGCTGTTCCTGGAGACCGTCCGCGAGCCGGCGGCGTTCCGGGCGGCGCTGGCCAAGGCGGCCGACCGCGGCGTGCAGGTGGTGGCGCTCAAGGTCGGCCGCGGCCGCGCCGCCGGCGAGATGGTGGCCGCCCACTCCGGCGCCCTGGCCGGAGAGGACGGCGCCTACCAGGCGCTGTTCGACGCCTACGGGGTGGCGCGGGTGCGCAGCCTGGACGAGCTGGCCGACACCTGCGAGCTGCTGGCGGCAGGCCGCCGCGCCTTCCCCGGCGGGCTGGCCGCGATCCACGACTCCGGCGGGGAGCGCGCCCACCTGATGGACCTGGCCGAGGAGCTGGAGGTGCCGCTGGCGCGGCCGTCCGGGGCGACCCGGGCGCGGCTGGCGGCGGTGCTGGAGCCCGGCCTGCCCGCCACCAACCCGCTGGACGCCTGGGGCACCGGCAACGACGCCGAGGCGATCTTCGCCGCCTGCGTCCGCGCACTGCTGGACGACCCCGACACCGGCGCGCTGGCGCTCGCCCTGGACCTGACCACCGAGCCCACCCCGGAGACGAGCTGGACCGGCCTGGCGCTGCGGGCGGCGGCCGCGACCGACAAGCCGGTGGCGGTGCTCGCCAACCTGGCCAGCGCCATCGACCGGGACGACGCGGCGCGCCTGCGCGCCGCCGGGATCCCGGTGCTGGAGGGCACCGCCACCGGCCTGGCGGCCTTCGGCCACCTCCTCGCCCGGCGCGACTACCTCGCCCACCCTCCCCCGCCAGCGGCCCGCGCAGCCCCCGCCGCGCCGCCGCCCGCGGCGGCCGGGGCGCGGCGCCGGTGGCGCGAGCGGCTGGCCGACCCGCGGCCGCTCGGGGAGGTGGAGGCCCTTCAGATGCTGGCCGACTGGGGGATCCCGGTGGTCGCGGCCGAGGAGGCGGCCAGCCTCGACGGCGCCGTCGCCGCCGCCGGGCGGGTCGGCTGGCCGGTGGCGCTCAAGACCGCCACCCCAGGGGTCCACCACAAGGCCGCGGCGGGCGGCGTCCACCTCGGCCTGGCCGGCCCGGCGCAGCTCGCGGCCGCCTACGCCGACCTGTCGGCGCGGCTCGGCCCGCGGGTGGTGGTCGCGCCGATGGCCGCCGGCGGCGTGGAGCTGGCACTCGGGGTGGTCCGCGACCCGCAGTTCGGGCCGCTGGCGATGGTCGCGGCCGGCGGCGCGCTGGTGGAGGTGCTCGGCGACCGGCGCTTCGCCCTGCCGCCGCTGGACGCCCGCACGGCCAGGTCGATGCTGGACCGGCTGGCCGTGCGGCCGCTGCTGGACGGCGCCGGCGCGGGCGGTTCACCCGCCGACCTGGACGCGGTCGCCGGCGCGCTGGTGGCGCTGTCCCGGCTGGCCGTGGACCTCGGCGACCGGCTCGCCGCCCTGGACGTGAACCCGCTGGTCGCCGGGCCGGACGGCTGCGTGGCCGTGGACGCCCTGGTGGTGCGGACGCGCTCCTAGCCCTGGACCCGCTCGCCGGTCTGCCGGCGGAACTGCTGCACGCCGGCGGCCAGGCACCCCGCCGCGGCGAGCGCGAGCACCACCAGCGACCACAGGATGCTGGCCGCCCAGCCGCGGATCACCAGCGTGCGCATCGCCTCGATCGCGTAGGTGAGCGGGTTCAGCCGCGCGACCACCGCCATCCACCCGGGCATGGCGTGCAGCGGCACGAAGGCGTTGCTCATGAACAGCAGCGGCAGCGTCACGAACCCGGTGATGGCGAAGAAGGTGCCGTGCTGGGGGACGGCGTAGGCCAGGGCGGAGAACGCCGCGGTGACCGACATCGTCAGCAGCGCGGCCGCCACCAGGATCACCAGCAGCCCCAGCGGCCCGGCGGCGATGCGCACGCCGAGCACCAGCGCCACCGCCACCACCAGCAGGATCTGCGCCGACTGCTGGGCGACCTGGAACACGAAGCGGCTGACGATCACGGTGCTGCGCGCGATCGGCATGCTCATCAGCCGGTCGAGGTAGCCGGTCTCCTTGTCCCACAGCAGCGGCATGGCGCCGCTGACGCCGTTGCCGACGATCGTGAAGGTGATGATGCCGGCGAGCATGAAGCCGACGTAGTCGTCGGTGCCGACCACCTCGGCGTCGATGGCGCGCTCCACGCCGGCGCCGAAGAACACCAGCCAGAAGGCGGGCTGGGCGATGCTGAGCACCAGGTTCAGCCGCTCGCGCAGCAGCTCGATCCACCAGCGGCGGGCCAGCGCCATGACCTCCTGGGCCCAGCGGCCCCGCGCCGCCGCCGAGGCGCGGCCGGGGCGGGCGGCGGCGCGCTCCTGGACCGCGGACGGCCGCGCGCTCACGTGGCCACCTCGGCCTCGCGCAGCTCGCGGCCGGTGTGCAGCAGGAACACGTCGTCCAGCGACGGCTGGCTGTAGGTCAGCCGCTCCAGCTCGATGCCCTGCTCCAGCCCCAGGCGCATCACCGCCGGCAGGGCCGCGGCCGCGTCCTCGACGTAGACGTGCAGGCCGCCGGCGTCGCCGGCGACGATGTCCCTGGCCCAGCCCTCGCCGGCGATCGCCCGGCGCAGCCGCTCCGGCTCGCCGCAGGTCACCTGCACCACGTCGGCGCCGACCGAGCGCTTCAGCTCGGCCGGGGACCCCTCGGTCACCACCCGGCCGTGGTCGATGATCGCCACCCGGTCGCACAGCCGGTCGGCCTCGTCCAGGTAGTTGGTTGCCAGCAGGATGGTGGCGCCGGCCGCGCAGCGGGCGCGCACGTACTCCCAGACGCCGTGGCGGGACTGCACGTCCAGGCCGAGGCTGGGCTCGTCCAGCACCAGCACCTCCGGGGCGTGCAGCAGCCCGCAGGCCAGGTCCAGGCGCTTCTTCATGCCGCCGGAGTAGGTGGTCCAGCGCCGGTCGGCGTGGGCCAGCATGCCGACCGCGTCCAGGGCCTCGGCGGCGCGGCGGCGGACCTCCCGCCGCGGCACGTGGTACAGGGACGCCTCGATCTCCACGCACTCGCGGCCGGTCAGCAGCCCGCGGTAGGCGACGGTCTGCATCACGTAGCCGATCCGGCGGCGAACCTCGTCGGGGTGGGTGGCGACGTCGAAGCCGCACACGCGCGCCGTGCCGGCGCTGGGCGCCAGCAGGGTGGTGAGCATGCGGATGGTGGTGGTCTTGCCGGCGCCGTTGGGGCCCAGCAGCCCGACCACCTGCCCGCGCTCCACCGACAGGTCGAGCCCTTCCACGGCCACGTGGCCGCCGAACAACTTGCGCAGCCCGACCGCCTCGATCACCGCGCCCATGCCACCTCCCGTGTCGCGCCCTACGGTATCGTGCCGCCGCAACAGCCCGCCGGGGCTGCCGCAACCGATGGAGCTGCCATGGCCGAGCGATCCGCGCGGCCCGCGATGCCGGCCGGGGGCTGGCGGTCGCGTCCGGGCGTGGTGCGGGTGGCGGCCGTGCTGCTTGGGCTGTTCGGGCTGCTGCTGGTGCTGATCGAGGCCGATCGGGGGGACCTTGACGCCGCGGTGGTGGCGACAGGCCTGGTGCTGGTGGCCGCCGCGGCCGCCCTGGTATGGGCCGGGCGACCGGGCTACTGGGTCGGCCTGACGGTGGCCGCCCTGCTTGCCGTGCTGCTGCTGGTGGTGCTGGCGCGACGCCCTGGGGTCGCCGGGCTGGTCGTGACGGCCGTCTGTGCCCTGCCCCTGGTGCTGCTGGCGGTGCCGGCCGCGCGCCGGCCCCGACCGACGACCAGGCCGGCACGCTTCGCCGGTGGCTGGGGAGAGTTCGTGTTGCTGCTGGTTGTTGGCCTGCTGTTCACCGTCGGTGGGCTGCTGCTGGCCCTGACCGGCCGGGGCGCCGAACGCGGCGCCGGCGCCACCATCGCCCTGTTCTTCCTTGCCTGCCTGCTTGCCGCGCCGCTGTTTGCTCCCGGGCGGCGGCGCGGCCACCTGCGGCAGGAGACCTTGCGGGTGGGTGACCGGCACGAGCGCGGCATCGTCATTCCCTACTCCGGCCTGCGGACGGGGGTGCTGCTTGTCGCCAGCGCCTGCCTGGCGCTGGCGATGCTGGGCTTTGTGGTGTTCGCCGATGCCTTTGCCGACCCTGGGAAGTCACCGTGGCCGGTGCGGCTGGTCGGTGTGGTCGGGGTGGTGTTCTTCGGCCTGGGGGGCTTCCTGGCCGCGCGTCGGGGGTGGGGTGGCCGCTGGCGGGTGGTGCTCACCCCCTCCGCCGTCGTGGTCGCGGTGGGCAGCGCGCGGACCGTTGTCCCCTGGGAGGTGATCGAGCAGGTGCGGGCCACCGAGGTGACGACCTCTGCCCGTGGCGTCCGGATCAGCGAACCGCTGGTGGGCATCGACGTCAGCGACCCCCTGGCGATCGAGACCGGCCCGTTGGAGCGGCTGCTGCTGCCGTTGAACCGCCGCCTGGCCGCCGACATCACCCTGCCCGTCCGCACCCTGGACATCGACCCACCGCTGCTCCATGCGGCCCTGTGCTACTACCACCAGCACCCACAGGCCCGGGCCGAGCTCGCGACCCCGGAGGGACTGGCACGCATGCGGCACGGCCGGTTCGCCTCGGTACCGCGGTCGGATGGTTAGCGGCTGCCGAGGGCGCTGGCGAGCAGCTCGGCCAGGTGGAGGGGGCGGCGGCCGGTGGCCTGCTGCACCTGGGTGCGGCAGCTGAAGCCGTCGGCCAGGAGCAGGGTGTCGGCGGCGGCGGCGCGGACCGCCGGGAGCAGGCGGCGCTCCCCCACCGCCATCGCCACCCGGTAGTGGTCGGCCTCGAACCCGAACGCGCCCGCCATGCCGCAGCAGCCGGCGTCCAGCAGCTCGGCCTGGACCCCCGCGGCGGCCAGCAGCTCCAGGTCCGCGTCCATGCCGATCACCGACTGCTGGTGGCAGTGGCCCTGCACGATCGCGCGGCCGCCGACCCGCGGCGGCCGCCAGCCGTGGCCGGCGAGCAGCTCCGCCAGGCTGCGCGCGCGGCCGGCGAGCCGGGTGGCGTCCTCGCCGGGGAGCAGGTCGGGCAGCTCGTCGCGGAAGGCCGCCAGGCAGCTCGGCTCCAGCACGACCACGGGGACCTCGGCGTCGGCGTCCAGGGTGGCGAGGACGCGGCGGAGCTGCCGCTTGGCCAGGTCGAGCATGCCGAAGTCGTACAGCGGCCGCCCGCAGCACAGCGGCCGCTCGGGGACCCGCACCGCGAAGCCGGCCGCCTCCAGGACCCGCACGGCCGCGCGGCCGGCCGCCGGGTGGAACAGGTCGGTGAAGGTGTCGGGGAACAGCAGCACCGGCGGCCGGCCGGCCGGGCCCGGGCCGGTCCGCCGGGCGCGGCGGCGGAACCAGCGGGTGAAGGTCTCGGCGGCCAGCGGGGGCAGGTCGCGCTCGGGGGCGACCCCGGCCAGCCGCTTGCCCAGCCCGGCCAGCCCCGGCGCCCCGGCCAGGGCGTTGGCCAGCCGGGGAGCGCGGGCGGCCAGCCGCCCGGTCCAGTGGACCAGCCCGATGGTGTAGGCGGTGCGCGGCCGCAGCCGCCGCTTGTAGTGGTGGGCGAGGAACTCGGCCTTGTAGGTCGCCATGTCCACCGAGGTCGGGCAGTCGCGCTTGCAGCCCTTGCAGGCCAGGCAGAGGTCCAGGGCGTCCCTGGTGGCGCGGTCGCGCCAGCCGTCCCGCAGCGGGTCGCCTTGAAGCAGCTCGAACAGCAGGTGGGCGCGGCCCCGGGTGGAGTGGGCCTCGTCCCTGGTGACCATCCAGCTCGGGCACATGATCCCGGTCTCGGTCTGGCGGCACTTGCCAACGCTCACGCAGCGCAGCAGCGCGTTGGGCCAGCCGCCCTCCTCGGCGAAGGCGAAGTGGGTGCGGGGCGGCGGCGGCGCCCAGCCGGCCAGGCGCAGGTGCTCGTCGAGGCGGTCGGGGTCGACGACCTTGCCGGGGTTCATGCGGCCGTCGGGGTCGAACAGCGCCTTGAAGCGGGCGAAGGCGCCGACCAGCTCGTCCCCGAACATCCTCGGCAGCAGCTCCGCCCGCGCCTGGCCGTCGCCGTGCTCGCCGGACAGCGAGCCACCGTAGGCGACCACCAGGTCGGCCGCGTCCTCCAGGTAGGCGCGGAAGGCGGCCACGCCGTCCGCGGAGGAGAGGTCGAAGTCGTTGCGGGTGTGCATGCAGCCCTGGCCGAGGTGGCCGTAGAAGGCGCCGCCGTAGCCGTAGCGGTCCAGCAGCTTGCGCAGGTCGCGCAGGTAGGCGCCGACCCGCTCCGGCGCCACCGCCGAGTCCTCCCAGCCCTCGTGGTGGGGAGGGCGGCCGGGCACCCGGGCGGTGGCGCCCAGGGCCGACTCGCGGACCCGCCAGATGCTGGCCTGCGCGGCCGGGTCCTCGAACAGCCTGGCGCTCGGCCCGCCCGGGCGGCCGGCGCCCATGGCGGCGCGCACCCGGCGGGCCATGGCGGCCGCCTCGCCCGGCTCGCCGGCGCCGAGCTCGACCAGCAGCCAGCCGGCGCCCTCCGGCAGCAGGTCGAGTTCGCGGGGGTGCAGGCCGACGCTGCGCAGGTCGGCGACCAGGCGGTCGTCGAGCGCCTCCAGCCCGATCGGCCGGTGCTCGAGCACCGATGGGACGGCGTCGGCGGCCAGGTAGATGTCGGGGTAGCCGAGGACCAGCAGCACCCGGGACCGCGGACTGTCGATAAGTTGACAAGTCGCTTCAAGGACAAGGGCGCAGGTGCTCTCGGTGCCGACCAGCGCCCTGGCGACGTCGAAGCCGCGCTCGGGCAGCAGCTCGTCCAGGTTGTAGCCGGAGACCCGCCTGGGGATGTCCGGGAAGCGGGCGCGGATGCCGTCGGCGTGGCGGTCGCGGAGCTCGGCCAGGCCGCGGTAGATATCGCCGCGGCGGCCGCCCTCGGCGACGATCCGCCCCAGCTCGGCCGGGGCGGTCGGCCCCACCCGCATGCGCAGGCCGTCGTAGGTGAGCACCTCCAGCTCGGCGATGTTGTCGACGGTCTTGCCGTTCATGAGCGCGTGCACGCCGCAGGAGTTGTTGCCGACGCTGCCGCCGACGGTGCAGTGGCTGTGGGTGGCGGGGTCCGGGCCGAAGGTCAGGTGGTGGACCTCGGCGGCGTCGCGGAGCCGGTCGATCACCACGCCGGGCTGCACCATCGCCAGGCGGCGGTCCGGGTCGACCTCCAGGATCCGGTCCATATGCCTGGACATGTCCAGGATCACAGCGACGTTGCAGGCCTGCCCCGCCAGGCTGGTACCGGCGCCACGCGCGAGCAGCGGCGCGCCGAACCGCCGGCAGGCGGCCACCGCCGCCTCCACGTCGTCGGCGTCGGCCGGGAAGACCACGCCGATCGGGACCTGCCGGTAGTTGGAGCCGTCGGTGGCGTACAGGGCGCGGCTGCCGGCGTCGAAGGCGACCTCGCCGCGGAGCTCCCGGCGCAGCACGGCGGCCAGGGCCTGCGACTCGGCCAGCGACAGCGACGGGCGTCCCATGGTGGCCCATCTTCCCCCACCTGCCAGGAGGCTACCGCCGGGTTCCTGCCATACTTGCGCGCGTCATGGCAGCCAGCGCCGACCGGCGGCTGATCGCCGGCCGATACGCCCTCGAGGCGGTCCTCGGCCGTGGCGGCATGGGCGTGGTGTGGCGGGCCGAGGACGTGCTGCTGGACCGGCCGGTGGCGGTCAAGGAGGTGGCGCTGCCGGCCGGCCTGCCCGACCGCGAGCAGGCGGCGGTCCGCGAGCGGGCGCTGCGGGAGGCAAGGGCGG
>Ga0081538_10003338_pt1 | contig 15200 bp, 12 predicted proteins | sample TabmetS5T2R1_FD_71022 | JGI IMG/M metagenome (GOLD analysis project Ga0081538, IMG submission 71022) | Tabebuia heterophylla rhizosphere microbial communities from the University of Puerto Rico - S5T2R1 | ecosystem: Host-associated > Plants > Roots > Rhizosphere ... | reverse complement strand
CCAGGAGGTCGCCGGTTCGAGTCCGGCTAGCTCCATCCGAAGAACCCCTGCAGCGGCGGGGGTTCTCGGCTTTCGGTACTCGACCGAGGCCTCGGGATTTGGCTACGCGAGCCGCGAAAACGGCTAACGGACAATCCCTACGAGCCGATCGATGCCGAAGACCTGGCGCATCAGACGTTCCAGGTGCTGCTGTTCGTCTTCATCCTCTACCTCGCCTGGGACGTCCTCGGCTCGGGTTGGAGGAGCGAGCGATCACCTGGGACAAGCTGCTCGGGACCGCGCTCCTGGCGGCCGGGACCGTGCTCGTCGTGCGCGACTAGTTGTCGCCGAGCGTCGCCCGCGCCCACAGCATGTGGCGCACCTTCGGCGGCCCTTCTCCGCGGTGGAACGAGCGCGTGAGCTTCGTCACCTCCAGGTCCTCGACAGTCAGGCGGCCGTGCTGGCGCAGGTGCTCGGACCACGAGTCGACCAGGAACGTTTCCAGGTAGACGCCCGGTCGCTCGAGATCCGCATAGAGGTTCCAGCGGAAGGCTCCGTCGCGACGGCGGATCCGGCCCAGCTCGTCCATCGCGGGCACGAAGCGCTCGGCGTCGGCCGGGTCCACCTCGTACTCGACCGTGATCAGGACGGGCCCGTCCTCCGGCTGAGGCTCGATGTCGACGTTCGGGTCGGACCACGTGCCGGCCGGCGTGAGGTCGCTCCGCTCCGAAGCCGCTAGCGGCCAGCGGCGCGCGAGCGCCACGCCCGCGACGAGACCGGCCGCCGCGATCGTGAGCGCCGTCTCGACGTCCGCGGCGGCGGTCACGAGGCCCCACGCGAGGCTCCCGAGCGCGAGCCCGCCCTGCATGACGAGCTGGAAGGTCGCGAGCGTGCGCGCCCTCACCCAGCCGGGCGCCACGCGCTGCGCCGACGTGTTCAGCGACGAGAGCACCATCAGCCAGCAGGCGCCGGTGAACAGCAGCGTCACGGCCACCACCTCAGCCCATGGGATGTAGGCGAGCGCGAGCAGGCCGGCGCCGAGCCCGAGGCTGGCCAGCGCGATCATCCGGTCGAACGGCAGGCGGCGGCGCAGCCGCGGAAGCAACGTGGCCCCGAGGATCGCGCCGGTGCCGACGCACGCCATGAGGAGCCCGAAGCTTCGATCGGACAGCCCGAGCCGCCCGAGCGCGGCGACCGGCAGCAGCGCCCAGAGCGCGCTGGCGGAGATCGAGAACGCGGCACCGCGCAGTAGCACCGTCCTCACCGGAGGCGAGAACCGCACGAACCGCAGCCCGGCGCGCATGGCCGGCGCCAGCCTCTCTCCCGATGCCTTCGCCGGCCCGGGCGGGCGCACCCTGAGCGCGACCAGCCCGACGATCATGACCAGCAGGGCCGCCTCGACCGCGAACAGCGCACCCGCGCTGAGGGCCGCGATGACGATGCCGGCCAGGGCCGGCCCGATGGCGCGCGCCAGGTTGATCGCGACGCCGTTCAACGCGACGGCCGACATCAGCTCCTTCCGTGGGACGAAGTCCTGCGTCAGCGCCTGGTAGATCACGAAGGTCGTCGCCATGCCGGCGCCGAGCGCGAAGGTCAGCGCGAGCGCGAGACCGGCGGTGATCACATCGGTCAGCGTGAGGGCCGCGAGCGTGGCGACCGCGATCAGCATCCAGCTTTGCGAGGCGATCGCGAAACGCCGCCGGTCCACGATGTCGGCCACCGACCCCATGAGCAGCGCGAGCAGCACGGCGGGCAGGCTGTTTGCCGTCTGGACGAGCGCGATCAGGGTCGGAGAGTCCGACAGCGACGCGATGACCGCGACCGCTCCGACGGTGTTCATCCAGATCACGAGCTGCGAACCGGCGAGGGCGGTCCAGGCCGCTCGGAAGCCGGGGCGCCGCAGCGGCGCGAGCGCCGAATCCTCGGCGGCTGGGGCGTCGGTCGGGGGCAGGGCGGTCCCGGTCAATGGCTCAGATCCGGCTGCCAACGAGTGCATAATGCTCGTGGATGGCCATGTCGAACGTGAAGACGGGCGCGGCCGTGACCTTGCGGGATGTGGCACGCGTCGCCGGCGTTCACCCGGCCACGGTATCCCGGGCGCTGAACGAGGAGACGCGCGCGCTCGTGAACGAGGCGACGGCGCGACGCGTCTTGAAGGCGGCGGAGAAGCTCGGCTACCAGCCGAATCCGATCGCCCGCGGGCTCAAGACGAACCGCTCGTACACGATCGGCGTCCTGATACCCGACCTGACCAACCCGCTGTTCCCGCCGATTCTGCGCGGCATCGAGGACCGGCTCGAGACGGCGGGCTACACGCCGCTCTCCGCCAACACCGACAACGACCCGGAGCGGGAGCTGCTGGATGCCCAGGCGATGCGCGCGCGGCAGGTGGACGGGATCATCGCCGCGACCGCGCGGCGCGACCATCGGCTGCACGACGCACTGCTGGAGGCGGGAATCGAGCTCGTGCTCGTGAACCGGCGCCAGGAGGAGCTTCCGGTGAGCTCCGCGACCGCGGACGACACCATGGGCATGCGCCTCGCGGTGGAGCACCTGCTGTCGCTCGGCCACACGCGGATCGCTCACGTCGCCGGCCCGCTCGACTACTCCACCGGGCTGGACCGCCACGAGAGCTTCCTCGAGACGATGCGCGCGGCGGGTCTCGATCCCGACCCCGACCTCGTGCTCGTGGCCGAGGTGTTCCGCGAGCCGGAGGGCGAGCGGCTCTGCGGCCAGCTGCTCGACGAGGGGCGCGAGTTCACGGCCATCGCGGCGGCGAACGACCTGCTCGCGCTCGGCTGCTACGACGCCTTCGCCGAGCGCGGCGTGCGCTGCCCGGAGGACGTATCCGTCGTCGGGTTCAACGACATGCCATACACGGCGCGCTTCTCTCCGCCCCTGACCACCATCCGCATCCCCCATTACGAGATCGGAACCGCCGCCGCCGAGTTGATGCTCGACCGCCTCGCGGACGGGGACTCGCAGCCACGCGAGATCCGGCTCGAGCCAAGCCTTGTCGTGCGCCAATCGACATCCGCTCCTTGACGCGGGCCGTGGCCTGCGTCTAGGATCGCAAACGATTGCAGTCGTCCCTGGGCGGGCGAGTCGTTGGAGGGGGAGCAGGCCTGACGGAACAGCGAGGAGCGGCGAACAGCGCGGCCGGCGAGCGCGGCACGATCTCGGTCGATGACGCGGTCAAGCAGTTCGAGGGCGGTGTGCTCGCGGTCGACCACGTCAGCTTCGACGCGCGTCCGGGCGAGTTCATCTCGATCGTCGGGCCGAGTGGCTGCGGCAAGTCCACGCTGCTGCGCCTGGTCGCCGGCCTGATTCCGCTGACCGACGGCAAGATCTCCGTCAACGGCCTCGAGGTGACCGAGCCGCGCCAGGACGTGGCCCTGATGTTCCAGCGGCCGACGCTCCTGCCGTGGCGCACCGCGCTCCAGAACGCCCTGCTGCCGCCGAAGCTGGGCGGAAAGCTCGACGCGGGCTCCGAGAAGCAGGCGTACGAGCTGCTCGAGCTGGTGGGGCTGAGCGGCTTCGAGCACACCTATCCGCGCCATCTCTCCGGCGGCATGCAGCAGCGCGTGGCGCTCGCCAGGCTGCTGATGGTCGGCGTCGACGTCCTGCTGCTCGACGAGCCGTTCGCGGCCGTGGACCAGCTGACGCGCGAGCGCCTCAACATCGAGCTGCTGCGCGTCCACGAGCGGATGTCCGCCACGGCGCTGCTCGTGACCCACAACATCACGGAGGCCATCCTGCTCGCCGACCGGGTGGTTGTGATGACGCCCCGGCCGGGCCGGATCGCCGACATGATCGACGTGCCCTTCGAACGGCCGCGCGAGCAGGAGATGGTCGCCGATCCGAAGTTTCAGGAGCTCGTGCTGCGGGCGTACCGCGGGCTCCAGGTGCCGCTCACCGACGCGGGCGACACGAGGCAGGCCGAGGTCTATGGGGCGTAGGCTCGCGCACGGCCTGTCGCCGGTACGGCTCGCGAAGCGGCTGTGGCCGCCGCTCCTGTTCCTCGTCATCCTGATCGCGCTCTGGGAATTCGCGCTCGCGATCGACTACGTCGACGAGACGATCCTGCCCCACCCGAAGGACATCGTCGTGTCCTTCTATGAGCTGATCCAGAGCAGCTTCGTCTGGGACGACATCGCCGCCACCCTCTGGGAATCCGTGGCCGGCTTCGGTCTCGGCGCCGCGCTCGGGCTGGCGCTCGCGATCCCGTCGGGGCTGTCGCCCGTGATGCGGCAGATGCTGAACCCGTACGCGGTGGCGCTCCAGGTCACGCCGCGGATCGCGATAGCGCCGCTGATCATCGCCTGGGCCGGGTTCGGCTACAACTCGAAGATTTGGATCGCCGCGATCATCGCGTTCTTCCCCGTCTACGTGAACGCGCTAACCGGGATCCTCACCGTGGACGAGGACGCGCGCGAGATGTTCCGCTCGCTCGGCGCCAGCAGATGGCAGACGTTCACCCACCTGATGGTCCCGGGCTCGCTGCCGGTAATGTTCGCCGGCCTCAAGACGGCGGCCGGCCTGGCGCTCGTCGGCGCCGTCGTCGGCGAGTTCATCTCGGCCGAGCGCGGCCTCGGCGTCCTGGTCCAGCAGTTCTCGAGCCAGCTCGCGATCGCCGACGCGTTCGCCGTGATCCTGATGCTGATGTTCCTTGGCCTCCTGCTCTACGGGACGATGGAGTGGCTCGAGCGCACGACGGTCTTCTGGCTGCACGACGCCCGGCTGGTCGCAAGGTCGAAGCGGCGTGCGGCCAAGGCACAGAAGAAGCTTGCGCGCGGGGGAGGCGTTCCTTCGGGACCGGCCCCGACGCTCGCGGGGAGACGTTGAAACCACAGGAGGAATCGGGGAGTGTTGAGCTTCAAGGCTTTTCTGGCCCTACTCGCGGCAGCGATCCTCGCCCTCGCCGTGGGCTGCGGCGATGACGACGACGACGGCGGCGATGGAGGCGGTGGAGGCGACGGGGGCGGTGGCACCCAGGAGCTCGTCTACAACCTGCCGACTCCTCCCTCGGCCCTGTTCTATCCGGCGCTCGTGGCGGAGGAGCTCGGCTTCTTCGAGGAGGAGGGCGTGAAGCCGGAGCTCGCGCCGGCCGCCGAGGAGATCTCGGCGACCGCGTTCCTCAGCAACGGAGACGCCGACGTGTCGTTCGCGGACGTCGACGAGATCATCCTCGCGCGCTCGCAGGGCGGCGAGCACACGGCGATCTTCAGCCCGCAGCACACTAATACCGCGGGGATCGTCGTGCCGGAGGACAGCGACATCCAGGACATCTCGGGCGTCGAGGGCACCAAGGTTGGCCTCGAGTCCGAGGAGAGCACCCGCTTCCTCACGGCGATGCTCGAGTCCGAGGGCGTCGAGCCCGAGAGCGTGGAGACCGCCGTGGTCGGAACGAGTGGCGCGCTCGTCGCGAAGACGTTCGAGGACGGCGAGATCCAGGCGTACGTGGGCAACGCGTCGGACTTCACGGCGCTGTCGGCGAACGACGTGGTGCTCCGCAACATCACGCCTGACGAGGCGGCGGCGATCGACGGCAACCCGATGGCAGTGCTGCCGGGCACGCTCGACGAGAAGCGGGACGCGATCGTCGGCTTCCTCCGCGCCTGGACGAAGGCTCAGCACGTCGGGCAGGTGAACCGCGAGGTGGTCGAGCAGATCGCGCGCGAGAAGGTCCCCGCCGAGTGGCGCAACGAGGCCAGCGGCGAGGCCGCGCTCGATCTCGCGATCACGCTGATGGAGCCGGATGACCCCGAGCGCTACGGCGACGTGCGCGAGGACGTCTGGAACACCGCCCAGGACTTCCTGGTGAGCGCCGGCGTCATCGAGGAGGGCCAGAAGATCGAGATCAGCGAGGCTCTGGACGACTCGCTGATCGAGGAGATCAACGATTGGGACCGCGCCGAGGTCGAGGCAGCCGCCGAGGAGTACTCAGGCGGCTCGTAAGGGGGCGGCTTCGCCGGGAGAGTGAAGTGAAGGGGCCCCCGCCATCCGCGGGGCCCCTCTCGTCGACACGCCGCTTGGCGCTTGACACCCGCGCGCATACGGCGCTAGCTTGCACACGATTGCAGCAAACGTTTGCAATGCTCCCGCGCGGAGGAGAGGGCACACATGAAGAGGCTTCGTTGGCTGATACTCGCGCTGCTTGCAGTGGCCGCGCTCGCCGCGGCCGGATGCGGCGGTGACGACGACGACGGCAGCGGCGGTGGTGGTGGCGGTGAGGCCAGCGGCGAGCCGATCAAGATCGGCGCCTCGCTCCCGCTCACGGGCGAGTTCTCGGAGCCCGGAAAGGCGGCACGTCAGGGCTACGAGGTCTGGCAGTCGATGGTCAACGACGAGGGCGGCCTGATCGACGGGCGCCCGGTCGAGATCATCGTCAAGGACGACCAGTCCAACCAGAACACGGTCGTCGCCGACTACAACGCGCTGATCAGCCGCGACCAGGTGGACCTGCTGCTCGGCACGTTCTCCTCGCTCTTGAACCTGCCGGCCTCCACCGTGGCGGAGCGCAACCGGATGCTCTACGTGGAACCCGCCGGCGGCGCCCCGGAGCTCTTCGACCGCGGCTTCAAGTACCTGTTCTTCGCGCAGCAAGCCACCGCCGACCACCAGGGCGACCTGTGGGCACAGTGGGTGACCGAGCTCCCGGAGAACGAGCGCCCGAAGACGGCTGCCTACCCGACGCTCGACGACCCGTTCGCGCGCCCGGCGCTCGAGGGAATCGAGAAGATCCTCAGCGATGCCGGGATCGAAACGGTCTACCGCGAGACCTACACGATCGACAACCCGAACCTCGACGGCATCGCGAGCGGGCTGAAGGCGCGGAACCCCGACGTGGTCGTGCATGGCGCGACCTTCGAGGACGGCGTGAGCTTCGTGCGCGCCCTCCGCAGGGCCAATTTCACGCCGAAAATGCTCTACCAGACGAGCGCGCCCTCGTTCGGCGACCAGTACTCCGGCGCGCTCGGCAAGCAGACCACCGAGGGGATCTTCTACGGCGTGAGCCACACGAAGGAGGCCTCGACGCCGGGCAACGAGGAGTTCGTCGCGAAGTATCGCGAGATGTTCGGCGGTGAGGAGGTCCCCGAGGACGCCGCCGATGCCTACGCGACGGCCCAGGTGCTCCAGGCGGCCGTGAAGGGGGTCGGGACGATCGAGCGCGAGCGCCAGCTCGAGCTCGCCGACTGGCTGCGCGAGAACGAGGTCGACACGATCCTCGGGCCGCTGAGCTGGGACGAGGCCGGCCGCCCGCAGGGCGAGTTCCTCGTCGGGCAATGGCAGAAGGGCGTGCCGGAGATCGTTTTGCCCGAGGAAGCCGCCACGACCGAGGAGATCCTCCCGCAGTGGCAGCCCGAGGGCGCCGGATAGCCCGGGCAACGGAGGCCGGTTCCGGGTAGGTAGGACAGGCAGTGACGGAGTTTCTTCAGGCCCTGATCCTTGGCCTGCTGATCGGCGGCGTATATGCCCTGCTCGCCGCGGGCCTCACGCTGATCTTCGGCGTGATGAACGTGATCAACATCGCGCACGGCGCATTCCTGATCCTCGCGGCGTTCATCACCTGGTCGTTGTGGCGTGAGACCGGGCTCGATCCGCTCGCGGCGATCGTCGTGCTCACGCCCGTCATGTTCGCCCTGGGCTGGCTGATCTACACCGCCACGATCCGCCCGATACGGACCGCGCCGCCCGCCGCCTCGGTGCTATTGACGTTCGGCCTTGCGCTCTTCCTCGAGGGGATCATGGGCGTGATCTGGGGCAACACCTCGCACTCCGTGCGTCCGGCCTACTTCGATGAGAGCTTCGCGCTCGGTGACATCTTCCTGCCGAAGGCGCAGGTCTACGGGGGGCTCGTGGCGATCGTCGTGCTCGCCTCGCTGTACCTCGTGCTCACCCGCAGCTGGCTGGGGCGCGCTATCCGAGCGAGCGCCGTGAACCCGCAGGGCGCCGAGCTGGTCGGTGTGAAGGTCGCCTCCGTCGCCGCGCTCACGTTCGCGATCGGGGTTGCGAGCGCCGGCGCGGGCGGGGCGATCGCCAGCGTGCTGTACCCGTTCCTGCCCGGCTCGCACTACCAGTGGATCGCGCGCCTCCTCGGGATCATCGTTCTCGGCGGAATGGGGAGCCTGCCGGGGGCGGTCATCGGCGCGCTCTGCCTCGGCGTGGCCGAGCTCATGACGGTGACGTACGTCGGCCCGGAGTGGGCGACCGGCGTGCCGTACGCGTTCGTGTTCGTCGTGCTCCTGCTGCGTCCCCAGGGCATCCTCGGCACGCGCCTGCGACAGGACGTGGCGACCGCATGACGGACGCCCCCGCTGCAGCCGAGGGGACACTCTCCGGCGGGGGAGCCGCTCCGTCCAGCGCCCCGGGCAAGGCGCTGCGCTCGCCGTGGACGGCCCTCATCGTCGTGCCGGCGCTGCTGCTCGCCGTCTTCCCGGTCCTGTCCGACGACCTCTACTACCAGAACATGTTCATCCTCTCGATGGTCTTCGCCATCGGGGCGGTCGGGCTGAACATCATCACCGGCTACGCCGGCTACATCTCGCTCGGCCAGGGCGCCTTCATCGGGCTCGGCGCCTACGTCGTCGGAATCTGCGTCAACGATATCGGCGGCTCGCCCTGGGTCTGGGTGCCGGTTGCCGGCGTCGTGGCCGGCGCGATGGCGGCGCTGCTCGGCGTGGTGGCGATGCGCGCCCGCGGCCACTCGTTCGTGATCCTGACGATCGCGTTCCTGTTTCTGATCCAGCTGCTCGCGACGAACTGGAACGAGCTCACGAACGGGACCGGCGGGATCACTCTCCCGGTCCCGACCTGGAGCGTCGAGTACCAGTACTGGCCCTTCTACTACTCACTGCTCGGGCTGCTCGCGGTGTCGCTCGCGATGTCGTGGTGGATCAGGCGCAACAAGTTCGGGATGGGCCTGGTCGCCATCCGCGAGGACGAGGACAAGGCGGCGACCGTCGGCGTCAGCACCCCCACCTACAAGATCCTCGCCTTCGCCGCAAGCGCCGTGTTCGTCGGCATGGCCGGCGGCGTCTACGGCTACTACATCGCCTTCATCGACCCGCTCGGGATGTTCAACATCCTCTTGAGCGTCCAGATCATCCTCTCGCTGCTGCTCGGCGGGCGTGCCACGCTCTGGGGGCCTGTGCTCGGCGCCTTCATCATCGAGTGGCTCAACGAGACCACGAACAACGAGTTCGGCGGCGGCAACGCGCGCCTGCTGATCTTTGGTGGGCTGCTCGCGCTGGTCGTGCTGTTCCTTCCCAAGGGGATCGTCCCGACCGCCAGCCACTGGATCGAGCGCTGGCGCTCGCGCGGCAAGGCGGGCCTGGCGGGCGAGCGCCTCACGGGAATCGACCTGCGCGAGCGCGAGGCGCCTCAGGCGTCGGCTCCACCGCCGGATGCCGAGCCGCTGCTCGAGGTGAAGGGCCTGGTGAAGCACTTCGGCGGCGTCCGCGCCGTCGACGGCGCGTCGTTCGCCGTGCCCGAGGGGTCGATCACGGCGCTGATCGGCCCGAACGGCTCGGGTAAGACGACCGTGTTCAATCTCATCGGCGGCACGATGGCGCCGGACGCCGGCGAGGTCTGGTTCGACGGGCGTCGGATCGACGGGAAGCCGCCCTGGCAGCGCGCCCACCTCGGCATCGGGCGGACCTTCCAGATCACCCGGCTGTTCCGCGAGATGACCGTGCTCGAGAACGTTGTGGCGCCGCTGCGCGAGTTCCGCATCGGCGGCCTGAGCGCGGACGCGGTCTCGGGCCGCGAGGCGCGCCGCGCTGAGGAGCTGCTCGACTTCGTCGGAATGCGCAAGTACCGCGACGTGCGGGCGTCCGCGCTGTCCTACGGGCAGCAGAAGCTGGTCGAGCTCGCCCAGATCCTGACGCTCGACCCGAAGCTGATCATGCTCGACGAGCCCGCCGGCGGCATCAACCCGACGTTGATCGAGCGAATCGGCGAGATGATCCGCGAGCTCAACTCGAACGGCACCACGTTCCTGATCGTCGAGCACAACATGCCGTTCGTGCTCGGCCTCTGCAACCCGGTCCTCGTGCTCGCGCGCGGCGAAACGATCGCGCGCGGCACGCCCGACGAGATCCAGCGGGACCCGAAGGTGCTCGACGCGTATCTCGGCGAGGACTTCGTCCTCGAGCAGCCGGTGGAGGCGTGACGTGCTGAAGCTCACGGATGTGTGCGCCGGCTACGGAGGCGGCGACGTTCTCCAGGAGGTGAGCCTCGACGTACCGGACCGGTCGGTCTGCTGCATCGTCGGGCCGAACGGCGCGGGCAAGTCGACGGTGCTGCGCGCGGTGAGCGGGCTTCTGCAGCCGCGCAAGGGCGAGGTGGAGCTCGAGGGGAAGTCGCTCGTCGGCATGCATCCGTCACGCATCCTCGCGATGGGTGTGTCCCAGGTCCCGCAGTCGAACGCGCTCTTCCCGGGGCTGACGGTGAAGGAGAACGTGCTCATGGGCGCGTACATTCAGCGCCGCGACAAGAAGCTGCTCGAGCGGCGCTACAACGAGGTGGCGGAGCTCTTCCCGGTCATCAAGGAGCGGGCCGACGACCGCGCCGGGAACCTGTCGGGCGGCCAGCGCCGCATGGTCGAGTTCGGCCGGTCGCTGATGCTCGAGCCGAAGCTCGTGCTGCTCGACGAGCCGTCGCTCGGACTCGACCCCAAGGCGCTCAAGCACGTCTGGCAGTCGATCCAGGTCATGGTCGACGCCGGCAAGACGGTCCTGCTCGTGGAGCAGAACGTTCGCTTCGGGCTGCGGCTCGCGAAGCAGGGCGTCGTCATGGAGAGCGGCCGCGTTCTCCTGACCGGCGAGGCCGGCTCGGTGCTCAACAACCCGGAGATGTCCGCTCTGTACTTCGGCGGCAGCGTCGCAAAGGCGTGAGCGGGGTTCTATGGGCGACGGCGTCCGGCATAGGGTTCGGGCTCTTTCAGAGTCTCAACAGGCGGGCGATCCGCGGCATCGAGGATCCGTGGGTCTCGACGTTTCTCCAGCTCTTCGTCGCGACGGCGGTGCTCGTCCTGGCGAGCCTGGTGTCGGAGGACCTGACGCGGCTCGAGGACGCGAGCGGCGAGGCGATCGCCCTGTTCGCCGTCGCCGGGATCATCCACTTCGTCCTCGGCTGGCTGTTCCTCAACATGAGCCAGATGCGGATCGGCGCCTCGCGTACGGCGCCGCTCATCACGCTGACCCCTCTGTTCGGCGTGGTGCTGGCCGTCGTGACCCTGGGCGAGCTCCCGAGCGTGACCGCGCTGGGGGCGATCGTGCCGATCATGATCGGGGCGTGGATCCTCGCGAGTCGCGGCAGCGGCGACGTGAGGATCGAGCGCGACTCGATCTTCGCCTTCGGCACGGCATTCATGTGGGCGTTGAGCGCGGTCCTCACGGTCGAGGCGCTGGAGGGGCTCGATTCGCCCCTGCTCGGTGTGACGCTCGGGCTGCTCGCGGCGACGGCCGCGCTCGGCGGCGCCCTAGCCGCACGCGGGTCACTCGGGGCCATTCGCTTGATTGCCCGCAACACGCTCGCGCTCAAGCTGTCCGCGGCCGTGCTCGTGGCCTTTGCGACCTGGTTTCGCCTGCTCGCGCTGGGCGAGACGGACGTCGCGGTCGTCCTGGCGACGAACCTGGTGGGCGTGCCCATCACGCTCGTACTCGCGCCGCTGATGGTCGGACGGCACCTCGAGCAGGTGGACGCGCGCGTGTGGGTCGGGGGTCTGCTGGTGATCGTGGGCGTGCTGGCGCTGATCGCCCTGGAGGGCTAAGGCCGTGACCTTCGACGTTCACGCGCACGTGATCGTTCCGGAGATCACACGCGAGGGCGACGGCGAGGGGTGGCGCCCGCGAGTCTTCAGGGACGACGACGGCGCGCAGGTCGTGGAGATGGGCGACAAGCAGATCCGAGCGGCGGTCGCCGAGTGCGTGGACATCGACGGCATCCTCGCGGCGCAGGACGAGGCGGGCGTGGACCGCGTGCTCCTCTGTCCGTGGGTCCCGCTGCTCTACTACGACGCCGAGCCGGAGGAGGGGCTCGCCAGGGCGCGCATCCAGAACGAGGCGCTCGCCGGTCTCGTGCGGAGCCATCCCGAGCGCGTCGACGCACTCGGTGCGCTGCCGCTCCAGGACCCCGAGCTCGCCGCCGAGGAGCTTCGCGGACTGATGGACGCCGGCGTCCTCATGGGAGTCGAGCTGGCGGCGAGCGTGCGCGGCGTGTTCCTCGGCGACGATCGCTTCGAGCCGTTCTGGGAGGCCGCCGAGGCAACAAGGGCGCTCGTGTTCATCCACCCGACCACGCGCGGCTTCGACTCGCCGGCGTTCCAGGACTACTACCTGTGGAACACGGTCGCGAACCCACTCGAGACGGCCACGACGGCAGCCCACATGGTGGTCGCCGGCGTGATGGAGCGCCATCCCGATCTCCGCGTCCTGCTCGCCCACGGCGGCGGGGCGCTCCTCGCCGTGCGCGGGCGGATGCGGCACGCGCACGGCTTCCAGCCGCAGGCGCGCTCGCGCCTCGGCGAGCCCCCCGACGACTCGCTCAGGCGCTTCTACTTCGACACGCTTACGCACGACGAGGCCCTGCTGCGCGCGCTGATCGACTACGTCGGTGCCGACCACGTCCTGCTCGGCTCGGACTACCCGTTCGACATGGGGGACGCGCGGCACGTGGAGACCGTGCGGTCGCTCGGACTCGACTCGGACGTCGAGGGTCGCATCCTGTCCGGCAACGCGGAGGAGCTACTCGAGAGATGACACAGAGCGCGGACATCGTCGTGGCCGGGGCCGGCCACAACAGCCTGATCACGGCGGCCTACCTCGCGAAGGCGGGCTTCACCTGCCTGGTGCTCGACGCACGCGACATCCCCGGTGGCGGCGCCGCCACGGAGGAGCTGCTTGGGCCCGGCTACCGGATCGACTCGTGCTCGACCGGCCACACGATCATCCGCGTGAACCCGTTGCTCATGAAGGACGAGCTCGGCTTGCACGCCGACTACGGGCTCGAGTACCTCGAGCCGGACCCGGTCGGCCACGTGGCGTTCCCGGACGGCGAGCAGCTCACGATGTGGCTGGACCTGGACCGGACCTGCGAGGAGATCGCGCGCTTCTCGCGGCGCGACGCGGAGGCGTATCGGCGGCTGATCGCCGAGTACGACGAGGTGAAGGGCATCTTCGGGCGCGCCCGGGTCACGCCGCCGGGGTTCGGACCGTCGCTCGAGGAGATGCTGCTCGAACACCCGCGCGGGCGGATCTGGCTCAGACGCAACGCGATCTCGGCCTGGGACGTCATCCGCCGCGAGTTCGAGCACCGCCACGTCCAGGCGTTCATGATCTGGCAGGCGTTCCAGACGCTCGTGCCGGTGGACGCGGCCGGCTCGGGGCTGAACGCCTACTCGATCATCTTCGGGCGGCAGGGACGCAGCTGGTCGGTGCCCCGTGGCGGGTCCGGCGCGCTCACCGACGCGCTGACCCGCTACCTCGAGGACCGCGGCTCGACCGTGCTCACGGGCCGTCAGGTCGCGAGGCTCCTGATCGAGGACGGGCGGTGCACCGGCGTTGAGACCGACGACGGGGAGCGCTACACGGCGGAGCGCGCGGTGCTCTCGACTATTCACGTGAAGCACCTGGTGGAGATGGCGCCGCAGGAGGACTGGGGCGAGGAGTTCGTCTACGGAGTGGACACCTACGACGTGGGCATGTCGGGGATGGCCTGTTACATCGCCACCGACGCCGCCCCGGAGTTCCAGACCCCGGACGGGCCGCGCGCCGCGGTCTCGGCCGGCACGGTCGGCTGGCCGGAGGACGTGCTCGCGCTGGGCCGGGCGGTGCGCGACGGCCGTGCCCACGACGACGGGGTGCCGTGGCTGCTGGTGGCGACGCCGACGCTCGTGGACCCCGACCGGGCGCCCGAGGGCCATCACACGATCAAGCTGCTCAGCCCGCAGACGTGGGAACTGCCGGAGGGCGTGAGCAGCTGGGACGCCCACAAGCAGACGGTGTTCGGGCGCCAGCTCGAGCACGTGCGGCGCTTCATCCCAGCGCTGTCCGACGAGCACATCCTCACGTCTTACGTGAAGAGCCCGGCGGACATCGAGCGCTCGAACCAGCACATGATCCACGGCGCCTTCCACGGCGGCGACCGGAGCTACCCGTTCAGCGGGAAGAACCGGCCGGTGCCCGGCTGGGCGGACCACCGGATGCCCATCCCGGGGCTCTATCAGACCGGTGGCACAACGAGCGTCGGCGGCTCCGTGACCGGCGTGCCCGGGCGCAACGCCGCGATGGTGATGCTGAGCGACCTGGGACACGACCCGGAGGAGGTGATCGCCGGTGCCGGACGCGCGCGTGCAGGCAGCCATTGAGCACTGGGCGCCCCGCTTCGTGCAGGCCGGCGTGGACTACAGCGACTTCGTCGCCACGACGGCGGGAGTCGAGCAGTGGGAGGAGTGGCACGGCGCCTGGTGCCGCAACGGCGACATGCACGCGGGGCTCGCCGACGAGGCCGAGTCGAAGGGCCGGCGCCTCACTGCCGGCGAGGCCTGGGCGCGGGCGACCGTGGCCTACCACTTCGCCAAGTTCGTCTGGATGGTCGACCCGCAGCTGAGCCGCGAGGCCGCCGACAGGGCGGTGGCGGCTATGGCGAAGACGCACGAATTCCTCGACCCTGCCGCCGAGCGCATCGCGGTGCCGCTCGACGGCGGACGGGTCTTCGGGAACCTGCGTCGGCCGGCCGGCGAGGAACGGCCGCCGCTCGTGCTCCTCGTGCCGGGGCTCGACTCCACCAAAGAGGAGTTCTTCCGGCTCGAGAACGTGTTCCTGGATCGCGGCATGGCGACGCTGTCGATGGACGGTCCCGGCCAGGGCGAGTCGGGCTACGACCTCCCGATTCGGCCGGACTACGAGGTGGCCGCGGCGGCCGTCCTCGACGCGCTCGCCGGGCGCGCCGACGTCGACCTCGACCGGGTCGGGCTGCTTGGTGTGAGCCTCGGCGGGTACTACGCCCCGCGCGTGCTCGCGTTCGAGCCGAGGGTAAAAGCCGGCGTCGGGCTGAGCGGCCCGTACAGGTTCGGTGACATCTGGGAGACGGTCCCGCCGCAGACGCGCGAGACGTTCGTCTACAAGTCGTTCTCAAAGGATGAGGACGAGGCGCACCGGAAGGCTGACGAGCTCGACCTCGCCGGCGTGGCGGAGCGGATCGAGCAGCCCTATCTC
>Ga0081538_10003337_pt1 | contig 15204 bp, 10 predicted proteins | sample TabmetS5T2R1_FD_71022 | JGI IMG/M metagenome (GOLD analysis project Ga0081538, IMG submission 71022) | Tabebuia heterophylla rhizosphere microbial communities from the University of Puerto Rico - S5T2R1 | ecosystem: Host-associated > Plants > Roots > Rhizosphere ... | reverse complement strand
GGGGGTCAAGTCCGCCGAAGGGACCCGCCCCGTCATCGACGGGCCGTTCCCCGAGTCGAAGCAGCTGATCGCGGGCTACTGGATCCTCCAGGTGCAGTCGATGGACGAGGCCGTGGAATGGGCCAAGCGTACCCCGTTCGAGGCGCTTTCCCGGATCTACCCTGGTGAGTACGGCGCCACGGGCGAGATCGAGATCCGTCGGGTGTTCGAGCCGGAGGGGTTCGACGCATCCACCTAGCGGTGGGTGAGCGCCTGGCGAGGCAGACCCGGGTCAGGCGGTCAGAAGTAGGCCGATGCCGAGGGCCAGCAGCCACACCGACCAGCCGATGTAGGCGAGCGGGACCAGGGTGCCGGCCAGCCTCCAGCCGCGCACCTCGAACGGCCCAACGAACTCCAACGACCCAAGCAGAAACAGCGGCGCCAGCACCAGCCCGACGACCCCGAACAGCGGCTGCAACACGTCGGACTGAATAAGGACGACGCCAGCCAGGGCGGTCCATCCGCCGGTGAACAGATAGCCCAGATGCTCACCGACGGCCACCCCCAGGTAGCGGTTCAGGGTCTGGAAAACGACGTCGACGGCGTCGCGGGTGGCCGGGCTGGTCGCCGGGTCACCAGCCAGGCGGGCCAGGTGGGGGACGGCGAAGGCCCAGCGGACCAGGCCCAGGAACTGGACCAGGGCGGCCAGCAGCCCGATGGCGGTGGCCAGGGCCAGCACGGTCGGGTCGGCGTCGGCCAGGGTGGCCGACAGCAAGACCACGGCCGGGGCGAGCAGGACCGCGCTCATGGCGAACCCCCACCAGATGAGAACCAGGCGGCTGCCACCGGCGCTGAACCGCGCCAGGACCTGACCGGTTGGCTGGCGCAGGATGTCGGGGTAGTCGAAGCTGCGGGCGAGCAGGGTGTAGAGGCCGTTGTAGGCGACCGGCAGCACCAGCAACAGCAGGCCGGTCAGCACCTGGGTGGTCACGAGGGTCCTCTCCTGTGCCGGGGCTTGGCAGCCTACCCCGACACCGGCCGGGCCGGATCAGGGGGCTGCACGCGACTAGCGCTATGGGCTCGCGGTGGCTCGGTGGAGGCCCGGGATCGGGAGGTTCTCGCGCATCCACAGCTAGGCGAGTGTGTTGCGGAGACGCGCCGGCGTTCGGACCGGCGTCATCACCTGCTCGGCTTGGTGGACGTGTCAAGGTCGGCGCGCCCGTGGCTGGTGTCACGGATAAGGTGGCGCATCGCGTCTCGGCTGACGAAGCTGAGCGACAGGGTGACCTCGCCGATCGGCCGGGCCCGTTCCTCACCGTGGAACTGGAACTGGTAGGTTACACAGCCACCCGGGAACAGGTAGAAGCGGGTGCCGGTGAAGCCGACACCGGGCCGCACCTCACCGATGCGCTCATAACGTCGCGTCCCGGGCTCATCCGAGGGCACCCTGGTGACCTTAGTACCCCCGAACTGGCAGGTGCGTTCCAGCACGACCTGGACGGCGTGCATGCCGACCCGGTCGGAGTTGAGCGCGAACCGGACCCGGCCGTTGCGGACGAATACATCGCTGACAGTCCAGCCGGCCGGCAGCAGTTCGATACAGGGCAGCTGGCTGGCCGACGGTACTGCCTGGGCCATCAGGACCACGAACTGGGTGCCCGGGTCGCCGCGGTACTCGCAGTAGGGCTGGCGGGACCGGGCCAACTCGGAGGAAACCGGCTGAGCGCAGCCGGCCAGTAGCAGACAGGCAACGGCCAGCAGCGGAAGCCGCCTCACAGCAGCCCAGCTGAGCTGAGGTTCGAGAACACAGTCAGCAGCGCGAGCAGGACGAGCACCAGCACTCCGAGCAGGAGGCCGACCCGGCGGACGCTCCAGCGCTGGGTCGAGATCGGGTGGGGACGTTCGGGGAGCAGCTTGAGGAACTCCTTGTGCAGGTCGCGGCCCTGGTCGCGCATCCACTGTCGCAGCTGGGACGGCATGGTGATGCCATGGGTGGCGGCGAACGCCTCGGCGATCTCGTCGTCGTTGAACTGCAGCCGCGCCCGCTCATACACCTGCTGTGGGCTGGAGCGGGTGGCCAGGACCAGCAGCATGTTGGCCAGGTCGACCGCCTGCCGCCAGGGGCTGGGCCGGACCTCGGCGAAGAACACGTCGATCAGGTGGACCCGGCCGTGGCGGAGCAGCAGGTTGGCCGGCTTGATGTCGCGGTGAGCCAGGCCGGCGTCCCACAGCCGGCGGATGATCCGCAGGCCGTCGTCGATGATGACCTCGTCGACCTTGACCTCGAGCTCGCCGATCTCCTTGGCGTCGTCGAAGAACTCGAAGGTGATCAGGTACTCGCGTTCGGGGGTGATCTCGACGATCCCGAACGGCTCGGGGCTGCGGACCCCGGCCCCGTAAAGCAGCCGCAGGGCGTAGTCCTCCTGCTGGACGAGCCGCCGGACGGTGTTGAACGGCTTCTCGTCCTCCAGCCGCCCGTACAGCAGGGTCCGGCCCAGCTTGTACCAGCGGTCGGCGCGGAGATGGCTGCGGGCATACAGCTTGGCGAACAAGTAGGTGTTGGGGTCACCCTTGGCGCAGACCCGCAGGGGGGTCGATCCGGCCGACCCGGACAGCCCGAACGGCTTGATCTCCAGCACCTGGATGCCCAGCTGGTCCTCGAGGGCGCGGTGGATGGCCTGGCCGCGGCGGCCGCCGACGTCCAGGTGGGCCGAGCTGCCGCGCCGGTAAGCGACCGGGAAGACCTCATTGGGGGCGAGGAGCCGGAAGGCGACCAGGGGGATGGTGACCCCGATGATTGCGCCGATCAGCACGTCGGTGGGCGAGTTGACACCCAAATAGACCAGCGAGATCGACAGCACCGTGACCAGCGCGGCGACGACCTGCTTGCCGAGCTGGCGCAGCCGGCCCTGGGGCACCAGGCTGTAGAGCATGCCGACCACGGTGGCAGTGAACACCGCCACCGGACGGGACGGGTGCGCGGCACCGGTCCAGTCGCCCAGGATCTCCACGCCGAGCGGGCGCGGTCGCATGAACAGATAGGTGAGCAGCGAGCTGAGTGCGATCACCCCGACGACCGCACCGAGGAACACGAACAGGTGCCGGAAGCGGCGGGTGAACAGCAGCACGGCCACCGTGGCCCAGAACAGGACCCGGATCGTCCACAGGGAGCCGAGCGCGTGCACCCCCCGCATGACATCGGTCAGGACCTGGGTCCGCAGCTGCGAGACCCACTCCAGCAGGGTCAGGTCGAATGAGAGGATGTAATTGTTGGTGGCGCTGTTGGCAAGCGCGAGGAGCCACAGCAGCAGCACCACGCCAGTTGCGGCCAGCCAGTAGGTGCCGGTGGTCAAGGGGCGCGGCAGTGGCGGCGCCTCACCTGAGGGCCGCCGACGTCGACCCGACCGCGAGATCCGCGTGGCCCGGGTCCGAACCGGCTCACCGTCAGGGAGGGGCGGGCGCCGCAGCTCCGGTTCCACCAACAGGCTCCTGGGGTCCAAGGGCGGGCGATCGCCACCCGGCGCGGCTCGGCGGCCAGTGTAGCCTGTACAAACCGGGCTGGAACAGGAGGACAAGCATGCGTCGAGCCGGGCTAGCAGCCGCGGTCGTCCTGGCTGTGGTCGTCCTGGTGGCCGGCGGGTGCACACCGGCGACTCAACGGCCACCACCCGAGGACCCGCGGCGGCCCATCATCACCGTCACCTCGTTCGACTTCCCCGAGAGCGAGACCCTGGCCGAACTGTACGGCCAAGCCATGCGCCAGCAGGGCTACCCGGTCGAGGTTGTCACGCGGCTCGGGCCCCGCGAGATCGTCCAGCCGGCCCTGGAGCAGGGCAGGGTCGACCTCGTCCTCGGATACCTGGGAAGCACGCTGAACTTCCTGCACGAGAAGCGGGTCGCCACCGCCGACCCCCGGGCGACGCACGCCCGGCTCACCCAAGCGCTCACCTCCCGGGGCATCAGCGTGCTTGCCTTTGCCATGGCCGAGGACCGCAACGGCTTTGTCGTCACTGGCGACCTGGCCCGCCGGCGCCAGCTGGAGCGCATCAGCGACCTCGCTCCGATCGCCCGCCAACTCACCTTCGGCGGCCCACCCGAATGCCCCGACCGGCCGCTCTGCCTCAAGGGGCTGCAGGACGTCTACGGCCTCCGGTTCGCACGGTTCGAGGCGATGCCGTCCAGGACGACCACTGCCGATGCTCTGGAGACGGGCGAGATCGACCTCGGCATGCTTGAGACCACCAACGGCAACCTGGCCGACCGCGACCTGGTCCAACTCAGCGACGACCGCCGGCTGCAACCAGCCGAGAACATCGCCCCGATGATGCGCACCGAGATAGCCGCCGCCTACGGGCCCAGACTAGTCCGCATGCTCAACAACCTCACCGCTCAGCTCAGCACCCGGGACCTTATTCAGATGAACCAGCGGGTCGAGCTAGAAGGGACGAAGCCCGCGGTGGTGGCCGCCGACTGGCTAGGCAACCACCCAGTCAACCGCTGAGCCCATCGTCACCGTCGATGACAGCGATGGACGATGACGCAGTCGCACTCCGCCCAGGTGCCCGGCCTGCCTCGGATACTCCGGTCCCGCCTTGCACCTGGCGCCGCCCCAGCCCGTTTGCCGGCATCGCTGGTGGGCGCTTGCGTGCTGGTAGGTCCGGGTCGGGATTTGCCGGTTCGCGGCCTGGCTAGTGGGTAGGCGGCCAGCATGGCAGTAGGTGCAGCCGATCGTGTCATCGCCAACCGCTACGCCCTCAAGACTGGCCTTGGACCAAGTGAGCTGGGGACGGTCTGGCACGCCCAGGACACGCTACTTGGGCGGGAGGTCATGGTCAGAGAGATTGTGTTTCCGTCCTGGCTGGCTGGCCCGGAGCGTCGCGCAACCCAGGCATCCGTGCTCCGTCAGGCCGGCGCGGTCGCGCGTCTCAGCCATCCCGGCGTGGTCACTGTGCTCGACGTCGTCGCCGGCCACCATGGGATCTTCATCGTCACCGAACTCGTCAAGGCCCCTACCCTGGCGAATCTAGTGCAGGCCGAGGGGCCGCTGCAGCCGCTGCGAGTGGCCGAGATCGGCGCTCAGGTGGCGAGTGTGCTGGAGGTCGCGCACAGCGCCGGGATTGTCCACCGTGACCTCAAGCCGGCCAATGTGATGGTACGGAACGACGGTGGTGTGCGGCTGGCCGGCTTTGGCGTCACCCCGCTCCAGGGTGTCCCCCAGCTCACGGCGGCCGCCCTGGCCCTCGGCTCGCCCTCCTACATGGCGCCCGAGCAGGTGCGAGGGAGGCCAAGCGGCCCTGCCGCCGACGTGTGGGCGCTGGGCGCGACCATGTTCTTCGCCGTCGAGGGCCGGCCGCCGTTCGACAAGGGCACCTTGATCCGGACGCTGGCCGCGGTGGTGGACGAGGATCCACGACCGATGCTGCAGGCCGGCCCGTTGGCGGCGCTACTCCTGGTGCTGCTGGCCAAGAACCCAGAGGAGCGCCTGTCCGCCTCCAAGGTCCGGATCTGGCTGCGCTGGCTCGTCAAGGTGGCCCATGCGCCCCCACCCTCTGAGCTCGTTTCGACCCGAGCACCTGGCGGCGCCATCCCACGCTCACCTACCCGGTTACCTTCTTCTCGGCCACAGCCCGCCAAGAAGCCGGTGGCGCCCATGGCGACGGCCGGGAGGCGCGCGCTGGAGGCGCCAGCGTCCGACCCGGCCACGGCGCCGACGGTGGAGCCTTCAACCGGGACGGCGGCCGCCCTGCCGCGAAGGGGTCCGGTCCTCCCGCCGGCCCCGCCGGTCCGCCGCCCGATCCGGGGATGGATGGCTGGCGTGCTTGCCCTCCTGGTGATGGGTGGCCTGCTGCTGGCCTGGCTCCCCGGTGCCTTGCGGCCGGACCCGGCGGGCAAGAACCGGGCGGCACCGCCGGCGACCAGCGCCAGGGCCCGGGTCGAGTCCGACGAGGACCGAGCGGCCTCGGCCAGGGGCACCCCCGGCGGCGGCACCGCGACGACCCGGCCGGTCCCGTCCACCAGCAGGGCGCCCGCCACCACCCAGCCGGCCCCGTCAACTCGCAAGGACCCTGCCACCACCCAAGCGCCCACACCCTCCACGAGGGTCGTTTCCCCAGGCGGGCTGCCGGCCGGGTGGCGGGTGTACACCAACCGGGCCGGCAACAACCGCGTCGGCGTCCCGCCCGGGTTCCGAGTCCGGACCCGCCAGCGCTACAACGCCGCGGTCCTGGAGGAGCAAGGCGGCGCCAGACGGGTGTTCACCGTCCGCTCCCAGACCCCCTCCGCCCCCCTCCCCCAGGCCTCCCGCGACTATCGCGCCTGGGCGCGGCGCAACCTCGCCGGCTTCCGCGAGGTCCGCTACGTGGAGAACGAGACCTACGCCGGCCACCGGTCTGCGGTCGTGTTCGAGTACCTGGCAGTCAGGGACGGCCGCCGGGTCCATGTCAGCCACATCAACGTCAAGGGCCGGTCCTGGGGCTACAACGTCGAGTTCATCACGCCCGCCGACCGGTGGGACGCCTCCCAGCCTCTGGCCCGCCAGTTCGAGCGGGCCTTCCAGCCGCTCGGCTAGTTCCCGTCTCTCCCCGGCTCCTTCTGCGCCAGGACTATGGCGCGATCGTCACCTTGGCGACGGCGTCGCCGCCGTTCTCGTAGTACTCCACCTTCACCTCATGGTTGCCGGCAGTCACGGTCCGAGAGGCCGTGTAGGTGGTTGCCGACTGGTCCTTCCATTGGTCGATGACCAGGGTGCCGTCCAGGTAGACCCGGACTCCGTCGTCGGCGGTGGCGGTGAAGGTGTGGGTGCCGGCGGCGAAGGTCTGGGTCTTCACCCAGCGGACCGAGAAGTTGTCGGCGCCGACCCCGACCCCGGTCGGACCACCCAGGCCCCAGTTGTAGTTGACCGCCGCCTCGCAGCGCTCACCCGCCGCCGCTCCCGACAGCGTCTGGTTGGCGAAGTAGCTGGGCTTCCACTGGTCGGACGTGCACCCAGTCGGGGCCTGCTGGTAGGTGGCGGTATAGGTGGCCGGGGTGGCGGGGGCGATCACGTCGTGTTGGGCGGCGCCGCCGTCGGACCAGGAGACGAACGCGTAGCTGGTCCCGTTCAGGGCCTGGGTCAGGGGGGCCGCGATGGTATTGCGGGAACCGACGATCACCGTGCGGGTGAACGGTGTGGTGAAGGCGCTGCTGCCCACGGTGAGCTGCAGCCCGGTCGGGATGGAGCGGAACGCGAGATCGACCGTCTGGGGGTCGAGCCGCACGCTGGCGGTGTCGGTCAGCCCACCGCTGTCGGTCGCGGTCAGCCGCAGCTCGATCCAGGCCGGGGACTCATGGTCGGGCGCCGAGAACGAGCCGCTCGCCACCCCGTTGAAGTCCTGGACGACGTGGGTGTGGCAGTCGGTTGGGGTGGCGCAATGGTGCAAGATCAACGACCAGGACAGCCTGGTCGCCGGCAGCGCGCCGTCCTGTGGGTCGCTGGCATGGCCAGAGAAGCCGATAGTGTCGCCGACCGTCCAGGTGCGCGTTGGCGCCGGCGTGTCGATGACCGCCGTCGGTGGCGAGTTCCCGGCCGTGATCGTCACCGAGGCGGGATCGCTGACCAGCCCCCGGCTGTCGGTGACCTTGAGCTTGGCGGTGTAGCTACCGGGCGTGGTGTAGGTGTAGGTCGCCGTGGCGGTGGTGGCGTCGCCGAAGGCGCCGTCGCCGTTCAGGTCCCAGGCGTAGGAGGCGATCGTGTCGCCCGCATCGGGGTCGCTGGAGCCCCTGCCGTCGAAGCTGACCACGAGTGGGACCGGGCCGCTGGTCGGGTTGGCGCCGATCCGGGCCACCGGTGCCTGGTTGCCGCCGCTGTAGGTAACCCGGTGCACATAGCCGCCAAGGTCGGCCCACCACAGGTTCTTGTCCGGGCCGATCTCCAGCTCGACGATGCCGAACGCGCCGGTCGCGAGGACCTGGGCCTGGGCCGGATCGGGCAGGCCCCCCGACCCTGCTGGAATGACCCCGATGCAGCTGCGGGTGTAGTCGGCAAAGAACAGCCCGTTGTCGTAGCTGGCCGGGTAGTTGCCGGCCGGATCGTAGAAAGCCACTCCGGCGGCCGCCGACCCCGTGTTGACACAGCCGCTCCCGGCCAGGGGACCGCCGTGCTCCCACCGGTAGTACGGCCTGGTGATCTGGTTGGCGGCCAGGTTGCTGCAGATCGCCAGGTTGGCGTCACGGTAACCGGGCTGCTGGTCGTTGCCCTCATAGCACGGCCAGCCGAAGTTCTCGATGGCGCCGCCGGGCCGGATCCGGTTGATCTCCTCCCAGGTGTTCCAGCCAACATCACCCAGCCAGATCTCGCTGGTGCCGGGTCGGGTGGTGATGCGGAACGGGTTGCGCATCCCGGTGGCGACGATGCGGCCGGCGTTGCTAGTCAACGCGGGCGTGCCGCCCGGCAGGCTGGCCAGTGTGCTCGCGGCGATGCGGATGACCGTGCCGTCCAGGGTGACCGGGTCGCCGGAGGTGCGGCGATCCTGGGATCGCAGGGCGCCGCCCTCGTCGTCGCTGATGCCGGCGCCACCCATGGGATCGCCGCAGGGATTGCCGGTCTGGCCGTGGTCGACGTAGTTGAAGCTGGCCCCGTCCCCGCCGCTCACATACAGGGCGCCGTCGGGACCGAAGGCCAGGTCACCGACCGAGTGGCTGGGGAACTGCTGGCACCAGTCCTCGACGAGCACGCGCTCGCTGCCTGGGACCATCCGCCTGCTGGTCGAGTCGGCGGTCAGCCGGGACAGCCGGCCACTGACCACGCAACCCTGATCAGTGGCGCCGGGCGGATTGGGGCAGCCATCACCCCACCGGGGCGGTGAGCTGCTGGACCCGAGGATGTGGTCGTAGGTGTACAGGACATACACATAGGGTCGGGTGGGGAACTGCGGGTCGATCGCCAGGCCGAGCAGCCCCCGGTCCCAGAAGTCGTGCACCGCCGGAGCCAGGCCGGTGCCGAACGCGGACGGGGTGGTGTCCGAGACACTGTCGAACACCTTGATCTCGCCGCCCTTCTCGGCGACGAACACCGCGCCGTCAGGGGCGAACTCAATATTCACCGGGTTGGTCAGGCCACTCCAGACCGTCTCATCGGTGAAGCCTTGCGGCAGGGTCGCCGCCTCCGCCGACGTGGTGGGCAGAGCAAGGATGGCCGCCAATAGCCCAGTCAGGGCGATGGCTGCTCGGATCTGTTGCCTGAGCGCGCTGTGGGCTGATCGCCGCATGGCCCATCCCCTCAAGCGATGACGGCGGGACATCTTTTGGGGACGGTGACCAACGAGCAGACGCAGAGACCAGTCGGTGCTCGCCAGCCGCACACCGCGCTCAGACACCCAGCTGTAACAACCAAGGCAGAATACCGCCATCCGGGAACCGTTCCTACCCTTCCTGACTGGCTGCGGGACTCGTCATGACGTGATCCCGGATTGCCACGAGGACCTACCCGGCAGCGCCGCAGCCTGCTGGACCCGGCACTCTCGCTCCGATGCCCCGAGTCCGCTGTATCTCGCCGTGCTGTGACCCATTGGTCGCTGCATGGCTGCTCGTTTGTGCCGAGTCTCGGCTGGCACGGGCTTCGAGGTTGACGCTCAGCCCACGACCAGGTCGCAGCTTGGTCTCTAGGTCCGAGGCGCGGCCGCCGTCCGACTTGATCACCCTCGTCGGACGGCGGCCGCTAGCAAACGATCACCCTTGTCGCCTGCTATCAGGTATGACCTCTTGACCAGTCGGTCATGACGTTCGGGACGCGACGGGTGAACAGCGCCCTGACGGGCCGTCGACCAGCTGTCCCCGAGACAGTGTCGTCGGTACGTCTGCCGATGAGCCGGTCGTTGCCTGCTCGCTGGCCGACAGCGTCCGGCCGACACCGCATCGCTTGGCTGGTAGACCGGAGGTCAGGCGGCCGGCCCGTAGGCCACGCCCCTGACCCCAGAGCCGGTCAGGCTGATGTCGACCCAGGTGCTGTTGTTGGTGTTGTTGGTCTCGGCGAACCAGTTACAGGCGGGCGAAACCGGGCTGTTCAGCCGGTGAGCCGTTGGATCAGGTCCAGCTCCTGGGTGAGGCGGCGGGGTGCGAGGTAGTCCTGGCGCACGCGGCGGTGGGCCTCCCGGCCCAGCCGCGCGGCCCGTTCGGGATCCTCCACGAGAGTGGCGGTCGCCCGGCCGGATCGGTTGCCCTCGCCGGGCGGCGGCCGCCGGCAGGCGATCACCCTCGGTCGCCTGTTATCTCCTGTGACCGCTCCGGGTCCCAGAGATGACGTTAACGGCCCGACAGGGCCGGGTAGGCACACGGTGCGACGGTTTCACCCTCCGTGGCTGCCGGTGCACTGCCGCTCGCGCCGGAGAACTGCTCACGGGGCCGTCACCGTGGATTTGATGCGGTGACCGCTGCGCCGGCGGTCCGAGCTTGGAGGGTGAACATTCTGTCCGGCAGAATCCTTACGATACTCTGGTGTCGGGAGAAGTGGCTGTTCGCGCTGGTCGGGGGTTCCGTCGCGCTCGCCGGCCACGGGCTGCTGAAGCTGCTCATCACGCTCGGGTGTGCCGCCGGGGTCGCCAACGCGGTCCAGGCGGTCACGACCCTACAGCTCAACTTCGTCGCCAACGGCCGCCTCACCTGGCGGCGGCGGGTCGCTGGCTCCGGGGTCGGCCTCTGGCGTCGGTGGGGCCGGTTCCACCTCGCCCGAGGCGCCAGCCTGCTGCTCTGCATTGCCCTGTTCCCGGTCGTGGCTGCGTCGACGGGCTCATCCGTCGCCTACTGGAGCCTGCTGGTCGTCGGCGGCGTGGTGAACTTCTGCTCGGACAAGTACTGGTCGTTCGCCGCCCGATCCCGCCTGCGTCCGCGGCATGTGGCGGACCGGACCGTGACCTCTCGGCGCCTGCGTCGGCTGACCCTGGCAGCGGTGCTGGCCGGGCTATCGGCGGTGCTCTTCACCGACGGGTTCATCTTCGTCGTCTCGGTCTTCATGATCCTGGTCGCCGCGACCACGTTGGCGTTCCAGCTCTACAAGTGGTGGCGGCCGGAGCACAACGACCCCCACCGCTACGGTGAGCCAGACGCGCCCCGTCTGCCTGGGGTGATCCTGGTCCCAATGCGGCACGAGGAGGCGGTCGCGGGCCAGACGCTGGAGCGGTTGGCGCAGCTGGACCACCCCGACTACTGGGTGGTGCCGATCATCGATCACCCCGACGACCCGGGCACGGCGGCGATCGCCCATGGCAAGGCGCGCGAGCACCCGGGCAGGGTCCTGGTGTGCCCGTATCCGGAGGAGATCGAGGTCCATAACAAGCCGATCGGCCTCAACGCCGCGGTGGAGATGCTGCACGAGCTCCAGATTCCCTTCGCCTGGATCGGCGTGGCCGACGCCGAGGACCTGTTCCACCCCGAGCTGCTCAAGCTGGTCGACTATCGGTTCCGCACCACTGGCGCGGGCATCGTGCAGTGCGGCGTGCAGCTGATGAACTTCGCCTCCGACCCGCACACCCTGCCGCTCCCCTCCGGGCGGCTGGCCCGGGCTCGTCGGTGGTGGAAGGCGCACGCCAGCGCCTGGTGGCGGGTGGCCAACGTGCTGGAGTACTTCAAGTGGTTCCAGTCCCGCCTCAAGCTCCAGGCGGCGGTCAGGGTCATGCCGCTGGGCGGGAACACGGTCTTCTTCCGCCGCGAGTTCCTCGAGGCCCTCCACCGGCGGCACGGCAGCTACTGGGACGAGGAGTGCCTGACCGAGGACTGCAAGATCGGCATCCTCGCCTCGGTCCTGGGCTTCAAGGTTGACGTCGTCTACATCGAGGAGCTGGTCACCAGGGAGGAGACCCCGGCCACCCTGGCCGGCTTCGTCCGCCAGCGGGTGCGGTGGATGCAGGGCTTCATCCACGTCTTCGCCGAGCGGGACTGGCTACAGCTTCCCACCCTCAGCCAGCGGATCCTGGCCGTCTATGTGCTCGGCTTCCAGTTCTTCCAGGCCATCGCCGGGCTGCTGGCGCCGGTCGCCCTGGCCCTGGCGCTATTCCACAAGGCGCCGGTCCTGCTCACGCTGCTGGCCACGGTCCCGCTCGCCCTCAGCGGGCTCACCATCCTCCTCGACGTCGTGCTGCTCGCCCAGTTCGGGCAGACCTTCGACGAGCGGGTGCGGCTGCGCGACTACGCCGGCCTCGTCCTGGGCGCCTATCCATTCCAGGTGGTGCTGTCGGTGGCCGCGGTCTGGGCGACGGCCCGGTTCGCGCTCGGCCGGAACGACTGGGTCAAGACCCGCCACCACGGCGTCCACCTAGGTACGCCGGCGGCCAGGTCGCGGCAGCCGGCGATGGCCGAGAAGCCCTCATGACCTCGGTCCAGCTTCCCGACCTCACCGACATCCGAGAAGGGCTGTCGCTGCGCCGCCAGGCCCGTATCGCGGCTGGGGAGTGGTGCCGGCGACACGCGGCCAGCGCGTGCCTGCTGGTCCCGCTGCTGATCCTGGTCGGCGCGGTCCACGCCATCGGGATGTGGAGCTTCCCCCGATGGGTCGACGACCCCGGGACCTACCTGTCCCAGGCCTGGTCCTTCCAATACCAGCACGCCCTGTCGCCCTACTCCTACATCTACGACCACGCCCCGGCGGGCTGGATCCAGCTCTCGCTGTGGTCGATGCTCACCAACGGGTTCAACCGGTACGCCTCGGCCATCGGACTCGGCAACGAGTGCATGCTGCTGGCCAAGCTGGCCAGCAGCGCGCTCCTGTTCGCGCTGGCACGCCGTCTGCAGTTCAGCCGGTGGGGCGCCGCCGGAGCTGTCCTGCTGTTCGGGCTCTGCCCGCTCGAGCTGACGTACAGCCGCTGGACGTTCCTCGACAACCTGGTCACGCCCTGGCTGCTGCTGGCGTTCATCCTGGCCGCCTCGCCCCGCCGGAGCATCTCGGCGGCGACCGGGGCCGCACTGTCGTTCGCCATGGCCGCCCTGACCAAGGAGACCGCCCTGGTCGTCCTCCCGGCGCTGGTCTGGGCGATGGTCCAGAACCTGGATCGCCGCAACCGTCCCCAGCTGCTCGCGGTGGCCGGGTTCAGCGGGCTGCTGGTGATGGCGATGTACCCGCTGTATGCCCTCTACAAGGGTGAGCTGCTGGAGCGTCCGGGCCGCAACAGCCTGCTCGGCACGGCCAAGTGGCAGCTGGTCGAGCGGGAGTCCAGCGGGTCGCTCCTCGACCCGAGCAGCCCCACCGCCCACATGGTCGGCCAGTGGCTCGGCATCGACCGGTGGCTCCTGCTGGCCGGGCTGGTCGCCATCCCCATTGCCCTGCTGGCCCGCCGGCTCCGACCGGCGGTCCTTGTCCTGGTCATCCAGTGGCTAGTCCTGGTCCGCGGCGGCTACGTGCCGGCCATGCATGTGGTCAACCTGATGCCCTGGAGCGCGCTGGTCGTCGTGGGGACCGTCGAAGTCGTCGCCGGCAACCGCCGGCTGGCCACCTTCCAGCCCCTGGCCGGCGGGCGGAAGTCCGGCCGACCACGCCCGCGCCCGCGGGCCCTGACGGCCGGCCTGGCCGCGGCCTGCCTGGCCGCGGTCCTGGTCGGCTCCTGGACCCCGACGCTGCGGCCCATGCTGCAGGCGCGGCAGGAGCCACCGCTGTGGTCCGCCACCCAGTGGCTGGTCAACAACGTCCCCCGCGACCGAGTCCTGGTCGTCCACGACAGCATCTGGACCGACCTGGTCCACCAGTACGGCTTCGACCCGCAGCCCATCATCGTCTACAAGCTCGACAACGACCCGGCGGTCCGCGAGCGCCTGCGCCGTATCGACTATCTGGTCCTCCCGAACTGGTACTACGCCACCCCGGCGGGCGTGGCCAAGTACCCCACGGTCACCGAGGCCCGCAAGCATGCGGTGGCAGTGGCGCGGTTCGGCTCGGGCGACGACGGCGTCCAGATCTACCGGGTCAGCCGGCACTGGCGGCCGGGCTAGCCATGCGAACGCCGAGTCGCGAAGCGATGCGCAAGCCCCTCTGCGCCGTCCTGGCCGTCGCCGTCATGGCGGCGCTAGCCGGGGCCTGCACCAACACCCCGGACACGACCCTGCATCCCGACCCGCCGACGGTCACCTACGCGCCGCTGCAGCATCCGTTCCGCGGTGCCCGGCTGTTCGTGGACGACCAGACGGCCGGCGCCCGCTGGCAACGCGCCCACCGGGCCCGCTGGCTGGACCCGATCACCACCCGGCCCCAGGCCCGCTGGCTGACCGGCCCGCAAGACCTGGCCAGACTCCCGGCACTTACCGCCCAGGCCCGCCGGCAGCAGGCCCTGCTGGTACTGGTCGCCTACTACCTCCCCAACCGCGGCTGCAGCTCCTCCGACCAAGGCGCCCCCACGAGCAGGCACTACCGTCGCTGGATCGACCGGCTCGTCGACCGCCTGGGCTCGACACGGGCCGCCATCGTCGTCGAACCCGACGCCGTCGCCGCCGACTGCTTCGACACCAGACGCGCGATCCTGCTCAAGCACAGCGTCAAGCGGCTCGCCAACGCCGGCCAGTACGTCTACCTCGACGCCGGCCACGCCCGCTGGCGGAGCACCGGCGAGATGGCCCAGCGCCTCCTGCGCGCCGGCATCCAGTACGCCCAAGGCTTCTCGGTCAACGTCGCCAACCGCCAGACGACCAGGCACAGCTACCAGTGGGGACGGGAGCTCTCCGACCTCCTAGGCCAGCGCGAGTTCGTCATCGACACCTCCCGCAACGGCCTCGGCCCTCCCCCGGACGATCCAGAGCGGGACGACGAGTGGTGCAACCCGCAACGCCAGGCGCTGGGCCAGCCCCCCACCACCACCAGGACGAGCATGCCCGGGCTGGCCGCGCTGCTCTGGATCAAGCTCCCCGGCGAATCGGACGGCATCTGCGGAGGCGAGACCACCTATCTCTTCTCTCCAACCCAGGCACGACGCTTGACGGTCAACAGCCCGTTCGTGCCGGCAGAGGGTCGGCGGCTTGCCGCCCGATGCGCGCTAGCGTCCGGATCGGCGCCGGCCTCCTGCGGATGGCTGGCCTAGGAGTCTGGCGGCGGCTTCCTCCACGGCGATGCCCTGGCGCGCGGCCAGCTGCCGGATCCGTTCGGCGGCAGCGTCCGCGGACAGGCCATGGCGTTCCATCAGCACGCCCGTGGCCCGCTCGACCGTCTTCTGCCGCTCCAACTCCGCCTCAATGTCCGGGGCATGGCGCTGGCCGGACCCGAGCGTCGACAGCAGC
>Ga0081538_10003336_pt1 | contig 15204 bp, 12 predicted proteins | sample TabmetS5T2R1_FD_71022 | JGI IMG/M metagenome (GOLD analysis project Ga0081538, IMG submission 71022) | Tabebuia heterophylla rhizosphere microbial communities from the University of Puerto Rico - S5T2R1 | ecosystem: Host-associated > Plants > Roots > Rhizosphere ... | reverse complement strand
AAGCTCCGTCGAGCAGCTCGCGCACCGGATGCGGCCCGGCGGCGAAGAGGACTCCCCGGTCTGACCGTCGATCAGCAGGTGGCCGGTGTCGAGCAGGTGCTCGTTCCCACGCCGGACGTTGACGGATACACCGGAGATCGAGATCAGCTCACCTCCCCTGTGTGTTCTCCGGCCTGAGCAAGCGATTTTTAGCCACACTAAGCGGCATGCGGAAACGTGTCAAAACGCGTTCCCGGCGGTCAACTGGAAGGTAGGATCGGCTTCTTGACCGCGGACCCGACCACCCGGACGCCCGTCGGCGAGCGTCTCAGGGCGCTTCGACGTGAGCGGGGGATGACGATGGCCGAGCTGGCAGAGACGACCGGCTTGACCAGCGGCTTTCTGAGCCAGCTCGAGCGCGACCTCACCTCGGTCTCGCTCTCGTCGCTCGCCCGCATCTGCGCCGCCCTCGACGTCCGCTTCGGCGACGTTCTCGACGAGCCGCCGACCGGAGAGGTGATCCGACGCGAGGACGCGCCGGCGTGGACGGAGATCGGCGCGCACGAGGATTTCCTTCTCAGCTCGGGAGACGAGTCCCGCTTCTCGCTGATCGAGTCGCGGATCCCACCCGGCGTCGGCGCGGGAGACGACCTCTACACGTTCCCGGCCGACGTCGAGCTCGTCTACGTCCTCTCGGGCCAGCTCGAGCTCCGCGTCGAGCGGAAGGTCTACCTCGTCGCGGCGGGCGACACGGTCACGTATTCGCCGCGGGATCCGCACACGTGGCGGAATCCTTCCGAGGACGAGGAGGCGGTCGTCCTCTGGTTCTCTGTGCCGAACCCGCACTCTTCACCGCCCGAGGGAGAGGCTCTCTAGCTCCAGTCCTTGCGGCGGCTCCGTCGCCAGGAGCACCGGCACCTCGAGGACGACCGCGTGCCAGTCTTGGCCGACCAGCTCCGCCGCGAACGTTGCGGTGCCGTCGACGCGAGTGCGAGCGACGATCTCGCCGTCCACCCAGAGCATCGCCGGAGTCGGTGAGATGGCAGTCACCGCGAGCCGCAGCGTCCCCGCTCCGTAGACCCAGAGCGGTCCCTGGCGCTCGTCCATCAGGCGGCCGTTCCAGCCCTCGCAGAAGAACGGCCGGTCACGTCGCGGCTCGTCCACGGGCACGTCGAGCTCCGCCCGTCCTTCCCTCGCCAGCAGCGTGACGGCGCCTCCCCGAGCCACAGGCGCGAAGCCGTGCTCCGCAAGACCCTGCCAGCCGAACCAGGCGCCCGGGACCGCTCCCTGCTCGTACATGCCCGCGTGGAACGTCACCCGGCGGATCTCCATGTGCGCGAGCGTCTCCTCGTCTCCCGGGAGCCAGGCTCCGCACGAGAGACGGTTGCGGAGGAAGTAGAAGTCGTAGGCCGGACGGGGCACCAGGGTGGAATAGCCGCCCGGGCGCTGGCGGGGTGCCTGCAGCTGGTAGTAGTCGTAGACGCTGCCGTAGTGGATCCCCGGCTCGAAGAGGGGGAGCTCGAGAACGCGGCCCGGCGGCTCGCCGGCGAGCGCAGCGTAGGCGTCGTTCCCCTCGTCCGCGGCCGACGGCCGGAGCGGGAAGACCAGGAGGTCCGCGGCGACGAGAGCAAGCGCGGCAGCGGTCGCCAGACCTGCGCGCCGTCCGGAGGCGGTGAGTACCCGCGCCACGGCCACCGCGGCGAGCGCGGCGACGGCGAGGTCGGCGATCGGCATCAGCCGCCCGGGAACGCGCGGAAAGCGGAGCGGCGGAAGCGCGTCCCAGAGGAGCTCGTAGAGAGGGAAGTTCGTGCCGAGCGCGAGCAGCACCGGTAGCAGCGCCGCGGTGCCGAGGACAACCGTGAGCGCCCGTTGCCCCGACCGCCAGAGCACGACCGCGCCGCCGCCGGCGAGTACCGGCACGAGCCACCCGAGGTAGACGAACTGCTCCGGCTGGGCCGGCAGCCAGCGGCTGACGAGGTCCCAGAGATCTGCCGAGTACTCGCCGACCTCCTGCAGCGAGCGGCCCTCGCTCTCGGCCGAGCCCTGGACGATCGCAAAGTGGATCGCGAGCCCCGCGGCGACGACCGCGAGGATCCCCGCCCCCGCCCATATCGCCGCCACCGGCGTCGGCCGGACCGCCACGTAGACGGCCGCGAAGGGGATGACGCCGAGCGCGAGGTGGATCTGGCCGGAGAGCGGGACCGAGAGGAGGGACACGGCGGCCAGCGCCCCCCAGAGATGGGCGGCACGACCGTCGGCCCGCCGGGAGCGCTCGTAGGCGAAGAGCGCGAGCGGGAGGAGCACGGCGATCCAGCCGAGGAGGTGCGTCCCGCTCTGGGCGAGCCGGTACGGCGCGAGCGCGAACGCGAGACCTCCCACGGCCGCGGCGGCGGGCGGGAGATCGAGCTCCCGTAGCCAACCGTAGGTGAGGAGCCCCGTGGCGACGATCGTTCCGAGGAGGAGGAGGTTCCAGGCGACGACCGGGCCGAAGGCGGCGTCGAGCGGCCAGAAGGCGAGGCCGAAAGGCCAGCCGGCGAGGACGGTCTGAGGCTCGACAAGCGGCTGGAAGCTGTAGGGGTCGACCCAGGGCGCGGCGCCGCGGGCCAGCTGGTGGCCGACGAGCCAGAAGCGGTACACCGCCTGGAGGTGGTCGCCGGCGGCCGGCTCGCCGTCACCGTCTGCGCCGTCGGCGATGAAGGCGCTCGCGAAGTCGAGGCTCGCGGGCAGGGTGGCGACGAACGCGGCGGCGCCGTAGAGGGCTACGAGAGCGAGCGCGCGGCTTCGACGAGCATGTCGAAGTCCGATACCTCTGACGCGCCGTACCGCCATGCGCCGCGGATGATGCCGCTTTCGTCAACGACGAAGGCGGATCTGCGCGCGACGTCGGGGAGCCCGCGGAACTCCTGTGCGATCCCGAGAGCGCGCACTGCCTCACCCGTCCAGTCGGAGAGGAGCGGCACCTCGACGTCGAGCGCCTGTTGCCAGGCGACGTGCGACCAGGGGCTGTCGCGCGAGATCCCGTAGGGCGCGATACCAGTCGCAAGGAGCTCGTCGCGGCGGGCGTTCAGCTCGGAAAGCTCGTTCGTACAGGTGCTGGACCAATCGAAGAGATAAGACAGAAGCAGGTAGGGAGACTCGGCGGCGAGGTCGCGCAGTCCCACCGTCTCGGAGGTCGAGCGCCAGACCTGCACGTTCGGGATCGGATCGCCGATCTCGCTCATAGGTCAACCCTTGGCCTATGAGCGTGGGAAGGGTGTGAGAGGGAACCGGGAGGTTCCTTCACTGTCTCGAAGCAGGGGGCACGTGGGGGAAACATGGTTTCCCCCACGGGACCGAGCCGAAGGCGAGGGACGCTCATGCCGCCACCGTAACGCCGGCCTCGGTCGCGTCGGCGATCTCCCGGGTCACCTCGACGATGTCCCGGTTGGCGTTGAAGATTCGCAGCTGGCGGTCGGAGCCGTTGCCGCGGGCGAGGATGTCCCGGATGCCCTCGAGCTCGCGGTCGGATCCGAGCTCGCGCGCGTGCGGCTCGATGTCGCGGAGCGCCCGGCGGATGAGCTGGGCGATCGGGACGCGGTTTCGCCGCCCCGTGGCGAGATCCATGACCGGAGCCTCGAGGCCGTAGCGCGCGCCGAGCCACTTGTTCTCGGTGATGAGGATCCGGTGGTAGGTCGGAAGCTCCTTGCCCGCGTCGTAGAGCTCGGAGTAGTACTTGACGAGACCCTGGACGTATGCGGTGATCGCCACCGTCTCCTCGAGGCGCGTGATCGCGTCCATCACGCGGACCTCGATCGTCCCGAAGCGAGGGTGGGGCCGCACGTCCCACCAGATGTGCGTGTAGTCGGCGATGCAGCCGGTCTTCTCGAGCTGGCCGACCACCTCGGCGTAGTCGTCGTAGCCGCTGAACCGCGGCGGCGGGCCCGAGCGCGGGAAGGCCGCGAAGACCATCTGCCGGCTCGACGAGAGCCCGGTCGGCTCGCCGCGCCAGAACGGGGAGCTCGCGGAGAGTGCCAGCAGCTCGCTCAGGTGGACGAGGAGCGCGCTGATCACGTGGACCGCCTTGTCCGCGTCGTCGACGGCGACATGGATGTGGCAGCCGAAGATCAGCTCGCGCCTGGCGACGTACTGGAGCTGGTCGACGAGGTTCCGATAGCGGTCTCGCGCCGTGATTCGCTGGCGCTCGAAGAGGCTGAACGGATGGGTTCCGGCCGATCCGACTCGCAGGTCGTGCGTGCGGGCGGCCCGCGTCACGTGCGCGCGGAGCTTCCGCAGCTCCTCCTCGATGGCGCCGGCCGTCTTGCAGACCGGTGTCGAGATCTCGAGCACCGACTGCATCAGCTCGGGCCCCACCCGTTCGTCGAACTCGCCGTCCTGCGCCGCGGTCAGGACCGTGTCCACGTGCTGCACGAGGTCGAACGTCTCCGGGTCGAGAAGCATGTACTCCTCCTCGACGCCGAGCGTGAACGGCTCCGACGCGCCGAAGCGATGGTCGAGCACGGATCCTCCTTCGGCGAAGCCTTTGCCGGTGATCGAGGCGGGGTAGATCTGCTTCATCGAGAGGCTCGAACTCTACTCCGCGTTCGGAACACGTTTCAGAATGACGCTCGCCGTCGGGGTGTGATGGTCGTTCCGAGACCAGGACGCAGGGAGCGTTCGTAGCCGGAGGCTACGGGCGCGACCGAGGACGCAGCTCTCGGGGCGAGTAGCGAGCTCGGCGGCTCTGGGCTTCGTTCTGAGACGTGTTCTCTAGAGAGGGAAGAAGACGGCGGCTTGACTCGTCTCGTGGAGGACCGTCCCGTCGGTGTGGAAGGAGGGAAGATGAGGCGTAGGAACAGGGCTCGGCGCTGGAGGCGGCTGGCGCTCGGCCCGCTCGTCGCTCTTTCCGCCCTGGATATCGGCGTGGCGGTCACTGGCTCCCGGCGCCCGACGCCACCCCCCGGCGTCGACCCGACGCAGGCGCCGGCCGCCGCGGGCGGGGCACTCAGGCCGTCCCCGGCCGCGGCCTGGACCGCGCGTTCGGCGCGGTTCGCGAGCACCGCGGCGGCCCTCTGAGGCCGCCGGACGCGCGGCGGGCCCTCCGGGGCCCGCCCGCCGTTTGCGAGGATGGCGATGTGCGACGCGCCGTTCTGATCGCGTTCGTCCTACTCCTCGCCGCGTGCGGTGGCGACGAGGCGAGCTCCCCGCCGACCACGACCGTCTCCGGCCCGGAGGCCACGTCGACCGAGGAGACCGAGCCTCCGACCACGAGCGGGCCCGAGGAGACCGGACCCGTCGTGCGGATCGAGGTCGCCGAGGGCGGCGAGGTCGTCGTGCCGGTCGAGATCGCCGACAGCCCGGAGGAGCGCCAGGTCGGGCTCATGAACCGCGGGTCGCTCCCCGAGGACGCCGGGATGATCTTTCTCTTCGACGAGGACGAGACCGGCGGGTTCTGGATGAAGGACACCCTGATCCCGCTCTCCATCGCCTTCGTCGACGCGGACGGGACAATCGTGAGCATCCTCGACATGGAGCCCTGCGAGGCGGACCCCTGCGAGATCTACGAGCCGGGCGTCACCTACCGGAGCGCGCTCGAGGTCAACCAGGGCGCCTTCTCGCGGTGGGGCGTGCAGGAAGGCGACCGCCTCACGCTGGAGAGCTCGTGACGACCGCCTCCGCCTCGATCTCCAGGAGCCAGCGGGGATCGAGGAGCGCCGCCACGACGACGGTGGTGTTGGCAGGGCGGACGGCCGAGAACGCCTCTCCGTGCGCCTTGGCGAAGCCGTCGAATACGGACGCATCGGTCAGGTACACGCGCGTGCGCACGACGTCTGCGAGGGATGCCCCCGCCTCGTCGAGGGCGTTGCCGACGATCTCCAGGCAACGCTTCGCCTGTCCGTAGGCGTCGGCCGGAGGGTCGGAGCCGTCGGCCATGATCGGGGCGGAGCCCGCGACGAACACCCTGTCGCCCACGCGCACGGCCCTCGAGTAGCCGACGATCGGCTCGTACGGGGATCCCGAGGAGACGATCTGGCGCTCCACGTCGCCTAGTATCGCCGACCGTGAAAGCCCTCGAGCAGATCGACTCGTGGCCGGCGTCGACCGCGGCGGTCGCGGTCGTCACCCCGACGGGCGTGGCCGGCGAACGCGGGCCCGCGGACGCCGTCCTCCGCTGGGCATCCGTCACGAAGCTCCTGACCGCGTATGCGGTCCTGATCGCAGCGGAGGAGGGGGTGCTCGACCTCGACGAGGCGGCCGGCCCTCCGGGCGCGACCGTGCGCCATCTGCTCGCCCATGCCTCGGGGCTCCCCTTCGAGGGCGATGCGCCGATCGGCCGGCCGGGCCAGCGGCGCGTCTACTCGAACACGGGCTTCGACCTGCTCGGCGAGCGGCTCGCCGAGCGCTCGGAGATGCCCTTCGCCGACTACCTGCGGGCGGCGATTCTCGACCCGCTGGGGCTCGCCGACGCCACGCTGCGCGGACGCCCGTCGGAGGGGATCTGCGGGACACTAGCCGACCTGAGCGCCTTCGGCCGCGAGCTGCTGGCTCCGACGCTCGTGGTGCCGGAGACGCTCGCAGAGGCAACCGCGGTCGTCTTCCCGGGGCTGGCGGGCGTGCTCCCGGGCCTGGGCCGCCAGGAGCCGAACGACTGGGGCCTCGGCTTCGAGCTCAAGGATGCAAAGCGGCCGCACTGGACGGGCGCGTCCAACTCGCCGCGCACGTTCGGCCACTTCGGCGGTGCGGGCACGTTCCTCTGGATTGATCCGGACGCCCGGGTCGCCTGCGCCTGCCTGACCGATCTCGAGTTCGACGACTGGGCTCTCGCTGCGTGGCCTTCCCTCGCGGACGCAGTCCTGGCCGAGCTCGGCCCGGCCTGAGCCGCCGCATCTACACCGGCGGGTAGCCGCTAGCCCTCGCCGGCGATCTCTTCGTACGCGGATCGGTCGCAGCTGGCGACTGCGGACGGCATCATCGCCCTCACCCGGCCGGAGGCGCGGTCGCCCGGGCGTAGGACTCCGGCCGACCCCGTGACGAGGCCGGTGAGGACGACGGCGAACTGATCGCCCGTGTCGAGCTCCTCGCCCGGGGCGAGCTCGTGGCGCTCGAGCGCGCGCGCAAGCTTCGTGAGCGTCTCTCCGGGCAGAACGGAGAGCTCCGCGACCCGGGCCAGCTCGTGGACCGTCGCCGCCTGATGCCTCACTCGCGCGGCCCGGAAGCTGCCATAGTGACTCGATCCTATGGCAACGTCCGCGCAGCTTGCCGAGTGGCGTGCGTGCCCCCGGTGCCTGACGCCGCTCGAGCACGCCGAGGGCTCCGTTCACTGCCCGTCGTGCGACCTCGAGGAGTACGCCAACCCTGGCCCGACGGCGAGCGCGGTCATCCGGGACAGCGAGGGGCGGATCCTGCTCGCTCGCCGTGCCGCCGATCCCGGCGCAGGGTTGTGGGACCTGCTCGGCGGCTTCATGGACGAGGGCGAAGATCCGCTCGAGACGCTTCGGCGCGAGCTCCGCGAGGAGACCGGGCTCGAGGCCGAGCCCGGCGCGTACCTGGGCGGGCTCCCCGACCGCTACGGCGAAGACGGGCCCTGGACGGTGAACTTCTACTGGGAGGGATCCCTGGCTCCGGGGGAGCCCCGGCCGGCCGACGACGTCGCCGAGCTCGCCTGGTTCTCCGCCGACGCCCTGCCGCCCAGGAGCGAGTTCGCGTTCGCCAACACAGTCGAGCTGCTCGACCGGCTGGGGGCGACCTTCTCCCGGAGGTAGCCTGGTCGCGGAGGGTCCGGTCGCAACCGAAGAGTCCTCCGCAACCGGTAGGCGGCCCGGGAGCTCTTAGGCCTCTTCGGCGAGCCCGAGCGAGCGCTCGAGCATTCGCTTCGGCTGGGCGCCGACCGCGGCTGCCGCCGGCTCGCCGTCCTTGAAGAGGAGAATCGTGGGGATCGAGAGGATCCCGTAGCGCTGCTGCAGCTCGGGCTCCTCGTCGACGTTCACCTTGACGACGCGCAGCTCGGCCGCGCGTTCCTCGGCGATCTGCTCGAGGATAGGGGAGACGGCACGGCACGGGCCGCACCACTCTGCCCAGAAGTCGACGATCACCGGAGTCTCGCTTGCGAGCACCTCGGTGTCGAACTGAGAGGTCGTGATTGCTTCTGTCATGACCCTTCAAACGTAGACTGACCCCCAGATGTTCCGCCCGCTGACGCGCGTGCCGGATCACCCGGCGATCGAGCTCGAGATCCTCGAGTGGTGGGCCGAGCACGGAATCTTCGACCGGCTCCGCGAGACGAACCGCGGCGGGCCGACCTGGAGCTTCTTCGACGGCCCGGTGACGGCGAACAGGATGGCGCTCGGGGTCCACACCGCCTGGGGGCGAACGCTCAAGGACGTCTTTCAGCGCTACAAGGCGCTTCAGGGGTACCACCAGCGCTACCAGAACGGCTTCGACTGCCAGGGCCTCTGGATCGAGGTGGGCGTCGAGCGTGAGCTCGGTCTCAACTCGAAGCGCGAGATCGAGGAGTATGGGCTTGCGGAGTTCGCGAGACGCTGCCGCGACGTGGTCGTGCGGTCGTCCAGGGCGCTGACCGAGGGCTCCATCCGGCTCGGCCAATGGATGGACTGGGGGAACGACTACTTCACGTTCAGCGACACGAACATCGAGTACATATGGCGGTTCCTGAAGCACGTGCACGACCGAGGGTGGCTCTATCTCGGCCACCGTTCGACGGAGTGGTGCCCGCGCTGCGGTACCTCGCTCTCGCAGCACGAGCTCACGCAGGCCGGGGTGTATCAGGAGCGCAGCGACCCGTCGCTGTACGTCCGCTTCCCGCTGCTGGAGCGACCCGAAGAGTCGCTCGTCGTCTGGACGACGACGCCCTGGACGCTGCCGGCGAACGTCGCCGCTGCGGTCAAGCCCGATGCCGAGTACGGGCGGCGTGAGAACGGGGAGTGGGTCGCCACCGCCAGGTACCCGGACGAGCCGTTCGACCGACGCGCACTTGGAGAGGAGCTCGTAGGCCTTCGCTACCGCGGCCCGTTCGACGACCTCGGTCCCGGCGGCGAGGTCGACCACCGAGTCATTCCATGGGACGAGGTGTCGCTCGAGGAGGGCACGGGCATCGTCCATATCGCGACGGGCGCCGGCCAGGAGGACTTCGAGCTCGGCCGCTTGCACGACCTGCCGGTGCTCTCCCCGGTCGACGAGGCGGGACGCTTCTACGACTCCTACGGCTGGCTGCACGGCCTCTCGACGAGCGAGGCGGCAGACCAGATCGTCGGTCGCCTGGCGGAGCAGGGCTACCTGCTCGAGGCCGGTGTCTACCTCCACCGCTATCCGCACTGCTGGCGCTGCGACACGCCGCTCATCTGGCGCGTGACCGACGACTGGCTGATCGCGGTCGACGATCTTCGCCAACGCCTCCTCGACGCGAACGCGACCGTTGAGTGGACGCCCGCCTACATGGGCAAGCGAATGGACGACTGGCTCCGCAACATGGGCGACTGGAACATCTCGCGCCGGCGGTACTACGGACTGCCGCTGCCGTTCTATCCGTGTGGGTGCGGCCACCTGAACGTGATCGGCTCGAGAGTGGAGCTCGAGGAGCGCGCACTTGGTGGGCTCGAGCAGCTCGAGGAGCTGCGCCGTCCCTGGATCGATGCGGTGCCGATCCGCTGCGCGGAGTGCGGCCAGCCCGTGGAGCGGATCAAGGAGGTCGGGGATGTCTGGCTCGACGCCGGTATCGTGCCGTTCTCCACGCTGGGGTGGGAGAACCCCGAGTACGTGCCGCAGGGCTACGCGACGGGCGCGGCAGAGGGCTTGACGAGCGCCGACCTGCCCGACCACGCCTACTGGGAGCGCTGGTTCCCCGCGGACTGGGTCTCGGAGATGCGAGAGCAGATCCGCCTCTGGTTCTACTCCCAGCTCTTCATGTCCGTCGTGCTCACGGGCCGGGCGCCGTTCCGCGCGGTGCTCGGCTACGAGAAGATGCTCGACGAGAAGGGCCGCGAGATGCACAGCTCATGGGGGAACACGATCGATGCGCCGGATGCGTTCGCGCGCATCGGCGCCGACGTGATGCGCTGGCAGTTCTGTGCCCAGCCGCCCGATCGCAATCTCCTGTTCGGCTACGGCCCCGCGCAGGAGATCAAGAGAAAGCTCCTCACGCTATGGAACTCCGTCCGCTTCCTCGTCGACTACGGGAACATCGAGGGTTTCACGCCCTCCCTCGACGATCTCGCCTCGCCGCCGGTCGGGGACGGCTTCCGACCGCTCGACCGCTGGCTCGCGGCCCGGACGCAGCAGTACGTCCAGGAGGCGACCGCAGCGCTCGAGGACCAGCTCACGTACCGGTTGATCGAGAGCTTCGACGGCTTCGTCGACGACGTCTCCAACTGGTACATCCGCCGCTCGCGCCGGCGCTTCTGGGACGGGGAGGAGGCGGCGCTCAGGGTGCTCTGGCACGCCCTCGTCCAGGGCATTCGCGGAATCTCGCCGGTGATGCCGTTCCTCTCCGAGCACCTGTGGCAGGCGCTCGTGGCCGACGCCTGCGAGGACGCGCCCGCGAGCGTCTTCCTGGCCGGCTGGCCGAAGGCGCCGGAGCCCGATGTCGCGCTCCTCGCCGAGATCGCCGAGGTGCGGGCGATCGTCGGCCTGGGGCACCGGGCGCGTGACGCTGCCGGCATCAAGCTCCGCCAGCCCCTGCGGTCGCTCCTCGTCGAGGGCGCCGAGGTGGCCGTCGGCCACGCCGGCGAGATCGCCGAAGAGCTGCGCGTGAAGTCGGTCGCCTTCGAGCCGCTCGCCGGCGCGGGCATCCGGGCCAAGCCGAATCTGAGGCTTCTCGGCCCCAGGCTGGGCGGCCGTCTCCCTGCGATCCGGGCGGCGCTTGCGGAGGGGCGCTTCGAGCAGCTACCCGGCGGCCGGGTCCGGGTCGAGGGTCTCGACCTCGAGCCCGAGGAGGTGTTCGTCGAGCGCTCAGCGCCCCAGGGATGGGCGCTCGCCGAGGAAGGTCAGCTCGCCGTCGCCCTCGATGTCCGGCTCGACTCCGAGCTCGAGCTCGAGGGCCGTGTCTACGACCTCGTCCACGCCGTCAACTCGATGCGGAAGGAGCAGGGGCTGGCGATCACGGACCGCATCGTGCTCACCCTTCCGGACGGCGGCGACCTCGATCGCTTCCTCGACTGGGTCAAGTCGGAGACGCTCGCGGTCGAGATCGAGCACGGATCCGAGCTGGCCGTGCGCAAGGCGTAGAGCGCGATTTGGCCAGCATTACCATTTGTAAATCATACGAAGATGATTTGCAAAGATGGGCCGGTCGGCCTATTGGAACCGGCGCGCTGCAACGTTACCGTGCCACCACTGGGCGATGCGAACCGCGGTGTGTCCCTGGCCATGTATCCGCGGTGAGCAATCTGGGAAGGCCCGCTGCGCTTACCCCCCGAGCGGCGGGTCTTCCTGTTTCTAGGAGGCGACGATGGCCACACGCCCCGGCCGCGCCCGACCTATCATCACCGTGGGTGGCGACAGCTAGCTGATGCTCCTGCACGCCGTTTCGCTTCTGATTCTGGCCGGGCTCTACGGCCTCGTCTCGATCCTTCTCGGCGCCTCGCTCCTGCGCGAGCGGCGTGCGTCGGGGCTCGGCATCGGCATCTGGTTGCTGCTCACGCTGGTCGCCGTCCTCTCGGCGGTTGCCGGCGCGCTCACCCTCGCGGGGAGAGATCCCCTCGGCGATGTGCCGTCGTGGCTGGTCGTCGTCGGCGCCGCGGCGGTTGCAGTTCCCGGGGTCCTCGTGCTCGTGCGCGGACACGAGCGCGCCCTTCTCGTCACTGCCCGTCGCCGGGTCCGCGAGGCCGAGGAGATCGCGACCGAGCGTGGTCGCGAGGCGGCGGCGATCTCGCGGCTCTCGTCCGCCCTCTCGCAGGCGCAGACGGGCGAGGAGGCAGCGGCGTCGCTCTTCGACGAGGTGGAAGCGCTACTCGCGCCCGACGCCCTCCTGCTGGCGCGGACCGACGCGGAGCACCGAACCGTGACGGGCTTCGCCGCTCGCGGGGTCGACGAGGGATGGTGGCGGGGCGTCGTTCTCGACCTGGACGAGGCCACCGGGACGATCGTCTCCGTCGTCCGAAGCGGCGCGCCGATCTCGATCGACGACGTCGCGACCTCGTCGGACGTCAACCGAGACCTGGCCGACGCGGTAGGTGCGAAGAGTGCGGCATTCGTCCCGTTGCTCTCCGAGGGAGACGTGGCCGGTGTGCTCGTGGCGGCGACGACGACGGCACGCCGGAGGTTCACACCGGCCGAGCTCGACCTCATCCGGGACCTGGCGGGCGAGGCCGCCCTCGCACTCGGGCGGACGCGTTCGAATGAGGCGTTGCGAGCCGCGCTCGAGCGAGAACGCCTGATTGCCAAGATCGGCCTGCGTGTCCGTTCCGAGCTCGACCTCGAGACCGTGCTAAGGGTCGCCGTCGAGGAGACGGCCAAGGCCGTGGGCGTCGCCCGTTCGTTCGTCAGGCTCGGGGAGCCAGGCCAGCCGATGCCGGTCGTTGCCGAATGGACTGCGCCCGGTGTCGAGCCGGTGGGGGACGCGGCGCCCATGCTTCCGGCACAAAACCTTGCCGCTCGAGAACGGCGGACGGTGGCGGTCGACGACGTCGGGACGGCTCCCGAGCTGGAAGACCCAAGCCTGGGCGGGCGCGCGACCCTCCTCCAGCTCGGCAGTCACGGGGCCCTCGGGACGCCGATCGTCGTGTTCGATCGGGTAATCGGCACGTTCGGCCTGCACCGGGCCGAGTCGAGGCGCTGGCTCACCGGGGAGATCGCTCTCGCCGAGGCCGTGGCGAGGGAGCTCGGGCTCGCCATCCATACGGCGCGCCTCCTCGGGGAGAACGAGCAGCGGCTCCGCCGCCAGGAGACACTGATCGAGGCCGCGCAAGTCCTGACAAGCGACCTCCGCTTCGAGTCGGTGATCCGGCGGCTCGTCGAAGAGGTCGTCGCGCTCACCGGCGCCGACGCCGCCGACTGCTGGATTCTCGAGGACGACCGCGCGCTCCTTCGCTGCCGGGCCGTCGTCGGCATTCCCGAGTGGAACGTGGGTCGCCAGATTCCTCCGGAGGGAACGATCGGGCGCGCCCTGCAGACGGGCAAGAGCTTCCTGACCCACGACTTCGCCGCTACCGAGGAGCCGCCGCCGAGCCCCCCGTACGCGGTCTTCGACGACGTCATGTGCACCCCGATCACGTGGCTCGGGGAAGCGCGAGGGGTCCTCGGAGTCTGCGCACACGAGCCGGGCAGCTTCGACGAGGGCGACGTCGAGGTCGTCGAGGCGTTCGCTCGCTTTGCCTCCCTGGCTCTGCACAACGCCGAGAGCTTCGAGGAGCGCGAGCGCCAGGCTCAGGTGCAGCGGGGGTTCTACCGGATCGCCGAGGTGCTCGGGTCGACCCTCTCTCGCTCGGAGACCCTGGACGCTCTTGCGCAGGCGGCCTGCGACGCACTTGGCGGAGACGCCGCTCTCGTTCTCGAGCTCGAGAACGGCGCGGCAACCATCGCCGGCACGCACGAGCTCCCCTCCGGGCTTCGATCGGTCCTCGACGAGGGCGAGCGCGCTGTTCTGCAGCTCTCGGGATCCTCGACCGAAGACCAGATCCTCGTCTCGTCCGACCTCGCCGCCGACGAGCGCTTCGACGCGACCCTCCGCGATCCGCTCGTCGCCGAGGGCTACGGCTCGCTCCTCTGCGCTCCGGTTGCCGGCGTGCACGAGCAAGCCTATGAGGTGATCGTCCTCTTCCGAGGCAGCAAGCCCTTCGCCGACCACGACGTCCGGCTGTCAGAGCATCTGAGTGGCGCAGCCCGCGGATCGCTCGAGCGCAGCGAGCTGTTCGAGGGCGAGCGCCGCGCGCGCACGTTCTCGCAGCGCCTCGCGCGCGTCGGCGCTCTGGTCGCGACGAGCCTCGATCCCCTGGAGGTGATCGAGGAGGTCGCGCGCGAGGCCCCTAGTCTGCTCTCCGCCGACGCCGCCGTCATCCGCCTGCTCGAGAACGACAAGTTCGTCGTGCGCGCTGCCGCTGGACCTGGCACCGAGCGGCTTCTCGGAACCGCGACGTCCTCCGCGGTGGGGATCTCGGCGGCGGTCGCACAGTCGAGGGCTCCCGTCGCGGTCAGGGACGCAAGCGGGCACTCGAGGCTCGCCCGGGGCGATCTCCTGCTCGAGCGGGGTGTCGCCGCCTGCATAGCCGTGCCGCTCGTCGGGCACGGAGGCGGGCTCCACGGCGTGGTCGCCGTCTACTCGCGGTCGCCGCGACCGTGGCGGGCTGACGAGGTGCAGACGCTCTCGGCGCTCGCCGCGACCGCGTCTGCCTCGATCGCCAACGCCGAGCTCTACCAACGTGTTGCAGAGGAGAAGGAGAGGAGCGGGGCGATCCTCGCCAACATCGCCGACGGCATCGTCGCTGTCGACCGCGACGACCGGATCGTCCTGTGGAACGCCATGGCGGAGCAGATCACCGGCGTCCCCGCCTCCGAGGCGCTCGGACGACTGGTACCGGAGGTTCTCCAGCGGGAGCTCTCGACGAGCGCACCCGACGGGGTGACCGAGCGCAACGTCGCGATCAAGCGGGGAGGCGTCGAGGTCTGGCTGGCGCTCGGCGAAGCAGTCATGCTCGACCCGGTGGGCTCGGTCGCGGGCAGGATTTTCGCCTTCCGGGACGTCTCGCGCGAGCGCGTGGTCGAGCAAATGAAGTCCGACTTCGTCTCCGCGGTCTCGCACGAGCTTCGGACGCCGCTCACCTCGATCTACGGCTTCGCGGAGACGCTTCAACGCGGCGACGTCGAGTTCTCGGAGACCGAGCGGAACACCTTTCTCCGGTACATCGCCAGCGAATCCGAGCGCCTGATTCGGATCGTCGACGATCTGCTGAGCGTCGCACGCCTGGAGGCGGGGAAGCTCGAGGTGAAGCTCGAGCGCACCGCCGTCGGCGCCGCCGTGGAGCGAGCGGCTGCCATCGCCAACGTGCAGGAGGGCGGACGCCACCGGTTTTCGGTGCAAGTCGAGCCTGCCGACCTGGCAGTCCGAGCAGACCCGGAGAAGCTGGGGCAGGTGCTTGCCAACCTGCTCGACAACGCGGTCAGATACTCGCCCGAGGGCGGGACGATCGCCGTCGTGGCCCGCGCCCGCTCCGGTGTCGGGGAGATCACCGTCGCCGACGAAGGGATCGGCATCGCCGAGGCCGAGCAGCAGCGCGTCTTCTCGAAGTTCTTCCGGTC
>Ga0081538_10003335_pt1 | contig 15208 bp, 13 predicted proteins | sample TabmetS5T2R1_FD_71022 | JGI IMG/M metagenome (GOLD analysis project Ga0081538, IMG submission 71022) | Tabebuia heterophylla rhizosphere microbial communities from the University of Puerto Rico - S5T2R1 | ecosystem: Host-associated > Plants > Roots > Rhizosphere ... | reverse complement strand
GGACGGGGTGAATCATGGGTGGTGCAGACCTACTCCATCGAGAGGGGAGGTGGTCCATGGCGACGGACCTCCGGATCGAGGCCGACAACACGGTCGGCCAGCTCGCGACGCTCAGCGAGGAGTTGGGCAAGGTTGGCGTCAACATCGAGGGCTTCTGCGGCGCGGTGGCAGGCGGCAGGGGCGTGCTCCACGTCTTGGTCGAGAACGCCGGGGCCGCCCGACAGGCGCTGGTGGGGGCCGGTTACACCATCGCCGCCGAACGCGAGGCCCTGGTGCTCGAGGCCGTCGAAGACCGGCCGGGATACCTGGGCGAGATGGCGCGCCGTCTGGCGGACAACGGCATCAACATCGAGGTCGCATACCTCGCCACCAACACGCGGGTCGTCTTCGTCGTGCCCGACGCCGCCGCCGCGCGCCAGGCCCTCTAGCCAACAGAACGACGACTGAAGGGGAGGCAACTCATGGACGGACAGCGGGCTCGGCTCGTGACTCGAACGCTCGATCGCGTCCCGACGATCCGGAGGGTGGGGGCAGATGAGTCCCGACCGGTGACCGCTCGGCTGACGCCGACGTGGGCCGGCATCCTCGGCTTCGGTTGGCCGCTGGCGATCGTGGCCAGCATCGCCCTCGAGCCGGCGCCCGCCGATCCGGAGGCGGCCGTGCCCGTCGTCGTTTCGCTGGCGTCGATAGGGCTGTTCGCGGCCCTCGTAGCCACGGCGGTCGCGGCCGGCAACCGGCAGCCGTCGGCGGCCATCGCCGGCCTGGTGACGGGCCTCCTCGCCCTCGGGTTCACCGTCAGCTGTCCCGTGTCTGGCCACCACACGTTCGGGGCGTGGTGGTTCGGCCAGATGGCGCTGACACTGGCGATGTTCGGCGTTACCCTCGCCGCGCTCGGACGCCGCGCCCGCGAGCCCGCATAGGCGCAGCCGCGGTCAGCGCACGAAATCGGCGATCAGGGCGGCGAGCTCCACGGGCCTGTCGCCCTGGACGCTGTGTCCCGCCTGCTCGACGTGCTCGATCCGCGCCCCGGGGCAGCGGCGCAGCAGCTCGGCCTCGTCGGCATCGTCCACGACCGACTGCGGCAGCATTCCGCGTACCAGCATCAGCGGGACCGTCAGCTGGTCGACCGCGCGCCACAGGTCCGAGAAGTCGACGCGCCAGGACCCCGCCTCGCTGTCAGGCGTCGCCGGGCGGTGACGGGCGTAGCGCCAGACCCAGCTCCCGTCCTCTCGTTGGACTGCGTTGTGGAGGATCCCTCGGCGCAGCGACGAGACCGTGCGGGTCGGGTTGAACTCGACGGTGCGAGCCAGGATCTCGTCGAAGCTGGGGAAGCTCTCGGGGCCGTTGATGAACGCCGTGATCGCGGTTGCCTTCCCCTCGTCGACGCCGGGGGTCACGTCGACCAGGACCAGCGAGCGCACCAGCTCGGGCGCGGAGGCTGAGAGCGCCAGAGCGGTCAGCCCGCCGAGCGACATGCCGACCACGCCGCGGGCTTCCGGCGCCAGGGCTCGCACGGCGGCGGCCACGTCCTCGGCGTTGCCCGAGGGGTCGGCGAATCCGCCCCGGGGGCCGTCGGAGTGACCGTGGGCGGGTAGGTCGATGGCGACCAGCGGGCGATCGAGGGCCAGCGCCACCGTGTCCCACGTGTGGGCGTTCTGGGCCCCGCCGTGCAGCAGCACCAGCTCGGGCTCGGCGTCGCCCCACACCAGGGCGCTCAGGCGGCGGCCCGGCTCCACGTCGACCGCCTCCCTGCGCACGGCCGGTGGTCCGTCCCAGGGAATGCCGTACTCGTCGGCGTTCTCCCGGAACATCGAGAATTCGTCGTAGGGGACGCGCTCGACCGGTGCCGCTGCCATCGGCCCAGCATCGCACGTCGAGTCCGTGGGCCCGAGGCCCGAGGGCCGCCGGTCGCCCGGCCCAGCGGCCGGTCAGGACCAGAGGGCGCTGGCCTCGGTGTCGCCGCCACCGGACGAGCCGCCTTCGTCGGACCCCTCGCGGTCGGACGGATCGCCGCCGTGGCGGCAGCCCTTGCGCGAGCGGGGCGCCCGCTCGTCCGACCGCCGGCTGTCGTCCGACCGGTCGTCCTGCTCGGTGGTGGTCGTGGAGTCGTCGCCGGTGGTCGACGGCGAATCCTGGGCCGCCGCCCACGTGGCGCCACCGATGACCAGGGCACCGGCCATCGCGCCGGCGACGACGAGGTGTCGGGGACTGAACGCCATCGCTGCTCCTTCCGTCCGGTATGAAGCGCCCAGTAGACGAAACGAACCTGGACCGGCCCGTAGAGCAGCCTGCGAATTGCCTGAGTCCAAGAGCACGTCCGCCGTCGCACCCCGCCCCTACGATTGGGTGCACGCCATGAGTCCTCCCGACGCTCCCCAGGCTCCCGATCGCGCCGCCGCGCCCGGCGCACTGGCCGGCCTGAACCCCGTCCAGTCCGACGCCGTCACGCACGCCGAGGGGCCCCTGCTCGTCGTGGCGGGCGCAGGATCGGGCAAGACGAGGGTGCTCACCCATCGCATCGCCCACCTGATCCGCGACCGGGGCGTGAGCCCGTTCGCCATCCTGGCGATCACGTTCACCAACAAGGCCGCGGACGAGATGAAGTCCCGGGTGGCGGCGCTGGTCGGTCCGGTGGCCGAGAAGATGTGGGTGTCGACGTTCCACTCGGCGTGCGTGCGCATCCTCCGCCGCGACGCCGACCTGCTCGGCTACCCCCGCCAGTTCACGATCTACGACGAGGCCGACGCCGTCCGCCTCACCGGCTACGTGGTCCGCGACCTCGGCCTCGACACCAAGCGCTTTCCGCCCCGCAGCATCCACGCCGCCATCTCTGCGGCGAAGAACGACGGCGTCGACGCCGAGACCTACACGCAGCGGGCGGGCAACCTCTTCGAGCGCAAGATCGGCCAGGTGTTCGCCGAGTACCAGGGCCGGCTGCAGCGGGCGGGCTCGATGGACTTCGACGACCTCCTGACCAACGCCCTGCGGCTGCTGCGCGAGCACCCGCAGACCCTGCGGCACTACCAGGAGCGCTTCCAGCACATCCTGGTCGACGAGTACCAGGACACGAACCGGGTCCAGAACGAGCTGGTGCTCCTCCTCGCGGCCGACCACCGGAACATCGCGGTCGTGGGCGACCAGGACCAGTGCCTGCCGCCCGGCACCCTGGTCTCGACGGCCGACGGCCCGCGCGCTATCGAGACGCTGCGCGAGGGCGACACGGTCATCGGGGTCGGGGCCACCGCCCGTGCCGTGCCCAATCGGGTCACAGCGCTGACAGGTGGCCACTACGCGGGCCGGACGTACACGGTTCATGCAGGACGCCACACCATCCGCGGGACACCGCACCACGTCGTGCTGGCCGACCCGGCGCTCGACCCCGGCCGCTACATCGTCTACCTGATGGAGCGGATCGACCGCGGCTTCCGACTCGGGCTGACCAAGAGCGTCCGGGCCGTCGGGCCCGGGCAGTTCGAGCAGGGGATCCGCGTGCGCATCAACCAGGAACACGCGGACCGTGCCTGGGTGCTGCGGGTCTGCGACAGCCGGGCCGAGGCGGGATTCTACGAGGCCTTCTATGCGGCGACCTACGGGCTCCCGACGGCGCTGTTCCATGGGCTGGGTCGCAACCTGACCATGGACGACGAGTGGCTCGCCCGGCTGTTCGACGAGGTCGACACCCGCGCTGCGGCCAAGCAGCTGATGGAGGACTTGGACCTCCATCCCGCCTTCCCGCACTACACGCCCGCCAACGGCGGCCGCCGGCAGACGCTCAACCTGACGATGTTCTCCGACTGCCGCCATGGCGACGTCGGATACCACCGGGTTCAGTGGTCGTCGAACCGTGTCTCGGTCGCCGACCGGCTGCGCGAGGCGGGGATGCCGGTGCGCGTCGGCAAGCCCGGAAGCTTCCGGGTCGAGACCAGCCACAAGGACTACCGGCAGGCGCTCGCCTTCGCTCGGACGATGGCCGCGTCAGGTGGCCTCGACATCCGTCGTCGGGCGGTCGTCGCCGGCAAGGTCTATCCGTTCGTGCCACTCGCCCACCTGCGCGAGGGGATGAAGGTCCTGGTGGAGGACGCGGACGATCCGACCGAGATCGTCGAGGCCCGCGTCGACGAGGTCGTGGTCGACGAGTACGACGGTCCCGTCTACGACCTGGAGGTGACGCCGACCCACACGTACCTCGCCGACGGCATTCTCGTTCACAACAGCATCTACGCCTTCCGGGGCGCCGACATGCGCAACATCGTGGAGTTCGAGGACGCGTTCCCCGACACCACGGTGGTGCTGCTCGAGCAGAACTACCGGTCGACCCAGACCATCCTCGACGCCGCCAACGCCGTCATCGCCCACAACGTCAGCCGCAAGCCCAAGGAGCTGTGGACCGACCAGGGGGCCGGCGACCCCATCGTCCGCTACCACGCCGACGACGAGGTCGACGAAGCCCAGTGGATCACCCGTGAGATGGCCCACCTCCACGACGCCGACGACGTGCAGGTGCCCGACGCCGCAGACCGCGGCCACGACGGCGGCCGGCTGCGCTGGGGCGACATCGCCGTCTTCTACCGCACCAACGCCCAGAGCCGGGTCCTGGAAGAGCAGCTCATGCGGGTCGGCATCCCCTACCGCGTGCTCGGCGGCACCCGGTTCTACGACCGCAAGGAGGTCAAGGACGCGGTCGCCTACCTGCGGGCCGTCGTCAACCCCGTCGACGAGGTGTCGATCAAGCGGGTGCTCAACGAGCCCAAGCGGGGCGTGGGTGCCACGTCCATCGGCCGGCTGGACGCCTGGGCCACGGCCCACGGGCTGCCGTTCCTCGACGCCCTGCGTCGCGCCGGCGAGGCCGGGGTGTCCGGCAAGGCCGCCCGGGGCATCGAGCAGTTCCTCCAGCTGCTCGACGGCGTGGCCCCGACCGCGGCCAGCGGACCGGGGCCACTGCTCCAGGCGCTGCTTGAGCGCTCGGGCTACCTCGATGCCCTCGAGGCCGAGCGCACCATCGAATCGGAGGGTCGGCTGGAGAACCTGGCCGAGCTCGTGGGCGCGGCCGGGGAGGTCGAGTCGGTCGACGAGTTCCTCGAGTCGATCAGCCTCGTGTCCGACGTCGACGACCTCGACGAGGCAGACCAATCGTCGGTGGTGCTCATGACGCTGCACGCCGCCAAGGGGCTCGAGTTCCCCGTCGTGTTCATCATCGGGCTGGAGGACGGGGTCTTCCCCCACCTGCGGTCTCTCACCGAGCCCGACCAGCTCGAGGAGGAGCGGCGCCTCGCCTACGTCGGCATCACCCGGGCCCGGCAGCGGCTGTACCTGACCCACGCGTGGAGCCGCACGCTGTTCGGTGGCACGCAGTACAACCCGCCCAGCCGGTTCCTCGACGAGATCCCCGACGGGCTGATCCACGACGTCGAGGGCCACCGGCGCTCCAGTCGGGGGCGCAGCTACGGCGGCGTCTGGGGGCGGGGCGGCCCCGACTGGCGCTCGGGCGGCCCGTCGAGGGACGGCGGTCGCTGGGGTGCCGACGGGTCGGGTGGCGACCAGGGGCAGCGGGTTGCGGCCGGTCGCGACCGGATCGTCGAGGGGGCGCTCACGCCCCGGCCCCCCACCCGGAGCGGCGCCGACAGCCTGGGGCTCAAGATCGGCGACGACGTGCGCCACAAGACCTTCGGCGAGGGCGTGATCATCGACATGAGCGGCAGCGGCGACAAGACCGAGGCCCGGGTGCGGTTCCGAGACGTCGGTGAGAAGACCCTGCTCCTGTCGTGGGCGCCACTGGAGAAGCTGTAACCCGGCCTCAACGCGGGAGCCCCACACGCCGCCCCGTGCGTCGGGTATACACAGCCCCGTCAAACGTGCTGGGGAGCGCCCCGCAGGGGACCGACACCGCCAGCCGTCGCCCGCTTCCAGGAGCACCCCGTGTCCCCGTCCCTCCGTCCGCCGTCCGGCAGCCGCCGCACGCTCGCCATGGGCGCGGGCGCAGTCCTGGTGGTGGTTGTCCTGGGGGCGGTCGGCATCGGCGCGGCGCTCTCGGGCTCGGGCGGCGACACCGAGACGAGCGACCGCCAGCCGGCGGCCACGGAGTCCCCGACCCCGACCACGACCGACCCACCCACCACCACGACCGCACGACCCACGACGACCACGACCGCGTCTCCGACGACCACCACGGCGCCCCCCACCACGACGACCACGGCGCCGCCCGATCCCGCAGCCGACGGCACCCTGGAGCTCGGCGAGGGCGGTGCGGCGGTGCTCGCCCTCCAGCAGCGGCTGGTCGACCTCGGCTACTGGCTGGGGTCGGCGGACGGCAACTACGGCCAGCTCACGCGCCAGGCCGTCATGGCCTTCCAGAAGGCCGAGGGGCTCGGTCGCGACGGTGTCGCCGGCCCGGTCACTCAGGGGCGGCTGGCCGCCGCCGGCCGGCAGGGGTCCCGCTCCGGTGGCACGGGGCTGGAGATCGACCTCGAACGCCAGGTCCTGATGGTCGTGCAGGGCGGGCAGGTGCAGTGGGTCATCAACACGTCCACCGGCAACAACGAGACCTACACGAGCTCCACCGGTGGGTCGGCCCGCGCCGTCACGCCCCCCGGCAGCTACACGATCAACCGGCAGATCGACGGCGTCCGCGAGGCGCCCCTCGGCACGCTCTACCGGCCCAAGTACTTCAACGGCGGCATCGCCATCCACGGGTCGGGCAGCATCCCCGCCCACCCGGCGTCGCATGGCTGCGCCCGCGTCACCAACTCGGCGATGGACATGCTCTGGTCCAGCGGCGTGGCCGCCATGGGCACCCCGGTCACCGTCTACTGACCGGCCCCGACGCCGGCGTGACCGACGCCACCACTGGGTCCGTTGCTCGCGTCGTGTTGTTGAGCATACGCTCAAAGCGTTCGCTCAGCGCCACCCACCGGGACCTGGGAGAGGCCGATGGACCAAGGCTCGTCCGCCACGGCACCGGTACTCGACGGCCAGCTCGACGTCGACCGCCTTGCCGTCATGTTCGGCATCCCCGACCTGGCCGACCGGCTGGCGGCCGTCGACGAGCGGATCACGTCGGCGCTCGGCGGGCGCGGTGCCCTGCTCGGCCCGGCGAGCGTCCGCGTGGCCGAGGCCGGCGGCAAGCGGCTCCGCCCCCTGTTCACGATCGCGTGTGCCGCCCTCGGTGACGTGTTCGACGAACGGGTCGTCGCCGCGGCGGCATCGGTCGAGTTGGTGCAGATCGGCTCACTGGTGCACGACGACATCATCGACGTCGCCGCCACCCGCCGGGGTCGGCCCACCATCAACGCCCTCGAGGGCCTCGACCACGCCCTGCTGGCGGGCGACTACATCCTGGCCCGGGCGGCGGAGCAGGCGGCGTCGGTGAGCCAGGAGGCGGCGTCGCTCGTGGCGGAGGCCCTGACGCAGCTGTGCGAGGGACAGGTCCTCGAGCTGCGCGACGCGTTCGACACCGATCGCTCGCTCGACGCCCATCTCGCCTCGATTCGGGGCAAGACGGCGGCCCTGTTCGAGTGCGCGTGCCGGCTCGGCGCCCATACCGGCGGCCTGGCGCCCCACAACTCCACCGCTGCCGGCCGGTTCGGTGCCGCGTTCGGGATGAGCTTCCAGGTGCTCGACGATGTCCTCGACCTGATCGGCGACGCCGACCGGCTGGGCAAGCCCACGGGAATCGACATCGCCGCCGGCGTGTACACGCTGCCGGTGATCACCGCCCTGCGGGGCCCCCGAGGGGCGGAGCTCCGGGACCTGCTCCCCGACCCCCGCGGTGACCAGGGCGGGACCCGGAAGGCGGGCGACGTCGCCGCCGCCCTGACGGTCGTGCGCGGCTCCGGCAGCGTCGCCACGGCGCTGGCGACCGTGGACCGCTACGCCGACGAGGCGCGCCGAGCCGTCGCTCACCTCAACCAGGCGAACGTGGGCGAGGGCCTGTGGGCGTTCCCACGGACCTACACCACCTGGGCCCTGGAGACGCTCATGGACCGGCGCTACCTCGAGGTCCCGCTCACCGCGGAACCCCGGGACTGAGGGGACGGACGGTGTCACCACGGACGGCGCCGAGGCCCCAGGCCGACGAGACCCGCGCCCGCATCGTCGATGCCGCGTTGGACGCCCTGCGGGCCAACGGCATCGCCGGCGTCAGCGCCCGCACGATCGCCCGCCACGGTGGCTTCAACCAGGCGCTGATCTTCTACCACTTCGGTTCCGTCGAGGGTTTGCTCGTGGCGGTGGCCCGCCGCGAGAGCGAGCGCCGCTCGGCGCTCTACGCGCCGGCGCTCCGCGAGGTGACGTCCCTCCTCGAGCTCGTGGGCGTGGCCCGCCGGCTGCACGACGAGGAGTTCTCCCGCGGCTCCGTGGCGGCCCTCACGCAGATGCTGGCGGGTGCCGTTGGCTCGGAGGAGCTGGCTAGCGGCATCTGGGACGCCCTGGAGCCGTGGACGACCCTGGTCGGCGAGACGATCGAACGCTTGCTCGCCGACACGCCGTACGGCGAGGTGTTGTCGCCCGACGATCTGACCGCGGCCGTCACCGCGCTGTTCCTGGGCATCGAGCTGCTCACGGGGCTCGACCCCAACGGTCGGGAGCGGACGTTGTTCTCGACGATGGAGGCGGCGGCCGCCGGCATCGACGCGCTGCTCCGTCCGCAGGCCGCCGCCACCGACGCCTGACCTTCGGCCGGCCCACGGGCGCGGACGCGCTGACAGGGCGGGATCACACCCCCGGCGGCGCCACGAACTCGAAGTGCCCGGCGTCGGGAACCAGCCAGCTGTCGCCCGACGTGAACCCCCAGCGGCGGAAGATCTCGACCAGCCGCGGGTCCTGGACCGACTCGAACCCGGTGGGGTTGCTGCCGAAACCCATGTCGAACGCGACGCCCCAGGCGTGGCGCGACACGCTGTCGCTGCCGGCGACGAAGCGGGGATTGAAGCAGCCGTCGTATCCCGCCTGCTCGACGAGTCCGGCCAGCCCCGCCTTCTCGATGTCGGTGAGCGCCCCCACCAACGCATCGACGATGCCACGGTGGCAACGCACGGTGCCGAGGATGGGGACACGTCGCGTGACGATGTTCTCCGCCTGCCAAGCGGGATCCTGCTCGAACTGGCCGGCGGCCCCGGCCCGGTAGCTGAACTCGCCGAAGCGCGCCTTGATCTGCGCCTGCGGCAGCACCGCATCCGCGTGCCGCAGGTACGGCGTCTCACCGGGCCCCCGGAAGCGCACGACGGTCCCGGGCCGCAGCGCCGCCCGCAGGTGGTCCTCTAGGGCCGGCCGGTCGCCCCGGTACGCGATCAGCAGGTAGCGGGGCGTGCCCAGGCCCAGCCGCTCGCCCGTGGGAACGTCGACCGCCAGTTCGGCCCCACCGATGCTGGCGTCCTCCACGACCCCCGACACGACCACGGACCCGCCGCCCGTCAGCTCGATCACGCCACCGACGGCCAAGCGGCGGAGACTCGCCGAGGTGCGGCCGAGCACGGCGTTGCCGGGACGCAGACCGGCGATGGCGGCGCGGTCGGCGACCGGGACGAAGGCGGCGTGGCGCTTCGGGTCGACTGCGGCGGCATCCATGGGGATCGCCCACCCCGGAGCGAGCTCCTCCACGTGCCCGCCTTCCATGTCGCGGGCGCCCACCAGGTCGAGGCCTCCGGCCCTCACCAGCGACGTGGCGCCGACACCGGGGAAGCCCACCGCCGCGGGCTCGAGGCCGGGATCGAGGCCGCGGCCGGCCCCGCTGCGGCTCCAGGCCAGCAGGACCGAGGGCGTCGCCTCGGGTGCGGTGCCGGTCGTGGGCGGCAGCGGCCGGGTCGACGGCGGCTTCAGCGTCGTCGCCGTCCGTTCCACCGAGGTCCGTCGCGGAGCGGCGTCGGTCGCCGGTCGGTCGGCGGCCTGGATCGCCACCATCAGTCCCCCGCCGAGCAGGGCGCCGGCCAGCGCGGCACCGACGATCACCGCCGCGCGCCTCACGCGGGCTCCAGCGATTGCGCGAGGACGAGCAGCTCGGCGAGGGTCAGTGTGTGGCTGGACAGGCCGTGGGTCGTCCCGTCCTCCACCCATTCGAGCTGGCCGCGTTCGGCGCTGTAACGACCCGCGGTGCCCCGGATCTCGATCCCGACGACGTCGCCGTTGGCGGGCGGGGTCAGTGCGCTCATGCGGCTCATTACGAGCGTGAAGCCCCGGTCGCCGGCACCGGCGTAGTCCTGGATGACCAGGCCGTCAGCGAGCCTGACCGCAGGCGGGCCGAAGCCGTCGAGCTCCGGCGCCACCAGGAGCCCCGGCACGACGCCCGCCGCCTCGGCCAACGTCGCCGTGGCGGACTCGTCCCAGGACCCCGGCACCCGGAGCCCGGTGACACCCACGCTTGCCGCAGCCGCCCGCAGCTCGTCGGGCGCGACGCTGCCGCTGACGACGACGTCGAGGCCGTCGCTATGCAGCGCCACCTTCCGGCCGTCGTCGCTCACGTAGGCGACGCCGGCGTCGCCCAGGTCGACGGTCCGGACGCTGGTGCGGAGGCCGCCGAACAGGCGGCCTCCCGGCCACTCCCGCGTCGACCGCACGGCCAACCAGGCGCGGCCGTCGGTCCACGAGTCGACGGCGATCGTGGGCCCGCCGGTGCCGCTGATCGTGCCCGAGCGGTAGGGCCGGAACCCCCCGGGCAGCTCGGACGGGACGGGCCCTGCGGGGCCGTCCCCCTGGCGAAATCCGGCGTCGAGGGCTTCGTCGGGGACCATCCGGGCCGGCGTGGCGAACGCGTCGTCGGCGATCGGCCCGTTGATCGTCACCGACGTGACAGTGAAGCGCAGGACGGTGTCGCCGGCCCGATCGGTGGCCCCCCGGCCGCTCGCCCACCGCCCCCTGCCGGGGTCGCTGGCCGCGCGCACCGTCACCTCGAGCGGCACGAGGTGCTCGTCGTCGAGCCACAGCGCCACCGGATCGCCCGGGTGCACCGCCCGCAGGTGAGCGCCGGCCGACAGGCCGTCGAGGAACGGGCCCATCTGCGCCGCGGTCACGGCGACGCCCACCGCGCGCCGACCCGCGATCGTCCGGGTCCCGAGGCCGGCCAGCGTCGATGCCGCCGGCGTGAAGCCGTCGACCGGGTTGATCAGCTCGAGCGGAACGGGCGAGCTCTCGGAGAACGGCTCGCGCCCTCGGACCGACCTGACCCATCGCCGGGTTGCGTCGGTACAGCCGGTCCAGTCGGGGCGAGGGGAGCAGGCCCGCACCGTCGACTGCCACCATCGCTCGCCGTTCACCACCAGCCTCTGGTCGGCCTCGGTCGACCGCCGGTCCGACAGGGTGAGGGCGAGCGACTCCGGCGCCTCGTAGACAAGGCGGCCCTCGAGCCGGCCGTCCCATTGGTCCCCCGTGACATCGCGCTCGACGAGCTGGAAGCGGGCGTCGAGAGATTCGATGCCGGCCTGGGCGGCAAGCACGCGGTCCGGCAGGTCGGCGGCCGCGGGGGACCGGGGCTCGGGCCCGAGGCCCACGAAGGCCACGCCCGCGGCCAGGCCGGCGATGGCCGCCAGCCCCGCCGCCACGACCACGGGCCGCCGGGGCCGGGTGGATCGCGGGTGGCCGACGTCGCCCACGCCGACGCGCCGCCCGGGGCCCTGGCGGGGCTCGAGGTCGGCAAGGACGGCAGGGGCGAGGTCGGGAACGGCGCCGACGGCCTCGAACCGCAGCGCGGCCCGAACCCGGTCGGCGTGGCGCGCGAAGCGCGAGCACTCGGCGCAGGCGTCAGCGTGCTCTTCGGCTGCCCGCACGTCGGCACCGTCCGGGAGCTCGCCGTCGAGCCGGAGCGAGATCGCGGCGCGGGCGTCGTCACACCTCACCGGACGCCCTCTCCTCGTCGGCGGTCGACCAGCGGTGCAAGCGCGACCGGGCGCTGAACACGCGGCTCTTGACCGTGCCCTCGGGCACGCCCAGCACCCGGGCCACCTCGTGATACCGGAGCCCCAACACCTCGATCAGCAGGATGGCCTCGCGCAGGTCGACCGGAAGGCTGGCGAGGGCGGCGTCGATCTCGGCACGGGCCTCGGGCATGCCGACCGGGGACGCCGGGGGCGGCGCCAGCGACGCCAGGCGGATGCGTCGGTTGCGGGATCGGAGCTCGTCCACGCCGGCGTTGCGGGCGACCTGGAACACCCACGTGGAGAACCTGGCCTCGAACGCGAACGTCGGCAGTCGCCGGAACACGCGCAGGAACGTCTCCTGGGCGACGTCCTCGGCCACGCCGGCGTCGCCCAGCAGGCGGCGCAGGAACCGCCACACCGGCTCCTGGTACATGCGCACGAGCCGCTCGAAGGCCGCCAGGTCGCCTGCCGCGGCGGCTCGGATGAGCGCCGGCTCCGGTTCCTCCATGCGTTGCCCCTCCGTCACCGGGCGGGCCCATGCTGATGGGCGGCTTGCCGCCTGTCCATCGCGTGGATTCCCGACCGCTCACAGCTCGATGTGGACCGCCTTCGGGTCGTCTTCCGACGACCCGTGGTCGTGCTGCCCGTTGCCCTGACGCACGACCATGCGGGCCTCCCGCGGCCGCCAGCGCCAGGCCAGGCACCACACGACCAGCAGCACGCCGAAGCCCGTCACCCAGGCGACGATCTCGCTCGGGACACCGCCGGTGGGATCGGTGCCGGCCGCTCCCGCGGGCGACTCGCCCGCACCCGCGACTGGCCGGCTCGCAGGCGGATCGGTCGTGGCCGTGACCGCCGGCTCCGGTTCCGGCTCCGGCGGGACGGCGACCGCCGGTGGCCGGTAGCCGGCACGGACCTCGGCGGCCGTGACGGTCCCACCCAACGGGTCGCTGAGCATGGCGCCGTCGTCGAGATACCGGATCAGTGGCTCGTCCAAGGGCCAGTCACGCACGATCGGTTCGGGCGGGTCGATGCCGACGTACACCTTCGACTCCAGAAGCTCGCCGAGCCCGATGGTGCAGGGGTCGTTGCAGATGACGATCTCGTACGCGCCGGGCGCGAGCTCGGGCGGCAGCGTGAAGGTGGCAGCCACGCGCAGGCTCTCGCCTGGTTGGGCACCGGCCCGTTCCTCGATCAGCAGCTCGCCGACGCGGCGATCGCCGCTGCGCACGAGGGGACAGGCGGCCGGCGGCAGCCCACGGTCGACGCGCAGGTAGGCGTAGAAGGGTCCGCGGCTGCGCCAGGCGTGGTCGAGCTCACCCGGGCAGTACGCGTAGCCGGGGACGTACCCCACGACCGCGACTCGTTGGCCAGGTTCGTAGCGGTCCCGATCCGGGTAGAGCCAGTCGCCCCCGCCGGCGCCGGCCGGCGCCGGGGCCGTCCATGTCGTTGCCGCCAGCGCCGCCGCCGCGACCGCCGCGCCGATACCGCCTCGAACCCATCGCTCCCCCACGCGCGCCATGGCCAGCCTCCTCGTCGCCACCCCCATGAGACGAACGAGGGGCCCGATTGGTTCACCTTCCGGGCGCAGAATTGGTTGCTGACCAACCAATCCTGCGCCAGGAACCGCTCCACGCCTGTCGGGGCAGCCCGGCCCGAGGGTCAGCCGCTGGTCGAGGTTGTCCGGTCGGCGGCGTTCAGGTCGACATCGAGGTTGCCATCGGCGTCGACCGTCACGGGATAGCGGGGCAGGCCCTCCCCGTCGGCGGGGAACTCCCGGCCGTCGCAGTCGCCGGAGACCTCTCCCGACGGGTCGAGCAGCCGGAAGAGCCCGTCCTCGAGATCCCACTGGATGGTGCACTCCCGCGACACGCCCGGCGGGCGCGCGGCGAGTGCGATCCAGCCCTCCTCGGGGTCGTCTCCGACGTGCTGGAGCACGATGTCGCGGTCGCCGCCGGCGGTGTCGGCGTACAGGATCGGCCCGTCCTGGGCCACCCGCTCCGCGGCGTCCTCGGCGTCCTGCTCGGCGAAGGTCTCCGAGCCCAACCGCACGTCCACCGTGCCCCGGTTGGCCAGCACCGCCAGCGCCGCCGCCACCCCGATCGCCACGACGACGCCCGCGGCGGCCACGGCCAGCGCCCGCCCGGTGTGGCCCTGCGACCGCGCGACCGGACTCACGGGGTCACGGGCGGGCGGGCTTGGGGCCGGTCGGCGACATGCCCGTAGTATCGCTAGCCGGCATTGCCCACTTCGAACCCAGCTCCCCCGTCCAGCGCGGGCCGCATCACGGAGGCCAGCCCTTGGATCTCTTCGAGTACCAAGGAAAACAGTTCTTCGCCCGCTATGGCATCCCGGTGAGCCCCGGCGAGGCCGTCACCACCGTCGACGAGGCCGTGGCCGCCGCCGACCGCATCGGCTACCCGGTCGTGGTCAAGGCCCAGGTGCAGGTCGGTGGGCGGGGCAAGGCCGGTGGGATCAAGCTGGCCGACGACGCCGAGGAGACCCGGGCCCACGCCGGCGCCATCCTGGGGATGGACATCAAGGGCCACACGGTCGAGATCCTGTGGATCGAGCGCGCCTCCGACATCGCCGAGGAGTACTACGCCAGCTTCACGCTCGATCGCTCCGCCAAGAAGCACCTCGGCATGCTCTCGGCCCGCGGCGGCGTCGACATCGAGGCCGTGGCCGCCGAGGATCCGGACGCCATCGCCAAGATCTGGGTCGACCCCGTCGACGGGCTCACCGAGGAGCAGGCCAAGTCGTGGGTGGCGGCCGCCGGGCTCAACCCCCGGGCCACCGACGGCGCCGTCGACATCGTCCTGAAGCTCTACAACGCGTATGTGGAGGGGGACGCCGATCTGGTGGAGGTCAACCCGCTGATCCTGAAGCCCACCGGCGAGGTGCACGCGCTCGACGCCAAGGTCACGCTGGACGGCAACTCCGAGTTCCGCCATCCCGACTACGCCGCCTACGACGCCACGCAGGTGCGTGACGAGCGCGAGCAGGCTGCGCACGAGAAGGGCCTGCAGTACGTCGGGCTCGACGGCTACGTGGGCGTCATCGCCAACGGCGCCGGGCTGGCGATGTCGACGGTGGACATCGTCAACCAGGTCGGCGGCGAGCCGTCGAACTTCCTCGACATCGGCGGCGGGGCCTCGGCCGAGGTGATGACCGGCGCCCTCGAGGTCATCACCCACGACCCCAGCGTCCGCTCGATCTTCATCAACATCTTCGGCGGCATCACCAAGGGCGAGGAGGTCGCCAACGGCATCGTCGCCGCCCTCGGCCGGGTGGACACCGCCCAGCCGATCGTGATCCGCCTCGACGGCACCAACGCCGACCCCGGCCGGGAGATCCTCGAGCCA
>Ga0081538_10003334_pt1 | contig 15209 bp, 13 predicted proteins | sample TabmetS5T2R1_FD_71022 | JGI IMG/M metagenome (GOLD analysis project Ga0081538, IMG submission 71022) | Tabebuia heterophylla rhizosphere microbial communities from the University of Puerto Rico - S5T2R1 | ecosystem: Host-associated > Plants > Roots > Rhizosphere ... | reverse complement strand
GACCGGCCAGGCCACGGCCGAGCGCCGCGTGGACCTTCGCCGCGGCATCAACCGCCTGCCGGCGTTCCTACGCGAGCTGCGGCCGCTGCTGGCCGACCTCGAGGGCTTCGCCGACCAGGGCACGCCGCTGCTGCGGAACCTCGGAGCCGCCGCGCCGGACCTCGCGCGTCTGATCGAGGGACAGGGCACGCTCGCGGACGCCTCGCGCATCGCGTTCCCCAGCCTCGGCGACGCGCTCGAGCGGGGTCGCCCCGCGCTCCTGGGGGCGCGCCCGCTGATCCGCGACCTGGGCCGGCTCGGTGACGAGCTCGAGCCAACCTCGCGCGACCTCGACGAGCTCACGAAGAGCCTCGACGAAACCGGCGGGGTCGAGCGCATCAACGACTTCAACTACTACGGCGCCCTGTCCACGAACGGCTTCGACGAGGTCGGCCACTACCTGCGGGCCGGGCTCGCGAACAACACCTGCACCACCTACACGCTCCAACCGTTCGCGAACTGCCTGGCGAAGTTCTCGATTCCCGGGGCGGCGGCGGCGTCCGACACGGTCGAGGCGCGCAACGCGAAGGCCCCGGAGGGCAAGGGCGACGGCAGCGTCGCGCCGAGCGGGACGCTGCTCCAGAGCCTGATCGGCCCGGACAGCAGCTCCGCGGGCGCGCGCGAGCGCGAGCTGAACCTCGAGGCGCTCCGCCGCCGGGATGCGCGAGGCCGCTCGCCAGCGCTGGAGAGCGAGGAGCCCATGCTCGAGTATCTCCTCGGGGGGGAGGGCTAGTGGCCCGGCGCGGAGGAGGAGCCCTGACCGCGAGCCCGGTGCTGGTGGGCGCCGTGACCGTCCTGATCACGATCGTCGCCGTCTTCCTGGCCTACAACGCGAACTCGGGGCTGCCGTTCGTCCCCACCTACGACCTGAAGGCGAACCTGCCGAACGCCGACCAGCTGGTCGAGGGCTTCGAGGTGCGCGTCGGGGGCGCGCGCGTGGGCGTCATATCCGACCTCGAGCCCAAGCAGCGCGAGGACGGCTCCACCTACGCCCAGGTGACCATGAAGCTCGACAAGGAGATCGAGCCGGTGCCCGTCGACTCGACGCTGATCGTGCGTCCGCGATCGGCCATCGGGCTCAAGTACATCCAGCTGACGCCGGGTACCAGCCGGACCGGCTTCAAGCCGGGCGCCGTGGTCCCGATCCGCCAAGCGCGTCCCGCGCCGGTCGAGCTGGACCAGGTCCTGAACATGTTCGACGCGCGCACGCGGGTCGGCTCGCGCAAGTCGCTCAGCGGCTACGGGGGCGGTCTCGCGGGGCGCGGCGAGGGCATCAACACGGCGATCCAGGAGCTGCGGCCGCTGCTCGGCAACCTCGAGCCGGTGGCCCGCAACCTCGCCGCTCCCGAGACTCGCCTCGATCGCCTCTTCAGGGCGCTCGGGGACGCGGCCGGCGAGGTCGCGCCGGTGGCCGAGGAGCAGGCCTCGCTGTTCGTGAACCTCGACACGAGCTTCACCGCGCTGGCGTCGATCGCGCGCCCGTTCCTCCAGGAGACGATCACGGAGGCTCCGCGCACGGAGGAGGTCGCGATCCGCGACTTCCCGCGCCAGCGGCCCTTCCTCCGCAACAACACGGCGCTGTTCCGCGAGCTGCGTCCCGGAGTGGCAACCCTGCCGCGCTCGGCCCCGATCGTCGCCGACGCCTTCGAGGCCGGCAGCGAGACGCTCCCGAAGACCGTGCCGGTGAACGAGGACCTGGCCGACGTGTTCGACGCCCTTCAGGAGTTCTCGGACGATCCGCTGGCCCGGCAGGGGATCGACCAGCTGACCCGCCTGGCCTCCTCGCTGCGGCCCACGCTCCGCTTCCTGACCCCGACGCAGACGGTCTGCAACTACGCGACGCTCTGGTTCCGCAACGTGGCGAGCCATCTCTCCGACGGCGACCCGAACGGCACCTGGCAGTTCATCCAGAACGTCTCCGCGCCGACCGGACCCGCGCCGACCTTCGAATTGGGTCCCAACAACGAGAGCGGTCCCTCCGCGGCGCCGGCGAACGGCCCGCAGAACTTCAACCACCTGCACTTCAACCCGTACCCGAACACGGCCGCGCCGGGGCAGACGAGGGAGTGCGAGGCCGGCAACGAGGACTACATCGTGGGCCGGACCGTGATCGGAAACGTGCCCGGCAACCAGGGCACGCGCACCGAGGGACAGGGCCGCCCGACGGCGCCGAGGCTGGCGAGCGCGCCATGAGGACGGTCCGCCACGGCGCTCGCCTCAGCCCGTTCCAGGCGGGCCTGATCGCGCTCGTCGTGATCGTGGTCGGCGTCTACCTCGCGGTCTCGAAGGACATTCCGTTCACCCGGCCCTTCGAGGTCACGGCGGTGTTCGAGAACTCGCCCCCGATCCAGCAGGACCAGGCGGTGCGGATCGCCGGCGTGGACGTGGGGAAGGTCTCGAACGTCGAGCCAGTTGGCGGCGACTCGCCCGCGGTGGCGGTGACGATGAAGCTCGAGGACGAGGCCCTGCCGATCCACCGGGACGCCGAGGTCAAGGTCCGGCCGCGCATCTTCTTCGAGGGCAACCTCTTCTTCGACCTAAAGCCCGGCACTCCGTCGGCCGGTGAGCTCGAGGACGGCGGCACGATCCCGGCGTCGCAGACCTCGGCACCCGTCCAGCTCGACCAGGTCCTGGGCACGCTCGATACGAACACCCGCGACGACCTGAAGAAGCTTCTGATCGGCTACGGCGGGGCGCTGAACGGCGAGCCGCAGCCCGGCGAGGACGAGGATCAAGACCCGGACGTTCAGGGCGAGACGGCAGGGCAGGCGCTCAACGACTCGCTCGAATACTCGGCCGACGCGCTGCGCGGCGGAGCGATCGTCAACGAGGCCCTGCTGGGCACCGAGCTGCACGACCTCTCGAGGCTGATCTCGAGCCAGCAGCGGATCGCCGCCGCGCTCTCGAGTCGGGAGGGCCAGCTCAAGGAGCTGATCACGAACTTCAACACGACGACGGGAGCGCTGGCCTCCGAGGAGTCGAACCTGCGCGCGACGGTTCGCGAGCTGCCGCGCGTGCTCGAGGCCGCCCGGCCGGCGCTGGACGAGCTGAACGCGGCGTTCCCGTCGACCCGCGCCTGGGCGCTCGAGATGATCCCCGGCGTGCGCGAGACGCCGGCGACGATCGACGCCGGCTTCCCGTGGATTCGCCAGACGCGCCTGCTGCTCTCCCCCGCCGAGCTTCAGGGGCTCGTGAACGACCTTCGGCCCGCGGTCGACGACTTCGCTCAGTTCACGGACGCTCAGATCGATCTGCTGCCCCAGCTCGACCTCTTCAACCGCTGCCAGCTCCGGGTGATCTTGCCGACGCAGGAGCAGCGGATCGAGGACGGTCCCCTCAGCACCGGGCTGCGCAACTACGAGGAGTTCTTCCAGGTCCTGGTCTCGCTCACGGGCGAGTCGCAGAACTTCGACGGCAACGGCAGCTTCGCCCGCATCCAGTCCGGCGGCGGCGGCTACCCGGTGCAGACGCCGCCGGTGGGGGCCTCGCCGCTCCACGGAACCGCCTCGGCGCCGCCGCTCGGCACCCGCCCGGCTCGCGGGCCCAGACCGCCCTACCGGCCGAACGAGCCCTGCCACAGGCAGGCCGTTCCGGACCTGAGCTCGGCGCGGATTGGGGGCGGTCCGTGAGGCGTCAGATCAGAAAGCACGCGCCCGTGTTCATCACGATCCTGATCCTGGTCGTGGCCTCGCTCGGGATCGCGGGCTACCTCCTGTCCAACCAGCGCTTCTACCTCCCCGCCTGGGTGCCGGTGCTCGGCACCGACTTCTACGAGGTGACCGCCGAGCTGCCCACCGCCCAGGCCGTCGTGCCGGGCCAGGGCCAGACGGTGAACATCGCGGGCGTGAAGGTCGGCGAGGTCGGCGAGGTCAACCTCGAGGACGGCCGGGCCGTCGTGGAGATGCAGATCTTCGACGAGTACAAGCCGATCTACCGCGACGCCACGATCCTGCTGCGCCCGAAGACGGGGCTCAAGGACATGTTCCTGTCGCTGGACCCGGGAACCAGCGCCGCCGGCGCGATCCCCGAGGGCGGCCGGGTGCTGGTGAGCAACACGCTCCCGGACGTGAACCCCGACGAGGTGCTGGCTGCGCTCGACGCCGACACCCGCGACTACCTGCGCATCCTGCTGAACGCGGGCGGCACGGCCTTCGACGACGAGCGGGTGAGCGCCAACGGCAGTCGGTACGAGCAGACCGCCGAGCAGGACCTGCGCGAGACGTTCAAGCGCTTCGAGCCCTCGGCGCGCGACGGCAAGCGCATCACACGCCTGCTGAGCCGCCGCCGCCAGAACATCAGGCGGGTGATCCACAACTTCCAGGAGTTCTCGACGGCGCTGGCGCAGCGCGACCGGCAGCTCGCCGCCCTGGTCGACTCGGCGAACGCAAACTTCGAGCAGTTCGCCGCCGAGGAGGCCGCGCTGCGCGAGGCCTTGCGGCTCTTCCCGCCCACGCTCACTCAGACGGAGACGACGCTGCGCAAGACCGAGACGCTCGCCTCCGAGCTGGGACCCACCCTCGAGGGCCTGCGCCCGTTCGCCCGCGCGCTGCCGACCGCGCTGCGAAAGACCCGCCCCTTCTTCAACGAGACCACGCCGATCATCCGCGACCAGATTCGCCCGTTCGCGCGTGACGTCCAGCCGACCGTACGCGACCTTCGCGCCACGACCGAGGACCTCGCGGTCGTCACGCCCCGGCTCACGCGCAGCTTCCGTGTGCTGAACAAGTTCTTCAACACCCTGGCGTACAACCCGCCCGGCGCCGCCGAGCCGTTCCTGTTCTGGGCCGGCTGGCTGGCGCACTCGGGCGCCACCCTCTACAACCTCCAGGACGCGCACGGGGCCATCCGCCGCAACCTCCTGCTGGTCAACTGTCCCGGCTACACAAACCTCAACCTCGTGGCCGAAGGCAACCCCCAGCTGGGCACGGTCATCCGGCTGCTGAACCTGCCGCCCGAGGCCCAGGCCTGCCCGACCAACCTCGATCTGCCTCCGGTCGGGCCGCCATGATCAAGGAAGCGCCCAGCTTCGGCCGGATCTTCGCGATGGTGGCGTTCGCGCTGTCGTGCTTCGGCATCCTCCTCTTCCTGTGGCTGAACTTCGGCGGCTCCGTGCCGCTTCAGCCGGAGGGCTACCGCGTGACCGTCTCCGTCCCCGAGGCGACGCAGCTGGCCAAGGAGGCGGACGTGCGCATCTCGGGCGTGCCGGTCGGCAGGGTCAAGACGCTGGAGCCCAACGAGCAGACGGGCCTGACCGACACGGAGATCGAGATCGACTCCCGCTACGCGCCGATCCCCCAGGACACGCGGGCGATCCTGCGCCAGAAGACGCTGCTGGGAGAGACCTACATGGAGCTGTCGCCGGGCAACAAGCGGTCCGGCCAGCTGGCCGACGGCGGTGAGCTGCCCACCGCCCAGGTGGCCGAGACCGTGGAGCTGGACGAGATCCTGCGCACGCTCGATCCGGTCACCCGCCAGCGCTTCTCGACCTGGTTCGACCAGGCCGGCCGGGCGGTCCAGGGCAACGCGGAGGAGATCAACGACGCCGTCGGCCTGCTGACCCCGTTCGCGGAGGAAACGGACGACGTGCTCCGGGTGCTCCGCGGCCAGAGCGACGCGACCCGCCGGCTCGTCCGCGACACGGGCACCGTGTTCGAAGCCCTCAGCGAGCGGAGCGGCCAGCTGCGCGGGTTGATCTCGAACTCGAACCGGGTCTGGGAGGCGGTGGCGAGCCGCGACGCCGCGCTGGCCGACACCTTCCGCGTGTTCCCCACCTTCCTGCGCGAGAGCCGCGTCACCACCGAGCGGGTCACCTCGTTCGCCGCCGACACGGACCCCTTGATCGACCAGCTGCGCCCCGCGGCGCGCCAGATCTCGCCCACGCTGATCGACCTCGACAGGCTGGCGCCCGATTTGCGCGGGTTCTTCCGCGACCTCGCCCCGCTCGTGCGGGTGTCGCGCCGCGGCCTTCCGGCGGCCGAGGAGGTACTCGACGACACGCGACCGCTGCTGGCCCGGCTCGACCCGTTCCTGCGCGAGCTGACGCCGATCGTCGACTACCTCGGGCCCTACCGGCGCGAGATCGCGGCCTTCTTCGCCAATGACGTGGCGTCCACGCAGCGGCACGTCGACCGGGGGCTCGCGAGCGGCGACCAGATCCACGTCCTGCGGCTCTCGAACCCGCTCAACCCGGAGATGATGGCCGGCTATCCGGGCCGGCTCTCGACCAACCGCTCGAACCCGTACACGGAGCCGGGCGGCTACGACAAGCTCCGCACGGAGGGGCACCTCGAGGTCTTCGGGAGCTACCTGTGCACGTCGAACCCGGTGCCGGGTACACCGGAGCCCAACGAGTACCTCTCCACCGAGCTGGGCGGGCCGACGGGCCTGCTCGACAAGTTCGCCTTCGGCGGCGCCGAGAACCGCGGCAAGGGGCCGCCCTGCGACCCGCAGGCGCCGCTCGGCCGCCTGGTGAACCAGCCCGGGCTCTTCCCGCATTTGCAGCCGCTTCCGGGGGGCGCGGCGGCGTCAGCACGGCGGGCGACGCGGTAGTCGTGGTTTAGGGGCGCAACTAAGCTGCCCTCGATGAAGGGGGATCTGTTCGGCCGCCTTGTGGGCGGGGTCACCCGTCGGCCCCTGCTGGTCCTCGCCCTGACCGCCGTGCTGGCGCTCGGCGGCGCCGCCCTGGCGCTGCGACTCGAGCCGAGCAGCGCCACGGAGACCCTCGTGGACCGCGGCTCCGGCAGCTTCCAGGCGACCGAGCGCTTCAAGCGCGACTTCGGCGACGAGGCCGTGCTGGTGCTGGTCCGCGGCGAGCTCGCGCGCACCGTGCTGACCGCCGACCTCGGTCGCGTTCTGCGGCTGGAGGGCTGCCTGTCGGGCAACGTGCCGGACACGCCGAGGGGGCTCGGCGACCTGCCTCCCGTATGCCGCGAGATCGCCGAGCTGCGGCCGGCGAAGGTCGTGTACGGGCCGGGCACCTTCATCAACACCGCCGTGAACCAGATCGGCGACGAGTTCACGAGGCGGCAGCGGGCGAACGAGCGTGACGCGGCCCGCGCGGCCGACGCCGCTCGGCGGCTCTCGAAGCGCCGCGGCGATCCGCCGGCCGAGCAGGAACGGCTGGCGCGGGCGGCCCGCGAGGCGGTGACCACCCAGTTCACGCGGTACGTGATCGACCTCGGCCTGCGATACGGCCTGACCGGCATCCCGCGCATCGACAGCACGGACTTCGTCTCCACGCTGGTGTTCGACTCGAGCTCGCGGCAGCCCGGCGTTCCGAAGTCGCGCTTCGCCTACCTCTTCCCGTCGAGGAACGCCGCGCTCATCCAGGTCCGGATGCGGCCGGACCTGACCGACGAGGAACGTCGCCGCGCCATCGGCCTGATCGAGGAGGCCACGAGCCAGCGGGTCTTCCAACCGCGCGAGGGCGCCCGCTACATAGTCACCGGTGTGCCGGTCGTGGCCGAGCGACTGGCCGACGCGGTGCAGGACTCGATTCTCGTGCTCCTCGCTGCGGCGGTGCTCGTGATGGCGGCCACGTTGACGCTCGTCTTCCGGACCCGCCTCCGTCTGCTGCCGCTGGCGCTGGCACTTGCCGCCGCGGCGATGACCTTCGGCGCCCTCTCGCTCGCGGGGGGCAGCCTCACGATGGCCTCGATCGCCGTCCTGCCGGTGCTGATCGGGCTTGCGGTGGATTACGCGATCCAGTTTCAGGCGCGCTTCGACGAGGAGCTGGCGCGCGGGCGGCGCCGGCCGGGCGACGCCGCGGCGGCAGCGGCGGCAGCGGGCGGCCCGACGATCCTGACGGCCGGGATCGCCACCGCTGTGGGGTTCCTCGTGCTGTTGCTCTCACCGGTGCCGATGGTGCGCGACTTCGGTGCGCTGCTCGTGCTGGGCATCGGCCTCGCGCTGGCCTGCGCGCTCTGCGCCGGGTTCGCCGCGCTGGGGCGCTTCGGCGGCGGCGATCGGGGGGTGGGGCGACTTATCTACCGAAATGGGTACAGAAAGCGCCCCACCCCCCTTCTTTGGGCGGCGGCGCGCGAGCGGCTCGCCGATCGCTCCTGGCGGACGCTCGGGCTGGCGCTCGAACGCCCCCGCCGCGTGCTCGCCGTCGGGCTCGCGCTCGCCGTCGTCGGCCTCGCGCTCGAGACCCAGAGCGAAGTCGTGTCCGACATCCGCGAGCTCGTGCCGCAGGACCTCCAGGCGCTGCAGGACGTGAACGCGCTCCAGGAGGAGACCGGCGTGTCGGGCGAGATCGATGTGGCCGTCCGCGCCGACGACATCACCGACCCGGCCGTGGTCGCGTGGATGACGCGCTTCCAGGCCGACGTCCTGCGTGCGCACGGCTACCGCCCAGGCAAGCGCTGCGGGCAGGAGAAGGACCCGCCCGAGCTGTGCCCGGCGCTGTCGCTACCCGACCTTTGGAATACCGCCGGGGCGGGCCGAGACGAGGTGCGGCGGCTGCTCGACGCGGTTCCTGCGTACTTCTCTCAGGGCGTGGTCACGCGCGACCGCGCGACCGCCAACCTCGCGTTCGGTATCCGGCTCATGCCGCTCGAGCGCCAGAAGGATGTGGTGGACGACATAAAGCGCCGCCTCGACCCGCCCGCCGGCGTCGAGGCCACGGTGGTCGGCCTGCCGGTGCTGGCCGCCGAGGCGAACGGCGCCCTGTCGTCGCCGTGGCGGCGCGCGCTCACGCTGCTCGCGGCGCTGCTAGGGGTCTTTCTGGTGCTGCTTGCCGTGCGCCGCTCGGCGCGCGCCGCGGCCGTGCCGCTGATCCCGATCGCCCTCGCCACCGGCTGGTCGGGCGGCGTGCTGTTCGTGCTCGGGCTGCTGCCGGGCCCGTTCGAGGTCGACCTCAACCCGATGTCCGTGACCCTGGCCGCACTCGTGATCGCCATCTCGACCGAGTTCAGCGTGCTGCTCACCTCGCGCTACCGCCAGGAGCGCGCGGCCGGGGCCGGCCCGTCGCGGGCGATCGAGCTCACCTACGCCTCAACGGGTGCGGCCGTGCTCGCCTCGGGCGCGACCGCCATCGCCGGATTCGGGGTCCTGATCGTCTCGGACATCCGCATGCTGCGCGACTTCGGCATCGTGGCGGTCGTGGACCTGAGCGTCTCCCTGCTCGGCGTCATGCTCGTGCTGCCGGCCGCGCTCCTGTGGGCGGAGGAGCACGGGCCGTTCAGTGTCCGCGACCTCGACCCGCGGCCGCTCCTGCGCGGGCTGCGACCGCGGCGCGCTCATGCGGACGCCCCGTGAGCGGGGACCGCTTCGACGACCTCGGAAGCGACGGCCGCCACGCCGCTGGCGAGCGGCTCGCGGAACGCGATCGCACCCACCCGGAGCCGAGCGGGCGACCGGAGGTCCCGCGCCCGGGCAACAAGTACGCCTGGGCCGTGGGGATCCTGCTGCTGATGGGCCTCGGCGTGCTGCTGTTTGCCCAGACGATCCCCAACAGCGGCGAGGGACTGCTCGGTCTGGAGCGGGGCGAGCGCGCGCCGGAGTTCGCGGTGCCCCTTGCAACGAGCAGTCTCGAGGGCGACGCCAACGTCTGCCAGCGGGAGCCCTGCCCGGAGGGCTCGGGTCCACGCCCGGCGTGCGAGATCCAGAGCGAGGACGTCCTCAACAGCTGCGATCTGATGCGCGGGCCCGCCGTCCTCACCTTCGTCTTCGACCGCGGCGCCGACTGCTTTCCGCAGGTCGACCGGACCGAGCGCACGAAGGACAGCGTGCCCGGCGTGAACTTTGCCACCGTGTACTTCACGCACAAGGAGCGTGCGGAGGTGCAGGGGCTGGTGCGGGCCCGACGCTGGACCCAGCCGGTGGGAATCGATCAGGACGGGCAGGTGGCAAACCTCTACGGCGTCGGCGGTTGTCCGACCACGATGTTCGTGCGCGCGGGCGGGCGGGTTGCCGCGACGAGGCTCGGCAACCTGACCGAGGATCAGCTCCGGCGCGGCGCGGCGCGGCTCACAGGCTGATGGGACCGGACCTGGAGCTGCGCGACGGCTGGGTCGAGTCGGAGCTCGCCGCCGAGTTCCCCGAGATCGGCCTGACCCACGTGCCGATCGAGGCGCGTCCCGGCCGCAGCCCTCGGGAGGTGAAGCACCGTCTGCGCGCCATGGCGGACCGCTACACGGGCGGAAAGGTGATTCACATGCGCCAGGACCCGGTTCCGTGGGCGTACCGAGTGTTCTCCCGCCAGGTCGGGATCGACCCGGACAGCGATCGGACGCCGGTCGAGGCGATCGCGCTCGAGCGTCTGAAGCACGGGGGCCTCAAGAGCGAGAACCTGCTCGACGACGCGCTCACGATCGCGATCGCCGAGACGGGGGTGCCGCTGATCGCGCTCGACGCCGACCGCGTGGACCGGCATCTCGGACTGCGCCTCGCGCGTTCCGGCGAGCGCCTAGGATCGGCGCGGCCACTGTCGGTGGGCCAGATCGTGGTGGCGGACCCGAGCCGCCCGGTCGCGGTGGTGCTCGGCGACGTGGCCGCGGATGCCGGGGTCACCCCCGACACCGAGCAAATGGTGCTCTGCGCGCTTTCCGTCAAGGGCGTGCCGCGCATCTGCGTGGAGGAGGCGCTCTGGATCGCGGCCGAGGTGCTCCTTTACACTTGACGACCGGTGCCGGGCGTCCTGACGCCAACCCCGCAGCATTCCGTTCCGCGCACGCTGCCGGACGAGCGCGCCGCCCGCCGCACGCTGCTCGATCAGGTGGCGCAGCTCGAGGGGGAGCTCGCGCAGCTCTTCTGCTCCACCTGGCCGCGCAAGAGCTTCGACTGGACCGTCCCCGGCCGCGGCGGCCCGCGGCTCCTGTCGCTCGCGGAGCTCGAGGAGCTGCGCGACGACCTCGTCGGGCGCGTTCAGCACTGCCGCCGCGCGCTCTCGGACCGCACCTACGTGGAGGAGCAGAACCGGCGACTGATCGAGGACATGCTGCTCGAGCCCGAGCGGCACAAGTGGACGCGGGTGTCGAGCGAGGACATCGGCGAGCCCGGCTGCCGGAACTGGCACGTGCGGCCGCGGTGGAGCTTCCTCGGCATGCTCTTGGGCTGGTGGCGCGTAGTCATCAGCTCCGGTTGTCCGTTAGCCCTCTGAATGGGCCGTAGAAGCCGCAAGCGGGCGGCGGGATCGACGCGCGCCGAGCGCGACGCCGCGCGGCAGGGGCGGGCGGAGGTCACCCACCCGGATCCGCGGCCACGGCGACGGTCCGGCGAGCGTCCGTCGGCGCCCTGGGGAAGCTTTCCCCTCAGCGAGCTCGTGATCCTGGTCGGGATCGTGCTGATCGTCTGGGGCGCGTTGAGCGGCCGCGACGGCGAGGAGCGACTGCTCGCCGGCCTCGTGATCGCGTCGCTTGGGGGCGGCGAGCTCGCGCTTCGCGAGCATCTGGCCGGCTACCGCTCGCACTCCGCCCTCCTCGCCGGCGTGACCGCGTTCGTGGCCGTCACGATCGTCGCGCTCGGCCTCGGACCGGTGAAGATCTGGGCGCTGATCCTCGTGGGCGCGGCTGTATTCGCGCTCACCTTCTACGCCATGCGCGAGCTCTTCAAACGCCGGTCCGGGGGGCTGGGGTTCAGGTAGGTTCCAGGCGGTGAACGACCGCCGGCTGCGGATTGCGGGCCTGCACCACATCACGCTCATTAGCGGCGACGTGGAGCGCTCGGTCGGCTTCTATCGCAATCTGCTCGGCATGCGGGTCGTGAAGCAGACGGTGAACGAGGACGATCGCGGCGCGCGGCACCTCTTCTTCGGCGACGAGGAGGGGAGGCCGGGCACGCTCATCACGTGCCTCGAGTACTCGGAGCTCGACCAGGGGACCGTTGGCCGCGGCTCGACCCACCACTTCGCGCTCTCGGTGGGGTCGGAGGAGGAGCTTCGGGGCTGGCGCGACTACCTGGTCTCGCGTGGCGTGCCGTGCACGGAAGTGCTCGACCGGACCTACTTCAAGTCGCTCTACCTTCGCGATCCCGACGGGCACCTCATCGAGCTGACAACCGTGGGGCCGGGGCTGACCGCGGACGAGCCGCTCGAGGAGCTCGGTCGCAGGCCGGTCTGATCGCCCCGGGGCCAGCTTCGCCTCTCGGCGGAGTCTCAGGCCGCCGTGAGCGCGCCCTCGCGGGTCCTGAGCGACCCGTGCGCCTCGGGCGCCCGCGACTCCGCCCTCTCGGACTCCCTGGCCACCCGTGAGCCCTTGGCTGTGAGGACCGCCGCCAGCGCCAGTCGCTGCCGCTCCGTAAGCGTTCCCACCTGCTTGTTCTCGGGCACGCTCAGCGACACCAGCAGCCTCCGGCACCGCGTTCGGCCCCAGCGCTTCTGACTCATAAGCAGGTCGCTGATCGACATGCTGTGCGCCTGCCACGGGCAGCTCAGCACGATCTCCGCCGCGGGCAGCTCGCCGGCGGCGATCCTGCGCTTCATCCGAGCCCGGGCAAGGCGTACCCGGTTGGCGTACTCGAGAGCTCGCAGATGCTGCTCGTGGCCAGCACTTACCGTGGCAGACTCGCCCATCAGACCTCCCCGCACTCCGTGCGTTCTTGCGGATGCACTTCCCCGGCGGCCTATTCAGAGGCGGGAAGGGGGGAGAGGGATGGGACCAGCCTCATGTGCTCGGAGATCCGAACCCGCCGGCGAGTCCACTCCTCTCGGACCTCTCCCAACCTCCCAAGGCCGGGCCTCAATAAACCTATTCGCGGCCCGAGCGTCAACCGAGAATCCGCTCGGTCTCTCGCTAAGAGCGTGGTTTTTCGTGCGTCAACCAGTTTGGGCCCAACGCATGATCGGGTGCGGTGTTCGTCAGGGTATGTTCCAGTGACGATGCGCTCCACAAAGATCGTCGCGACCATCGGTCCGTCGTCCCGCGAGCCCGAGGTGCTCGAGAGGATGATCGGCGCGGGGATGGACGTGGCGCGGTTGAACTTCGCGCACGGCCACCCGGAGCAGCACGCCGAGACCGCGGACCGGGTCCGCGCCGCCGCGGAGCGCGCCGGCCGCGAGGTGGCCCTTCTGGGCGACCTTCCCGGCCCGAAGCTCCGGCTCGGTCCGGTGGCCGGCGGGGTTGCCGAGCTTGCCCGTGATGCCCGTGTGGTCCTCACCCCGCGCCAGGTGGAGGGGACGGCCGAGCGGCTCCCGGTCGCCTGGCCGGGATTCTCCGAGCTGGTCGACGAGGGCGACGTCTGCTACCTGGCCGACGGCGCCGTCAGGCTGCGGGTGGACCAAGTCGCAGACAGCGAGGTGGTGACGAGGGTCGAGGTGGGCGGCAGCGTCGCCTCGCGCCAGGGACTCAACCTCCCGAACGTGACGGTCTCACTCCCCGCCGTCAGCGACGCGGACCTCGCGCTGATGGATGCCGGTCTCGACATGCGGCTGGATTACTTCGCGCTCTCGTTCGTCCGCCGGCGCGAGGATCTCGACCCCGTGCGGGAGCATCTCCGCGAGCGCGGCGTCGGGGACGTGCCGCTGATCGCCAAGGTCGAGAAGCCCCAGGCCGCCGCCAACGGCGAGGAGATCATCGACGCTGCCGACGGCATCATGATCGCCCGCGGAGATCTCGGCATCGAGCTGCCGATCGAGGAGGTGCCCCTAGTCCAGAAGCGTCTGCTCGCGGTGGCGGGAAGGCGCGCTAAGCCCACGATCACCGCCACGCAGATGCTGGAGTCGATGGTCCACTCGGCGCGTCCCACCCGGGCCGAGGTGGCCGACGTCGCCAACGCGATCTTCGACGGCACGGACGCGGTGATGCTGTCCCAGGAGACCGCCGTCGGGAAGCACCCGATCCTGGCGGTGGAGACGATGGCCTCGATCGCGGAGACCGCCGAGCGCGAGCTCCCGTACGGGCGCTGGCTCGCGGAGCGCGGGCCGCAGGCGAACAACCAGTACCACGCGATCGCCTTCGGGGCCGTGGGCGCCGTCTATCAGCTCGGCCTCAAGTGCATCGTCTCGCCCACGAACACCGGCACGACGGTGCGGCTGATCTCGGCCTACCGCCCCAAGGCGCCGGTGCTCGCGCTCTCACCACGCCACGAGGTGGTGCGGCGATGCCAGCTCATGTGGGGCGTGCACCCACAGCTCCACGCGGAGCCCCTCGAGACGCTCGACCTGATCGAGTCCTGCGCCGAGGCAGCCATCCGGGCGGGGCTCGCCCAAACGGGAGACAAGATCGGGATCACGGCCGGCCTTCCCGCCGGGAGCGCCGGCGGCACGAACCTGTTCAAGGTTCACACGGTCGAGTAGGTACGCAGGCTCAGGCTCAGGCCATGGCGCCGCGCCGGCGCTTGCGGAAGGCGCGCGCCTTCTCGATGTTGCCGCAGACCTCCATCTGGCACCAGCGCCCGGAGCGGTTCTTCGAGCGATCGTAGAAGGCCCACTCGCACTCCTCGCGAGGGCACGCCTTGAGCCGCTCCCAGCGCCCGTGCTCGACGGCGGCGGCGACGATAGCCATGAGCCGCGCGATTGCGCCATCGACGCCGGCACTGTCCGGCACGAGCTCGGGTTCTTCGCCGGGCCGGAAGCGGACGCGCACGCCGGCACCCCGGACCGCTCGGTCGAGGCGCTCGACCTTCCGCTCGTCGAGCGGCAGGCCGTTGTTCGCGAGCAGCACCGCGCGCAGCCCCTCGCGCACATCGAGCGCACGAGCGAGGTCGTCCTCGCCGACACCTTCGCCGGCGGCGAGGAGCTCACGCTCGAGCAGCCAGCGCCGAAGCGCCTCGGGGGAGTCCAGCTCGTCCTCGCCGCTCTCGAGATCGATGCTGTTGATGAAGCGCTGCACCAGGTACAGCGGCTGCGGCGCCGTTTTGGCGGGGGTGGACTCACCCGGGGCCATCGCTTCAGTCGAGCTTATTCGTGATACCGGAGATCGTAACTGGCAAAGGCGATTAGTTGGTGTTACGGTACCAACTATCGGGTATAGATGGTTACGATCCCGCGCAACCAGGAGGATGCAATTCAGTCCAGCGGCAGCATTTCCGAGCCTTCCACCCGAGCGAACACGAGTGAGCTCTGTACGCGTGCCACCTCGCGGCGCTCGATGATGCTCCAAACGAGGTCACGCAGATGGGTCATGTCGCGTACGGCCACGTGAACGATGAAGTCGGTGGTGCCGGTGAGCGCCATGACTCGCACCGTCTCCGGACGCGCCGCGCAGTCGTCGAGCAGGCTCTCGACGGCCTCG
>Ga0081538_10003333_pt1 | contig 15214 bp, 12 predicted proteins | sample TabmetS5T2R1_FD_71022 | JGI IMG/M metagenome (GOLD analysis project Ga0081538, IMG submission 71022) | Tabebuia heterophylla rhizosphere microbial communities from the University of Puerto Rico - S5T2R1 | ecosystem: Host-associated > Plants > Roots > Rhizosphere ... | reverse complement strand
GCCCTCTGTCCACACAGTGACAGGGAGGTGTCCGTATGCAGATGCAAAGCATTCCCCAGATGTTCTTTGCTCGTGCCGCGAGCCGCGGTCAACGGCCAGCGCAATTGGTCAAACGGGGGGGGGCGTGGCAGGCCATCTCCTGGCAGGCCATAAGCGACAACGTGCGCACCATCGCCAAGGGCTGGCTCACACTCGGGTTGCAGATGGGCGATCGCGTTGCCCTCCTGGCGAATAGTCGCGCCGAATGGGTGCAGTGTGATCTAGGCATTATGGCCGCGGCCGGCATCACGGTGCCAGTGTATCCGTCTTCGCTCCCCGAGCAAGTGGCCTATATCCTGCACAATGCTGAGGTGACACTGGCCTGTGTCGATACGCCGACGCAACTGGAGAAACTGTTGCAGGTGCGCGCCGCATTGCCGGCACTCCGGCATATTGTGCTGATGGATGGCCAACCCCCCTCTCCTGATCCCTTTATACTCTCGTTCTCGGAGCTGATGACTCGAGGTGCTGCCGCATCCGAGCACACAGCTCTGCTCGACGAACGCCTGCAGGCCCTGACCCCAGACCATGAAGCCACATACGTCTACACCTCAGGGACCACGGGTCCACCGAAGGGCGTCGTACAAACCCACGGGAATCATCTCTTCATGGTGCAGAGCTGCGGCGCCATCATCACGGCCGAGGAAGGCGACGTGAACCTGCTGTTCTTGCCACTCGCCCATTCGTTTGCGCGTCTCGAGGCATTCCTAGGACTGTATATTGGTTTGACCACGGCGTTTGCTGAGAGCATCGACGCCCTGGCTGAGAACATGCGTGAGGTCCGTCCCATGTTGGTGTTCAGTGTACCACGCGTCTATGAAAAGATTTATGCCCGTGTGCAGGCTGCCGGCAGGAGTGGCCCGCCCCTCAAACGGGCTCTGTTCGAGTGGTGTGTGGCAGTTGGACGGCAGGTGAGCGCCTTGCAACAGCACCGACAGCCCATACCGGCCGGGCTGCGTCTGCGGCAGCGACTCGCACACCAGTTGGTCTTCAAAAAACTGCACCAGACGGTCGGCGGACGCCTGCGGTATTTTATCTCTGGCGGTGCCCCCCTGGCCCAGGAAATTGCGGAATTTTTCCATGCCGCCGGCATGCTCATTCTCGAAGGCTATGGACTGACCGAGACCTGCCCCGCCCTGACGGCCAACTGCTATGATCGCTACAAATTTGGGACAGTGGGCATGGCTCTCCCTGGGGTGGAGCTGCGTACTGCTCCGGATGGCGAAATCCTGGCGCGTGGCCCCAATATTGCCAAAGGCTACTACAAGCGCCCGGAAGCCACCGCGGAAGTGTTTTTGGACGATGGGTGGTTTGCCACCGGTGATATTGGGGAAATCGACGCTGAGGGTTTTCTGCGTATTACCGACCGTAAGAAGGATTTAATTGTCACAGCTGGTGGGAAAAACATTGCACCACAGAACCTGGAAAATCTCTTAAAAACTGACCCCTATATCAGTCAGGCAATGGTCTACGGAGACCGTCGCCCTTATCTCACAGCCGTCCTTACGCTCGATCTGGACGCCACACGCCAATACGCCCAGGCACACGGGATCGCGGCAGAAACCTTGCCGGCCTTAGCAGCGCACCCGCAGATCCAGCAATTGCTCGAGGCGCGCGTGGCCCAGCTCAACGCACAGTTGGCCTCCTATGAAACCATCAAAAAGTTTATTATTGCGCCAACCGATTTTACGCCAGAGAGTGGCGAATTGACACCGACGCTGAAAGTGAAACGGAAGGTGGTGACGCAGCAGTATCAGGAACAGCTCGAGCGGCTCTACGAAGCAGGCTAGCGTGCGGCAGCAGAGCGCGGCTTACCGCCTGGCCAGTTCCTCGTCATAGAGCTTCTGATACATCACGTCCCACTCACGACTCCCTTCGACGATCTTGCGCGTGTAAGAATGCAAGGTGCGCCGCACGGCCGTCTCAATTTCCTCTTCGAGCTTGAGGGCGTCCTGCATGGCGCGCACGATTTCCAGGCGGATCGTGTTCTCAGGAGCGTGTAGCGTCCCTCCAGGCAGTTCTACCAGCCCTTTGGTGAGAATTTGTGACAGGTGATTGATCTTTTCACGCGACAAACTCATGCGCTGCCCCTTTACAGAATGAGACCGCGTTCCCTGACCAGTTGCCTTTTCACCATCGTAAACATCCGCGCATAATCGATATTGCCCCGCTCTATCTCAGCTGTATGGGCGCGCAGGAGTTCTTTCACCTCCTCGTTGAGACGGTCCTCAACCATGAGGTCAGCCGTGACCAGCCGGCTGACCTCGGCCATGACCGTCTCGCGGGTCCCGTCGACAGTGAGCAGCCCCTGGTCGAGGAGCCGATCAGTCACCGTCTTGGCGACATGATCGATCATTTTCTTGCGTAACCGCATACCCTCCACCTTTCTATTGCAGACCAAGAAAATTCAAGGCATTATATGTTGCTGAAGGGCAGAGCGCAAGGGTCTTTCCACCCGGCAAGTGCGCTGCGCTACCTGACCGGCATGGCTTGACTTTGTGATCCTATCCACGGTATAGTTTTCCTCAGAAATGAGTGAGGAAAAACAAATGCTTAGCGTTTCAGAACAGCCATCTACAACACTCACTGTCGACGATGTTATTGTCGCCGTTGAACAATACCATCCTAAAGCTGACTTTGACCTCATCCGGCGCGCGTATGCGTTTGGTGCCGAAGCCCATAAAGAGCAAAAACGTCGTTCTGGTATCCCCTATATTTCCCATCCTCTCGCAGTGGCCCATATCCTCACTCAGTTAAAAATGGACGCAATGACCATTGCGAGTGCGCTGCTCCACGATACGATCGAAGATACGGGGGTCACAGCCCAGCAAGTGGCGGAGCGCTTTGGCAACGACGTCGCCGTTCTGGTGGAAGGGGTGACCAAGCTCAGCAAGTTGGAATTTGCCAGCCGCGAGGAACGGCAGGCGGAGAGCTTCCGCAAGATGGTCGTGGCGATGGCCCAGGACATCCGGGTTATTCTCGTTAAGCTGGCCGATCGTCTGCACAATTTGCGTACCCTGGAGTATATGCCGGAGCCGAAACAACGTGCTATCGCACAGGAGACGCTCGATATCTATGCCCCCCTAGCGCATCGCCTCGGCATTGCGTGGATCCAATCGCAACTCGAAGACCTCTCCTTTTGCTATGTCAATCCCCGGGCGTATTACGACATCCAGACCAAGCTTGCCAGTACACAGGAGGTGCGGGCACGCTATCTCGCACGGATGCAGGAGATCATTGCCCGCGAGCTGGAGCAAATCCATATCCCGTGCACGATTTCTGGCCGGCCCAAGCACCTGTACAGCATCTATCAGAAGATGCAACGGCAGCAACTCACCTTCGAAGAAATTCATGACATTCTGGCCGTGCGGGTGATGACTGACACCGTCCGCAACTGTTATGCCGCGCTCGGGATGTTGCACGCGTTGTGGAAGCCCATTCCTGGGCGCTTTAAGGACTATATCGCGCTGCCAAAGCCCAATATGTATCAGTCGCTCCATACGACCGTTGTGGGGCCTGATGGCGAGCGGGTCGAGCTGCAGATTCGCACCGAGGAGATGCACCGTATTGCCGAAGAGGGCATCGCGGCACACTGGCGCTATAAAGAGCAGACCCCGTCTGCGAAACAGGACGAACGTTTTGCCTGGCTGCGGCGTCTGCTGGAATGGCAGCAAGACGTGCAAGATCCCATCGAGTTCATGGAGACGGTCAAGATCGACATGTTCCAGGAGGAGGTCTACGTCTTCACACCACGTGGTGAAGTGCGGACCTTCCCCCGTGGCGCCACGCCAGTGGATTTTGCCTACACGGTGCATACGGACATCGGGCATCAATGCGTTGGCGCCAAGGTGAACGGACGCATCGTGCCACTGCGGTACCAGCTGCGTAACGGTGATACGGTGGAAATTCTCACGTCACCCACGCATGTGCCGAGTCGTGACTGGTTACGCTGGGTGGTCACACCACGCGCCCGGACCAAAATTAAAGCCTGGCTGAAAGCGGAACACAAAGCCCGTAGTTTGGCACTGGGGCGTGAGGTCTGTGAGCGTGAGGCCCAGAAGTACGTGCCCAATCCCCACGCCTATCTGAAGCCGTCAGCGCTCACAGCCGTGGCCCCGCATTTCGGCTTCCAGACGGCGGATGACTTGATGATCGCGGTGGGGTATGGCCGCGTATCAGCCCTGCAAGTCGTGCACCGCCTCCTGCCGCCAGAGATCATTGAGGAGCGCAAGCAGAAAAGTAAGCCGGTCACGCCGGTACCGCGCAAGCCCCGCCATGATGGCATTAAAGTGCAGGGGCTCAACGACATTCTCGTCAACTTCGCCCGCTGCTGCCATCCCTTGCCAGGCGATAGCATTGTCGGCTATATCACGCGCGGACGCGGGGTGACCGTGCACACCACAGAATGTTTGAGTGTGGACAAGCTCGAGTATGATCCGGAGCGGCGGGTTGAGGTGGAATGGGATGTGCAACAAGAGACCACCCACCCTGCACGTATCACCGTGGTGACCCATGACCAGCAGGGTGTATTAGCGGGAGTGAGCTCAGCTATTGCGGCGTGTAATGGGAATATCAGTCGTGCCACCGTGACCACGAGCCAGGATAAAAAAGCCTATTTAGAATTTACTGTGGATATTCGTGATATCACACACCTGAACAAAATCATCCACCGCGTAGAAAACTTGCGGGGAGTCTTGTCGGTGGAGCGGGTCAAGAATACCCCGCGCTGGGGCAAATGGCATCCCTGAGAGGTCAGGATGCCTTCTGCACTTTGCCGGAGCGCAAACAACGCGTACAGATCTTGATACGCTTGGCGCCGCCCGAGGTTTGCACGCGCATCCGTTGTAAGTTCGGATTCCAACGACGATTCGTCAGGTTGTGGGCGTGGCTGATGGTGTGGCCGTAGCGCGGCCCCTTGCCACAGATGTCGCAGCGTTTAGCCATGGTTTGTTCCTTAAAATGGGCACTGTAAGGCAGTACTGCTATTGTGCGTGCTGTCGCGCTTGGGCTTGCGAAGTAATGGCTAAACCTAGCACATTCTCCCCACTACCGCAAGGATTTCCCCATGCCAGAAACCGGAGCGAGCGAGAGCGGGAGCACGAGGGCTGCAGCCGTGCTCCAGACGCACCTGGATCACCTTGAGAGACCCCTACGCTACGCCACGCGCCAGAATTTTGCGCACCTCGCCAAACTCCGCGACCTCGAAGCGTACGTCCAGCACCACGTACAGGCCTTACAAGCGTCACCGTTACCCTCAGAGCTGCTGCCGCTCCTGCAGCAACTGTTGCAGGCGGTGCAGGATGTCGATGCCTTGCCTCTGCTACAGAAACAGGGGCGCGTGCGGCAGGCTGAGCAGGTGCTGGCCCAGATACGAGCCCATGCCTCCCACGTCCCTGAGCCGTCCCCTGCCACCTCGGCAGTGCAGGCTCCAGCCCAGGCTACAATGTCCCCTGTTGTGCAGGAGAGTCAAGACAAGAGTGATCCTTGCGCCCAGTCTGTGCAGTTCCTGCGTGGCGTTGGTCCCAGACGCGCGGCGTTGCTCGCCAAAATGTCACTCCACACGGTACACGATCTCTTGTGGTGCCTCCCCATGCGCTACGAAGACCGCCGCCAGCTCACGCCTTTAGGACTGCTGCGATGGGGCAAGCGGGAGACATTTTGTGGCACTGTGACCACGCTGCAGACGCAGCCCAGCAAAAAACGTGGGAAACCGTTTGTGGCTTTGTTATTGCAGGACGACAGTGGCGCCTTGATTTGTAAATGGTTTCAGACGCGCAGCACGTATCTTCAGGAACGCTTCCCAGTGGGGACACGTGTAGTGGGCAGCGGTATGGTGACCCTCAACGGGTACACCGGGGCGCGAGAAGTGGTCCACCCTGACCTCGAAGCCCTTGATGCGGATGATACTGAGAAGGTGCATTTTGGCCGTGTGGTGCCCATCTACCCTCTCACCGCCGGTCTGCATCAAAAGGCCATGCGCTCCTTGATGAAAATGGTGATCGACACCTACGTGCCGCAAGTGCAGGAAACGTTACCGGAGGCCCTGCGGCGCGCGCATCATCTTGCCAGTTTGGCGGAGGCCCTGCGGCAGGTGCATTTCCCGGACGACCACGCAGACCTGCTGCGCTTCAACAGTCAACAGACCCCCTTCCACGAGCGCTTAGTCTTCGAAGAATTTTTCTTGCTCGAACTCGGCCTGGCCTTGCGTCACCGGGCGGTGCAGCGCGAACCCCGAGCCGTGCCTTATACGCAGCCGAACCATCTTGGTGAGGCACTCTTACAGCATCTCCCTTTCCGTCTCACCGCGGCACAGCATCGGGTGCTCTTTGAAATTATTGATGACATGCAACGCCCCTTCCCGATGAATCGCCTGATTCAAGGAGATGTCGGCAGTGGCAAAACCGTAGTGGCTCTCTTAACGATGCTCATGGCGGTCTCCAATGGTTTCCAGGCAGCCCTCATGGCCCCTACCGAAATTTTGGCGGAGCAACATCTGACCACGCTCCGCGCTCTGCTCCGCCCTCTCGACCTGGAGGTAGCCTTGCTGACCAGCACCGTGAAAGGTAAAAGCCGCCAACAGCTCCTGGAGCGCATTGCGCAAGGGGAGGTGCCGTTGCTCGTCGGCACGCACGCTTTGCTCTATGACGAGGTACAGTTCCACCGTCTCGGCATGATCGTGGTGGACGAGCAGCACCGCTTTGGCGTCCTGCAGCGTGCCAGCTTGCGGCGCAAGGGTTTGACACCCGACGTGCTGGTGATGACGGCCACCCCGATTCCGCGCACCCTCGCCATGACCCTCTATGGCGACCTGGATCTGTCGGTGATCGACGAGATGCCCCCTGACCGCCGTCCCGTCCGCACTACCGTGATGGGTGAGGCACGACGCGAACAGGCGTATGCAATCGTGCGTCGGGAGGTGAAGCAGCAGCATCAAGCCTACATTGTCTATCCACTCATCGAGGAATCGGAGAGTCTTGATCTCGGTGCCGCAGTGGCCATGGCGCAGCACTTACAGCATGACATCTTCCCCGAGTGCCGCGTTGGCCTCCTGCATGGCCGCCTCCCAAGCGAAGAAAAAGACGCCATGATGCAGGCCTTTGTGCAGGGAGAAGTGGATATTCTGGTATCGACAACCGTTATCGAAGTCGGGGTAGATGTCGCCAACGCTACTGTGATGCTGGTCGAAAACGCCGAGCATTTTGGTTTGGCCCAGCTCCACCAGCTACGCGGCCGTGTCGGGCGGGGCAAGGCTCAGGCGTATTGCGTATTACTCACCGGACCAGCCCTGAGCAAGGAGGGCCGTCAGCGCTTGCGCGTCATGCAAGACAGTACGGACGGTTTCTTTGTGGCCGAACAGGATTTGCAGATCCGTGGACCGGGTGAGTTGCTGGGTACCAAGCAGTCGGGGCTGCCAGAGTTACGCGTCGGCAACATTCTGCATCACACTACCTGTCTGGAGCAGGCGCGTCGCGCCGCCTTTGAGCTGCTCAAAGAAGACCCCTCCCTGACGCAGCCTGAGCACCAGGCCCTCGCTGCCGCAGCCCAGGTACGCTGGGGCGGGCGGCTGGAACTGGCGGCGATTGGCTGATGCATCAGAGATTATGCAACACCACCAACCTTGACACCTGTGCCAGGCAGACGTAGCATGACGCCATCCGATGTGGGTCCGATGTTCCTTTCATACGGAGTACAGCACCATGGCTCTCGAAAATGCTTATCGACAAGCGCTTCCGGCGTCCCGCGCGCTCTTTGAGCGTGCCCAACACCTCTTCCCTGACGGGGTTACTCACGATAACCGCCGTATGCAGCCCTTTCCTATTTTTGTCGAGCGTGCCGATGGTGCGTACAAATGGGATGTCGATGGCCGGCAGTACATCGACTACTGGATGGGCCATGGCGCGCTCATTATGGGGCATAACCCCCCGCACGTGCGTGATGCCGTGATCGAGCAAGCGGCGCGTGGCACGCACTACGGCGCTAGTCATGCTCTCGAAGTATCGTGGGCCGAATGGGTCTGCAAGCTGGTGCCCTGTGCCGAGCGCGTGCGCTTCACGGCCTCGGGTACTGAGGCGACGCATATGGCCCTGCGTCTGGCTCGCGCCTATACAGGTAAGCGGCGTGTCATCAAATTCGCCGGACACTTCCACGGCTGGCATGAGGGTCTCGAAGTCGGTGTGCAGACCCCCTATGAAACGGAGCCAGAACCAGGGCAAATGCAAGAGGCGGTAGACGCCGTCGCCCTGTGCCCCCCGAACGACATTGAGGCCGTTCGGGCTGCCCTTGCCGCTGGTGACGTGGCCGCTATCATCCTCGAGCCTACGGGTGGCCACTTTGGCACGGTGCCGGTGGCACCAGGCTTTTTACAGCGTCTACGGGAAGAAGCCACCAGGGCCGGGGTCGTGCTCATCTTCGACGAGGTGGTGACGGGTTTTCGCGTTGCGCCAGGCGGAGCCCAAGAACTCTATGGGGTCACGCCTGACCTCTCCACGTTCGCCAAAATTCTCGCTGGTGGTCTGCCAGGCGGTGCTGTGGCTGGCCGCGCCGAGATTTTCAACTATCTGTCGACACCGACAGCTACTGAGGTGGGACAGCGTGCGAAGATTCACCATCCTGGCACGTTCAACGCCAACCCCCTCTCGGCCGCGGCTGGCGTGGCTATGTTATCGTCCCTGGCCGATGGCACGCCGATGAAGCGCGCCAACGAGCAGGCCGCCAAGCTGCGGCACGGCATGAACGACATCCTGGCACGCGAAAAAGTCGCCTGGAAGGTCTACGGCCAGCACAGCGATTGGAAGCTGTTCTACGGCGCTGATGCCCCACCGCGTGACGGCGCCGACCAGTCCGTGGACGACATCCCCTGGCAGCGTCTCGATGGCAAATTCCCGCAGCAGAGCCGTGCCATGCGGCAGGCGCTCATTTTGCAGGGCGTTGATTTTAACGGGGCGCGGGCTCTCGTGGGCACCTGTCACACTGACGATGTGGTCGCTGACACGCTGGCGGGCTTTGCAGAGGCGGTGCGGGCTGTCAAAGCAGATGGGCTAGCGTAACACTGGCTGAAGGCAGGCAGAGGGCGAGGGCAGACTCCTCTCTGTCTGCGGTAGCACCAAGCAGGAGTAGAGGACGCCATGGTCATCCGTCTTGCTGAAGCACCCCTCCACACCAAGTTCGGCACCTTCTTAGAGATTCTGTATTACGATGGCCAGCAGGAAAGCATCGCTATTGTGATGGGTGATGTGCGGCAGCGCGACAACGTCTTATGCCGCCTGCATTCGCATTGCGTTTCTGCGCATCTCTTCAATAGCATCGACTGTGATTGTCGCGAGCAAATGGAGCTGGCTCAGGCCATGATCGAGCAACAGGGGGCCGGCGTGATTATCTGGCTCGATCAAGAGGGACGGGGCAATGGCCATCTGGCGCTCTTAAGAAGCCGCGTCCTCCAGGCACAAGGCCTATCACAGACTGAGGCATATGTGCAATTGGGATACGCCGCGGATGCCCGCCAGTATGCCAGTGCTGCCGCTGTCCTCCAGGATCTGGGTGTCAAATCTGTTGTACTAATGACTAATAGCTCTCACAAAACTGACAGCTTGCAGGCAGCGGGTATTCCCATCACTGATACCCGGCCCTTAGTCCTGGAACCCGATGCGAGTAATAGATTACGACGCTTTTACGAGGATAAAATTGCCCAGGGACATCGGATTGACTTGTGATAGCCCTCCTACATACGCCTGGACCATCTTCTCCCTCGCCTCGCTCACGCCAGCTGCACCCCCATCTCATCAGCGATCTTGCGTAACACATCGGGGCGGTTGGTTTGAATCCCTGCCACCCCCATGCTGACGAGCGTACGCAGTTCTTCTTCCTCATCAATCGTATAGCTAATAATCGAGGGCTGTGGCTGTTCGGGAGCATGACGCTGGAGGCGGTTGAGCAGACGGATGTCATGCTGCACTATACGACGATGCGTGGTCCAGGGAGCCAGCGTAACCGCGCGGGGACGGGCTGGCGTCGCATAACTGTTGCCGTGCTCAAGTGCGGGTCGGACGGCGCTGTATGCGGCAGGATTGAGGACAATGCCAGGAGGGGGCTCGATGTCAAGCGCGTAGTGATGCTGCGGGGAATGGGCCTGCATGGCTGCCAGTACTTCAATCTCAGCACATTCAAAGATGAGAGTTGATGCGGGCCTATAATAAGCAAGGAGTTTATTGATGCCGTCCATCATTACAGGCACCAGATCAAGGCGCGTTGTGGGGACTTTTATATCGAAGAAGAGCACCGCGACTTCTCGCCGTCCAACCACCCAGTCGAGCAGCTCTTCAAGACACGGAATGCAATTACGATGCTTCTGGTCACCGTCCTTCTCACCATAGCAGAAGTGCGTACCAAACTCTGCGAGCGTCAGCTCACATATGGGCCTGCGGAACTCGCCGCCATCGGGTGGACAGGGACAATAGCTAACGACCGGCTCAAGACCCGAGGCGCGCAAGAGTGCCGTGGGCTCATCAGGATCCCAATCATGCCAGAGCACGATCCGCTCATCCTTGGTCAGGCAGAGGTCAAACTCGAGCCCGTTGGCCCCATCCTGCTCCACGGCGCGCTGAAACGACGCCATGGTGTTCTCGATTGCGAAACAGGGGGAGCCACGATGGCCAATCACCAGCAGTGGCATGGTGGAGTGACGTCGTGCAGTCCGCCGGGGGTTGCCACGTATCACTTCAAAGAGCCACTCCGGTATGAGCTTGAGATAATTAGGCATAACGCTAATGATGACATCCGCGCGCCGGGATATCCCACACGGCCTCCACCACCCCCTTACGTACGGCGATGTACTGATCCCAGCGGTTCACTAAAATATCCTGCTGGCCACTGTGCAGGAGAAACTGGTCCCCGACGGTGAGCGGTGTGGTGCCGTCGGTGCGCAACACAATGTGCTCGTCATGCAATGTCTCAACCGTCACCCCAGGCATACCCTCTACAGATGGCAACACGCCGCCTGGTGAGGCTAAGGCCTGCACCCCCACATCGCCAATGGCGACACCGGGGCGCGGTGTGCTGATGATCGTGCCAAGAATCTTGGCAGCAATGGCGAACTCATCCATATAGCCATAGGAGGCAGACATAAGGGCATACGTACCGCCCTGGATTTCAGTCACTCCTGGCAGGTCGGCGGCGATGTCGTAGGTCCAGGTCTCGCCAGTTGAGACAATGTCAACCGGAATGCCAGCACCTTCAATAGCCTCTTTCAGGTCCAAACACATCTGCATGAAGCGCCGCCCCTCAATCAGGCGTGTCTGCTTATCAGGCCGCCCCGGGAGCGTCTGGTGGCTCATGAGGCCCCGAAAAGCGATACCGGGCAGCGTTGCCGCCAGCTTGGCCAACTCGACCCCGTCTTCGACGCGCCTGATGCCGGCACGATGCATCGACGTGTCTACTTCGATCAATACACCCAGGGTAACGCCCTGGGCCTGCGCCACCTCCGACAGCTCACGCAGGTTCTGGGTGTTGTCGATGCCGACCTTCATATCAGCCCGCTTGGCCAGCGAGCAGAGCCGCACAATCTTGTCGTGCGCCACTACCTCATTGGCAATCAGGACATCGGTAATGCCCCCTTCGACCATGACCTCAGCCTCGGCGACCTTGGCGGCACACACTCCACCCACGGTGCCACCGGCGCGTATCTGCATGTGTGCCAGGATGGGACTTTTGAGATTCTTGACGTGCGTGCGCATTTTGCAGACCGTGTCTCGATACGTGTCGGCAATGAGGCGAAAATTGTGCTCAACAGCATCGAGGTCAATGAGCAAACAGGGCGTGTCCAGGTCTTGCAGCAATGTGCCGGGCGCCGGCCGATAATGCTCCATGGGTGCTCTCCTTTCCGCATCGCTCCTTAGCGATATTGCCCACGCGCTGCCACGCGCCACACGGTTTCCAGGTGGCCATCGCGTACGGCGTGTATGTAGTCATAGAGGTTCGCACACGTGCCAATGTCATAGGGTATCAGCCAGAACGTGTCACCAAGGCGCAGCGTAGCATCGACAACACCTTCCAGACGCAGGCGGCAATGCTCAGCACTCAATGAAGTGACCGTGGCACCAGGCAGGTCGGCCGCTACCGGGAGACCCAGGTCAACGCTCACCGCCTTCTGACCAGCGTCAGCAATAGCTGTGCCGGGTTCTGGACGGCTCGTCACCGTCGTCATGACATGCGCTGCCGGAGTAAACTGCGGCCGATGTGGGCCATAACGGGCGTCCAGCAGCGCATACGCCCCAGCAGGGATTTCCGTCACGCCGGGCATGGTCCCAGCGATCTCGTAGTTCGACGTATTGCCGACACTGACCATGCGTACCGGCAGGCCGGCGCGCTCCAGCAGTTCGCGCGTATCCAGCACCTGCTGAATGCACTGGCGTGACTCAGCCGCCAGCGCTTCAGGGTCCGTGGTCAGGATGGGTCCTTCGTAGGACATCAGACCAGCCAATTCCAGGTGCGACGCCGCGTGTACCACACGGGCAAGTTCAACGGCAGGCTGTCCTGGCTCAACGCCACAGCGATGCAGACGCGTGTGCATATCCACCACCACCTGGAGCGTCACGCCGTGTGCCGCGGCGGCTGCGGACAGGTCACGCACGTTTGCCGGGTTATCAACCGCCACAATCACGCTAGCCCGCCGTGCCAGCGCGCACAGGCGGCGGATCTTCTGCCGGGTCACCACCTCATTGGCCACAAAAATATTGTCAAAACCATGGTCGGCAAACACTTCCGCCTCGCCCACCGTAGTAACGCTAATGCCGCCCACGGTGCCGCCTGCCGCCAGTTGCTTGTGGGCCAGAGCCGGGCAGCGGTGGGCCGTCACGTGCGGCCGTACCTTGGCCTCCCGTTGCTGAAAGAAGGCGTGCAACGTCGCGATATTGTGCTCCACCAGGGCCAGATCGACCACCAACGCTGGGGTATCGAGCTGTGCCACTGGTGTACCAATGGGTTTGAAGATGGGACGTTCCATGCCTGCCTCCATGCGCCGTCGCGACGTATGCGCTCCTGAGCTGCTCTGTTCCTCCCTGGCTTCCTACCGTGCCCTTTATAGCATGTCCATGCGCTGGACACCATACACAGCTATCAGGGCAATCGCATTAACACCAACGCTCAATTTATCGCAGTTTGTAGAAGGGCGAAGACGGGGGCCATAGACCCGCGAAGGCCTCGAAGAGGCTCGCGTCTTTGCAGGCGATGAACTCTGCAACGGACAGGAGATACACCACGCCTCCGCCAGATTGTACGCGCTACAAACTGCGATAAATTGAGCGAACCCATTTATCAGCGGGTTTTACTTTAAGCTTGAGCATGGCCTATTTCTCTTCAGCAATGGCGCACCATGCCTTCAATCTTGCCTCGATCTCCCCGGCGCCCCTCCTCTTGCTGTGCGGCGCTGAGCCGCACAGCAAGCAGAACCGGCAGGATGCCAGCCGCAACAATGGCTAGGGCCGGCACCGCCGCTTCTTGCCACATGGCTTCAGAGGTGCGCTTCCACACCTCCACTGCCAGGGTGTTGAGGCCGAAGGGGCGCAGTAGGAGTGTGGCTGGCATCTCCTTCATCACCTCAACAAAAACCAGGATGAGCGCGGTGAGCAGGCCACGGCGCATGAGCGGCAGGTGCACACGCCTGAGCACGCGGCTGCCGCTGGCGCCAAGGGAGCGTGCCGCGTCGTCGAGACTCGGAGGGATATTAGTGAGACTCGCATCGACAGTCTGTAAGCTAACAGCGAGAAAGCGTACCAAGTAGGCAAAGATCAGGCCAACTGCCGAGCCAGTGAGGAGCAGGCCACTCGAGCGCCCTAAGAGCCGATCCAGCAACGCAACGATAACGGTATGATCGAGCCATGCCAGTGGCAGCAGGACTCCCACAGCAATGACGGAGCCGGGGAGGGCATACCCCAGCGTGGCACATTGGGTCGACCACCGCACGCTCGGCGAGGGGTGCAACCGACTGGCGTAAGCGAGTACGACTGCCATGAGACACGCTAAGCCTGTAGCCAACCCAGCCAGGTACAACGTATTGAGCAGCAGTATGCCAAAGGCTGGCGCGAGCTGGCCGGTCTGGAGGGTCTGGAGGGTCCACAGAGCCAATTGCCCGACGGGCAAGAGAAAACCAGGTCCAAGTACCGCGAGGCAGACACCTATGGCGAGGGCGGCCCGCCAGCCCCGCAGGACAGTAGGCGTGATGCCGGCGCCGCGGCGATACATCTCGGTGAAACGGGCGCGCCCGCGTGAGGTGCGCTCTACGAGCAACAACCCCAGGGCAAAGCACAGCAGTCCACTGGCGAGTTGGGTCGCCGCAGTGCGGTCGAACATACCGTACCACACCCGATAGATAGCCTCTGTGAGGGTACGATAGCCAAACGTTGCCACGGTGCCAAAATCTGCTAACGCCTCCATCATCGCCAGCGCTACGCCAGCCACGAGTGCCGGGCGGGCGATGGGTAACGTCACCATCACAAAGGCCCGCAGTGGGGAGCGCCCCAGGCTGCGCGCCATCTCGAGCGTTGCCGCTCCCTGACCACGGAAGGCCGCACGGGCCAGGAGATACACGTAGGGGTAAAACACCAGAGTCATCATCAGCGTCACCCCACCGTAGGAACGCAGATTGGGCAAACGGAACCCCTGTCCAAAGGTGGCGCGCAGGAAGGTCTGGAGCGGTCCGGCAAAATCAAATAGCCCTAGAAAGACAAAACCCAGCACGTAGGCTGGAATCGCCAGCGGCAGAATGAGGGCCCATTCGAAGAAGGCACGGCCAGGAAAACGATGGTATACCACAAGCCACGCCAGTCCCGTACCCACCACGAGCGTGCCGCCACCCACCCCGGCCAGAAGGAGTACCGTGTTGGTCATTAACTCGACCAATTGAGTGCGCCAGAGATGGCGCCACACCTCGCCGGCAGGGGTCAGGAACGAGGAGAGTACGGAGACAATGGGGACCGCGAGGAGCCCTGCGATAACAAGAGCTGCGAGGGGCCAGCCGGAAAATCGCGTCTTGACGAGTGACCCTACGACGTACGCCTGGTGTGTCTCGTGCCGCGCCATGTCTCCATACCTCTCTGTGTAACCTACCGGCTCCGCGAGCTTGATCGCTGCTGCCTACAGCTCACCTGCTGCCGCGACGTGAATATCGTCTTGCTTGAATGGC
>Ga0081538_10003332_pt1 | contig 15215 bp, 15 predicted proteins | sample TabmetS5T2R1_FD_71022 | JGI IMG/M metagenome (GOLD analysis project Ga0081538, IMG submission 71022) | Tabebuia heterophylla rhizosphere microbial communities from the University of Puerto Rico - S5T2R1 | ecosystem: Host-associated > Plants > Roots > Rhizosphere ... | reverse complement strand
CGATGCGATGACCGCCAGGTAGCGGGTGCGCTTAACGGGCACCCCGACGCTGTCGGCGGCCCGCGGCTTCTCGCCCACCGAGCGGAGCCGAAGGCCGCGCGGCGTGCGGAAGAGAAACAGCGCCAGGGCGGGGACCAGCAGCAGCGCCAGCCACGTGAGCAGGCTCGCGCGGCCGATGGCGTCGCCCACGAACGGGATGTCCTCGATGCCCGGGAGAGTGACGACCGGCACACGTGGAATGTCGTCCGGTGTGCCCTGGTCCCCGTAGTGCGCGATGAACACGTAGCCCGTGATGCCCAGCGCCAGCAGGTTCATCGCGAAGCCGCTGACCACCTGGTCGGCGCGGAACTGGATCGAGAAGAGCGCGTGCACGAGCGCGAGCACGCCGCCGGACGCCATGCCGATCAACACCCCGAGCAGCCACGATCCCGTGAGGTCGGCGCCGAAGATCCCGAAGAACGCGCCCATCAACATCATGCCCTCGAGGCCGATGTTGATCACCCCGCTGCGCTCGCAGATGATGCCGCCGAGCGCGCCGAACACGAGCGGGGTGGCGAAGCGGAGCATCGCGGCGATCAGCGCCGACCAGACGAACACGTCCTCGAGGTTGCCGACGCCGGACTCCGTCGCGACGACGGCCCCAACGCCGCCGAGCACCCCCGCGACCACCGCGCCCCAGCCGAGCCGCTTCTCCTCTCCGCGAATCGCGAACACGCCCGCGGCGACCGCGGCGAGTGCCAGCAGCAGAGACGGCACCGGGCCGCGCACAGTCAGAGGCGGGAGGGCGATGTACCAGGCGATCGCCCCGAGCGCGACGCCCGTCCAGCCCACCGGCCTCGGGGCTGGGCCCGCGCGCGTTACGGCCATCGTCTCGGCGGTCACGGCGCGGGCTCCTCGGCCTGTACCGGCGTGGCACGGCCGCGGCCGCGACCCGACAGCAGACCGCGTCCCCGCCGCAGGAGTGAGAGCACCAGCACGTCGGCGCTGACCAGCAGCACGACGAGCCCCTGGATGATCACGGTGAGGTTTCCGGCCAGCTCGGGCTCGAAGATCGTCGGGTCGAGGTTGCGCTGCGAGGTGCCGCTGAGCAGCGCGCCGAACAGGAGCGCCGCCGCCACCGTTCCGCTCGCGGTGCTGCGGCCGAGCAGCGCGACCGCGATGCCCAGGAAGCCGAGCATCCCGATCTGGATGTCGTTCGTAGCCAGGCGGAACTGCCAGCCCAGGATGTCGAGCGCCCCCGCGAGCCCGGCGAACAGCCCACACACCGCCATCACGAGCACGTAGTTGCGCCCCACGCTCATCCCGCTGTAGCGCGCCGCCTCGGGGTTGAGCCCCACGGCGCGCACCTCGTAGCCGGTCGTCGAGCGGTTGAGGAGGAGCCAGAAGACGACCACCACGGCGAGGGCGATGAAGATGCCGATGTGCAACCCCTGAAGCACCGGGTCGCCCCAGAACACCGGAAGCTTGGCGCCTTCGACGATGTCGTTCGATACCGGCAGATTCGGATCGCGGTCGTTCTGGAGCGGACCGCCGAGGCTGAACAGCCACACACCGACCCAGAGCGCGATGTAGTTGAGCATGATCGTCGTGATCACCTCGTGGGCCCCAACGGTCGCCTTGAGGAGGCCCGCGATGCCCGCCCACGCCGCACCCGCCACACACGCCGCCACGATCGCCAGCACGATGTGAAGAAAGCCGGGCATGCCGGCGAAGGAGGAGCCCACCCAGACCGCCGCGATCGCCCCCACGATGAACTGGCCCTGGCCGCCGATGTTGAACAGACCTGCGCGGAAGGCGAACGCCACGGCCAGCCCGGTCAGGATCAGCGGCGTGGTGATGATGAGCGTCTGCTGGAGGTTGAGCGCCGCGAGGGCGCGATCCTCGCCGGTCACCCACGGAAAGAGCCACTGCAGCCCGGTGCCCTCGAAGATCGCCCGGTAGGTGGCGAACGGGTCGTTGCCCGTGAGAATCATCACGAGCCCGGCGATGAAGAAAGCCAGCGCGGCCGTCAGCAGAGGGACGACGATCCCGCCGCCCCGGATGTACGCCGCCATCCGGGCCGCGGGCGTCTGCGCGGCCTCGCCGGCCGGATACTCCTCGCCGGCGAGCGCGCCCCCGGCCGGGGCCGTGTCGGGCTGATCGGGAAGCCTGGTCACGCGGCGGCCTGGCCCGGGCCGCCACCGGTCATGGCCACGCCGAGCTCCTCCTCGGAAGCCTCCGGCGGGAACTCGCCGACGATCGCGCCCTCGTAGATCACGAGGATGCGGTCGGCCAGCGAGCGCACCTCGTCGGACTCGAGGGAGACGAGCAGGATGCCGCGGCCCTTGTCGCGCTCGGCCACCAGCCGGGCGTGCACGAACTCGATGGCACCCACGTCGAGCCCGCGCGTGGGCTGGTGGGCGATCAGCAGGCGGGGGTTCGACGCGATCTCGCGCGCCACGCACACCTTTTGCTGGTTGCCGCCGGACAGCGACGACGCCAGCGTGCCGGGGTCGCCGCCGCGCACGTCGAACTCCGCCAGCAGCGAGCGGGCTTGGGAGGTCATTCGCCCGATCGAGAGCCAGCCGTGGTTGCTGAGCGGCGCGGTGCGGTACTGCCGAAGCGCCAGGTTCTCGGCGAGCGTGAAGTCGAGCACCAGGCCACGCAGCTGGCGGTCTTCCGGGATGTGGGCGACCCCGGCGTCGGAGGTGTGCCGGACACCCGTGCCGCTCACCTCTTGCCCGTCGACCCTGATGCGGCCCGACTCGGGATGCCGGAGGCCCGCGATGGCCTCGACCAGCTCCTGCTGCCCGTTGCCGTCGACGCCAGCCAGCGCGACGATCTCGCCGGCCCTCACGACGAGGGAAACGCCGCGCACGGCCTCGAGCCCGCGATCGTCCCGAACGCGCAGGTCCTCGACCTCGAGCGCCGGAGCTGCCGGCCTGCCCTCGGGCTTCTCCACGCTCAGCAGGACCTCGCGCCCGACCATCAGGCGCGCGAGGCTCTGCTCAGTCGCCGCGGCGGCAGGCACCGTGTCGATTCTTCGGCCGCGCCGCAACACGGTTACGCGATCCGCGATCTCAAGTACCTCGCCGAGCTTGTGGCTGATGAAGACGATCGCGACCCCGGCGTCGCGCAGCGCCCGCAGCACCTGAAACAACTCCTCGGTCTCCTGGGCGGTGAGTACCGCCGTCGGCTCGTCGAGAACGAGGATGCGCGCGTCGCGATAGAGCGCCTTGAGGATCTCGGCGCGCTGCTGCATTCCGACCGTCACGTCCTCGATCACGGCGTCGGGATCGACCTCGAGCCCGTACCGGTCGGACAGCTCGCGCACCCTCCGAGAGCCCTCGCGCACGTCGAGCAGCACGCCGCGCCGCGGCTCGCTCCCGAGAACGATGTTCTCGGTCACGGTCATCACCTGCACGAGCATGAAGTGCTGGTGCACCATGCCTATCCCGAGCTCGATCGCCTTGGCCGGCGAGTCGACTCCCACGAGCTCGCCGTCGATCCGGATCTCGCCCTCGTCCGGCCTGTAGAGCCCATAGAGGATCGACATCAGCGTCGACTTGCCGGCGCCGTTTTCTCCCAACAGCGCGTGGACCTCGCCGCGTTTGAGATCGAAATCGACCCGGTCGTTTGCGACGACCGGGCCGAACCTCTTCGTGATTCCGCGTAGCTCGAGCGCGGGCGCTTCGGCAGGCACCGCGGCTGGAACTTACTGGACCTTGTCCGGAATGTTCTTGATCTCGCCCGAGGCGATCTGGTCCTGGATCTCCTTCATTTGGTCCGCGTACTTCTGGCCCTCGGCGCTCAGCTTGCCGAGACCCACGCCGCCGTTCGCGACGGTCTCGATGACGTCGGTGCCACCCTTGAAGTTGCCCGACTGGACCCGCCGGACGGCCTTGAACACCGCCACGTCGACCTTCTTCAGCGCGCTGGTGAGGATGTGCGGTCCCAGATAGCCCTGGTCCGCATCCACGCCAATGCCCTGCACGCCCTCCTCCTTCGCGGCGTCGAGCGCGCCGAGGCCGCACTGGCCCGCCACCTGGAACACGACCTTCGAGCCCTTGGAGATCTGGTCGAGCGCGATCTCCTTGCACTTGGCCTGGTCCACGAAGTCCTGGGAGTAGCCGTTCAACGTCTCGATCCCGGGATTCGCGGCCTTCGCGCCCGCCTGGTAACCGGCGATGTAGTGGTCCACGGGCGGAATTTTCTGGCCGGCCACGCTCGAGACCGTCTTGGCGTTGTTGTCCTTTGCCCACAGCCCGGCCAGGTAACCGACTAGGTAGCCGGCCTCCTGCTCCTTGAACAGCAGGCCCTGGACGTTCTTCGGCTTGTCCTTGAGCCCCGCCGCAGAGAAGTCGACGATCGCGAAGTTCGCGTTCGGGACCTTGGTGGCCACCGTGTTCGTGGCGTCCGCCATCAGGAAGCCGACCGGCACGATCAGGTCGTACTGCTGCTGCGCGAGCTGCGTCAGGTTGGGCACATAGTCAGCGTTCGAGTCCGAGATCAGGACCCGCGTTTCGGTGCCGAGCTCGCTCTTCGCCCGCTGCATGCCCTTGTTGGCGAGGAAGTTGAAAGAGCGGTCGTTGAGGCCGCCGATGTCGGTGACCATGCCCGCCCTGATCGCCTCGGCCTGGGCCTCGCCGCCGCTACCCCCGTCGCCGCCGCCGTCGTCGTCGTCGCCGCATGCCGCAATCCCCAAGGCCAAGACGGCCATAACGACGATGGCCCATGCCCGGAACGTCCTCTTCACGGTTCTCCCTCCAAATAGTCCGACACGGCCAGTTCTAAGGCCGAAGCGGGGCCACCCTACACACTTTGCATTAAGGCCTGTTTGAGGCTTTCCTCGCAGAATGCGGCCTCGATCGCCGTGCGCGTGATGTCGAGCAGCGCCGCGTCGTCGAAGCCGAAGCGTTCCCGGCAGATCGCGTACTCGCCGCCGACCGAGGTGCCGAAGTAGGGCGGATCGTCGGAGCCTAGGGTCACGCGCACGCCGGCGGCGATGAGACGCGGGAGGGGGTGGCTCTCGTAGCTCGGGAAGACGCCCAGGACCACGTTGCTGGTGGGGCAGCACTCGAGCACGATCCCCCGCTCCGCCAGCTCGGCCACCAGCGCGGGATCCTCGATTGAGCGCACCCCGTGGGAGACGCGAGTGACCGGCAGCTCGAGCGCCCCGCGCACGCTCTCCGCCCCGGCCCACTCGCCGGCGTGGACGGTGCAGCCGAGACCCGCGTCGGCGGCAATCCGGAAGGCCCCCGCAAAGTCGTGCGCGGGGTAGTTCTCCTCATCGCCCGCCATCGAGAAGCCGACCACGTAGGGGTGCGGCCGCTCCGCCGCGTGGCGGGCCACCCGAAGCGCCTGCTCGACGCCGAAGTTGCGCACGCACGAGATCAGGATGCGCCCCTCGATGCCGTGTTCGCTGCGGGCGTCGTCGATACCGCGGGCGATCCCGTCCAGATGCTCCTCGTCGGAGAGCCCGACCAGGGCGGCGTGGTCCGGCGAGGCCGTCAGCTCCACGTACACCGCGCCGTCGCGGGCACAGCCGGCGAGGTACTCGTACGTGACGTCGCGGTAGTCGTCGCCGGTGCGGATCACGCTCGCCGCCATGTCGTAGGTGCGCAGGAAGTCGAGGAAATCCGTGTAGGCGAAGCGCTCGGAGCTGTCGAACAGCCCGTCGGGCACGCGCAGGCCGTTGCGGTCGGCCAGCCGTCGAACAAGGGCCGGCGGCGCCGTGCCCTCCAGATGCACGTGCAGCTCGGCCTTGGGGATCACCGCAGGACCTCGAGCACGGGTGGCGGCGCCTCCGGGGCGGCGTCGCCGAGCCTGTAGGCGGCGCGGAGCGAATCGGCAGCCCGGCGCGCCGCGGCTTCGTCGGCCGCATGGACGAGGGCGAGCGGCCGCTCGCCGGGACCCACCCGCTCGCCGGGCGCCGCGACGTCCGTGAGGCCCACGGAGTGGTCCACCGGGTTGTCCTCGCGAGCCCGCCCGCCGCCGAGCGCCACCACGGCGAGGCCCACGGCGCGCACGTCCACGGCCGTCACGATCCCGGCCTCGGCCGGGTCGGCCGGTCGTGTGACGGGGGCGGCCGGCAGGTGTCGCTCGGGCGCTTCGAGCAGGTCCGAGGGACCGCCGAGCTCCGCCACCATCGCGGAGAAGCGCTCGGCGGCGGCGCCCCCGTCGAGCGCGCGCTCGGCGGCCGGGCGGGCCGCCGGCGGGTCCGGCTCGACTCCGCCGAGCGCCAGCAGCTCGGCGCTCAGCGCGAGCGTCACCTCGCGCAGCCGTTCGTCTCGCGCGGCGCCGGTGAGGTGGTCGGCCGCCTCCCGCACCTCCACCGCGTTGCCCGCCGCCCGGCCCAGCACGCGGTCCATGTCGGTCAGGAGGGCGGCCGTCGGGAGGCCGTTGCCCACCGCGACCTCGACGATGGCCCGGGCCAGCTCGTCGGCCTCCTCTCGTCCGGGGAGGAACGCCCCCGAGCCCACCTTCACGTCCATCACCAGCGCGTCGAGCCCGGCGGCGAGCTTCTTGGAGAGGATCGAGGCGACGATCAGCGGTATCGACTCGACCGTGCCGGTGGCGTCGCGTATCGCGTACATGCGGCGGTCGGCGGGGGCGAGCGCGGCGGTCTGGCCGACGATCGCGCAGCCGACCCGGGCCACCGCCCGGCGGAAGGCGGCAGGATCGGGCGCGGTGTCGTAGCCCGGTATTGCCTCGAGCTTGTCGAGCGTGCCGCCGGTGTGGCCAAGGCCGCGCCCCGAGATCATCGGCACGGCGCCGCCGCAGGCGGCGACGATCGGGGCCAGCAGCAGGCTTACCTTGTCGCCCACTCCGCCGGTCGAGTGCTTGTCGAGCGCCGGTCCGGGCAGGCCCGCATCCGACCAGTCGAGCACCTCGCCCGAGCGGGTCTTGGCGGCGGTGAGCGCGATCCGCTCCTCCCGCGTCATCCCCCGCAGCACGATCGCCATCGCCAGGGCGCCGATCTGAGCGTCGCTCACGGAGCCGTCGGCGATTCCCCTGACCAAGTGGTGCACCTCCTCCTCCGTGAGCTCGTGGCCCTCGCGCTTGCGCCGGATCAGCTCGGGGACGTGCACGGTCAGCCTCCGACGCGCTCTACGAAGCGCACGAGGAGCGGCGCCAGATCGGCGGCGGCGCGCGCGGCGTCCTCGAGCGTCTGCTCATGGCTCAGCGGTCGATCGCTCATTCCCTCGGCGAGGTTCGAGATGGCCGACACGGCGGCCACGCGCAGTCCGCAGTGGCGGGCGACGGTCGTCTCGTGGACGGTCGACATGCCGACCGCGTCGGCCCCCAGCGTCCTGAAGGCGCGTATCTCCGCGGGCGTCTCGAAGCTCGGGCCGGACACCGCGAGGTACACGCCCTCGGCGAGCTCGATGCCGAGATCGTCGGCGGCGGCGAGCATCTCGGCGCGCAGCGCCGGATCGTAGGCGTCGTGAAGGCTCGGAAAGCGCGGTCCCAGGTCGTCGGCGTTCGGGCCCGCGAGCACGTTGACGCCGGTCATGTTGATGTGGTCCGTGATCAGCATCAGCCGTCCTGGGCCGATCTCGGCGCGCAGCGAGCCGGCGGCGCTCGTCAGGACCAGGATCTCGGCGCCGGCGGCGAACAGAGCTCGCACGGGAATGCGGAGCCGCTCCAGGTCGATGCCCTCGTAGAGGTGCGCACGACCCTGAAGCACCGCCACCGGAACGTCCCGTATCCGGCCCAGCACCGCCCGGCCCGCGTGCCCTTCCACGCTCGGGCGGGGGAACCCGGGCAGGGCGTCGTAGCCCACCACCTTGGCGCCCTCCACCGCCTCGGCCACGGCGCCGAGGCCGGACCCGAGCACGATTCCGATCCGGGGCGGCACGTCCGCGTGGTCGCGGAGTACGCCGGCCGCTTCCTCGAAGCTCACCGCCGCTCCAGGTCGAAGGCCATAGGCAAGAGCTCCGCGAGCGGCACCGTGCGCCGCGGTCCACCCGGCTTCCCGAGGTGAACCGGCGCCTCGGGGGCGGCGAGCTCCGCGAGCCGCTGGCGACAGCCACCGCAGGGAGGACAGAAGTCGACGCGGTCGGCGACGACCGCAGCGGCCACCACCTCGCGCTCGCCCGCAGCCACCAACGCGCCCAACGCCGAGGCCTCGGCGCACTGGCCCTGGGGATACGCGGCGTTCTCGACGTTCGCGCCCGTATAGATCCCTCCGCCCGCCGCGCGCAGCGCGGCCCCGACCTTGAAGCCGGAGTACGGCGCGTATGCTCGGCGCATCGCGGTCTCCGCCGCCCGCAGCAGCGTGTCGGGCGCGTCCAGCAGCAGGTCGGAGTAGCTCCCCGCGATCAGTGCCGCGTCCTCGATCCGCAGCTCCGCGCGCAGCCGCTCGAGCTTCCGCCGCTCCGGCTCGAGGTCGGAGTCGGGCGCCGCGACGGCCTCCAGCTCGAGGTGGCTCCCCAGCCCCTCGACCTCGTCCAGGTGGATCCGCACCTCCTCCCAGAGCAGCAGCCGCCGGCGCTTGATCACCACCACGAGCGTCCCCAGCGACGCGCCGAGCGCCTCGCGCAGCGGCTCGGGATCGTCCACCGGCGCGATGCGGTAGGCGCTCAGCCGCGGCTCGCCGGCATCGGACCGCTCATAGGCGATCAGCTCCGCCCCGCCCGGCGCCTGCTCGCGCAGCTTGAGCCTGCCCCGCGCGGGGGTGAAGTAGGTGTCGCGCTGCTCGATCTCCCCGCGATCCTCCGCCCCCAGCGCCAGCGCCAGCTCGAGCGTTCGCGCGGGATCCGCGTCGCGCGCCTTCAGCTCGATGTTGCGCAGGGGTGCGGTCAAGAGCGCGACGAGGCTATCGTGCCGTCGCGCGATGCCCCAGCGCCTCATCGTCGTCGATCACCCGGTGCTGGCCGACCGCCTCACCGTCCTGCGCGACCGCGAGACCAGCCACGGTGAGTTCCGCCAGGCGCTCTTCGAGGCATCGGCGATCCTCGCGGTCGAGGCCGCCCGAGATCTGCCGCTGGTTGATGTGGCGATCGAGACCCCGCTCGAGCGGACCACGGGCAGCCGGCTCCCGAGCGAGATAGCGGTGGTGCCCGTGCTCCGCGCCGGGCTGGGGATGGTCGACCCCTTCCTCCGCCTGCTGCCCGACGCCCGCGTGGGCCACGTGGGCGTGTACCGCGACGAGAAGGCCCACACCCCGGTCGACTACTACCAGCGCCTCCCACCCGGCCTGGCCGACGCCCACGTCTTCGTGGTCGATCCGATGCTCGCCACCGGAGGCAGCGCCGTGCACGCGCTGGACCGCCTCAAGGACGCCGGCGCTCGCCGGCTCGCGCTGGTCTGCCTGGTGGTGGCACCGGAGGGGCTCCGCGCGATGGAGGAACACCACCCCGACGTGCCCGTGTGGACTGCTGCCGTCGACCGAGAGCTGGACGAGAACGCCTACATCCGCCCGGGCCTCGGGGACGCCGGCGACCGCGTGTTCGGGACCTAGGGCGACCCCAGCCGTCGCATCTCGAAGCGCGCGAACCTCCCGGAGTACGGCCTATGGGCAGCAACGCGGGACGTTCGGCGAGGTGGAACACGCCGGCGGATTGACATGTGACTATTTGGTCACGTATCATGGCCGGTGTGACCGACGATGACCGTGTCTTCAAGGCGCTCGCGGATCCCACCCGGCGCTTCCTCCTCGACAGGCTCTTCGAGCGTGACGGCCGCACGCTCACCGAGCTCGAGTCGGACCTGGAGATGACGCGCTTCGGCGCCATGAAGCACCTTCGCGTGCTGGAGGACGCGGAACTCGTGCTCACACGGCGGTCGGGCCGGGAAAAGCTCCACTTCCTGAACCCGGTTCCGATCCGGCTCATCCACGACCGGTGGATCGACAAGTACACGGAGCGCCGCGTGTCGGCGCTCGCGGACCTCAAGACGGAACTGGAGGAAACGGCATGACAACGGAGACGGAGACGAGAGTGACCACGCAGGTCTTCCGCGTCTACATTCGGGCGACCCCGGAAGCGATCTGGGACGCGATCACGAAGCCCGAGTGGAACGAGCGGTACGGCTACCCGGGGCGAGGCGAGTACGACCTCCGTCCGGGCGGCTCATACCGGGCCATCGCCGACGCGCAGATGCAGTCGATGGGCATGCCCGAGGTGGTCGTCGATGGCGAGGTCGTTGAGTCGGACCCTCCGCGGAAGCTCGTCCAGACGTGGCGCTTCCTGTGGTCCGAGGAGATCGCGGCAGAAGGGCCGACGCGCGTGACCTGGGACATCGCGGATGACGACCTCGGTCTCACGAGGCTGACCGTGACCCACGAGCTCGAGAACGCGCCCATGACGGCGGCGCAGATCGGGGGCGACGCTCGGATCACGGAGGGCGGCGGCGGCTGGGCGCTGATCCTGAGCGACCTGAAGACGCTGCTCGAGACCGGCCAGTCGTTCCACGGCTGAGGGGGCACGGCGGAGACCCTGCCGGGCGCAGGGTCTCCGCCGGTTCTACTACCGCGCTGCCTCTCGCGACGGGGCGATGTTCTGGTTGATCCGGAACAGGTTCTCCGGGTCGTACCGGTCCTTCAGCGCCACCAGGCGGGCGTACTTCTCCGGGCTGTATCCGGCGCGGACGTGCTGCTCGCCCTCGTCCTGCTCGAAGTTGAGGTAGACGCCGCCCGTGGCGAACGGTTCGATCGCCGCCGAGGACTCGCGCACCCAGGCGATCTCGCGCTCGCTGTCGGCGGGGTCGCTCCAGGCGGCGATCGGGTGCCACATGTAAGGGGCGTCGCGATGGCTGGCAGCCGTCGCGTCGTCGGCAACCCGGCTGATGGCGCCGCCGTGACGGAACACGATCGACTGGCTCATGGGGCTCTTGACACGCGCGCCGTGCTCGATGTAGGCGTCGATCGCTTCGTCGGGGAGGGAAGCCAGATGCTCGCCACGGTGGTAGTTCAGCCAGCCCGTCGGCGAGAACGGGTCGACGATCGCCTGGAACGCCGTATACGGGATGCGGTCGATCAGGTCGACCGCCGGCGGGCCGATCTCTTCCTTCAGCGGGCGCAGCACCTCCTCGCCCTCGTCCGGATCGCCGGCGTACATCGCGAGGACGGCCAACACGGGCGTCCCCTGGACCTCGGGCGGCACGAACGGCTCCGGCGGCGCGAGCAGGATCCCGAGGCCGGTGCAGACCTCATCGGGCGCGCTCTCGACCCAGTCGCGCCAGGCGCGCGCCACCTCGCCCGCGCGGTCGATCGTGTGAATCGCCAGGCCCGCCATCACGATCGGGCCGAGCGGGTACAGGTTGAACTCGTACGAGGTCACGACGCCGAAGTTCCCGCCGCCGCCGCGCAGGCCCCAGAGCAGGTCGGAGTTCTCGTCCTCGCTCGCCGTGACGACCCGGCCGTCGGCGGTCACGACCTGTGCGGAGATCAGGTTGTCGCAGGCGAGGCCGTGCTTGGTGGAGATCCACGCATAGCCGCCGCCGACCGTGAACCCGCCGACGCCGGTCGTGGTCATGCGACCGCCCGGCGTCGCCAGGCCGAACAGCTGCGTCTCGCGGTCGAACTCGCCCCAGAGCGCGCCGGCGTTCGCGCGCGCAACCCGGGCCTGGGGGTCGACGTACACGCCCTTCATACCGGACAGGTCGATCAGAACGCCGTCGTCGCAGACGCCCATGCCCGCCACGCTGTGACCGCCGCAGCGGATCGCCAGCGGCAGCTTCCTCTCACGCGCGAGGTTGACCGCATCGACCACGTCCGCGACGCCCGAGCAGCGCGCGATCAGCGCGGGGCGCTTGTCGACCATCGCGTTGTAGATGGCGCGCGCCTCGTCGTACGCCTCGTCCTCGGGGCGGAACTGCCGACCCTGAAAGCCGGCATCCAACTCGAGCGCGGTCGATGATCTCATCGTCGAGCTTTCCATGGGGGTGCCTCCTAGTAGTGATGCGTCAGCGCTCTCGGCCAGTGGTGCGCTGACGGCCTACTCGACCTTCCCAGCGCAGGGTTGGCATGTCAAGCACCGGGTACTTCAATTCCGATGGAGGCCGTCGCCGCACCCCGATCTCCGGTGCTCCATTATCTGGCGGTCATCCGGGCGGCCCGCGACTTCGGCCTCGCCCCGAACGACCTCGACTCCCTCGCACTGCGCTTTCCCCCCGCTCCGGGTTCGGTCGAAAAGCTCGCGGAGGCCGTCACGGCGGCTTTGCTCGAGCGCAGCTACACGTCCCAGCCGAAGTAGACCTCCACCCGGCTGATCTTGTCGCCATCGAAGCCGAAGATCTCGGTGTTGCGAAACCGGCGGCCGTCGGTCGTCGTGGCCTCGTAGGTCACGATTACCTCGTCGTTTGCCTCGACGAGCCGCTGGTAGTCGAAGGCCTCGGTCTTCTCGGCGTTCGGCCAGCAGCGCTCGAAGTACGTGGCACGGTCGATGCCGACATCGGGTGGGGCGGAGAAGGTGAAGTCCTCGCTCAGATGCTGCTCGACGACGGCGCGATCGCCGGACTCGTAGGCGCCGTAGACGGCGCGGACGACTTTCAACCGGTCACCGGCGGTCAAATTCAAGCCCCCTTTGGTGGTGGATACATCATCGCCGGCGCCGCCCGGCCCGGCAGGCTCAGCGCGAGCACCAGGCCGAGCAGCGGCAGGAGGGCGATCGTCCACATGGCGGCCTCGATCCCGTGCGCGTCCGCCAGAACTCCGAGGATGGGTGCGAGCGCGCCTCCGACGCCGATCGCGGCGCCGAGAGTGATCCCCGAGGCGGTGCCGAGCCGTCCGGGGAGGTACTCGTGGCCCAGCACGATCGTCACCGCGAACGTCCCGACGATGACGAAGCCCACCATGCCGATCGACAGGAAGGCGAGCGGCTTCGCAGAGAGCAGGAAGAGCGCGATGAGCGGGGTGGCCGCGGCGGTGCAGCAGAGCAGGACGGTGCGGGGACCGAAACGATCAGCCGCGCGACCACCGATCAGGGTGCCCGCAGCCCCGGCCGCAAGCATGACCGTGAGCGCCACATTTCCCTCGGCCTCCGACGCCCCGAACATCTCGACGAAGTAGACGGGCACGAAGGCCAGAAGGCCGAAGTGCGCGCACGAGCGCAGCGAGATCACACCCGTCAGCCGGAGGAACGGCCCCCAGCGATTCCGAAGCGCGGCCTCGGGCCCGTCCTCGGCGGCGGCGGTGGCGGACGCGCGCAGCCAAGCGAGGTGGCCGCGCCGCACGGCGAGCAGCGTCGCCGCGGCACCGGGCAACAGGGCCAGCACCAGCGTGCCGGGCAGACCGAATGCCACTACCGAGCCGGTGGTGAGGATCGGGCCGAGCGCAAAGCCTCCGTTGCCGCCCAGAGAGAAGACGCTCATCCCCGACCCCTGACGGCCACGCGATGCGTAATTGGCGTAGCGAGCCGCCTCGGGATGGAACGCCGCGACGCCGATCCCGGAGACGGCAATCGCCGCGAACGTCAGCGGGTAGTTCGGCGCCAGGCCGGCCAACGCGATGCCCGCGCCCGCGAGCGCCACGCCCAGCGGCATGAGCCAGGGCAGCTCGAGCCTGTCGGCCGTGTGCCCGAACACGGGCTGGATGAGCGAGGACCCGACCGTTGCGGCGAGCACCAGCGCCCCCGCCGCCGAGTACGAGTAACCGCGCTCGTCGACGAAGAACGGGAGCAACGCCGGGACGGCGGCCTGGCAGAGATCCGTGCTCAGGTGCGCGGCGGCCAGCAGGCTGAGACCGCGGCGGTCAAGCTCGGGGGCGACCCTCACGCCGCCACTACCCCGTGCAGCGCGAGCTCGATCACCTCTCGCCTGGCGCGCTCGGGGGCCCAGCCGTGCCCGATCCGGAGATGCCGGTAGGTGTGGCCGACGAGGTTGAAGAGCACGGTCGCCGTCTCCTCCGGATCGGGAGTTCGCAGCGAGCCGTCGGCGGCGCCGTCGGCGAGCAGGCGCCGGACCGGCTCGGTGAAGACAGCCTTGGTGAGCGCGGGCTTGCGATCCTCGTGAAAGACCGCGTCGCGCTCGGCATGGCCCAGCGCGTCCAACAGCTCCAGGTTTCGATCGACGACCTCGCACAGCGAGGCGAGCGCCAGTTCGAGCCGCTCGAGTGGAGTGCCCGCCGCGGTGAGCGCCGGCCACAGCGCCTCGCGGTACTCGCGCTCGAGTTGCTCCCCGAGGGCGGCCAGCAACACCTCACGCGACACGCCGCGGCGGTGGAGCGTCATCCGCGACACCCCGGCAGCGTCGGCCACGCGCTGAAGCGTCAAGCCGCCCCAGCCGTGGCGCTCGACGGTGCGGCGCGCGCCGTCGAGCAAGCGAATGTCGAGCACCGGCTGCTCCATCTGTTACACGACAGTAACAGGAGCGTGACGTTGCCGTATCAGGGCTGCGTCGAGCGCGCGATGAGGCCGACCCGCTCCGCACTGCCCTCGCCGGCAACGAAGCGCTCGTCGACCGCCACGCCCGCGACCCAGACGATCTCGCCGCCGGCCTCCACCACCGGCAGGGTGCGGCGGAGGCCCCGCGGCACCTTGCGGTCCGTGAAGAGGTCCTGGAGCGTCTTCGTGCCGCCCAGCCCGACCGGGCGCATGCGGTCGCCCTCGCGCCACGCACGCACCGTGGCCGAGCCGCCGAGCGCAGAGGCCGAGATCGCCACGTCGCCGGGAGCCGACAGCGACGCCTCGATCTCCCAGCCCCCGAAGCGGACGTGCCCGGGGATCGGCAGCGTCACGGGCTCGGGCGCCGCGGCCTCGTGCGCACGCGTGAAACGAAGCGTCCCGTACTCGACGACGGCCTGCAGCCCGCCGCCGAGGTCCAGCGACTTCGTCCCCTGGCCCCCGAGGGTGAGGATCTCCTCCGCCTCGCGGCGTGAGAGAGGGCGGTCGTCGCCGGCGGCCCTCTCGGCGAGGCGCCGGAGCACGAGCCGGCGCACGGCTGCCGGCTGCCGCCGGAGCTCGTCGAGCGAGATCGCCGGACCGCCCCCGAGCGTCTCGAGCGCCTCGCCCACCGCAGCCCCGAGCACCTCGCCCTCCTCCCGCACCTGGCGCGCGGTCTCCGCGATCGTCCTGTCGGCCGCCGGCGAGAGCTCTCGCAGGGCGTCCAGGACGTCATGGCGGACTCGCGCCCGGGCGAATCGACGATCGGCGTTGGAGGGATCCTCGCGCCAGTCGAGGCCGCGCGCCCGCAGGTAGTCGCGCACCTCGGGACGGGTCACGCCGAGGAGCGGGCGCACGAGCCGCCCGCGGCGCGCGGGCCTGCCGCGCAGCGCCCCCGAGCCGGGCGACACG
>Ga0081538_10003331_pt1 | contig 15217 bp, 15 predicted proteins | sample TabmetS5T2R1_FD_71022 | JGI IMG/M metagenome (GOLD analysis project Ga0081538, IMG submission 71022) | Tabebuia heterophylla rhizosphere microbial communities from the University of Puerto Rico - S5T2R1 | ecosystem: Host-associated > Plants > Roots > Rhizosphere ... | reverse complement strand
CGAGGAGGAGGTCTACCGGGCGCTGGTCTGCGCCACCCGCGACTACGTGACCAAGAACGGCTTCGACACCGTCCACATCGGCCTGTCCGGGGGCATCGACTCCAGCCTGGTCGCGGCCGTGGCCGCCGACGCCCTCGGCCGCGAGCGGGTCGTCGGGGTGGCCATGCCGTCCAGCTTCTCCTCCGAGCACAGCCTGCGCGACGCCGAGGCGCTGGCCCGCAACCTCGGCATCAAGCTGCTCACCCTGCCGATCGCCGAGCCCACCGAGGCGCTGCTGGGCGTGCTCAAGGAGCCGTTCGCCGGCACCGAGCCCGGCCTGGCCGAGGAGAACCTCCAGGCCAGGGTCCGGGGCACCCTCCTCATGAGCCTCTCCAACAAGGTCGGCAGCCTGGTCCTGACCACCGGCAACAAGTCGGAGCTGGCCGTCGGCTACTGCACCCTGTACGGCGACATGGCCGGCGGGTTCGCGGTCATCCGCGACGTGCCCAAGACGCTGGTCTACGCCCTGGCCCGCTGGCGCAACGGCGCCGGCGTGGTCATCCCCCAGGCGGTGCTGGACAAGCCACCCTCGGCCGAGCTGCGCCCGGGTCAGCTCGACACCGACTCGCTGCCGCCGTACGAGGTCCTCGACCCGATCCTGGAGGCCTACGTCGAGGACGACGCCAGCGTCGACGAGCTGGTCGCCAAGGGCTTCGACCGCGACACCGTGGCCGAGGTCGTCCGCCTGGTCGACGGGGCCGAGTACAAGCGCCGCCAGGCCCCGCCCGGCCCCAAGGTCACCGGCCGCTCCTTCGGCAAGGACCGCCGCCTGCCCATCACCAACCGGTTCCGGGGCGCGACGCATCCCGCGCGCTGATCCGGCACACTAGGGACGTCCAGGAGACCCGCCGGAGCGGGCTCCGAGGAACGTCCTTGAGGAGGCCGCCATGCCGGTGACCCCTGCCGACCTCGCCGTCTGGAAGCAGCGCGGGGAGCGGTTCGTGATGCTGACCGCCTACGACGCCCTGACCGCCCGGGTGCTCGACGAGGCGGGGATCCCCCTGCTGCTGGTCGGTGACTCGGTCGGCAACAACGTGCTCGGGTACGACACCACCATCCCGGTGACCATGGAGGAGGCGCTGGTCTTCACCGCCGCGGTCGCCCGCGGGGCCAACGACGCCCTGGTCGTGGCCGACCTGCCGTTCGGGGCCTACCAGGCGTCGGCCGCCCAGGCCCTGACCAACGCCGCCCGGCTGGTCAAGGCGGGCGCCAACGCGGTCAAGCTGGAGGGTGGGCGCCGCTCGGCCAAGGCGGTCCGGCGGATGACCGAGGCCGGCATCCCGGTGATGGGCCACCTCGGCTACACCCCCCAGTCGGCCAACGCCTTCGGCCGCAAGGTCGTCAGGGGCCGCGGCCCGGAGGGCGACGACCTGCTGGCCGACGCCCTGGCCCTCCAGGAGGCCGGCTGCTTCGCCATCGTGCTCGAGGCGATCCCGGCCGAGCTGGGGACGCGGGTCACCGAGGCCGTGGAGGTGGCCACCATCGGCATCGGCGCCGGCCCCGGCACCGACGCCCAGGTGCTGGTCATCACCGACCTGCTCGGGCTGACCCCGGACCCGACCCCGCGCTTCGTCAAGCGCTACGCCGACCTGCGCTCGCTGATCACCGAGGCGGCCGGCCGCTTCGCCAAGGACGTCGCCGAGGGCCACTACCCGGCCCCCGAGCACGAATACCACTGACGATCTCGGGAATCTTCAGGAATCCGGATAGTTGTGGGAACAACTATGATTCGGGCTGCGTTGTGCGGGCAATGTGGCATCCGAGCCATCCGTCCCTGAGGAGGAGAACAGTATGAGCGAGGGAGTCGGCACGACCCCCGGAGTCCGCATCGTCAACGGCCGCCCGGTGCCCGAGCCCGGCGTCTGGGAGATCGACCCGTCCCACCAGTCCTTCGAGTTCATCGCCCGCCACCTGATGGCCAAGGTGCGCGGCCGCTTCCCGGGCGCCAGCGGCGCCGCCACCATCGACGAGGTGCCCGAGCGGTCGACCCTGGAGATCGAGATCGACGCCAACTCGATCGACACCAAGGACGAGACCCGCGACGGCCACATGCGCTCCAACGACTTCTTCGGTGTCGAGGACCACCCCACGATCACCTTCCGCAGCACCGGCATCCGGCCCGGCGACGGCGAGACCGAGTGGAAGGTCGACGGCGACCTCACCATCAAGGGCACGACCCGCCCGGTCACCGTCGACCTCGAGTTCCTCGGCGGCGCCATCGACCCCTGGGGCAACCAGCGGATCGGCTTCTCCGGCGTCGTCCCCAAGGTCAACCGGGAGGACTGGGGCCTGACCTGGAACGCCGCCCTGGAGACGGGCGGGTTCCTGCTGTCCAACGACGTCCGGCTGGAGATCGAGGCCGAGCTGGTCAGGAAGTAGCCGGCGGCGGCTCAGCGGGCCCGGTGCCAGAGGGTGAAGCGGGCGATGGGCAGGAACCCGATCGCCTCGGCGCTGGGCCTGCTCATGTCGCTGAACACCCCGACGAAGGGCAGGCCGGGCGCGTCCAGCAGGCGCACGGCGGCCATGGCCGCCCAGTAGCCGCGGCGCCTGGCCTCCGGGAGGGTCACCCCGAGCGAGAAGTGCGCCACCCCGGCGTCCACGAACAGCGAGCCGACGCAGACGGCCCGCTCCCGCTCGTAGCCGACCCACAGCCGCAGCCGTCCGTCGGCCAGGACCCGCTCCTCCAGCAGCGCCCCGGGGCGGTACGGCTGGAGCTCGCGGTAGGGGAAGCCGTCGACCGCCACCCGCTCCCAGTCGCGCAGGGCGCCGGCCCCGGCGACCCGCTCGACCCGCAGGCCGGGCGGGACCGGCGGGACCGGCCCGCCCCCCGGCGGCCGCAGCAGCATCGGCGGGTGCCCCTCCAGCACCCAGCCGCGGGGGCGCAGGTCCGGGGTCGGCCAGGCGCTCCACAGGTAGACCTCGCCGGAGCCGCCGCCGTCGAAGAAGCCTTCGACCTCGTCCAGGACCTCCCCGGGCCGGTCGAAGGGCAGTGGCCGCAGCAGCGTGGCCGCGTTGTGCATGGCCGCCGGGCGGCCCAGGTCGGCGGCGACGAGGTCGTCGCGGCGCAGGACCCGGCCCCCGGCGGCCACGGCCGGCACCTCGTGGAAGGCGGCCAGGTTGAACAGGAACCGCCGCAGCAGCGTGTCGCCGACCGGCAGGTCCGGCTCCCAGCCGTCGGTGAGGTGCTCGCCGCTCACCGCGCCCCGCCCAGGAGCTCGCGGAAGCTGGCCAGGGCGGCCGGGATGCGCGGCCCGTACCAGGTCAGGGCGCGACCGTCGGCCAGCTCGACCTTGGCCCCGGGGAAGGCGGCGGCCACCTCGGCGGCGTCGGCCTGGCCGAACTCGTACGGCTCGGAGGGGAGCAGCACCACCTCGGGGTCGCGGGCGGCCAGCTCCGCCGGGTCGAGCTTCGGGTAGCGGGTGGTCGGGTCGTCCAGCACCGGCTCGCCCCCGGCCAGCCCCAGCAGGTCGGCCGCATAGGTCCGGCGGCCAAGCCACAGCCACGGGTCGCGCCAGACCGGGCAGGCGTAGCGGACACGGCGGGCCGGCCGGCGGCGGTAGGCGCCGGCCACGGCGGCGACCAGCTCGGCATCGAGGGCCGCCGCCCCCGGCAGGTCGCCGACGGCGGCGGCGAGGTCGCGCAGCTCGCCGACGGCCCCGGCGACGGTGGTCGGCATGGTCACGAACACGGCCAGCCCGCCCGCCTCCAGGCGCTGGACGTCCAGCTTCCGGTTCTCCTCGGCGTTGGCCACGACCAGGTCGGGCTCGAGGCCGCGGATCACCGCCAGGTCCGGGTTCTTGGTGCCCCGGACCCTGGCCAGCCCCTCCAGCGCGCCCGCCGGCTCCACGCACCAGTCGGTGACCCCGACCAGCCGCTCCCCCACCCCGGTCACGACCAGCCACTCGGTCAGCGACGGGACCAGGCTCACCACCCGCCCGACCCGGTCGGGCAGCGCCACCGAGGCGCCGCGGGCGTCGGTGACGTGGCGCACGGTCAGCCGGTGCGGAGGGTGCGGAAGTCGCCCTCCTCGTAGCGGGCGAGCACGAAGATCAGGTCGGCCAGGCGGTTGAGGTAGCGGACGACCTCGCCGTCGACCAGCATCCCGGCCCGGTCCATGGCCACCGTCTGGCGCTCGGCCCGGCGGATCACGGTCCGGGCGAAGTCCAGGAAGGCCGAGCCGCGCGACTCGCCGGGGACGATGAACTGCTCGGGCATGTGGGTCCGGGCCACGTACTCGTCGATCGCCTCCTCGAGCCCGTCGACCATCTCGGCCGTCACCTTGGTCTCGCCCGGGGTGAGCTTGTGGCTGTTCTCGGTGGCGGTGGCCAGCTCGGCCCCGGCCACGAACAGCTCCCGCTGCAGCCGCAGGACCAGGTCGGCCAGGATGCTGTCGGCGATGAACACCCTGGCCATGCCGAGGGCGGCCACCGCCTCGTCGGTGGTGCCGTAGGCCTCGGTGCGCTGGTCGCTCTTGTCGACCCGGCCGCCGTAGAGCAGCCCGGTGGTGCCGTCGTCGCCCCTGCGGGTGTAGATCCTCACGGGCCCTCCTCTCGATTCTCGGGGGGGCTACCGCTCCGCTCCTTGAGCCCCCCGGACCCCTGCAGCTCCGCGTTCAGGCGCCGGCGCCGCTCGTCGCCGAGCCGGGAGATCCGCAGGCCGGCGTGGATCTTGTGGCGGCGGTTGATCCCGACGATCACCGCCGTGAACCCCTCCAGCTGGCGGGCCAGCCGCAGCGGCCCGGCGTCGACCCCGCGGCAGCCGGGGATCTGGTCGGCCAGCTCCAGCACCAGGCCCTTGGCCTCCGGGTCGTCGCTGACGACGAGCACGTCCGTCTCGACCTGCCGTTCGGGGTCGGCCAGCAGCTTGGGCGCGGCGTGGTGGAAGGCGGCCACCACCCGGGCCCGGGGCAGCAGGGCGGCGGCCTGCTCGGCGGCGCTGCCCTCGGGCACCTCCCGCAGGTAGGGCCCCTGGTCGTCCCAGCCGAGCGGGTTGATGATGTCGACCACCACCTTGCCGCCGATCGGGCCGGCCAGGCCGGGCAGCACGTCGGCCTGCCCGTCGTAGGGGAAGACCAGGAAGACGACGTCGGCCCCGGCGGCCGCGTCCGGGTTGCCGACCCCCTCGATCGGCAGGTCGCGCCCGTCGAGCAGGTCGGCCACGATCCCCGCGGCCCGCGCCGGGTCGCGCGACCCGAGCAGCACCCGATGCCCGGCCAGGGCCATCCGCAGGGCCAGCCCCCGGCCCTGGGGGCCGGTGCCGCCGAGCAGACCGATGGTGAGCGGGTCGGCCAAGGGTTCCTCCTCCACGGGACGGTGCCGGGGCCGAGGCTACCCCGCGGGGTCAGGGTCGTGCTCGGGGGCAGGGACGAGGGCGGCGACGGCGCGGGCGCCCGGCGGGACCTGGGCGCCGGGGCCGAGGAACGACCCGGCCACCCGGGCGCCGGGGCCGACCACGGCCCCGGGGCCGACCACCGCCCTGGTCACCACGGCGCCGGGCCCGACCCGGGCGCCGGCGTCCACCAGCACCGGCCCGGCCAGCACGGCCGCCGGGTCGACCGCGGCCTCCTGGCCCACGAAGACGGGCCCGGGCCCGACCCCCCGGCAGGCGCGACCCGGCGGCAGGGCGTAGGGCCAGCGGCCGGCCAGGAGGCCGGCCGAGACGTCGAGCAGGCGGGCCAGGGTGCCGGCGTCGGCCATCGGGCCCTGGAACGCCCACCCGGCCAGCTCGCCGCGCTCCAGCAGCGGCAGCAGCACCCGCGCGTCCAGGTCGCCCCGCCCCGGCGTCAGCCCGGCCAGCAGCCCGGCCCGGACGGCGTAGGCTCCGGCCGAGTCCCACGGGCCGCCGGGGTCGCGGACCAGCCGCTCCCCGGCCAGGCGGAGCCCGAAGCTGTCGGCGCCCGCCGGGACCAGGCCGGCGGCCATGGGGGCGCGGCAGCGGTCGAGGAAGGCGGCCAGGCCGGCCAGGTCGGCCGGGTCGACGACGTGGTCGGCGGCGGTGACCAGCACCGGGTCGTCGCCGGCGCCGAGGAGGCCGAGGCGGGCCGCGTTGACCAGCCCGCCGCCGGTGCCGAGGAGCTGCGGCTCGTGCACCACCTCGACCCCGGGCCGGCCGGCGAGGTGGGCGATCAGCCGGTCCGCGCCGTGGTGGGCGTTGACCACGACCCGGGTCGCGCCGGCCGCCTCGAGGGCCTCGACGGCCAGGTCGACCAGCGGCCGCCCGGCCGGGGCCAGCAGCGGCTTGGGCACGGCCCGGGTCAGCGGCACGAGGCGCGTCCCGGCCCCCGCGGCCAGGCAGAACCCGATCACCGCGGCGGCGCGTCCGGCGCGATCCCGGCCCATCCCGGCCCCTCGCCGAGCCGGGCCAGCAGCCGCTCCAGGGCCGCCGTTCCGGCGGCCGAGCCCGGGTCGGCGTCGAGGACGAGCACGGGAAGGTCGAGCCGGTCCAGCCGGGCCGCGCCCGGACCGGCGGCGCCCGGGTCGAGGAGCAGCGCCCGCCAGGCCCAGGGCTGGTCGGTCGCGGCCCGTAGGGCCAGCGGGGCCAGGTCGCCCAGGCCGACCAGCAGCGGCCGGCCGAGCCCGGCCCGGGTCCGCACCTGGTCGAGGTCGTCGACCAGGTCGAGGAACCCCGGCGCCCCGGCGGGCGCCCCCCACCCCGGCCGCCCCCGCAGGTCGGGGACGACCACCCGCCCGAACCGGGCCAGGAACCCGGTCCCGGCCGCAGCCGGGCCGGGATCCGCCGGGGTCGGGCCGGGCAGGAGGATCAGGAACGTCCAGGGCCCGGCCCCGGGCAGCTCGGTGACCGGGACCCGGGTGCCGTCGCCGAGCAGGAGGAGCACGCCGGTCAGTTGCGGCTGGGGCCGTCGGCCGGGGTGGTGAGGAACCAGTCGTCGGGCACGTGGTAGCGGGGGCCTTCGGCGGTCTGCTCGATGATGACGTCGGGTGGGAGCGCGGCCACGCCGAGCAGCCCCAGCACCCCCTCGTGGGCGGCCGCGGCCAGCCGCACCACCCCCGGCGGCCCCCCGGCCGCGTACCCCTCGCCCTCGCGCAGCCCGGTGGCGTCGCGCAGCTGCCCGATCCGCTCGACCCCGACCACCTCGCGGAGCTCGGCCAGGTCGACCGGCGGCGCCTCCAGCCACTCCGGCCCGGCCCCGAAGGCGTCCTGGAACCCCTCGCTGACCAGTCGGAGCAGCACGGTGATGCGTACCGCCGGCGACACCGGCGGATTGCTGGGCAGGTCCATGCCCCGCAGCTTGCCACAACGGGCGAGACGGTGAGCGCAGGGGGAGCATACTGGCGGCCATGGCGGGTGGAGTTACGAGTTCGGCGTTCATCGGCCGGGCGGTCGAGCTGGGCCGGCTCGACGCGGTGCTGGATGGAGCCGGGCAGGGCAGCCCGCAGGTGGTGCTGCTGGCCGGCGAGGCCGGGGTGGGCAAGACCCGCCTGCTGCTGGCACTCGCCGAGCGGGCTCGCCGGCGTGGGATGCGGGTGCTGGCGGGCGGCTGCGTCGAGCTGGGCGACATCGGCCTCGCGTACCTGCCCGTGGTCGACGCCCTGCGCGAGCTGGCCGACGACCCGGAGGAGGCTGGGCTGCTGGTCGCTGCGGCCACGACCGCGCCCGCCCTGGGCCGGCTCCTGCCCGGGATCGGACCGGCCGGGCTCGGCGGCGACGACCTCGACCAGCTGCAGGTGCTCGACGCCGTGCGGGCCGTGCTGGTCAGCCTCGCCGAGCGGTCCCCGGTGGTGCTGGTGCTGGAGGACCTGCACTGGGCCGACCGGGCCACCCGGGACCTGGTGGCCTTCCTGACCCGCACCCTGCGGTCGGGCCGGGTGACGCTGGCGGTCAGCTACCGGTCTGATGAGCTGCACCGCCGCCACCCGCTGCGGCCGCTCCTGGCCGAGCTGGTGCGGCTGCCCGGGGTGGAGCGGCTGGACCTGGCCCCGTTCACCCGGGCCGAGCTGGCCGAGCACCTGGCGGCGGTCGCCGGCGCCCCGCTGCCGACGGCGCAGCTCGAGGGCATCCACGCCCGCTCCGAGGGCAACCCCTTCTACGCCGAGCAGTTGCTGGCCGCCGGGGCCGGCGACGCCCGGGCGTTGCCGGCGACCCTCGCCGAGGTGCTGCTGGCCCGGGTGCACGGACTGTCGGAGCCGGCCCAGCAGGTGCTGCGGGTGGCGGCGGTGGCCGGCCGCCGGGTCCACCACCGGCTGCTCGCCGAGGTCAGCGGCCAACCCGAAGCCGACCTGGAGCGGAGCCTCCATGAGGCGGTCGGCGCCGGGGTGCTGACGACCGAGGCCGCCAGCGGGAGCTACGCGTTCCGCCATGCCCTCCTGCAGGAGGCGGTCTACGGCGACCTGCTGCCGGGCGAGCAGGTGCGGCTGCACGCCGCCTACGCCCGCCTGCTGGCCGCCGATCCCGACGGTGCCGCGGCCGAGCTGGCCCACCACTGCCTGGCCAGCCATGACCTGGTGGGCGCGCTGGCCGCGTCGGTGCGGGCGGCCGACGAGGCCGGGGCCGTGCTGGCTCCGGCCGAGGCCCTCCACCATCTGAGCAACACGCTCAGGTTGTGGGAGCGGGTGCCCGACCCCACGGCGGCCGCCGGCATGGACCGGGTCGAGCTGACGTTGCGGGCGGCCGCGGCGGCCAGCGCCGCCGGGGAGATTGCGCGGGCGGCGAGCCTGGCCCGGGATGCCGCCACGACCGCCGCGGCCACGGACCCGGCGCGGGCGGCCAGCGCCTACGAGCGCCTCGGCCTGTACCTGTTCGTCGCCGGCCGGGTCGAGGAGGCCCTGGACGCCCGCGCCCGTGCGGTCGAGCTGGTGCCCGCCCAGCCGCCCACCCGGCTCCGGGCCCGGGTGACCGCCGCCATCGCGATGGCGCTGGTCGATGCCAGGCGGCCGGCGGAGGCCCGCCGCTGGTGCGACGAGGCCCTGGCCGCCGCCCGAGGTGTCGGCAGCGCCGACGACGAGGCCGACGTGCTGATCACGCAGGGCGTGATCGAGCAGTACGCCGATCCGGTCAAGGCCTGTTCGCTGTTCGCGGCCGCCCGGGCGCAGGCGGCTGGCAACCCCGAGATCGAGCTTCGGGCCCTGTACGACCTGGCCGAGGTGTCGAACCAGCTCGGGGACCTGGCGTCGGCGTGCCGGGCCTCCGACGAGGGCGTCGCGCTGGCCGAGCGGAGCGGCCTGGGCTGGTCCCCGATCGCCATCCTGGTGCGCCGCACCCAGCTCAAGGCCCGCTACCGGACCGGTGACTGGGACGAGTGCGAGCGGCTGATCGCGGCCGTGCCTGAGCTGACGACCCTGCCCGTCGCGGAGGTGGTCGCCCAGGGGCTCGGGGTGCTGGTCGCCCGCGCCCGACCGGCCGCCCAGGTGCGGCTGCGGCAGCTCGCCGGGCTGGCCGACGCCGATCCCCTCCTCGACCGGGACGTCGCCGTCTGGGAGGCCGAGCTGGCCACCTGGCAGGGCGACCCGGAGCAGGCGCGGTCGGCCATCCGCCGCGGGCTGGCCGCCGCCGACCGGGTCGAGCACTTCGACCAGGCGCTGGAAGGGGCCTGGGTGGCCATGAACGGGCTCTCGGTGGAGGCCGACCGTGCCGACCAGGCCCGGGCGACCGGCGACACCGCGGCCCTGGCCGATTCCGCCGCGGCCGGCCGGGCGCTCCTGGAGCGGGTCCGCGCCGACGTCGAGCAGGCACGCGGGACCGCCCTGGCCCACGACGTGCACGTCCGCGGACGGCAGGCCAAGGCGGAGGCGGAGTGGACCCGGCTCAAGGGGCATTCCGATCCGGTGCGCTGGCAGGCCGCCGTCGACGCCTTCTCCTACGGCCACGTCTACGCGACGGCTCGCTGCCAGTGGCGGCTGGCCGAGGCGCTGGCCGGCGCGGGCGACCGGGACCAGGCGACCGCCGCAGCCCGGGCGGCGCACGCGACCGCGACCCGGCTCGGGGCGGCGCCGCTGCAGGCGGCGCTGGAGGCGCTGGCCCGGCGGGGTCGTCTCGACCTCGGCGTCGCCCTGCCGGCCCAGCCGGCGCTGGCCGGCCTGACCCCACGTGAGCTCGAGGTGCTGCGGCTGCTGGTCGAGGGGCGCTCCAACCGCCAGATCGCCGAGCAGCTGTTCATCAGCGCCAAGACGGCCAGCGTGCACGTCACCAACCTGCTCGCCAAGCTGGGCGCGCACAGCCGCCTGGAGGCCGCCGCCATGGCCCGCCGCCTCGGCCTGGAGCGGCCCGCGGGGCTCGAAAGCTAAGGCCGCCTCTCCGCGATCTAAGGCCTTCACCTCAAGACCGGCCGACCTCCTTACCCCTAGCGTCCGACCGTCACCGAGGTCCGGGTGCTGGACCCGTACTTCTACCGTTGACCCAAGGAGGAACGATGCGACGGATCCTGATCGTCGCGCTCAGCGCGGCGCTGCTCACCACCGCCGCCTGGGTGATCCGCGGCGCCGCGGCCGGGTCCACCCGCCCGGCGGGAGCGACCGCGCCCGCGGCTGCCGGCGCACCGACCGACGAGCGCGTCCTGGAGCGTGGCGCGCGGATCGGCGACCCTGCCCGTCTGGCGAGCCAGCTGGCGGCGGCTCGGCTGGCCACCGCGAGGTACGCCACCAGCCTGCACGCGGCCAGGGCCGACGGCTACCAGATCATCACCCGGATGATCCCCGACATGGGCTGGCACTTCCTCAACCCGGCCATCCAGGGCTTCGACGTCACGAAGCCGCCGATCCTGGTCTACGAGCGCCACGGGCGCAAGTGGCAGCTCGCCGCCCTGGAGTGGGTCTTCACCCAACAGCCCGAGGTCCCGCTGCTGCCGGGTGCCACCTACGGGTCCTTCGGCGCGGCCTGCCACTACAAGGACGGCACCTTCGTGTTCGCCCGTGTCCAGGAGCTGTGCGCCAAGCGCAGCCCCGAGACGGAGGCACCGTTCAACTTCTGGCACCCGGACCTGGTGACGCTGCACGTCTGGCTCTGGTACCCCAACCCTGACGGCCTCTACAACGGCACCAACCCTCTGATCCGCCCCTTCAACCGCGGCTAGACCAAAGCTCAAAGGCCCAGGTCAGGTCTGGTGCAGGGGGAGCCGGCCTGTAAGCCGGCTTCTGTGCCCCGGGAGGCCCGGGGTGGCGGCCATCCATCTGGGACCGGCGTTGCCGCCGGCCTCGAGCGGTCCACCAGGGGACTCGGCCGGGCCAGCCTCCGCGGCCGCGTTGCGCGGCCGGTGCGTCCCCTATTCGACCTTGCTCCGGGTGGGGTTTACCAAGCCGACCGGTCACCCGGCCGCTGGTGCGCTCTTACCGCACCGTTTCACCCTTGCCGCCCCGCTCGCGCGGGGGTGGCGGTCTGTTCTCTGTGGCACTGTCCTGCGGGTCGCCCCGACTGGCGGTTGGCCAGCACCCTGCCCTGTGGAGGCCGGACTTTCCTCGACCCCGGCGAACCGGGGCCGCGGCCGCCCAGCCGGCTCCCCCTGCATGCCAAGTATGCCACCCGAACCCGGCCGGGCGGGTCCATACTGGGAGCATGGTCCCCATCCTGGCCATCGCCTTCATCCTCGTCCCGCTGGCCGAGCTGGCGGTGCTGATCGCCGTCGGCGACGTCATCGGGCTGGTCCCGACGCTGCTGCTGCTGCTGGTCGTCAGCGTGGCCGGCGCCTGGCTGGCCAAGCGGGAGGGGCTGGCCGCCTGGCGGCGCTTCAACCTCGCCCTGTCCGAGGCCCGGGTCCCGACCGTCGAGGTGGCCGACGGGGCCATGATCCTGCTCGCCGGGGCGCTGCTCCTCACCCCCGGGTTCCTCACCGACGTGGTCGGGATCCTGCTGCTCCTCCCCCCGACCCGGGCCCTGGCCCGCCGGCTGGCCCCGCGCCTGGCCGAGCGCCGCCTCCGCCGCCGCGGCGGCCGCCGGGTCGTGTTCATGGACGGCACCTCCCGCCCGGCCGGCTCGACCCGGACCGGCTCGACCCGGGTCACCTGGGGCCAGCCCGAGGTCGGCGACCGACCGGCGCAGGAAACCGACCCGCACCGCTGAGTTCAGCGCTCCTTCAGGTTCCAGGCGCAAGGATCATCCTCCGGCACGAGAAAGGACCGGGGATGCGGGTGCTGGTGGTCGAGGACGAGCGGCGGCTGGCCGCCGGGCTGCGCAACGGGCTGGCCGCCGAGGGGTTCGCGGTCGACGTGGCCCTGGACGGCACCGACGGGCTGTGGATGGCCCGGGAGCACCCCTATGACGTGATCGTCCTGGACATCATGCTGCCCGGCGTCAACGGCTACCGGCTGTGCTCGACCCTGCGCCGCGAGGGGAACTGGACCCCGATCCTGATGCTGACGGCCAAGGAGGGCGAGTGGGACGAGGTCGAGGCGCTCGACAACGGCGCCGACGACTACCTCACCAAGCCGTTCTCGTACGCGGTGCTCCTGGCGCGGCTGCGGGCCCTGCTGCGCCGCGGCGCCCGCGAGCGCCCGGCCGTGCTCGAGGCCGGCGACCTGCGCCTGGACCCGGCGGCCAAGCGGGCCTGGCGGGGCGAGGTCGAGGTCGAGCTCACCGCCCGTGAGCTGGCCCTGCTGGAGTTCCTGCTCCGCCGGCGGGGCGAGGCGGTCGCCAAGCGGGAGATCCTCGCCCACGTCTGGGACGACGAGTTCGAAGGCGACCCCAACATCGTCGAGGTCTACGTCCGCCACCTGCGCAACAAGCTCGACCGCCCGTTCGGGCGGGCCGCCATCCAGACGATCCGCGGCACCGGGTACCGGCTGGTGGCCGATGGCGGCTGAACGACCTCGTCCCCGGCCCCGCCCGCGGGTCCCGGGGTGGCTGGGCACGGTCCGGGTGCGGTGCACGGTCGCCGCCGTGGTGGTGGCCGGAGTGGCCATGGCCGTCGGCGCCCTGGTGCTGCTCGCCGTCCTCCACGACACGCTGACCCGGGAGGTGCGGACCGCCGCCCGGCTGCGCGCCCAGGACGTGGCCGCGGTGCTCGCCAGCGACCCTGCCGGGTCGGGCGCGGCCGGACGAGGGCCGCTGGCCGTGGACGACGCCGACGAGCTCCTGATCCAGGTGCTGGACGAGGGCGGACGGGTGGCCGGGGCCAGCACGAACGTCGAGGGCCTGCCGGCGCTGGCCCGGCCGCGGGCCGGCGGGTCGGCCGAGGTCGAGGTCCCGGGTCTGGTCGGGGGCGAGGAGGGCGGGGAGTTCCTGGCCGTGGCCGCCCCGGCCGAGACCCCGGCGGGGCGGCGGACGGTGGTGGTCGCCCGGTCCACCGAGGCCGTCAGCGAGGCGGTCGCGGCGGTCAGCGGGCTGCTCGCGGTCGGGCTGCCGCTGCTCCTGCTGGTGGTGGCGGCGACGACCTGGATGATGGTCGGCCGGGCCCTGGCCCCGGTGGAGGCGATGCGGGCCGAGGTCGACGCGATCTCGGCCGCGGCCCTGCACCGGCGGGTTCCCGACCCACCGGCCGGCGACGAGATCGGCCGCCTCGCCCGCACCATGAACCGCATGCTGGGCCGCCTCGAGCAGGCCCAGGCCCGTCAGCGGCGCCTGGTCGCCGACGCCGCCCACGAGCTGCGCTCGCCCGTCGCCTCCATCCGCCAGCACGCCGAGGTCGCCCTGGCCCACCCGGACCGGACCACCACCACCGGGCTGGCCGCGACCGTGCTGGCCGAGGACCTCCGGCTCCAGCGCCTGGCCGAGGACCTGCTGCTGCTCACCCGGGCCGACGAGCACTCCCTGGCCCTGCGGCGCCGCCCGGTCGACCTCGACGACCTGGTGTTCGACGAGGCACGGCGGCTGCGCGAGGCGACCAGCCTGCGGGTCGACACCACCGCGGTGTCGGCCGGCCGGGTCGACGGCGACGCCGCCGGGCTCCGGCGGGTGCTGCGGAACCTCGGCGACAACGCCGCCCGCCACGCGGCCGGCCAGCTGGCCCTGTCGGTCGCCGAGGGCGACGGCCGGGTCGTGCTGGCGGTCGACGACGACGGCCCCGGCATCCCCGAGGCGGACCGGGAGCGGGTGTTCGAGCGGTTCGTCCGCCTCGACGACGCCCGGGCCCGCGACGACGGCGGCAGCGGCCTCGGCCTGGCCATCGTGGCCGAGCTGGTCGCCGCCCACGGCGGCACGGTCGCCGTCGCCTCCAGCCCCCTCGGCGGCGCCCGGGTCCAGGTCGCCCTCCCCCGCCTCGCCGACCCGGGCGGCTGAACGAACCTTCAGCGGCGTTCAGGCTCCGCTCAGACCAGCTCCCCCATCCTGCCCGCGACCCCACAGGTCGAAGGAGGACAGGATGCAGCGCAGGACCAGATGGATCGCCACGGCCGGGCTGGCCGTGGCCATGGCCGGCGGGATCGCCGCCGCGGCCGCCGGCGGGGACACCGACCAGGAGCTGACCGGGGCGACCCGCGACCGGGCGGTCGCGGCCGCCCTCGCCGCCACCGGCGGCGGGACGGTGCTGGAGACGGAGGCCGGCGACGACGGCGCCGCCTACGGCGTCGAGGTCCGCCTGGCCGACGGCCGCCAGGTCGAGGTCAACCTCGACGAGAGCTTCCGGGTCGTCGGCCAGGAGCCCGACGAGGACAGGCCCGGGGAGGACGACCGACGATGACCCGCGGCCGGACCGCCACCCGGCTCGGCATCGCCCTCGCCCTGGCCCTCGCCGCCGCCGCCTGCGGCTCCGGCGGCACCCCGGGCGGCCCCACCCCGACCACCGCCACCGCCGCCACCGCGTGCGTCAAGAAGGAACAGGGCACGGGCTGCCTGCCCCTGGCGCCCGAGGGCCAGCGGATCGACCGGACCACCCCCACGTTCTCGAGGCCGACCGAGATCGACAACCCGCTGCTCCCCATCGCCCAGGTCACCCAGTCGCTCCAGCTCGGCACCGCCGACGGCGAGCCGTTCCGGGCCGAGGTCACCCTGCTCCCAGGGACGAAGACCATCACCTGGAACGGCCGGCAGGTGCCGACGCGCATCCACCAGTACGTCGCCTACTCCGGCGGGCGCATCCTCGAGGTCGCGCTGGACTGGTACGCCCAGGCCGACGACGGCTCGGTGTGGTACTTCGGCGAGGACGTCTTCAACTACGAGGACGGCGTCGTCGCCGACACCCACGGCACCTGGCTGGCCGGCAAGGACGGCCCGCCGGGCATGATCATGCCCGCCAACCCGAGCCCCGGCCAGGTCTACCGGCCCGAGAACATCCCCGGCCTGGTCTTCGAGGAGG
>Ga0081538_10003330_pt1 | contig 15219 bp, 18 predicted proteins | sample TabmetS5T2R1_FD_71022 | JGI IMG/M metagenome (GOLD analysis project Ga0081538, IMG submission 71022) | Tabebuia heterophylla rhizosphere microbial communities from the University of Puerto Rico - S5T2R1 | ecosystem: Host-associated > Plants > Roots > Rhizosphere ... | reverse complement strand
GACTTACCAGGCGAGCGTGTGGAGCGCCCACGGGGGGAAGCGGATCTTCAAGACCTTCGCCACTCTCGCCGAGGCCAAAGCCTGGCGCACTGAGGCCCAGGTGGCGCTACGCCGAGGAACGATGCGGGCGGGTTCGTCGGGGACGTTCCGCGACGCCGCAGAGGCCTGGCTCGAGGGCGCGAAGAGCGGCGCGATCCGCAATCGGAGCGGCCACACCTACAAGCCGTCGGCGATCCGGAGCTATGAGACGGCGCTGGTCTCTCGGGTCCTCCCCGCGCTCGGCGGTCTGCGGCTCTCAGAGGTCCGCCGCGTCGACGTCCAGGATTTCGCCGACCGCCTCTGCGCGGAAGGGCTCGATCCGAGCACCGTGCGAAACATGCTGATGCCCCTACGCGCGATTTTCCGCCGCGCTATGGCCCGCGGAGAGGTCGGCGTGAACCCGACGTCGGGGCTCGAGCTTCCGGCGATGGAGGGCGCGCGGGACCGCATCGCCTCGCCGGCGGAGGCGGCAGAGCTCCTCGCGGCGCTGCCGGAGCGGGACCGGGCGCTGTGGGCGACGGCGATGTACGCCGGCCTGCGACGTGGCGAACTGCTCGCTCTCCGCTGGGAAGACGTCGATCTCGGGGCCGGCGTCATCCACGTGGAGCGGTCCTGGGACGTCAAGGAAGGCGCAGTTGGACCTAAGAGTCGGGCCGGACGGCGTACGGTGCCGATCCCGGCCGTGCTCCGCGACTACCTCGTCGAGCACAAGCTGCGCTCGGGGCGACGCGCCGGGCTCGTGTTCGGAACGAGCTACGCGCAGCCGTTCACGCCGTCGAACGTCCGCAAGCGCGCGAATGCGGGGTGGGCTCGCGCTGGCCTCGAGCCAATCGGCCTCCACGAGTGTCGGCACACGTTCGCCTCGCTCATGATCGCCGCTGGCGTCAACGCGAAAGCGCTGAGCACGTACATGGGCCATTCGTCGGTGACGATCACCCTCGACCGCTACGGCCACCTTATGCCGGGCAACGAGAGCGAGGCGGCTGCACGTCTCGATGCCTATCTCACCCAGGCGACGACCACAGTTCCCACAGCCGTTTGACTGGCTTGTCCCCCACTCTCAGGCTACGGTGTGCTCGATGAGCGACACACTCCAGCTGACGATCACGTACGACGAGCCCGACGAGGACGGGTGGATCGTGGCGCGCGTCGTCCAGGTTCCCGGCGCGATCAGCCAGGGCCGAACGCGCGAGGAGGCGCGTGAGAACGTCATCGACGCTCTCCGCCTCATGCTCGCGCCGGACGACGAGGCGGAGATCGGAAGCAGCGAGCCGCTCGAGCTCACGTTCACTCCGTGAAGCGCCGCGATCTCGAGCGGCACCTGACCGCTCACGGCGCCCGCAAGGTGGCGGAGGGCGGGAAGCACACGAAGTGGCGAAGCGCCGACGGCACCCGCGCCACGGCGGTCCCGCGCCATCGTGAGATCGGCCCCGGCCTCGTTCGGGCGATTTGTGCTCAGCTCGACATTTCGGTTCCGCCGCAGCCGCGCTAAGAACCCGACCCCGGGGGCCTACACGTACACGAATTCTGCGGCCGCCTGCATCGATGATGCATCTGTGTCCGCTGGCCATAGGTCTTGGCCATTGGACCAGCGCTCGCGGGTCTCGGGATGGAACCTGGCCGGACCCGGTGGTGTAATCGATCTGTGAGGATCGGGGCGACTCTTGCTCTTTGTGGCCTCGTCCTCGTGCTGCTTGGGTGCGGCGGTGATCAGAGCGACGAGCGCCGCTCGGCGGCCTCCACGCTCAAGATGGGCGCGGACAACGAGGAACCCGCCGGGAGCTCGGCCGCATCTCCGGCTTGTCGCGTGACGATTCCTGCGCGATCAGGCAAGCCCGCCGCGGTTTCCGGTCCTGATGCGTTCAACTTCGGCACCACGGACCTTCGTGCCGCCCTCTACTGGCCCCAGGGCAGGCTCACCGCCGGGGTCCTGCCCGACGGCGGAACGATGGCGACCATCAACGTCGACGGTTCGATCACGGTGAAGGTGGGCTGGTGGCGTGGCGTACCGGGCGAGCTCTTGATCAGCGGACATCGACTCGATGGAGAGGCGCCTCCGATGCGCGCCGACGTACCCGCGGGCTACGGGCCTCGAGGCTTCCAACCGACCGGACTCACGTTTCCGACAACGGGGTGCTGGAGAGTCGTTGGCAACGTTGGAGATGCCGAGCTGACGTTCGTCGTGCGAGTCAGCAAGATCGCGACATAAGTCGGCTCAGTGACGGCCGACACCGCTGATCACTGTGGCGCCGACTGTGGCGCGCCGGCCGAAAGCCGCACCGTCAAGCTGAAAGCCGCCCGTCTCCAAAACCGGGGGTTCCAGGTTCGAGTCCTGGCGGCCCTGTAGGCGAGAAGCCCCGCTCAGCGGGGTTTTCTCATTGAGGCGCCACCCGCATAGCGCCGAGGTTGAAACGGCTTCTCGCAGGGAGGAAACTCCTCGTGGCGTCGTCCGCCGGTCATTAGATGAGAAACCCCGAGGATCAGGAAGGTGGCTTCGACACGAGCGCAGAGCTTCGGCGTGACATCCCGCCCGCGTCAACGCTTCCACCTCACCCGCCGATGGAGCCTGCTCCGCATACGGCAGCTCGGCTCACTGTGTGGCGTCGCTGGGCCATTGCACTGATCGCGGCCGTGGTCGTCGGGATCATCCTCTACTTCGTCGTTGCCTCTCTCTGAACCCGATGAGGGCGAGCCGCATCGGGACTCGCACTAGAAGGCACGTGCGCCATCGGCCTGCTTAGCTGGTTCAGCCGGCAGCCTCCTTCCACTCCGCCTGATGAAGGTGGTCGTGAGATCTACGCCGGCTACATCAAGGAGCAACTGGATGCACAGGAGGCCCGCAAGGTGTCGCTGGAGCAGAGAGGGCTGGCCGTCATCACGACCTCGGGCGTGCTGGTCACGCTTCTCTTCGGCCTAACGGCTCTGTCCGTCCGGCGGGCAAGCACGTTCGTGATTCCGGACGCGGCCGCCGCCCTTCTCATCGCGGCTCTCGTGTGCTTCGTGCTCGCGGCGCTATCGGCCATAGTCACGAACCTGCCTCGCTCCTACGAAGCCGTGACCGTGGACGACCTGCGAAAAGCAGTGAGGGAACGCTGGCAAGACAGCGAGGCAGTGGCCTCCGAGATGGTGGCGCTCACCCGGCTCAAGATGTTGGCTTCAGCCAGGAAGAACAACGACGTCAAGGTCCGTGCGCTCGTGCTCGCCATGGGGTGCGAGATTCTGGCCGTCGCGCTCGTCGGCGCAGCAGTTGGGTTTGTGTTGTGGGACTGATATAGCGTGAGCGGCGAGGAAACCGGCGGCTTCGAAACAAGCCCCGAGAAGAGAATCTTCCTCAACTATCGACGCGAAGACGCCCCGGCCCATGCTGGGTGGCTATACGAAGGGCTTGCTGAGCGCTTCGGGCCCGGGAGGGTCTTCCGTGACGTAGACGCGATTCACGCGGGATCGGAGTTCGTCCCCAGGATCGAGAACACCCTCGAGGCCGCGGACACAATCCTGGTCGTGATCGGCCGCAACTGGCTAGGGGCGATGGGAAATCCAGTCGACTTCGTGCGCCTGGAGATTGCGTACGCCCTTCGGCATCACATGAACGTGATCCCGGTGCTTGTCGCTGGAGCGACGATGCCAGCAGCGGACGAGCTGCCACCAGACCTGGCTGACTTGGCGCGACTACACCCGTGCGAACTGCCTGATGAGGACTGGTCTTCCGGGGTCGATGCGCTAGTCAGGTCGTTAGAGTCACAGAAGAGCTAAGGCGACGAGCCTCCCGATCACTAACTCAGGAGGCTCGTTCTCTTTGCATGCATTCACTCCCGAGCGTGTCCGAGTGCGAAACGGCTTGGACGCGTCTCGTACACTCGTTCTGTGGCGATCTGTCCGTCCTGCGGGGAAGAAAACCCGGACCGTTTCCGGCTCTGCGGCTTCTGCGGGACGCCGCTCGCCGCCGCCGCGCCCCGCGAGACGCGAAAGCTCGTCACGGTCGTCTTTTCGGACCTGCAGGGGTCGACCGCCCTCGGCGACGCGCTCGACTCGGAGGTCGTGCGCGAGGTGCTCGCGCGCTACTTCGAGGAGATGCGAAGCGTGCTCGACGCCCACTGAGGCACGATCGAGAAGTACATCGGCGACGCGATCATGGCCGTCTTCGGCCTCCCCGCGATCCACGAGCACGACGCGCTCCGGGCCGTGCGGGCCGCGCTGGAGATGGAGGCGGCGCTCGGTGTGCTCAACGAGGAGCTCGAGCGTCGCTGGGGCGTCCGTCTCACCCACCGGACGGGCGTGAACACGGGCGAGGTGGTGACCGGCGAGGCGACCGGCGGCGGCCAGCTGCTCGCGACGGGCGACGTCGTCAACGTCGCCGCCCGCCTCGAGCAGGCCGCGCCGCCGCTCGGCATCCTCATCGGCGAGTCGACCTACAGGTTCGTGCGTGAGGCCGTCCAGGTCGAGCCCGTTGGACACCTGACGCTCAAGGGCAAGCCGGAGCCCGTGCTCGCCTACCGGCTCCTCGGCGTTCGGGAGGACGGCGGCCCCGGGAGGGACGGCCGGCCGCTGGTCGGGCGCGAGCGCGAGCTGGCGCTCCTGTCGGACGAGCTCGAGCGAGCGACTGCCGAGGGCACCTGCAGGCTCGTCACCGTGATCGCCGAGGCCGGGCTCGGGAAGTCTCGCCTGACGCGCGCGTTCGCGGAGAGCGTCGAGGAGCGCACGCGCTCGGCACGCGGCCGCTGCCTCCCCTACGGCCGCGGCATCACCTTCTGGCCGCTGCTCGAGGTCGTTCGCCAGGTGGCCGGCATCAGCGAGGACGACGCGCCCGAGGTCGCCCGCTCGCGCCTCGCCGCCTGCATGCCGGGCGACGACGACGCGTTCGAGCGCCTGGCCTCGGCCGTGGGGCTTTCGGACCAGCAGTTCCCGGTGGAGGAGGTCTTCTGGGGCACGCGCAAGCTCTTCGAGGCGCTCGCGCGCGAGCAGCCGCTCGTCCTCTTCTTCGAGGACGTGCACTGGGGGGAGGCAACCTTCCTCGACCTGGTCGAGCGCGTGGCGGAGTCCCTCGAGGCGCCGGTCCTGCTCGTCTGCGCCGCCCGTCCCGACTTCGATGAGCACCGGCCGTCGTGGGGCTCCGAAGCGAGGGCTGTCCGCCTCGCGCTGGAGCCGCTCTCGGACGACGACAGCGCGCGCATGGTCGAGAGCATGCTCGGCTCGCTGGCCCCGGACGTGCGGGAGCGCGTCGTCCGCGCCGCCGAGGGGAACCCGCTCTTCGCCGAGCAGCTTCTCTCGATGCTCGTCGACGACGGTCTCGTGCGGCGGGAGAACGGCTCCTGGGTCGCGGCGGGCGACCTCGAGGAACTGTCGCTCCCCCCCATCCTGGCGTCCCTCGAGCAGAAGCACCTCGTGCGCGAGGACGCCTCCCGCCTGGCGAGCGGACGCGCCTACCGCTTCTACCACCTGCTCATCCGGGACGCCGCCTACACCGGGATCCTCAAGCGCGCTCGCGTGGCGCTGCACGAGCGCTTCGTCGAGTGGGCGGAGCGGGTCAACCGCGACCGCCACCGCGAGACCGAATACGAGGAGATCCTCGGCTACCACCTCGAGCAGGCACACGGCTACCTCGCGGATCTCGGGCCGCTCGACGACCACGGGCGGGAGCTCGGAGTCCGGGCGGCGACCCGGCTCGCCTCGGCCGGCAGGCGCGCCTTCCAGCGCGGCGACATGCCCGCCGCCGCGAACCTGCTGCGGCGGGCGGCAGCGCTCCTGCCGGAGGAGGACGACCGCCGGCTGATGCTGCTCCCCATGCTCGGAGAGGCCCTTTATGGAAATCGGCGAGTTCGCGTGGGCGAACGTCTTCCTCGACGAGGCGGTGGAGGCGGCCACGCAACACGGGTATGCGGCCCTGCACACGGACGCCTTGCTGACGCGGCTCCTCGTCCGGCACCACGTCACCGACGACCTCGCCAGCTGGCGGAGCGAGGTCGTCCGCGAGGTCAACGTCGTCCTCCCCGCCGCCGAGCGCGAGAACGACCACCACCTGCTCGCCAAGGCCTGGCGCCTGCTCGGCTTCGTCCACGGCTCGGTCTGCCGCTGGGGCGACCAGGTCGCCGCCGTCGAGCGCGCCCTCGAGCACGCCCGCCTGTCCGGAGACGCCCGCCTGGAGGCCAGGCTCTCGGCCGCGCACACGCTCGGGCTCTGCGACGGGCCGACGCCCGTCGCCGAAGCGATCGAGCGGTGCGAGGAGATCGCCGCCCGCGGGCTCGCGGACCGCCAGGCCGAGGCGCTCGTGCTCTGCTCGCTCGCCTACCTGCGCGGCATGCGAGGGGACTTCCCGGAAGCGAGGGAGCTCTACGCGCGGGCCGGCCATCTCCTCCGTGATCTCGGGGGAGTCGTGCTCGCCGCCTCGACCTCGCTCGCCTCGGCCCGGGTCGAGCTCCTGGCCGGCGACCCGGCCCGTGCCGAGCGCGAGCTGGCGCGTGACTACGAGGCGCTCGCGGCGATGGGCGAGCGCTACTTCCTACCGCTCATCGCCGCGCATCTGGCCCAGGCGGTCCAGGCTCAGGGGCGCGACGGCGAGGCGCTGGAGCTGGCCGCGACGGCCCAGGAGCTCGCAGACGAGGACGACGTCGAGTCCCAGGCTCTCTGGCGGCGCGTCCGCGGCAAGGCGCTCGCCCGGGCGGGGCGGCTCGACGAGGCCGAGGAGCTCGTCCGCGAGAGCCTCGCGGCTCTCGCGCCGACGGACGCTCCCGTCATGCAGGCGGACGCGCTCGTCGACCTGGCCGAGGTGCTCCCCGCCGGCGCGCGGGCCGAGGGCCAGGCGGCGCTCGAGGAGGCGCTCGACCTCTACACGCGGAAGGGCAACACGGTCTCGGCGGCCCGCGTCCGCGAGCTGCTCGACCGCCTGGTGCCGGAAACCGCCTGACCTAGCCCGCGTAGCGCGGATCCTCGCCCGTGCCGACCACCTGGAGCACGACCTGGATCCCCTTCCTGCGGTACTTCGAGACCTTGACGATGCAGCTGTCCTCGCCGGCCGCCAGCGGGCACTTCTGGACCTTTCGGATCGGCTGTGCGGGATACTTGTCCGGCGTCTCCCAGAGGACGAAGTTCTTCGGCCTCGTCCCGGGCTTGAGGACGTCGCGCTCGAAGCTGATCGTGACGATCGCAGGCTTGGGCAGCGCCGGAATCGTTACGAACGAGACCTGAGTCGTGCACTCCTCGCCGGGCGGGCAGCCCGGGTTGGCTGGTGTCCTCGCCTGCTCACCGACGGAGACCGGCGTGCAGGGGAGAGCCGTCGCCTCGCTGAAGTCGACGCTCGTGGACTGGGGATTCGCCGCGCCCGAGGTGGGATCGGTCGCGAGCGTCCCGGCCGTGCTCGCGCACGTGCCGACCAGATTGGGATCCCCGGCCGGCGCGACACCGGTTGAGTCGGAGTCCGACCTCGTGAGCACGGTGCCGGCGGCCTGCCCCACCTTCTTGTACGTCGCCGTGGAGCGGACGGTGACTTAGTCTCCGGCGGGGGCCGTGAAGCTGACGAACTGATGTACCGAACCGCCCGCGGCGAGGGCGCCGATCGCGCAGGTGACGCGCGTCGCGCTCGCGAGCGCGCACCGGTCGGGCGAGGCGGACTCGAACGAGCCGGCCGGTATGTCGAAGGAGATGTCGACGTCCGTGCGCCCGCCTGTGCTCTGGTTGACGAAGCTCGCCGTTGCGAGCGTCGAGGTGCCGGCGGTGACGAACGGCTTGGGCGCCACGGTGAGGTCGAGATTGATCTCCAGGTCCACCGCGCTTCCTGCCGGGACGAACGCCGTCACGGCGAATGCCAGCGTGACGAGAGCGGAGACGAAGATTCGCCGGTGCGTGCGCTTCATTTGACCCCTCACTTCGCGCACCCTTCACCGGGGCGGTCGACGGTCGTGTCCGGCGATGGTCTCACGCCCCCGCCGCGCAGTCAAACGTTCAGTGGTGGGCGTGGTGCGCATGCACGACGGCGTGCCCGCGGCCGCGTCCGATCATCCACCGGTTCACCGGGAAGGCGATCACCCACGCGACTGCGAGGGCGAGGGCGAGGCTCCACCAGAAGAGCATGTCGCCGAGGCCGGCCTCCATCGCTCCGGGATAGACGAGGAGGACGGCGTTGTCGACGATCTCCATGATCGCGATCGAGACGGTGTCGGCCGCCAAGGCGATGGGCACGATCTCCCGCAGCGAGAGGCCCGAGCGAAGAAGCGGCAGGCTCGTCAGCAGGTAGCCGAAGAAGAACGCGAGCACGACCGCCAGCGCGATCGTGGCGAAGTCGCCCCAGCCGAGCGCGGTGCCGATGACGAAGCCGAGGACCTCGCCGATCGCGCACCCAGTGAGGCAATGGGTCGTGGCGCTCGCCGCCAGGCGGTTCAGCGATCTCGGCGCTCCCACCGCGTGCGTCATCGCACGGAGAACTCGACCCAGAGCGGGTAGTGGTCGGACACCTTCCAGGAGAGCGCCGTCTTGGTCAGGCCCGCCTGGAGCAGGGGGACGAAGTCGAAGCTCCCCGCGGCGGAGGCCTGGAGCGTCAGCACCGGGCCCCGCGCCTCGTCAACGAACCACGCGATCTGATCGTAGAACTTGCCCTCCCCCGGGTCGCCGAAGATAGTTCGCGGGACGAGGTTCAGCTGCGGCGCCGGCTGGATCCCCGTCGAGGTGAAGGCGTCGTAGAGCGGATCGCCCTGCCGGTCGATGTTGAAGTCGCCGAGCGCGATCAGGTTCTGGTTCCAGGCCCGCTCTTCCCTGGCCCAGCGCGCGAGCCACGCGGCGATCTCGCGGAGCTCGGCGGCCCGAGTCATCTCGTCCCCGTAGAGGACGTGCAGCGTCACGAGCGTGAGCTGGAGGCGGTCGGCGGCGAAGCTGACCGCGTACGGCGTGCGCGCGAACTGGCGGTCGAGCCCCGACGAAGTCACGGACGTGCCGGTCTCGATGGCGACGACGAGCTCGCCGGCCAGCCCCGACGGACGCACGCGCCGCAGGTCGAAGGCGAAGGCCATCCGCTCGTTGTTGCCCGCCTTGCCGCGCGTGACGTCGGTCATGATCGTCGCCCAGTTCGGCCCGAGCGCGGTCAGGAGCGTCTGGAGCGCGGTGAGGTTTCCCCGCACCTCCTGGATGGCTACCACGTCGAAGCGCGAGACGATCTCACCGATGCAGCGGAGGGCGAAGACGTCGCGCAGCGGCTCGTCGCCCTCCTCGGCTTCCCACCTGTCGGTGAGCCCGCCGAAGGCGCGCAGGTTCCACGTGCCGACGAGCAGATTCCGGTCGAGCTGCTTGGCCGGGATGGTGGCGTCGAGCGCCGTTCGGAGCGCGAGGAACCGGTCGACGAGCGGTGTAGGAAGAGGGTCGGTGACGGTCGGCGTGGCGCCTCCGGGAGGTCAGGCCGGCTCGATCACGATCGACGCCGTCGAGCGCTTGGCAGGCCCGTGGTACACCGCCTCGATGTTGTTCCCGTCGGGGTCGAGGGCGTACGCGGCGTAGTAGCCCGGGTGGTAGGTGCGTTCCCCAGGAGCCCCGTTGTCGCGGCCGCCGGCGGCGAGGACGGCCTCGTGAAAGCGCTGCACGGTTTCGCGGTCGGGCGCCTGGAAGGCGATGTGGACGCCGCTGGTCGGCTCGCGGTCTGCGCTGACGAAGAGCTCGTCGGCCGCGAAGAAGCCTGGGCCCTCCATTCCGATCTCGAGACCCACGGCCCCGAGTGCGGCCGCGTAGAACCTCTTGCTCGTCTCCAGGTCGCTCACGCGCAGGTGGACGTGGTCGAGCAGGCGTCCTTGGTGAAAGCGCATCTCCTCCGCCACGAGGCCAGCCTACTGGCTTTGACACGAGGAGAAAGCCTGTCTTAATCGAAGGTGAGACAGCAGTTCTGCGGCGCCACCAACCGGCTCGAGCCCGGGGCCGGTCACGAGAAGGGGCGCTGATGGCCGGCACGCAGACGATCGCCCACTCCCGCGCCGAGGAGGCGCGGCAGGTTCGGGTGTCCAGGGAGACGGCCCGCCTCCTCCCCATCGTCGCCCCCGTCGTCTTCGGCGGGACGGTCGTCACGCTGCTCGCCCTCGCCTCGCTCGCCGCCCTCGAGCCCTCGCCGGCGACGCTCGCTGGGATGACCGCGCTGCTCGTCGCGGCCGCGTTCGTCGAGGCTTTCCCCGTCCCGATCGAGAACGTTCCGGTCGGCGGCACGTCGCTCGCCACGGTGTTCATCGTCGGGACGGCGACGATCTACGGCTGGGCGCCGGCGGTCGTCGTCGGCCTCGTCACCCAGCTGCTCGTGGAGGCGATCCGGCGCCAGCCGGCCATCCGGGTCCTCTTCAACAGCTCGGTCTACGCGCTCGCGGCCGCCGCGGCCGGCGCCGTCTGCTCGCTCGTCCCGGACAGCGGCTTCGGGTGGCTCGCGCTCGAGGTCGGCCTCGCCGCGACCGCGTTCTACGCGGTCAACATCCCGCTCGTGGCCGCAGTGGTCAGCCGCTGGGCGCGAGAAGGGTTCGTGCAGCTCCTCCGGCGGGCGGTCTCGTCGACCTTCCTGGCGTTCGCGATCATGGCCTCGCTGACGCTGATGCTGGCCGTGCTCTGGGACCGCTCGCCGTTTCTCTCGGCGGCGCTCCTCGGTCCGCTCGCCGCGATCGCCCTCTACCAGCGCTCGGTCTTCCGCGAGCTCGCCGCGATGCGGCTCGCGCTCACGGACCCGCTCACAGGGCTCGGCAACCACCGCCACTTCCACGAGCGCCTCGCCACGGACGTGAGCGAGGCCGAGGAGAAGGGCCTTCCGCTCAGCGTGTGCCTGCTCGACGTCGACAACTTCAAGGAGCTGAACGACACGCTCGGCCACCCGAAGGGCGACCACGTGCTCGCGCAGGTGGCGAGCCGGCTACGGCAGGACGGCGAGGCGTTCCGCATCGGCGGCGACGAGTTCGCCCTCCTGCTCCCCGGCCGGGACGAGCAGGAGGCGGTCGCCGTCGCGGACGGGATCATCCGCCGCGTGAGCCTCCTCGAGGCCGCGCCCGGCCTGGCCGTCCGCCTCTCCGCCGGCGTCGTCACCCACCCCCAGCTCGGGCTCGAGCGGTCCGAGATCGTCACCGTCGCCGACCAGGCGCTCTACCTCGCCAAGGAGCACGGAAAGAGCCGCGTGCGGGCGTACCACCCGGACCTCGGAGAGCTTCCTCACTTCACCGGGCTCGGCGAGGCCGACCGCGAGGCGCGGCTCAAGGCCGCGGCCAGCCTGGCGCACGCGGTCGACGAGCGCGACGCGTACACCGGCCGCCACTCCTACGTCGTCGCCGAGCTCTCGGCCCGGGTCGCCGGACTGCTCGGCCTCGACGCCAAGGAGATCGAGCTCGTGCGCCTCGCGGGGAGCCTCCACGATCTCGGCAAGCTGGCGATTCCGGAGGAGATACTGCGGAAGCCCGACGCCCTCTCGGACTCCGAGCGCCTCGTCCTCCGACGCCATCCCCAGATCGGCTACCGGATGCTCCGCTCGCTTGGCGTCGAGCCCGTCTCGACCTGGGTGCTCCACCACCACGAGCACTGGGACGGGCGCGGCTACCCGCACGGCCTGGGCGGTGAGGAGATCCCGCTGGGCTCCCGCATCCTCCTCGTCGCCGACGCGTACGACGCGATGACGAGCGACCGGATCTACCGGGAGCACGTCGCGCACGAGGAGGCGGTCGCCGAGCTCGAGCGCTGCGCCGGCTCGCAGTTCGACCCGCAGGTCGTGGCTGTCTTCGTGAAGGGCGTCAAGCCCGCCGAGGTGCAGGCGCTGAAAAGCGCCTAGCGCCCCTCGCGGGGCGCTAGGCCGAGCGGGTCTGTCCGGACGCTACCCGCCCCACTTCCAGCCGGCGGCCGGAAGGGCGGCGAGGACGAGCGCGGCGCTAACGCCGATGCGGAGGGAGAGAACGCGAAGGTGCGGCATGGTGCGTGTCCTTTCGGATCGGGGAGAGCACCATTCGCATCGACCTCCCCCAGGCCCCGCACGATCCCGCTGCGGAGCTAGGACCCTCCCGCGTTCGGGGTAGGCCGGGCTAGTCCCTGAGCTTGCGGATGGCGACGAGGGTGGCGACCCCGACTAGGAGAGCGCCGCCCATGATCACGGGGATGCGCCGGGCGCTCCGGACGTCCTCCCGCAGCGCGGCGAGGGCCTGCGTCAGCCCGGCCCGCTCGGCGGAGAGCTCAAGACGGATCTCCTCGGGCTTGCGCTGGTCAGGAGCCATGGCCGCTCCGGATCGCCTGCCGCGTGAGGCGTGCTTCCTCGATCGCCTGCTCCGGCTTGAGCGGCGTGCCCTTCTTCACCATCTTCTTCGCGAGCAGGCTCAGGATCAGCGCGAGCACGAGCAACACCGCGAAGACGATCAGGAGCGAGAGCCACCACTCGAGGACGAGCGCCAGCGCTGCGGCGACGGTCGCGAGGCCGAACCCGAGGGCGTAGACCCCGACGACGGCCGCGGCAGTCCCGAGCCCGGAGCCCGCCCCGAGCGACGAGGCCTTCTCCTTCATCTCGACGGAGGCGAGCTCCTTCTCGAGCCGTGCGATCGACCGCGCGTGCCTCACCACTCGCCGCACCGACGCGCGGATCCCACGAGGCTCGCTCGGGTACACGGTGGTCACGCCGGGCAGCTTAACCGGTGTACGGCTCTCGGAAACCCTCGCTACGATGGGCCCGAACGCCCTCTTAGCTCAGTCGGTAGAGCACCTCCATGGTAAGGAGGGGGTCGACGGTTCGAGTCCGTCAGAGGGCTTCGAGGAAAGACCTGCAAATAGACTATCGCGGCCGCGACCACGTGCTGTGACGCGCTTGCGAATCACTTCGCGAGCATCACGCCGCCGTCGACCGCCAGCATCTGGCCGGTGATGAAGCCACTGGTCATGACATGCACATACGTCGATGCGACCTGTTTGGGGGTGGCGAGGCGCCGTAGCGGCACCGTCTGCACGAATGCGCTCTCGGCGTTCAGAAGTTCCTCGGCCGCGATGTCTCTCCAGAAAGAGGTACCGCTCCCCATGAACGTCAGCGCGACTGCGTTGACCCGGACTCGGGGAGCAAGCTCGACCGCGAGCCCTTCGACGAGAGCGCCGAGGCCGAGGTTCGCGACGTAGCTGGCCGAGATCTCGTGCGCGCGCGCGCCGGTCCCCGAGGTGAAGGTAAGGCTCCCGCCCTCGCGAATCAGCGGTGCCGCATGCCTGGCGATCATCCAGTTCGTCCAGAACTTCGAGTGCAGGACATGACGCATCGTCTCGGGCGCTGTAGTCATGAAGCCGCCCGCCATCGAATCGCCGATCATCGACACGACATGATCGACGGCGTCCAGACGTGAAAGGCCTTGCTCGAGCGCGGATTCGTCGTGAGCGTCGAGCGCCACCGTCTTCACGGGCCCGTTGAGCCGCTCGGCGGCTGCGCCAAGCTTCGCGTGGTCGCGGCCGATGATGACGAGGCTCGCTCCGCGCTGGCTCACCTGACGCGCGATCTCGAGCCCGATCCCGGCGCTTCCACCGATCACGAGGACGGTTTGCCCGTTCAGTGGGTCGCGCGTCACGAAGCCCGACGCGACCTGTCTTCGCGGCCGACGTGGCCGTGCAGAGTGGCCGGGCGTGCGCGCGGCCCGGTCGCAGGATCGAGTTGGCCGATCGAGTCCAGATATCGGTCGAGCGCGCTGCTTTTTTCGGTGTCCTCGTAGACCTCGTACTCGCGCAGCTTTCCCCAGGACATCCGTCCCCAGATGGCGTAGCGGTTCTCCCAGACGATTTCGCCGAGAGGGTTCTCCAGGTGGATCGGGCCGCGCACGACGAGCGTCGTGTTCCAGGGAGGCCCGGTGGCGACGACCTGATCGGGGAAGATCTGCAGGCCGACGCGGACGAAGCGCTGCAGCCAGCGCTCGAGCTCCCCTTTGCCCTCGAGCTCCGTGGCCCAGGAACTCGAGCCGGGGAAGCGGAACCGAACGTCCTTCGCCACCTTGCGAAGCTGCGGGCGGTAGTCGCCGGCGCGCAGCCGCGCCATGTCGCGGGAGAGCATCTTCTTGGCCAGCCAGGACTGCATCTGTGCCTCCTTCAGTGGGCCGAAATGTTACTGCCGAGTAACTTATCATAAGTTACCCTCGGGTAGCAAATGAGTCGCACCCGCCAAAGAAGGCTCCCGCCCAATGAGCGCCGCGCCCTGATCGACGCCGCCGCAGCGCGGCTGTTCGCCGAGCGCGGCTACGCCGCCACCCGCCTCGACGAGATCGCTGCGGCCGCGCAGGTGACCAAGCCCGTCCTCTACCGCCACTACAAGTCCAAGAAGGATCTCTACCTCGTGCTACTCGGCAAGCACCGCGCCCTGCTGCCGCGCTTCGTCGAGCCCGCCACGACGGAGGAGCCGCTCGTCGAGCGCCTCCCCGCACTTCTCGACGCCTGGTTCGCCTATGTCCAAGAGCAGCCCTACGCCTGGCACATGATCTTCCGCGACACCACGGGCGACGATGAGATCCAAGCGTTCCGCCGCGAGACGCAAGCGGCCGCACGCGCCGTCCTGACTGGCCTCCTGCAAGCGCAGCCTGAACTGTCCGTCCCTGAGCAGGAGCTCGAGCCAATGGCCGAGCTACTGCGAAGCGCCATGGTCGGACTCACTCTCTGGTGGCTCGACCACCCCGCAGTCCCACGCGCCACCATCGTCGAACTCGTCACCCGCATATGGCGCGGGCTTCTCGCGCAGCGACAAGCCGCGTACAGTTAGAGGAGATCGATCATCCCCGAGGTCTCCTTCGGCTCAGTTCATCGGCGCATCGCGGCGAGTCTCTGACGGCTTCCGCGTAGCCAAGGCAGGCAACGATGGATGGAGCATTCATGGAGCAGAGCGGTCGCAACCGGTGGCAACCGTCGGCAAATGGGACGGCCGCGAACACGGCTCAGGCAAGCGAAATCCGTTGCCGTGGGTTGCGAACACTTGCCTGAGTCGTTCCATGGTAAGGAGGGGTCGTCGGTTCGAGTCCGACAGAGGGCTCTGCAAAAGCGCCGCACGTGGCGCTTTTTCTTTCGGATCGAGTTGCTCAACGCCCAGCGTGCGGTGGGTATGGAGCTTGAAATGGAGCTTTCGCGTCGTAGAGTCCGCTTTCGACACGTGCCTTCGGCACGAAACGCTCGTCTGGATACAGGGGCGTACGCTGCGCCGATGAGCAACCTCAACGACCCCCGCCAGGCGACCGCCGACGGCATCGCCGCTGCCCG